>Ga0210059_1005282_pt1 | contig 20813 bp, 17 predicted proteins | sample Ectturendosymbi2_FD_188042 | JGI IMG/M metagenome (GOLD analysis project Ga0210059, IMG submission 188042) | Ecteinascidia turbinata endosymbiont from Florida, USA - Sample 2 (SPAdes) (version 2) | ecosystem: Host-associated > Tunicates > Ascidians > Unclassified | place: Key West, Florida...
CACTATTATATAATGTATGCGATATTAGCGTTAACAGTTAACCCTTAAGCGCTATGGTAGCATGTTTTCGTCCAAGTCTTTCGTGGACATGTATGATTGAGCTAGTGTTTATGAACCACGACAAGACTCTGTACGTAAAAGCTTGGAATGCCCACGGCTTAACTGAGTTGTTTCGGTGAGGCCCGCGATACAACTGAGTTTCTAGTCTCTGATTGTCCTGGTTTTGTCATCGGGGATTCCCCACCAGGAATAAAACCAGAGGAAAATCTAAATTTAAGATAATCTTAAAAGGAGGCTTTTCCAATCATGGCAACCTTAAGTCACATGACCTCAGATAAGATGATGTTAATGTGACTCTAGTGTTCATTCTTAACGTTTCGCCGAAGTTCGAAATTGTTGTTCCCAATTTAAGACCATCTTACATTCTCATAGCGACTTTAGTGGTCATGCTCCGTACTTCGTCGAGGTCTGAAATCGTTGTTTTCAATTAGTTTCATGACGAAAGTGTTTTTATCCGTTTGAATCGTAAGTATCGCATTCGAAACCTTGTTAAATGTTAATGCAAATTATTGGTATAGTGTTATAGGTCACTCTCATCCTTAGTGTGAGTTACAACTAAAATGCAAAACACAAATACACAGTAATACAATGAAAACGTCTTACAACGTCCTTTTGGACTGAATGTCTCAGTCTTCATATTGTTCAATCTTGATCCTTTTATTGGGAGTTCCATCATTGATAATTTGTAAAGTCTTAGTTTCCCAGTAGTCATTCAATCACTACTATGGACGGAGAGTAGTGACAAGCTTCTAGGTCTTTTTCTTGAGAGATTACGTTCTGAAGCGTCACTGATTAGGTGGATTCTGGAGTCAGATAAAGTTTCATGTTGAGGTTGCAAAGCGAACTCAACATAGTCCATTTCATGGAAAATGATCGTTGAGACGAGCTCTTTATTCAGTTTATTTCTCAACCTTGACATATAGGAGGAAATTAACATAGGAACAAGTTTTATTCTGTGAGCCTACTGAAACTGAAAGTGCAACATCTTTCCATACAAACCTAAACCACGTAGAGGCCCTGCAGTGAGGCAGATAATAAGCTTTTGTTTGCTTCACCTTCAGTGAAAGATAGTGTCAATCACAAACTCTTTAGATATAGCCTACGGATGCTTGCTGATTAATTCTTTGTCTGTAGGTCTTTTTGCAAACACTGTCTCAGCTGATAGAAGCACACTGAAAAGTCAAATTTTCTTAAACCTAGGCCAAACCAAGCATCTTAGCGTTGGCGCGGAGCAGAGCTGTATCAGCCGCCCTCCATACCCCCAATCGGGGAGGGCCCTCGCTGTCACAGGGGCACAAAATTCAGTTCTGTCGCCACGTTTTTTTTGTGGGCTTATAAAGCATGTGCGACCCTATTGTGTTCGCACACCTCCAGTGTGGGACTGATCCTCGAACCTCGGGAAGGATTGAACATTGATGTTAATTCCGCACCAGACGAATCGGCATAAGAGAGCTTTCATGTGCATGGGAGTAAGTCACTTATATGTGTCGCTTGCTTGGTCTTTCCCTTTCTCCTTGCTTTGGCCAACTTTGCTTACATGTAGCGGTCGCGCTAGCATGACTGCTACATCACTTTCCTTCCTCGAAGTTTTGGATTTCCCACTCTCATCTCTTTGAACTATCTTGCCAACTGATATCAAGAGTCCAGCCAGGTGACGTGCGTGTCATGCTTGATTGGACTTCGGTACATTGAGCCTTGGCTGCGGTGCGTTGAGCCTTGTTTTTTTTCTTCTCTCTTCTTCTCTCCATTGCTTTCTCCATGCGACGCACGTTATCCATCCCAGCTCCTCAAGGTGTCCGTTATCAGGAGCCATTGAAGCATGTGCGGCCCGGTTGTGTTCGCACACCTTCAGTGTGGGATTGATCCTCGTATGTTAATTCCGCGCCAGACGAATCGGCCAAAGAGAGCTCTTGCTTCCATGTGCATGGAAGTCACCTATATGTGTCTCTTGCTTGGTCTTTCCCTTTCTCCTTGCTTTGGCCGACTTTGCTTCAGGCCCGTCTCCAGAATTTAGCAGCAGGGTGGCCAAAAACAGACGGAGGGGCCGAAAACCAGAAAGGGGGGCAAATTTTTAAAATACAGTATTGGATGTATGCAGCAACCGGTGGGCCAAACGTGAAATGGAGGGGCACCGATTTCAAATGGGGGGCTGGGCACCACTGGCCCCCCTGCTGGCAATGGCCCTGCTTTGCTTACATGTAGCGGTCGCGCTAGCGTGACTGCTACACTTAGCCCCCCGAACAAAGCTGCAACCTCCCCAAATGGAAATGTGAAGCACTAGAAATCAGTGACGTTTTTAGCAATCCCGATTATGTTTTGTTCTGTAATTTATAGACAGAACATTACCTGCCACTGTTACCTGTCCTAGAGTAATATCGCCTGGTCATTTTTATACGATTGTGAGGTAATAAATAAAGGTATAGGAGGCTTGAGCGTAAAGCCTCAGCATTCATTGCTTGGAGTATTTGAATGTGAAGTTAGCCTACAGGCTTGGTTGTATACGTCCAGAAGTCAGACTTCCACATGATCAACGTACTTTGTGTAGTGATTATTGTGAAAAAATGTATTATGTCTAGCCCAGATAGCCTAGTCTTCTCGTATCTTGTACTGCATAGAAACAAGATACCTTTGGTGCTTACGACCAAAGTTGCACATTTGTGCAGTCTGCTGTTCCAACAGCAAGATGGAGTTAATAGTGTAATTCAGTGCGGTCCAGCTACAGGTACGCGGGCCACATGTGGCCCACCAACGCGTTTTCAGTGGCCCGCGGAAGCATTCAGGGAAAACTGAAATTTGTTGAAAAGCGTATGAGGTTACATTTGCCTCACTGAATTGCTTGCGTTGGATAAAGTGCATTTGTACAACAGCAATACCTTTTCTGTGTACCACTTTGTTTTATTCATTTACTTTATGATCAAATTAGAACGGCCCGCCACTAGGGCACCTGTCTGGATAATCTCGGTGTTTTTTCGGTGTCCCGGCGTTCGCTGTCTTGAAGAGTACATCTGGCGCAGTGAACGCAGTACCGCCAAATAAATCTGTCTATCTATCAGCTACACGCGGCCTTCTCAAAAGTCGAGCCAAATTAAGTGCCAATCCCTGTGATAGATAATTTTAATTAGAACAAGTATAGCACTTTTAACAAAAATGTACAATGCTAACGGTGTTAGAGACTGCATAGAGCAACTGGAAATTAGTCAGCAAAGAAAGTTTTCTCAAACTGAAAGATTTCTCACTAAAAATTCATTCGATTTTTGAAAACACATACGTGTGTGAAAGTACATTTTCTGCAATGAAGCACGTCAACTCTAAAAACAGAAATAGAATGGCAGCCGAAACACTGGACGATAGTCTCCGACTTGCACCACTAACACTGGTATTGATAAAGGAACGATAGTGTCAGAGTAGCCTCGCCCACAGGCATCCCACTAATAGAGATTTGTAATAAATTGCTATTTGCAATTGTGTAATAATTTCAAAGACACACTCACTTATCTTCCGCTTTTTAGTTTTAAATGTTGAAGCTGTTGTTTTATACATCGCTTCATTGGAAGTGGCCGGGGAGTTGCCACGTTTTTGTAAAATGGCCCGTAAGTTATAAGTAATTGGGCCACGCTGGTAGTTAGAAGAGTTTATTTGGTAGTCACTCCTAAGCTTGTCCCAACAGAGTAGTGAAGTTAGTGTGTATTATGGATGAGCATGTGGCCTCCACGTAGGCCTTAGTCTATATTTATAGCCTACTTGAGATGCAATATGTTATTAATCTAAACATGTGCCATTCACCAGGAGAATAACAAGTCTAGACGAAAGAAAAGTTTATGCATTCATATTTCGGCCAGTTAAAAACACAATGCGCATGCTTTTTAAGCAAAATTCACTTAAGCTCATGGTAAAGTTTATCAAGTTGCGTTAATGAAAGCAAACATTCATCGCGACGCACTACTTTGACCGGCCTAAGGTTTGTTCCAGAGCCGTGTGAAAGGCTGTTGGGCCCCCCCAAAAAAAATCCAGATGGGACCCTTTAATATCAGCAAGCATTTATAGGCAGCTACGTGCTTTTTCGAGCCAGTTGCAGATTAGCCCCCTGATAGCCAGTCTCAATGTAATCAACTTGGTGCTTTCACCAAAAGCTGATACGTGGAAGCAGTGCGTAGAACTAACGGCTTCCCAACACTTCCTCTGTCTTCACTGTTCTCAACAGTCTGGAAATTTCTCACGCGCTTCTAATAAGAACGAATTTATTGGAATCTGACACCATCCATCTTCATCTTGACATACAGCAAGTGAGATTAAATCTGAAGAGGCTTTTTAAGATCGAGCAAGTGAGCGTTAAACTTATCGAGATTATCCCCGTTGTTTCTGGTCGAAACTCTAAATTAGACTGTCTTAAAACAGTCTTCACAGACATATATATGTAGTAAATTGACACAACAGCCTTCCTTCGTTCCAACTTTATATAAACTGTCTTAAGCAGCTTTCACGAAAACTTTTTGAACGCTGAACTAGAAACCTAGTCTCTCTATCTGTACGCAACTATAAAGCGATTGCACAGCACTCCACAGCACATTCATTATGACGTAAATTTCCCCGAGAATTTCAACGCACAAGGGCGAAGCCATCGAAGTTAAGTGGTGAAGGTCAAGACTTTATTAACAATTGGCCTTGTTCTGACGTAACAACTTTACACAATACTGCTATAGTGTCCGAACGTCCGCAATTTTTTTTCGAAGTTAACGAATGATAATATTACATGCTTGATCTACCGGCTCTGCATTGAGGGCAAAAACCAGAAAAGCAAAAGTCAAGGGTAAAGAGACGGCTCTAACTTACTAATACAATATAGATTGTGGGGCTCCTACGAATGGTCGGGGCCCCCCCGACCGGGGGTACGGGGCTGGCTTGCCACGGCACTGGTTTGTTCCTTCGGTAACAGAGTTGGGCTGCTACGGCACTGGCGCGGAGTTTCGCATTTTACATGAGCTGCATTTTGTCAAAGGGTTGTGAAACGTTTCGAAGATTCGCACAGCGTTTGATTATTCTAGTGTTTTCATAAATGCATGCCAGAAACGTATGAAGTCTTTGCGACATTTTCTAAAATTGAAAACCTTACTAAACCGGTCCTACTTAATCCAGTGAGGAAAAAGCATCAAAATATTTAAAACTCAAACCTGGTTTCCAGCATCAGGTATATTCCAGCTTTCCAGGCCTTGTGCCATTGGGCAGGAAGGAAAATGTGCAATGTGGGTTTCGTTCGGGTTATCCCATCTTCCCCAATTCTTCAAAACTCCTCCGCAGCTGAAGCACTGAATGCGGTCGACGTTTCCCAGGTAGAACCATCCAGATGCTGCCATGCTCCTTGCGCAAGGTGCAGAGTTACTGGGCCAATCACGAGTGGATGTTTGAAGCCGGTCACGTTCACGGCACAAATTAAGTGACTGAATCAGTTTAGCGTGGTTTGGATTGCAAATAGCGGCAAACTGCCCGTTGAGAGGGCAGTTGTTGGTTGGATGTGTCACCGGCATTGCTTGTTTTTATTGCTAGCTTTCGCACTGTAAAAATGTTAGCGGTCAGTTGTTTGAAGATGATACAAACAAACAAAGCTTGAAAGATGAGAAACTGAGTTTTATGTGGAAGTAAAGATTTTATTACCTTTGTTTGAGTGTTTATTTTACTATTACGTTCACAAATATCAATTAAAGCATTTCGAAACAGACGTTTTCCGCTCACATCCTCAAGGAAAATATTTCTCAAAATCGGAGTTTGTCCAATGGCAATTTGTCAGGAGTGCTTTCAGTAAGAAACAATTGTTTCACTAACAAGTTGTTTCATTATGCATTAAAATTCTGTAGTTACAATTTTAAAATCAACCTGTTTTTCCAAATTAATTGCTTTTTTCTGTTGCTTTTCTAACTTCTTGCATATATTGCAGGTGGTCATTTTGTTTTTTCCTCATTATAGGCTACTTTTTTCCAAAGAATTTCATATTTCATGCACCTATACGAAGGAACTTCATGAATGTCTTCAGCCAGATGCTTAATTAAAATATCCATGCATGATATTCAGCCTGTTTGTCACGTGTTATACTCGGTTAATGCGAAAAACTAGGAATTTATTGTTTTTATACAACAAGCAAGATACACTGCTTATCGAGAGGGGCCTCTTCTTGGTAAAGGGTTGATCACTTTGATATTATTACAAGGCACGCACAGTTATTTCTCATACCGTGTAAACATCCCCGCCAGATCATACTAGAAACTACGTCTCATTCAAACACAGTGCAGAAAACTCATCAGAACGTTTGTTAAAATATACGCTTACCTCACTGCCGCCTCTGACACAAGATTTGAAAGACACTATAAGCTGAGCTAAAAACTTTTTTCGGTATAATTTGACTACAACTTTTGGATTTCTGCCAATTGTTCTACTTATGCATCCTTGTTTTGACGACAATCGTCTACAATTTTAGACAATTCATTTATCAGATGATTTGTAGTTAACAACGACGCCGTAATATTTATTGATTGGCTATAGTTGCAATAGACAATTTATTGACTACAGTCTCTGCAGTAACCAATTAATGTCACCAATAAGCACAGCAATGTTTTCGAAAAGCTCTCTCCTTTAAGTTGTGGAGTCGCACAAGCTTGTGTAGGTATTTGGCCAAAAATATTGTGGGAACCACCGACAGTTGATTTACCTTACTTATTTTCATGGGTGGGGAAACCTTTTCCAAAGTGGGGGGGCACAAGTGCATGTTGAAAAGAAATTATAGCAAATTTTGTGGTTTCAATTGGCAACTGTGACGTCACAAGCATTTAAATATGACGTCATTACATATACACCATATGAAGGTCCAAATGACACTATTTTAGACAAAACTGCTTGCACCACTATGAAAACGTATCAGTGAGCCACTTGAAATTCAAATAAGCTGGCTGTTATAGGGGTGACCCAGGTCATCAGCGTCTCTCGGGCTAATCATACAATATATTCTGACTGACTGCATAAAACCGTTCGACGCTTGCGTCACTGAAATTTCCATTTGCTTTCATCTGGCTGGCATTATCGTTGCCCTGTGACGTTATGTTATGTAAAAATAAACGAGAAATTCTCATAACTTCTCCATTGCCGAGTAACGTACGTCACAGAGAAATGATAACGCCACAGTGGCGGTACTAAGGGGGCCCTTGATGAGCCACGGACCCTCCAACATTTTTGACTGCCCCCCCTGCTTGCCCCCCCCCAGTTTTTTGCTTAATTTTACGTTCAAGTTCGTTTGATTGACATATACAGCAGAAAACATTCAGCCAGGGTTTCATTGTATTCACATATACTGTATGTGTACGTGCAAGCTCAAATTCAGCGGACGCTGACAATACAGGCATTTTCAAGCATACATCAGCAGGCACATAACAGAGTGTTTTCTACTGCAGGTGAGCACTGAGCAAAAGTGCATGCGAGCAGTGGCGTAATTAGAGGTTAAACCAAGGGGGCAAAAGTTAGCTGAAGCGCGCCCACTGGCCACTACAAGGGGCCCACCAGCCAACAATAAAAAAAGTTGAGAAATGATAATGAATCCTGGTGTGGACATCATCAAAGTGTTGAAAAGGCAGATTCACATTTTTCAGACTCCGATTCCGCTCCTGTTTCCACCTTAATGACTCTTGCTCTGACTCCGAAAAGTTTGGAAACATCAACTACGGCTCCTGTTAGCACTCCGAATTCTTCCAAGTAACTCATATCTAAAAGATAGTGTCTATTTTGCCTCATTAGGCAAAAGCTATGCCATGGCTATTTTGTCTTTAGTCGAACACGATTGGTTGAAGTAGTCACGTGAGAAATATAAGGCAGAAAGAGAAAACTTGTTAGGGATTAGTGTTCTGGTTTATTTAGCCTATACGTCACGCAACTTGGATAAGAAGCCAGGAATAGCTTGCTAGCATTAAAATTATGGCAACAGTTATCCATGCATGTCAGACTGAGCTGTTGCAAACGTTATGGTCAGTTAAGTAGGTCATGTGTTCCAAACTTGTCATGCGTTTCGAGCTTGTCATGTGACCACTTCAAACAATTGTGTACAGCTGCTGGTAAAATAGCTGTAGAACAGCTTTCGCCACTGAGGCAAAATAGACACTACTTATCAAATATACGTCTTATAATACTATGGGTTCCAAATGGAGTTATACAACTAGAAGACTTCCATATTAATCAGATATCTGACAATTGTTGTAATCGAGCATTAATCTTTCCCAAGTGAAAATACTGATCAATCCTTCAAGTCCCGCGCGGGATCGTTTGATTTGCAGAGCTTTGAAATCCTGTAACTCGGCAGGCGATTGTGCTAGAGGGCTGTTCAAACCCTTACGGATTCAGCAAGTCTTGCAGTCAAAATCGAAAAAAAAACGTTTTTGGTTTTCGATTGGGGCGTTTCTGGAGGTGACGTCACAATGACGGCATGTTTTGGAAATTCTCGCCACCTTTGGCCGGCCCTGGGCCCCAACCCATTGACCCATTCTTTTGGCTCAAAGTTTTGTTGAAAACTAGGTCAAAATCGGCGTCTATAGAGCCCTTGATTGACTTGCTAGCATATCTGTAGACAAAATTATGGTTCAAAAACCCAGTTTTTGGCCTAATTCAAAACTTTTCAGAAAAGGCATAATTTGCCCTTTCAGGGCAAAGTTTGATCAGCCATAAATCGGCAGCAGATTGAGCTAGAGAGCTGTTCAAATCCTGTAATGACTAGTGGCGTTGTGTAGTTTAGAATTTAAAAAAATTTTAATTTGGTTGGGGGTTTTGGGCCAATGGGATCCTGACAGGGGCAAGTTTTTTGGTTAATTATATGACGTCATCATCCGATCCCACGCGCCAATATTGTGGCTTGCAGTATTTTGGATTCTAGGCCAGAATACTCGTTTTTAGAGCCCTTGATTGAGTTTCTAGCGTTTTTCGTACGAAAGTTAGGCCAAAAAACAGCTAATTGGTAAGGGGCTTTTCTCAATACTTTTGGGGGATTTCCCTAGTTAATTTTAAGTTTTTTTGGCCCTAATCTTGGAACCAGGAACGCTAAAATCCATTTGGACCCTTCAAAGTCCCAAAATGTAACCAAAAAACAGCTAAATTAAAAAAAAATTGTATGTCATTCAAATGGCTCCTACGGGTCTTAAAGGGAGGTCGGGCAAAAATGCTGACGTCAACAAAAAATAACATAAACATTATATAAGCATCAAAAAAAACAGACATCCTAAACTGAAATGTTTTTTTTATTGCAAACTACATATCTTCACGAGTCTTTAGAGGGTGTGAACAGCTCTCTAGCTCAATCTGACGGCGAGTTATTGCCTGGGGGGAAATGCTCCCTAGAGTGGCTTTTGAGGGAGCAAAATGTTGGTCAATTTTTGGTTCATGAGCCATAATTTTCGCTCCCAATATGCTAGAAAGTCAATCAAAGGCTCTGTAGACGCGGATTTTGACCTAGTTTTCAACTTAACTTTGAGTCCAAAAAATGGCCCATTGGGACGGCGCCCAGGCCCAGGCAAAGATGGCCAAAATAACGCAAAAACGTAGCTATATGTGACGTTGCCCCTAGAAAAGCTCAAACCGAAAACGAAAAAATATTTTCTTCGATTTTGACTACATAACTTGCTGAATCCGTCGAGGGTTTGAACAGCTCTCTAGCTCAATTGCCTCTCCAAGGTCAGCAGCTGATCACCTGTTTTGTTTTGATCACCTGTTTATTGATTCCCAAAACATGTGCTGAGATAAAACTCTGAACTATGACTGCGTCAAACTAAGCCATTAACATCACTGGTCCCACGCCGAGTGATTTTTCACTAGGTCTAGTAATTTTTAGATTGATTTAGTGATCTGGTGATTTTTCACTGCAATCATGTGACTTTTTGCAAACTCTGTGTTTGAAGAAGGTAGGTTGTCTTTTTTCTAACTTTTCAACTTTTTAGTCCCTTTTCAAAGATTTTCAGCCTTTTTTAATCCGTAAACAATTAATTATGTGAATTGTTGTTTGAACATTTGAACCAAAAGGACGAACAAATTTTTCTAATTTGAGTTTCTCATTGTTTTCACTTCCATGCCGTTTATAGCTGCATTATTGACCATGGCTAATTTACATTTCTTTGCGGGAGCACTGCAGTGAAATAATAAATTAAATGTTAAGATGATTGCACTGAAATAATTCGTGAATGGTATCTTTTTCAGCTTTTGATAAAGCCTGAAGATTGATGGTAAGAGATTTTCCAAAGCTTCGGAACAACCTATTTTAACAAACTTGAAAATGATATAAAAGTTTTAGGGCAAGGAAGTAAATAACTAAATCATTTCAAGCAAAATTGAGAATTTCGATCCAGAAGTTCTAATCTAGTAATTTTTTTCAGATCTATTGAATTTTTTTTGGTCAATCTAGTGATGCTCGTAGAGAAGCTTGTGGCAGCACTCATTAACATAAACATGAAAGCAAACCTTACTAAAAAATTGGACAAGTTGAACATCACACATAACTTACAATCCCTTACAATTTAACACAATTTAACGAAGGCAATACAGTAGAGCTGCAATTTAACGAAGGCAATACAGTAGAGCTGCAAAACAATACAAGGTTATCTTTACTGGAACTATCATGGCAAACATCCATCTTTCTTCAGGATAGCTCCAAAATGGGAGCGAAGGTTTGGCTTATGCAAGTGGTGGTTAGATGAGATCTGCAAATCGTAGATAAGTATTTTACTGTACTACTATACATTGTAGGATTTCTAACATATCAATTCCTATCAGTATAGGTCATTTTGGCACACCGCTATATCCTTTTCGTTTGTTTTGGTGAACATTGTTTTTGTCATGTGTCTCGTTTTTTTGCCCACATCATTATTCCAGCATTATCGTGGTAGCTGCATGGATTTAGATTCCCGAAATGTATTGTCAGTTGTCACTCACACACAGTATTTTGCATTGGCAGTTGGCACTAACCTCCAAAATCATCAGTAGTGGTATGAATTGCTCGGTGCTCCCACCCAGTGTCACACTATAAAGATAAAAAATGACGCTGGCCAGAAAGTACGTTTCAGTTAATTCCATTCCCATTGACAACAACAAGCATCACTGCAGAGACCTTAATGACCTCTTTAAAATTTCCGATTGGCCCCTGGACAGACCTGGTTCTTGATCCTGCTCCGGCTCAAACCTAAAAGCTTTACTCCGGCTCCTGTTTAAAATGCAAGCTTCGGCAGGAGTCCACTCCGCCACTCCTGCTCCGTGATCATCTCTGGCCAATAGTATTTACATAGCAAGGAACGGAAAATCGCATACCATTGGTGAAGTGATCATTCCGCAAGCAATTAATGAGATGATTGAAAATGCTTTGACGATTCGCAAGCACTTTTAAATTGCTTGCCGTTTAGTGCAGCAACAGTACAACGATGCATTGATGAGGTGGCGGATGATGTGGAAAATACTTTGGTATCTGAGCTTCAAAGCTGCAAGTTTTCCTTTCAAGTCAATGAATCAAATTTTGGCAGTTCAAATCTGATGGCCTATGGGTGATACAATAGTTCAAGTCCAACGTGCGTTGTTGACGAGGTTTTGTCAAGTACCTTAAAGGTGATGCAAAAGGAGAGACAATTTTTGATGTTTCGTTGACTATTTGGAAGAACGCAATGTTCTTCTTAGGAATATTACTGAAGCGGCTAACAATGGTGGATCAGCGATAGTTTGCCGTTACAGAGGATTTGCCACTTTATTGAAGGCAGGGCCGACCCCAGCAGGGCGGAGCCCAATGCAAGACCTGGGCGCGGGGCCCCTCTCAGCAGTGATTTTATGACATCATCGTGCTCAGTCAACCGTGTTACGATCGTGCTAGACTGATAGAGCGCAGATATACAGTAAAGTTCTAATACGAGAATTGAGCACGTTTGCCAACGTTCGAGAGGAAACTCGCTAGTTCTGACGAGAACGTTCTTTGTTAACTATGAAATTTATATGGCGTTTCTACTGAATTCTCAAGCGCAAGGTGTATCTGGCGAAAATGAACAATCTACCCAAACACCATGGTGCGGGGCCCCAGAGGCGCGGGACCCAATGCAGCTGCATCGCTTGTATTGGCTTAAGGCTGGCCCTGATTGAAGGAATAAGCTTCCAGTATATATACTGTTCACTTTGTGCTTCATAGACAACACCTCGTAACCAAGAAGCTCAACAGAGAACTGCATGATGTCTAATAGTGTGCATCAAGTCAGTCAATAAAATTAAAGCACATCCTTTCAATTCGCGAACGTTTGCGATGTTACGTGAAGAAAATGGTGAAGCTTGGAACCAATTGCTTCTGCACACTGAAATGAGGTGGCTGTCTGGAGCTGATAGCTTCCAACGACTAGTTGACTTGTATTACTCAACTGTGGAATTTATTGCGCATGTCGATCCAGCACTAAGTTAACTGAAATTGTGTAAAAGCCATGTTTTCTACTTGGAAGACAAATGTAGATTTTAAGATCGGGTGCCACCCGATTCTGGTCACATGTTGTTTTGGTTTCTCCTGTCGTCGTCTGCCTCTTTAGTTTTCCGACGCACGTGCTGAGCAGCTCAGGATTTGATGATTCATGTTCTTCAAGTCAAACAGCATGCATTCACTGCAAACCTTACTTTCATGAATACCAATTGGCTTTTATGTAATTGTGAGTGTTTCATCGAAGTGCGAAGCTGCAAGAAAGAAATGATTCAAACTAGTACTACTTACAGATCTAGCCGAAAGTCAGTAAATAAGTTCTACAATTCATATGAGACTCATCAACAGCTTACTACCCAAAACGCTAGCAGCGAATGAGCACACGCTACACACATTCCACACTCAGGCCACCACACACAAAAAGCTACACATACACAAAATTTAATGAAGTACAGAAGCGTGCGGGTAAAGACAGAGCCGTATCAACGCACTCCGTCCCCCCAATTGGGGAGGCCCACGCTGTCACAGGCGCCCAAAATTCAGTCCCGTTACCACTTAACCCCAAATAAAGTTTCGACACTCCAAATTGAAATATGAAGCACTAAAAATCAGTGAAATTGGGGACATTTGAAAGAAAAGTGCTTAGGCTATACATTACAGATACTTTAGGCCGTTTGAAAGTAAGGTATTTACACATTGCAATTGCTGTTGGGGGCCCATTTGAAAGCAAAGTATACGTATAGATTACATTACAGTTGTTTTTGGGGACCCTTTGAAAGTGCAGTGAGCCTACTTACACATTACATTTGCTATTATGGTCCCTTTGAAAGCGCAGTTGGGCCCGTTGTAAAGCAGAGTGCCTGCACATACACAATGCAGTTGCTGTTGGGCGCCCTTGTAGAGTACCTGCACATTACAGCTGTTGTTGGGGGCCCCTTAAAGGCAGAGTAGCCTACTTACACATTACAGTTGCTCTTGGGGGCCCTTTGAAGGCAGAGTACTCAATTATGATGTGGTTCGGAAAATCCTAGGCCTATATGAGCAGATGATAAAATTTTCACCACAAATGAGGAATATTCACGCGCGACACACCTTGCAGGGGGCCATGAAAAGGGAGGTCCGAGGCAAGTGCTTCGCTTGCCTTCCCTTAAACTTTAAACACACCCCTGACAGTGATCTTATATGAGAATATGAAACCGATTTAACACGTTCTGCTTTCTCAGATATGCATAATTTCTCACCTGATGTGCGCATATAAACAGTAGACACTGTTATTTAAAGTTGTCTTTATATGATTGAACACATTGAAGTTGCTGATGATTTTATGACTTCAAAAAACACAGATTTAATGCGATTTTTCATAATTAAACCTACCACACAGGTCAACTAAAAAACAGATCTGGGAGGAAAAAAACGTCAGTGGGAGCCCTGGTCACATATGGCAAAACGCCTACTACCGTAACTTCAGGTGAACATTTGAAGAATTTATTGCCGTGTTATTGTTACGCTATCAAGACCAAGAGTATAGCAATCCGCTAGCAAGTTTGGCAACCTGCCTCTGCAGGCAAAGTATCGGCAATGAGCGAACTGCGTAGTTACGTTAAGCGTTTCGGGGGTCTCGCGGTCACGACTTTGCCCTGATGGGCCTTGCGTTCATTTATCTGCCTCCCTGCAGTACCTAGTTGCATTCGTCCAGAAGTCGGACTTTCACCTGATGCTTTAGCAAAGTGTTTTGTAAAGTGATTATTGTAAAAAGATGTGCCATATGGCTAACCCTGCTAGCCTCCTCTTATTTTGTACTGCATAGCAGCAAAATATCTTTGGTGCTTGCTGCTTACGACCAAAGTTATACATTTGCGCAGCCAGCTGTTCAGACAGCCAGATAACTGTGTAGTTTAAAAAGAGCTTTTTTGTGTAGTTAGAAAAGTCTATTTAGCAATCATTCCTAAATTGTCCTAAAACAGAGCAGTGCAGTTAGTAGATCATGGATGTTAACAGTTGCGTCCACGTAGGCCATAGTCTTTATTTGTTAACATTTGTAGACGATTTGAGATACAAAATGTTATTAAAATAAATAATTGTCATGCACCAGGAGATTAACAATTCCAGACATCAACAAGGTTTATGCAGCGCATTTCGGCTCGTAAAAAGCCCACTGCGCACGCTTTATAAGCGTATTTCGCTTAAGCTAACGCTACTTAAAAATGTGTCTTGCACCCCAAACCTTAAAATTTGGCTACGGGCCTGTTTCTGCCAAAATTTTGTTTGTAATTAGGATATTTTATTTAGAAGGATATTCGGCCTCAAGGTGTAACATAACGTCGAAAATTTTTTTTAAAATCACCATTAGGGGCACCCTGCATAGGCGTAGCCAATGGGGGGCAAAAGGGCCATGTCCCTCCCCCCAATTTTTAGAAAATATAGTCATTTTGTGCTTTGAGAGGTGTTTTTCCAAACAAAATATAGTGTTATTTGCCTAAAATCAAACATTTTGACCCCCACAAAATTTTTGCCCCCCGCAAATTTTTGGGCTGGCTACGCCACTGGGGCCCTGTAAGCATTTGGGGGGGGGGCAGGGTTGGGCTGCTATGGCACTGGGGAAAGATGTTACAATTATTCAAGCTCGAACAATCCTAATGGGATTTCAAGCCAAATTAGGGCTATTTAAACCTGCATTTGAACGCAAAGATTTTAAATATTTCTTTAACTTGCTGCAATTGGAAACGATGGAAGCATTGTTGACAGTGATTCGGAAATATATGCAAAGCACCTTAAAATTTTAAGTGAAGATTTCAACGCATGCTTTGAGAACCTACAGAAGATGCATGTGCTGAATTGGATTTTTACACCATTTAATTTTAATGTACAAAATGCAGACAATTATTTTGCAATTACAAGATGAACGCACTGATTTGTGTGAGGATTTTGAAGCTGAATTATTGTTCAAATGTAAAATCCTGCGTTACTATTGGTGCAGTGTAAATACCACTGCTAAAAATACCCTAACGTTTCTGCAGCTGTTAGGCCGTTTGCATGTGCATTCCCAACTTTGTACATGGTTGAAGCTGGATTTAGTCACGCAAATGCAATCTCAACAAAGCAAACCGACTGAACTTGGATGAGCGTGGTGACGTCGGACTGAAACTCACCAATCTCCAGCCAGATATCAATGCTCTTGCTGCTCCTCACAGAAAGCACCTTTCTCATGATAGTGTCTGGAATTTCAATAAAAATGTATCATTTTGCTTTTGTGCATTTCTCGCTCATTATCTTTATGTTAACGTTAGATAGATTTAATATCCGTAGCTGGTGTAGCAGTCACGGTAGCGCGACCGCTACATGTGAGCAAAGTCGGCCAAAGCAAGGAGAAAGGAAAGACCAAGCAAGCGACACTTATAAGTGGCTTCCATGCACATGGAAGTAAGAGCGCTCTTTGGCCGTTTCGTCTGGGGCGGAGTTAACATCGATGACGTCACAATCCATCCTTCCCGAGGTTCGAGGATCAATTCCACACTGAAGGTGTGCGAACACAACCTGGTCGCACATGCTTTACTGGTGTTAATGCAAATGTTCCCGTATTTGGAAGGCTTTGGAGTTCAACTTGTTCGATGGTCGATGAGAAGTTTGGGATTTTACCTAGCGGCCGACAGCCCAAAGATTTTGCAGACCATGGTCTAGCCTGTATGTTTCAATCAGTATATCTCCGTGTCCTTCAGTTGCCCCCCGAAAAGCACAAAATGAAAGTATGAAAACGATAGCCACAATCAAGATATGTAAATACTACACTAAACCACGATAATATCTCCAATGTATTGTGCTTTGCTGGCCTCTCAGTGAAAAGAAGAGTCTCAACTCTACCTCAGTGGGGGAGATTTTAACTGCAATCTTCTTAAGTATCATGAACAATCTAATGTAACAAACTTAGTTGATAGCCTTGCCAGTTGTGGCTGTATTTCTTTTATCAACAAACCAACAAGATTCCGCAAAAACTGCACGCCTTCTTTATTAGATCATATATATACAAATACATGTGATGAAAAAAAAAATAATGCTGGAATTACTATTTATGATATTTCTGATCATTTACCAGTTTTTCTAAATCTTAGACTACACAATCCAATCCAACTGAAAATTCAACCTAAAATCAGATGCATGAAACATTTTTACCCAAATACTTTTTTAACTGATCTCAGTCACAATCTAAACAACGTCAATCCTGAAGCTGGTGAAGTTAACACACTCAGCGATAAATTTGTTAAGGACTTTAATGGCACTCTTGATAAGCATGCACCATATCGTTACGTATCCAGAAAGGAACAACGCTCCTTTAACAAACCATGGCTCACCAAAGGCATTTTAACTTCCATTGCAAAAAAGAATACCCTCTACAGAAAACAGTTGACTACAAACAACACAAATATTATTAGACAATACAAAACTTACAGAAATAAGCTTACCCACTTAAAAGAAATCTCCAAACAAAATTATTATAAACAAGCTTTCCAAAAATTCCATCATGATAAAAACAACATGGAAGCTTGTCAATGAAATGATTGCAATAAAAAACAAATCTCAACAAAATAATAAGCTTTTCGAAGACTCAGAATCCCATAAACACTGAGAAGATTTAAACAATTTTTTCTCAGAGGTTGGAAAATCCCTTTCTACAAAAATGAAACCATCCCCTACCACTTGCAGGCATTTTATTAAACATATAGATTCAAAAAATTCATTCTTCCTAACTCCTACTGATGCATATGAAATCCAACTTCTCATCAAAAACCTTAAAATGAAATCTAATAGTTCTCCCAGTGACATTCCACCCAAATTTTTGAAAATATCTAGTTGCATTGTGTCAGAATGGTTGTCCAAATTCTTCAACAAATGCATGAAGACTAGTGAATTCCCGGACTCCTGGAAAATTGCCCACATCACTCCAATTCCTAAAGTTCATAACCCAAGTTTCTCATCTGAATATACATCAATCTTTGTTCTTCCAGTATTATCAAAGTTGTTTGAAAAAGTTCTTTATCACAGAGTATACTCTTATTTGACAGAACACAATCTAATTGACAAAAGACAATACGGTTTTAGAAAAAATCACTCAACAGAGCTAGCCATTACAACTATTTATGATGAACTACTGAGAAACTTTGATAATAAATTAATAACATGTTCCTTATTTCTAGACCTATCAAAAGCATTTGACTGCTGTGACCATGAAGTTTTCTTGATAAACTTTATCACTATGGTATCGGAGGTGTTTCTCATAAACTATTCTCAGATTTTCTGCACAATAGAATGCAGTGCACTAAGATAGGGGCATTTAAATCTTCATACAAAATGATATATTGTGGGGTCCCCCAGGGTAGTGTTCTTTCACCTTTGCTTTTCCCATTAACGATATCACAAAAGCTTCCTCTTTTCATACTACTTTATTTGCTGATGATATTAATCTCCATATGTCAAATTCCTGTTCTAATGTTCTTCAGACAACTGTTAACCTTGAACTATGTTAAATTGACAACTAGCTAAGAGCCAACAAGCTTTCTCTTAACTACAATACGACTAATTTTATGCTATTAACTTCTCGAAAACACAATCCTGCCTCACTTAAAGTTACCATAAATAACCACGCCATTTCGCCTGAAGACAACCTAAAAGCTGGAAACCTCATGTACAAAAGGTAAAAACTCAGCTATCAAGAGCTTGTGGAATTATATTCAACTTAAACATCTTATGCCTTCCCAAACTATATAGTTTTGCAGTAGGCAAATTCATGCACTCTTATCATAACAAACTGCTTCCAAATCATTTTGATGAATATTTTATCCCACTCAGCTCAATTCATTATCACTCCACAAAACTAACAACCTCTGAAAACCTGTTTTTACCTAGAGTTAACTCTTCCTCAGGAAAATGTTCTCTTAAATTTATTGGCCCAAAAGTATGGTCTTCAATACCAGACGTAATTAAACTTTCAACCACCTTTACCTTTAAATGGAAACTTAAGAAACACCTCCTACATGAAAAAAATTCCCAACTATGAACTTTAGCAACATTTCATTTGTCCAACAAACTACTGTGAATTCTGGTATTCTGTAACTCTGTTTTATTTTTTGTGTGTATTTACTTTTTCGTATTTCTGTATGCACATTCCATGCTTTTCGGCATGACGTACACTTTTTGTTTTTTTCTGTTTTGCTTTGTTTTCTTTTGTACCTCATTAATAAGTTTTTGTAACTTTTTTACTTTTTATATTACTATTTTTTAATTTCTTTGTCTTGCTAAAAATACTCTAACCACACCAATTTCCTTCACTTAAATTCGATCCACTCATCTATGTACATAGGCTCGCGCTTTCACCTGTGCATTTTCTTCACTGTGTTCTGCGTTCATTCGTTTTTTTGTTTTCTTTTCATTATGCTTATTTGATCTCCAACTGTTGTTTCTCAACACTTGTCAAAAAAGTGATAAAAGGGCAATAGTTGGTTGACTAGATGACCGCCACGGTCTTTCGCCAATCCTATATGACACAGCGCTCGTCTTTATTTACACCGATCAGCTATTGTGCTACTGTGTTTCATTTGCTCTAAATTTCGCTAATGGTTGGTTCACTGCATGCGATGGCTTTTATGGTGCTTCTGCTTATTGGCTGAGTCGTATGAAATAATAAACCATTACCATTACCAGTGTAAACTGGAACCCTGACCCTGAAAAACCAGCATGCCACCCCTAGGAGACACAGTCAAGTTAGAACAATTGCGCGAAGAAATTCATGCTTCAGTGAAGCAATATCCCACTTGTTTTTATGCAGACTAATTGTGTTTGTCAATAAGACGTTTGGCCATTTTTGAAAAATAACTTCGAGTCTCGAGTCATTAATTGTTACTTTGGTCGAGTCAAGTCATTCTGTAAAAAGTCGAGTCATCATAGCATCGTTTCCCAACATGACTCAAGTCGAGTCAATATAAATTATTGACCAGCCAGACTAGTCGTTGTAGCGACTATTGCGTTTCCTAGTGGTGTCACTTGTGTAACACAAGTTGTGGTGTCACTTGTGTAACACAAGTTGTGCTACATTACAGTGGTGGCCAGAGTCACATTTTCAGACTCCGTCTTCCCTCCTGTTTCAACATATTTCAATCCGGATCCAGGTCCGAAATTCTTCAAATTTGAGAATTCGACTCCTGTTCAAACTCTGGCAACCATTGATGCAACCGATATTCAGTGATGTTTTTAGTTAGGAAATGACATTTACACAGGCCACGCAGACGCCTGTTACTACCGAAGATGAAAAGTGCCAATTGGATCCGGTGTCAAGAGAAATTTCTGACTTCGCCACATGTGCACATGCACAGAATGATATTCTACATCTCAAACATTTGAATAAGAGCTGATGATGTCTACTTCGTAGGCGAAATATATACAGTACTCTGTAAGACCCTTGATGTCTGATTCTTTGCTGGGAAAGGATTACTTTCGATAGACAGACGCTGAGTAAACTGATGATTAGTGTTCAGGGTTTAGCGTTTACGTAAGTATGTCGGGTTAAAGTTTGGGTTAGGGTTGGAAAAAGTAAATTAACTGGGTTCTAAGACTAAGTCCATTATTTTTCAGTGATTATAGTTATTCTCGTGCTGCAGCTTGTTGTGGGTATCTGACATCTAACCAAAAAGTTCTAATAATTGACAAACAATAAGTATAAGACAGAAATTTCGCAGAGGTCAGAAATTTCGCTTGACATCGGGTTCGGTTGTTCACAAATATTTCATTCCAGCTCTGGATTCCAGTCTGAAAAAAAGCAGAATCGTGTTGGAGTCGACTCCGGCATGTCGGATCCGTGGCCACCTGTGTTGTTTTGTCCGCTCATCTTTGTTAACTGCATAATAAGAGCTTTTGGGAAAGTAGATATCACACGCTACTGTGTTTTCAGTGGAAAGCAATCAGTTGCGAAATTCATCAATGTTTGTAAAGCCACATCAGTGACCCACACCAAGCGAATCTATCGCAATTTATTGCGTAAGGAAACTAGTTTCGTGTGTTACACATCTTCAGTCCTTATTCAAATAGAAATAGAATCTTCTATTTGGTGCTTAGAATCTTCTATTCTTCTATTTGGAAGATTCTAGAAATAGAATCTTCTATTTGAATAAGGACTGAAGATGTGTAACACACGAAACTAGTTTCCTTACGCAATAAATTGCGATAGATTCGCTTGGTGTGGGTCACTGATGTGGCTTTACAAACATTGATGAATGATAAGTACAAGCTTGAATCATTGCAAGGAGATGGGAGCAGAACC
>Ga0210059_1005283_pt1 | contig 20808 bp, 13 predicted proteins | sample Ectturendosymbi2_FD_188042 | JGI IMG/M metagenome (GOLD analysis project Ga0210059, IMG submission 188042) | Ecteinascidia turbinata endosymbiont from Florida, USA - Sample 2 (SPAdes) (version 2) | ecosystem: Host-associated > Tunicates > Ascidians > Unclassified | place: Key West, Florida...
GTGTGATAATCCGTGTACCTGCAACTGCACCTGCACACAGCGTTTTATGTTACTCCGCAGTTGCGTATATCTTAACTCGCTCGGAAACTTTGGCTTTCAGGCCTAGATCGGGCTTCAAACATAAACGTCGGGCTCGAGCCGGGTTCGGGCTTGTGGTTTCGGTCTCGGGCCGGTCCAGGATTCAAAATGAGTCCCTTTTACAACTCTGTGTGGATATGTAGGCAGGGGCCAACAAGAGGAGATTGAAAGGATACGTCCTCCACCCACCAACAGTAAAAATAGATTGAAATCATTTTGTAAAGTAGGCTACGCTAATTTTAGGCCAAATGATTTTGCTGCGGGTAAGTGGATATCAATGGAGATTTTGGTAGGGGTGGGGCTGCATGCATGATGCCCAATAGCATTAAAAACATTTGTTGCTTAGTCAATAAACGGAAATGTGCAAGAAAAATATTTATCGCCTTTGTAAGGTTAAGCGACTTGAACAAAACATCCAATCGCGCTGTAACCCACACTTGTAAAATCCATGAAAACTGAAGTGTTCTACAGTAGGCCTATACTTTAAGAGTGATATGCACGTGCGACCAATGCGATTCAGCATTTTGTGCACTCCAACTGACAGCTCTGATAAAACCAATTGATGTATTCTGCTATATTGCTATGCTTGTTTACATCCAAATACGATAATAATGAAAACAGGATGAACTACAGTACCGTGTCCAGCAACAAATTTAAGTATATTAATATGTAAATAATCTGCAAGGACAAAGCAAAGCGTGATTACTATTTCTTTCAAAACACATCTAGAAATAAGATTGGGAATCTGTATAATATGAAACGTCATTTCTGCATAGACCCGGTGACTTTATGGGTTTCACACCAAGCTGTCCCCCCTACATTTTGCAACAAAATTGCGCCCATGCATGTGACTACATAACGCGGACATATTTTCAGGTAATGCATAGTGGCGTAACTAGAGGCCTGACCTAGGGTGGGAAAACTTAACTGAAGGGAGCCCACTAGCCAACACTCAGAAAAAGAGTTGAGAAATAATAGTCAATCCGCAGATCGATATGCACGTCCATACTAAAACACAAAATCACCAGAAAACACCCCAAAAACTCATAAAAACAACAACCTACTGAAAACGGAAAGAATACTATGTGTGGGCCCAGTTTTTGCATTTAGTTTTCCAGGAGTGCTGTTTGCACCCCTGCCCCCGTCAGTTAAGCCACTGGTAATGCAGCGAGACAGTGACCGCTGATAGCGGTAAGCCACGCAATATTATACTGTGTGAAAAGAAGCAAGAGTAAATCTGAAGCAATGGTTCCGCAAGTCTGAAAAGCCCATTGTTAGTGTGAGACTGTCAGTGCGACCAATGCAGGGACACCGAGGAGCCATAGGGCAGGGGGACAGTAAAATGGCTGAGCGCAATAGAAACTTATAAAAATGAAAAAAATCGTTTCCAATTATTCTTGTTTCTGTTCAGCAACAATGTTGACGTCAAAAATAATAACAGAAATTATAGAAAACCATTCTGAATTTTCTGGACGCGCGAATAGCTGCAATAAATTTGTTTTAAGTGGATATTGATAAACCATGAGATTACCCGGGCCATAAGACTGTTATGAAAATGCACATCTGCCCCTGTTGCCCCTATTTCGAAAGGGCACGGGGACAAGGCCCCGTTCTCCGGCGTCCATGGACCAACGTGCCTGAGTGAATAGCTTAATCAAACTACGTTTGCGTAGGGTTCTTTTCACACAGTATAAAATTGCGTGACTTGTTAAAATACGTCTATGCACGCTTGGATTACGTCTTAACCGTTTAGTTCTGATTTCTGAGTGAGTTTCCAGGCATTTACAGCTCTTGAGGAGATCCCAGAAGTCTATTCGCCACGGGGGGTTTGGTGGGCTTAGCCCCCCAAACAAAGTTCCAATCCCCCAAATTGAAATATGAAACACTATAAATCAGTGGAATTTTTGCCAAATTTGAATGTCAACCTCCCCACATACACGTAAAGCCGCCCCACACAAACGTAACGACCCCTTATTGAAGCTTTTCTGGCGACGGTTCTGGATTCCAGACGTTTGTAGCTCTTGTTTCGAAGTGACGCCGACAATCTTGCTAGGTCAAATAAAGTCACAATTTGCGGTTTCGTTAAAGACCGTGGCATTGCTTTTTTAAAACGAACTGCTCCGCTTTAAAAATCTGCAGTTAGCCTATTTTGTAAATTATCGTAATATACGTGGCTATATAGTGCTACCAATAAAGCGCGTTTTGTGACTGTTGCCGTAAGATGGGACATTTTCTTTGTGTTTTGTGAACGTCAATATGCATTGCATCGTCAGCAGCCTGAAAACGATAAATGCCGGCGGTGCCCCACCATGGAAAAATTTCTGTGGACGCCCATGTCTCCAGAGGCAAACCATGCTGGTTGGCCCGATATTAGTGCAAATATTGAGCCTTGTGTTTCCAATCGGTACAGTCTAGCAAGGGAAATTATGGATTTTAGTTATTTTCCCAAATTTTAGTCTTGTTTTTTACTATTAAAAGCTAGTAACAGATCTATGAGAGGTTTGCCAAAGTAAGATATACGTGAAAGGTGTCGATGGGGAAAATTGAGAGCACCTGACTTAAGCCAACACTCGGTTCTCGGGATTAAAGAAAATCCAAGAACAGGTTTTTGCGAACCGGTCGAATCCCATCACTGGATGCATTTTATTAAGAAACACAACAATGTTCAAGCATTTGTAAATTTACTAGTTCGCCCAATAATCATGCTTTTCTATAGACAGTGCTTTCTTCAAGAAGTCTTTGTTCGACTTTATTTTCTCGTAAACTCACAGCAGGAAAAGTCAGTATCAACATTACAGATGATAAGTGCTTTCACATTCGGTTCCAGCATTCTGCTTCTGTTATCAGAAAACATCCTATTCTAACTGGGACGTTTTGGTTGACTGACCGGGACGTCAGGACAGAGCCTTTAAGCCGGGATTATCCCGGCTAAAACGGGACGTATGGTATGCCTACAAAAAAGTAACTCTGCAGAAGGTTGAAACGATGAATAGATCTTTACAATACTGACTATCGAAATGAATCCTTTCCCAGCAAAAATCAGACACTACGATGTAAGCATCAGCTCTGAGAAGTGCATGAAATACAATGTAGAATTAAATAAAACCTACAAACAGTAAAGTTACCAATTTAAGAGAATCTGAATGAAATATTTCAACCCAAGCTGCCCACTTTGTAAAGAAAGGAAAAGGTCACAGTAAGAACCTTTGAATGCCTTAAGTAGGTACAAAAAACCATCTGTTTCGCACGAGTGTGGAGGTGTTTTGTTTATTTCAATTTTCGACGTACATACATGTATGTAAATACAAGCAGAGCATTTGTACGGGTTTTCGAACATGTGTCTAAACAGTAAAAGGAATTCGTGATCATCTCAATTCATTAAGCCATTTTCCTAGTAATTTATTGAGGCAAATCTCCCATGGGTCCAGTGGCGTATCCAGCCCGAAATTTTTTTGGTGGGAAAAATGTTTGACTTTAGGCGAGCAACAATATTCTTGTTTGGGACGCCGCTTCTCAAAGCACAAAATGACTAGAAATGCTAAAAATTGGGAGGAATGCCCCTCTGAAAGCCCAATGGCGTGCAGAGGGGGGGGGGCGCGAATGGGCTGACCTCCCCAGGCATCCAAGGCAGGAGGGCATCCAAAGAGGGAAATTGCAAAAATTTAAATACTGCAACTGGATAAATTTTCCTATTGTAAGGCTAATAGGCCCAACACATGCTACATGGATTTAAGTTTTCGAAACTTGTTTCTTTCGTCAACACTAGGTTTTGCATAATCAAATGCCAGTAATTCTCACATTCTTCAATACGAACGTCCTGTACTCTAGGTGTGAAGCGCATACCCAATCAAACAGACAGTGATGTGACTTTTCCTGATCGTGCGATCAAGGGCAAAATCACAAAAAAGGATTGAAAGATACTTATGGACGTTTAATTAATTTTCCGAGCCAAATTTCAAAACTATCCTACTTCCATTTCAACTTTCTTGATTTAGCTGACGTTTTGATGCATCACTAGGTACCCATTTCGTTTTTTAATGTGGCCACCCTGGCAGGAGTGGATCCACCCAATAAGTTTAAGCGGGGCGATTTCTGTAACATTTGGTAGTCAAGTCCCATAACGGCTTCAGTACTGTAAGAGAGATGATGTATACGTCACAACACTGGCGTGACAAAACAATGGACAGGAAAATGGCCTTATATTGCGGATGTTTTTTTCCGAATTGTACAGAATTAGGGTAAATAACATTATTTTCGTAGGTTTTAGGGGGCGATCGCCCCAATCGCCTCCCCTGGATCCGCCCCTGACCCTGGGTAATGGGTATGCGCTAATAAAATCACACACCTGTGCTTGCAATATGCGCATCATTTCGAGCTTCGTCATTAATTTGCAGTTCAGGCGGATTGATCATAATGGATCACACAAAGCCGTATCTATTATGTGCGCCCAGTAGCTATATATTATATATATATATACAGTATATATAACAGCTACATAATAAGAAACGAAAATTTTCTTATGCAGGTTACTTTATGCATATTCTCAATTCTTGTGTAGTTTGGCTAGTTTCAAATTGTCAACCCTTGTCCTGGGTGTCACTGTCCACCATCCAAGCCACATAGCTTTTCTGCTTTCTCGCAGCTAACCGCATGTGCAGTTGAGTGAGCACTTTCTCGACTACCGGAAAAAGCAAACGAGAACGTTGCGAATCAGCGAATCCGTAATTTTTCAAATGATGACGTCATTAAATACGTCATAGGGGCCCTAGAGTTAAAAATGCCCAGGGCCCCCTACCCTTTAATCCGGCTCTGATTGTATCATTGAAAAATGGTATTAAACTGACGCAAATATTTTCTTGAAGTTGCTTGATCAGTGGTTCAGATAGAATCAAGTTGATTCTGTGTCGTACAAAGCCATTGTTGGCTCACAAACAACAAACTAGGAAATTTCCACGAGCATGTTGTACAAACTGATTACAAGCATTCAGAATAGTACTTCTACTTCATCTTTTGATGCCTTCGCATGTGATGGAAAAGCAAACAAAGAACTTATTAACGGTAAAAACAATTTAATTGTGTGATCTCTATGTTTCGTTTCTTTTTCTTGTGTGGGTAAATCTTGTTTGAGTGCGATAGGACAACTGCTAACTTATTTTTTAGTTATTGTATATCAGGAAAGTCACGCGCAGTTGTTCTCTCAGTGGAAAAGGGATTGAAACCCTATTTGCATAACCGTCAGAATATACAGTAAAACGCGACTTAACACATTGTATTTTAAGCTCGTCGGGTGCACGAGTAAAATATGAAAGCCAAACGAGCAAGCTTTGTTGATTCTGTTCGTCTGGCAAGGACTTGTTTCGTGTGTATGTGATTATCGTAGAGCTCTACTGCTATGAACCGTCACGAGAAAAAATGTTAGAAACAGTTTTGTTAAACAATTGGTGTATTTATATTTTTTGAACTTTTTTAGCCCAAACTGACTGACGATAATCCGTCAAGGACCTATCTCTTGCCATAACATAGCTAACGTTGCCTCGATGAAAAGATGAAAAGTATTGAAAGTAATTAGACTTCAGGAGAATCATGCTTTGACATATTGACAGGCAGTGATGCAGGAGTGCTAGTCTTAGCGCAAAGGAAAGGTTGGGGTTTGATATTGATAAATTAGAAGAACTTTGCCCCAAGCCAAGAAATCGTTGATAAGATTTACAGGGCATTGGCAAAAAAGGTATTTCTGAAGTCCGTAGCTAGTTATATGAACCAGGGTGGCCAAAATGTAAGGCTTCATTTATTTATTTTTTAAATTTGATTCACGTGTGTGGCTGAGAAACGAGGTCCATATCACACTAGTTAGAAGAACACAAGCGTACAGAAAAGCTTGCACACAACACATTATATGGTAGGTTTTGGTTGGTACACGTAGGCCAGTAGGGTTGCTGGATGGCCGGTATTTCACCGGCCTGGCCGGTATTTTGTTGCTAATTTAGCAGAGGGCGGTGAAAAGCCGATATTTTGAAAATCAGTGCCTGAAGTCGGTATTTTGAAAATAAATTATTTACCGTAACTTCATAAAGAACTAACGCAGAATTTCTCAAATTATATTGACTCTAGTAGTGAATCTTGTCAGGACAGTTCTTTCAGCAAAGGTAATTTGCTGCTGTTGACGCAATCCTTGGTGCGATTATCACGTCACACATACACCGAAATGTGATGAGCCAGCCAAAATACGGGCAAATTAATTGTGGCTTAACAATACTGATTGTCTCTCTGTTTTCCCCGTGTCGTTTGCGAAATACGACACATTTTAGCTCTGGCACTGTTGACAAATCAAAATGGCCGGTATTTTTACAAAACGCATCTGGCAACCGTACCCACCATTGCCATAAACCTACGTGACTTAACAAAGTTACCACTCAGCAGTCACTGATCACTATCTCGCTCGCTGCATTTCCTGCAAAATTATCTTCGTTCAATAGTTGCTTGCGGCAAAATGCCTACCACCGTAACTTCAAGAGCATCTTCGAAGAATTGTTGCCATGCTATTGTTACGCAACAAAGGCCAATAGTAGAACAATTCGCTCCCCAGTTCGCAACCTGCCTCTGCAGGGAAAGAAGCGGATTAAGTGAACTGCAAGCTCATCACTGCATGGTACCAGAACAGTAAACCTGACTTTTGTACAGTGTGAGTGCCATATCGTCAAACAAACTGTCATTGCAAGAATTAACCCAACTAATCAGAATTAAACTGCTGATTTCACGTTTTTTTTTAATTTTTGCTTCTTAGTCCCAATTTCCAGGGAGGCAAATGCCCATTTTGTCCCTTCCTGGGACGCCCATGGCTATTACACAACAGTTTGAGGGCCGAACATCTTACATAATGTGACTGTTTCGGCATATGTTGCATTCTACCAAATCAGCAAATTTTTGGTAAATAAACTGTATGAGTTTCATCATTGACAAAATGTCTTTACTACCGAATGAAATAGTTTCGCGGCTGGATGAAATGGCTTCGCGGGCCAGATTTGGCCCGCGGGCCGTAGTTTGGAGACCCTTGACGTAGACAATACTAAAGAGGAACATATCAGAAAAAACACCAGAAACTACGCATTCGTTCGTCGTCATGTGTTACATATTGAGAAAAAAATAGATTTGTAAAAAGCTTCAGACAGATGAAATGAGCAGCTAAAAATCGAATGAAAATGCACATTGTCCGGAAAAAGCATACGAATTGTTTCTAATCAAGGCAACAAATGTACTGACGAAATGGGTAACTTAATGTGGGCGAACACTTAATTTCCTATAGGGAAGTAACGCAAAATCCGATAGGCGGTGTACATAGGCAACATGGAGGGGTTTTGTTACGAGGCTGTGTTCTTGCACCACAATTGACAGGCATACATTGGCATGCACATGCAATACGCACGAGATCCGTTTAATGATTTCTTTTGTTTTTTACTGTTATACAATGTAGCTGTCTCCGAAGAAATCAAAAATCTTGGTATCTTGTTCCGCTTTGTAGGATGGGTCAATGTTGACTAAAAGAATAAACCGCATTAAGCGAATCCGTTTAGATTAGGAGCCTAAAATTGAGATAGTTTTATAAAAATTATTAAAATTAAGTGAACTTTGCAAAAACTTTTCATGGTTTATTTCGAAATTTTTCTTATTGTTTTTAAATCCATTTTCACTCGGAAATGGTGCAACGCTAAGGCAAAACCAGAAGACACTGCGTGGTAACAGGGACCGACTTTATGGGGGGGAATGGGGAGGACATGTCCCCCCAACTTTTGGACAGAGGGGGACATAATATATTTTGTCCCCCCCAAAATTTTGTGATGAAAAGTAATGTAGTTGTGTAAATTTCATGGTTACATTACTGTTGGAAATATTTCCCCAGCATAAAACCAGGGAATAAATGAGAAAAATGAGCACTATCACTGGATTATCTGTAGCCACAGTATAGGCCACAGATTTCCTGTGTAAACTGAATTATCATGATTGTTGAAAATCGTGTTAATTAATTTTAATTACCGAATCAGTGTGCACATGAACTTCGCTCAATCAAGAATTCCTGCACTGGTGTGTAGCCTGCAATCAGAATACGGTTGCCACCAGGCGCGTAGCTATGGGGACAACAGGGCAATGCCACCCCCAATCCCAAAGTTTTCAGGTTAATAAAATATTTGAAGTATAAGCCAAAGAAATACTTCATTGCAAATCAACGGAACTGCCTCAAGGAACCTATCCTACTTTAGCTTTTAGTCGAACACAAACTTGTATTTGACCTTTTGTAATGAAAATCAATGACCGAAAGAAAAACAATTCGAATAACGCTCTTCGCAGCTGTGTTTTGCGCACCAGCTTGCTGTATCCCACCTAATGGTTATGTAAGCTTCATTTCAAGACCATCGCAAATTCCTCTCTGCTAACCGTGGATGTTACAAAGATAACCTATCTTTGTTTCCAGTGTCATCGTAGCTTTAAATCAATATCGTAGATTTTTGTTGTTGAACAGTTCTAAAAATAGATGCGTGAATATGGCGGTGATGTAAATTTCATATGTCTTGAATCTCAAACTTTGGCTAAGAACTAATTCAGTTTCAAAGTCTTCTTCATTGCGCCATAGTAACTGTTTAGCAACAATAGCATTCATTCTACATATTTATTTGTGATGACATGCATTGTGACGGTTCAATCACAATTATGTGGAGCCTTAACGTTTTCATCACTGATATCCCTTTACCTTGCCGGCAAGTAAAAAATCAATATTTTCAAGATACTAGACTCCGACCTGCTGTTCATAAGTCCAGTGTTTCTGCTTTCATTTGATGTTAATTGCCACCCTATCATACAGTAAATCATTTGAAATCATTTAACTGCAACGAGAAGAGTCAGCAGCAAAATCTAACGTAAGTAACAAGATACTTTTCATTTTGCAAGGGCTGAGGGAATTGACACTGCCATTACTTGCAATACTGAGATAACGTGCACAGGGGTGGGTATTAACATTTAGGGGCAAGCTCTCAGAAAAGGGCTCCAAAACATCGCCATTGCGAAAGGTAGATGTGGTATGACGTGGATAAAAGTGCTAAATTTGTTTCACATTTCAATTTATGAACTAAATTCAAGAGCATAAGATACATACGAAAGGAACAAAATTTTGTAAAGTTTTGCAGCTACACAATTGAAAGCTGCCTCCTATGGTACATTTTCCCCTAATTTTTGCTTTATTTTGAAAAACATATGACTTACTTCAGAGCTTCTTTAAATGTGTCTCTAGGTGGTACATAATCTTTTTAACTAAACAATGGTGCAAAGCCAGGGCCGGCCCTAGCAGATGCGGGGCCCAATGCAAGACATGGATGCGGGGCCCAATGCAAGACCTAGGCGCGGGGCCCTCTGAGCAGTGATTTTATGACGTCATCGTATTCAGTCAACCGTCTTACGATCGTGGTAGAGCGCAGACATGCAGTACAGCAATAACACGAGAATGGAGCACGTTTTCTAACGTTCGAAAGGAAATTTGCTAGTTCTGACAAGAGCGTTCTTTGCTAGCAATGCAATTTATATGATATTTCTACTGAATTCTCAAGCGCAAGGTGTATTTGGCTAAAATGAATAATCTACCCAAACACCATGGCGCTGGGCCCCCAGAAGCGCCGGGCCCAATACAGCTGCATCGGTTGCATCGGCTCAAGGCCAGCCCTGTGCAGAGCTCTCAAGGGGGGGCACGTATCTCTGAAAAAGAGGGGGCCGAGACGACTGCCTCCATATCCTTCGCTATATCCATTCTTGAGTTTGCAATCTGTCTTGTTGGCAAAGCGCATGTGACTAAAATGAAACTAAATTTCAATTTTTTCCCATTAGGGCTTCAAATTCAGCAGATAAGTTATTGTATTTTTAAGAAGCCCGTGATTTGTACAAACTTAATTACGTGCAGTGCTAAACCATCTTTCCTGCAGCTGAGCGCGGTAAATAAGTTTTGTAATACTTGGTTTACTGTTATGTTTACAGTTTACTTCCATCTTATATTTCAATGAAGTCAGTTAAATTTAGCAAAGTCTCATCAAACAATTTAAGTGAAATAAGTTTAAAGTAGCTACAAAAGTTTTACGGAGTAGGTTGAACATAGCGAAAAGATCTTACGGATTATCAAGAATCCAAACATTTTTCAAACGCGTTGAAAGACTCTAGGGCAGGGGTCACCAACGTGGTGCCCCCGAGAACCAAGTCGCCCGCAAGGACCACGTAGGTCTCTCGCGGGACTGTTTTAAAAATGACATTAGCATAATCAATGTCTTCACAGTTAACGAATATCAATACTAAAATAAATGTAGGTAAATTGAGCAAAATTTTTATTTCAGAAGTGCACATCAAACTAGTAGCCCTTGGCATTAATCGGTACACAAAAAGTAGCTCGCAGTTTCAAAAAGGTTGATGACCCCTGTTCTAGCGTATACGGTTATCAACTACAGACGTGAATTAATCGCTTAAAAATTAGATGACAGCGGGATCCACTTCTTATATGCGCGAAAGTTTTGTAGAAGGCCTACTTCAGAAGTCAGTGCCTCAGGGCAAAGTCGCTGTTCTGTTTCGGTTGAACGTGCTGTGTTGGTGTACATCCGAAGCGTGTAAACACAGTATATGCGCAATCGTAATGGCGCCCGCGATGATTTCTTGCTCAAGTGCAATATTGAGCATTGAGAGGTTTACTAGCGCTTTTGCAAGAAAGGTTTACGAGCAAATGGTGGCATTGATCCAAAGTAGAAGCTTGGAACTTCACTGTCAAAACTTTTAAAATTTGTCAGTTCAATGAAAGCCGAATTTTTATCTGTCGGCTTAAATCTGAACCACAGGCGTAGCCAGGAGGGCCTAGGGGGCCATGGTCCACGAAAAGTTTTAGAATATATAGTCATTTTGTGCCTTGAGAGACGGTATCCCAAACAAAATAGTGTTATTCGCGAAAAATCAAAAATTTTCACACCCCAATTTTTGACCCACAAATTTTTGGGCTGGTTTCGCTAGTAAAACTTGTCAATTCAATGAAAGCAAACTTTTATTTGTCGGCTTAAATCTGAACACAAATGTTCAGGAGAAAACGCCAGAAACATGCACTTTTCATGGATGATGCTAAACACAAGGAGCATCAAAAATATTTAAATGTTGAAATTCGGTTGCTGTTTTCCCTAGCCCCAAAAAAATTTCTGGCTAGGCGCCTGATTCCACTGCTAGTATTTACCAAAAGATCTTGTGCTTTGCTTTTGATTTGATCTATGTGGTGATTATTAGTAGCAGTATAAGTTTGAATTGATTATCACGATTTTTGAGCATAATTGTGTCTAGTTAAGCCAGTAGTGCTCAAACCGTGGCCCGCGGGCCACATGTGGCCTGCAAGATCCGCTGGAGAGGCCCGCGAAGCAATTTTCATTGAAAAGATAACTTAACACTTTAATCATCTAAGAGAATTTTTATTGAGATTATTAATTCTTGTGACCCGCGAAGGGTTTCTGAAAGACAAATGTGACCCACGAGCCAAAAAGTTTAAAAGTTTGAGCACCACTGATTTGAGCTCTCAGAATAAATGTGTTTTCATATTTAAATGCAGTGCTAAGTCTAGATATCTAGATATAGCACCGTTGTATACTTGCATACACTACTAGTTGCTATACAACCACGATGGGCGTAGCCAGATATCAATATCAAAATGTGCCCCCAATTTGGCCTAATTTACAAAAAGGTCGTACTACGGTTGGGTGAACATAGTGACGTCATCGAAACGCAAATAGTAAAAGTTTTTGGGCAAACTCGGTCCCTGTGTGGTAAAGATGTAAATGTGATGTAAAAAAGCGCGGGAAGCAATCATATACTGACGGACATTTCAAAACCGCTAAAAAATATAAAACTGCGAAGCAATAAGATCCCGTGCACAGAGTATACAGAAAGAAAAAGATGTGTCAATAAAGACCTAAAACGCACATAACTGTGAAAAGATTATGTGTAACTTAATAACTTGCACAGTCATCAGCCTTAAAACCTGCGAAAATCATGTCTGGCGGTAGCAAAACATAATATAATCTCTTAAATTTTAAGCTCACACAACTTCACATCAACACTGATAACACGTGCGTGAAACTAAACGCGTAACATGAAAATCTACGCATTAAAGGTAGAAAGGTGTAGATTATTTCAGTGGAAATCAGCCTTTAGGTTTGCTTTCATCGTATTTGCTCTGCATAAATTTCTTTTATGGCTACAAATTTGACAATATGTTAACAAGCACCACGTTATTAGCTTTTAGATCAACTCGGTTAGCATCTCCACTTTTGATGAAACAGCTTCACAGCAAAACCACGTGCCTCTTTATGTAATCAAACTTCCAGTTAGGCTGTGCTTTTTCACGAAAAAATTAAAATCTACATTTGCAGAAACTCGACAAACGAAGAAAAATGTATAGTTTATCAACTCTGCACAAAAAACATACATTAATATCAGCTTAACAATTTTCCCAAATAATTGTTGTTATTTTAGGAAAAATAGAAGTCTAATATCGATAGAATTTATTTAGCAGAATGCGTCATATGCCATAGACTTAGGTACCGGATTGAAACACATTTGTTAAAAGCAAAACCGATTGTGGGTTTTCTTATTACAAAAACATTATTTCAAACAATTTCATTTTTGAAAAGCTTTTTGAAAATTCGAGTAGAATCACAAACCTCACATGAGTCCCAAATCGTTTTACATTTTCATAACAAACACAATACAACAATAATTATTGAACGTGCCTTATTAAAAGCTTGTTGTTGGAAGCACATTAAAACTGTACCTGTATGTGCCAAGAACAAAACCACTTAACATTGTGTTTTGAGCATATCTTGTTTTGCCCTTAGTTTTAGACTCTTCTACTAATCCAATGCCTCTTGCTGATGATCAAAACTTGTTGTATTGCAGAGTGTACAATAACAGCCTTCTAGTCTAAGTCGTGTGCAGTTTTTTCTTGCAGTCATTTTATATCCAGTCGCGATTCTGCAACTCGTTTGCAGCGCCCATCTCCACTATTCTTCTGGCATAACTTGAATTGATGGCACGTGCTGCATACGCAGTACCATGATCAACGTATTCGATGTTTGGCTGCAGTCTTTTTCCAAATGTTCCGTATAGCCTGTCAAAACATTTTTAGAACTAAGTCAGAGTTTCTTAAATTTTTTCAATCGCGCCCCCTTCGGCGTAGTCTTTGATACTCGTGGTTCACCTAACCTCCCAATTAAACACAAAAAAAGAACAATAGTTTATTTGCCATTATCTTGCTTTTTAACGATATGTAGCTGCCACTCCTCACCTCTAAAACCGTTCACGCCCCTAATCTAAGAACCAAGGGTCTGAATTAGTGGTTCTTAACCTTTTCTCTAGAACGCCTCCCTTGTGCAATTGAACTTTGTTTCAAGCCCCCCTGACTTTAAATAAGCTGTAAAAACAAATATATTTATAGGTAAATTTAATGATCAAACTTTCAATGTTGTAGGACGCGTAAGGGCTCGCGTCCCCTGGAAACATTTTGACGCCTTATTTGGGGGTGCTGTTAAGAACCACTGGTCTCAATAGATGTATACGGAAGTTGATATTGTTGGTGAATACTTTCTCCAATATGGTTAGCCATTCTGCACAAAATAGATTCTGATGAAAAGTTTCTCATATTTTCTAGACTTCAAATCACTCTCCAAAACCTGCTTGCCGACCAGCTGGCGTTGTCTTTCAGCAGCCTGGGTATACAACAACCCAATTCACGACAACGCAACAACTTGCTGGAGTGACGCGAAACTGGAGTTCTGATATATTAGATTGTACTATGGACATGAAAAGCTGTGAGTGATAAGTTTTATAGCTTAGAGATATAAATGCTTAGAAAGAATGTCATTTGTTCCATTTTTTGTCACGAAACCGCTTGTGAGCAACAATTTCATTTTGAAAAGCATGTTGCAGACATTTGAATATTTAATGATTTATTATTATTGAATTGTCTCAGGTTGGTGTGCTCTCTTTTTTGGAATATGTTACGCTGGATCACTCTCATCGCGAATGGGAGAACACTGCTGTGTTGGATGCATGCTAAGAGGCTTATGGCCAATGAGGACTGCATTTCGCGAAAGACATTATATTCAGGTTCAGTGAAAATGCACTGGGTTTTCTGTATGCTTTCGAGGAATCAGTCGACTGCGCTCTGCTTTCATCTTTTTGCGATGATTGAAACTTGCACATATCTATATTCACGTACGTACTCTTCACAGTGCGGACAAGCAAGGAATCGATCAGCAAGTCCTTATGAATAAGGACTGAAGATGCGTAATTTTACGTAAAATCGATTTCCTATTAAAAATTTGCTGATCGATTCTTTGCTTAACCCCGTTGTGGAGAGTACGTACTTGAATACATTCAAGTTTGAGCATATTTTGCTTAGTTTGTGTCTTCAACCTACTAACAGGTATTTTTACTTTGCTTTTTTGCGTAAACCTGATCTGCTTCATCAAAAAAAGAAATTGTCATAGCCGATTGTTTTCAGAAATTGCACAGCTTTAAGAGGCTGTTTTTGATATACAGTAAATTCTTAAGTAATGTTTACAGTCATCAAAAAACGAAGAAGACATGATGCATATATATCTGCTAACGGACAATTTACAAACACAAAAAACATGTGTTTCAAAGTTAATTTTTGGTGTACGGTTATGTCTATACTTGGAACATTACTACCAGTTTTACATTAGAGCCATATTTAATAATATCCTAAATTGACTGGCTTGAAAACAGCTTGGGTGTAATTGAAAGACAATAAGCACAGGATAAAGCAACGCTTCAAATATCCTGAACATCCAAGTCATTTCACCCAGAAGTTTTATTCTAATGCTCGATGAAACTTGTTATTCGTTTGGACTAGACCTAATTTTTTGATCGATTTCATGTTGCTTGTTTTTCTAGGGCAGCCTGATGAACGACTGGTTCCTTACAACTTTCTTTTCACCTTGTGTGGAATGCCAGCTTTCGCGAGAAATGGACTATCTTGAATATCCCACGGGACGTTGCTGACTGTACAGATAACGCAAATGCCAAGATTTGATATTCGCAAACTAAACATGCACAATCTTCCCTATCTACAGTAACTTCGAAATGTTAGCATCCAGCACACCTTTAAAACACACAAGCATTGCTTACCAATGAAACGTCTAAACTGCTACGAATTGTGTTTCAAACTTTGTTTCAAAATCTTTTCAAAAGGTAGTGGCCGAAAATCATCGACTTTCACAGAAAGTTCAAAAAGAAAAAAAGAAGCACTATTCTTTCTCACCAGCAGACATCTTTTTACAGTAAAGAGGAGTATGTGTTTTGTTCACAATGCTGCATTTATATTGATTGTGAATGTACTTGTGGTATAGTTATTCATCAATGTATTTTGCTAATAAAAAATATCGAATCAGAAAGCCAGTGCTACAGTAATCGAACTCATATAAAAAGTGGGAAAACCTTTTTATTCTTTTCGAAGTTCCAATAAAAATATACCGTACAATTCATCAAGAATTGAATAAAATTCATCAAGCATTGAAGATTAAAATTTTTTTTAAGTTACAAACGATTCGGTAAAATGTAAAGGATTAAAGCGGCATCAATATATATCTAAACATACTCTACACAATGCAGAAGAATCTGACCCTTGTAACGTTTGTTACAAGAAATGATGATGCTCACGCTTAAGCGTCGGAAAGATTTTATCCTGGGGTGGAGCAATAATGGAGTTTTCCAGGGATGCCCAAAAGGATTTTTCCATGGGGGCCAAAACAAGTAAAATTTCATTTTACCCACTGAAAACTAAGAAAACGACGTTTTTTGCTGAAACTTTAATAGGAAAATGCCAAATGGGTGTCGGAAAGGACGCAGGGGGGAAAAGAAAATCCAGGGGTACCTTGTTCCCCTGCGTCCTTTCCGACGCCCATCTACTCACCATCAAATGACGTCAGTCGCGGTCACTGATGTTCTTCTGAACTGAATCGGCTTGATTGGCTGAGCGGCACATGTTGGTTGAGCATGCGCCATCAAAGCTGGTAGGTTGGATTCGATTCCTGGTCGGGTCATAATCAGTAGCGCAGCAAGGGGGGGAGGGGCTGGGTGCCCAGGTTCTTTTGGGGGGCGGCACTTTGTTGATTAAAAATTTATTTTTGAAAGGAGTTTAAAAGTTGTAACTCTTCTTTATTATTTTGAAATAAATTTTTAAAAGTTTTAAAAGCTCCAATTCTTTCAGTGTTTGTCTTCAGAAGCCCTAGACTAGAAGGCTAGCCTAGATAAAACAAGAAATGTGGTTGTGGAGTGAGCAAATTTATGAAATGTTTACTCAAAAGTCTGGGTCAAATCCAATGTGTTGAAGTACCTCAGTGTTATTCATGAAATTAAGTTTTTTTTTAACAAACTTACGTGTAGGCAATTATGCCTCAGTCTCTGCACCTTTTTCTCCAGACAAGACATTTCCCCCATCCCAGTAAAAAAACCTTTGAACAAAGGAAAGAGATGGTATTCGACCGCAGACTAGCAAACATTACTGGTCCGTTAGTTCGATGTTTATATTTCCCCTCCTCTCAAAATCTAATGAAAAAGGCCCTTCGCGAAATCACGGTAGTCAAGTTATCTTAAATCCTTTTTCACCTATCATTCGATTCCTAGCAACGCCCCAACAACACATCATACATCACCTGAAACGTGGGCATTGGCGACGAACATTTCTTGGCGCGTCTCATCCTATTTTTTAATGTTTAATGGGATTTTTTCAATAAGTGCCACAAGCTATAGCCCTGGTCCAATGCGGTCTAACTGCAAATCCGCGGACCGCATGTGGCCTCGCCGAATCATTTAGGAAAAATACAGTAAACCTCGGTTAATCCGGATTCGATTTGACCGGCGATTTTATCCGGTTTAGGCGAAGATCCGGATTAACCGAAGATGGTTGTTTCTATAGCCTGACGTCATTTCGGTACTGAGATATCGGTGAGAATCGTTTAAAATTGAACATATTTGCGACACAACAGCAGATTTTCGCAGGAGCAAAACGAATTTATTGATGTATTTACAATGCATGGTATATCAGATGAGTTATCGCCATATCCAGGCAGTTAGGAACAATCTTACGTTAATAATTTTTTTAGATTACTTGGCTGCGAAAAAATCTGGGGTTTTGGACTGATGCATATACTTTTTACTCTATTTGGAAGGTAATGCCCTCCAAACATTTTACCGAGCACAACACGCTCAGGGGTAATGCTCTACACTTCACACGCAAATTCAACACTAATCAATACACTGACACTGGTGCGGCGGCGTTCCTTCAGCGAAATGTTCAACGTGATCAGCTATGCTCGTGTGTGATGCAATAATCGTCTCTACGATTAGTCGAATGTTGCGTGCAGTTGCTGCCGCTGTTGTAATAATCCTAAATGTTCGTTGTTGATCTTGAGCACACATCTGTTGCGTCTGAAAGCTGCCGAATCTTTCTTGAAGACCAGTCAGTGCACTTAATTCACTGAAAAATCCGGATTACGAGATGTGAAAAGAGCAGAATTTATCCGGTATTGGCGAAGATCCGGATTAAAAAATCCGGATAAACCGAAGATTTTTGTAAAGAAAAACGAAAGAAATCATTCGCACCACCAGTTTTATCCGGTTTTGGCGAAGATCCGGATTAACCGAATCCGGATTAAACGAGGTTTACTGTATTCAAATCTGAAATTTGTTGAAAAGCATATGAGATTACGTTTGTCTCAATGAATTGCTTGCACTTGATAAAATGCATTTGCACAAGAACAATGATTAATACTTTTTCTGTATACCATTATTTTGTTTGTTTTATTTATTTTACGATCAAATTAGAAGGTAGGCCCTCCGCTAACCTTCCGCTGGAGCACCTTACTGGATAACTTCTGTGTTTTGCGGTGCCCCGGCTTTCATTGTCTTGGAGTACATCTGGCGCAATTAACGCAATACCACTAAATAAATCTGTCTATCTTTCCTCTAAGCGCGGCATTCTTAAAGCGACTCCTTAACCAAATTAATTGACCATCCTTGCAATAGGTAATTTTAATTAGAACAAGCTTAACACATTTTAATAAGAATGTACAATAGTAACGGTGTTAGAAACTGGAAATAGCTTCTGGAAATTAGTCAGCAAAGATAGATTTCCCAAACTGAAAGATTTCGCACTAAAAATACATTCAACGTTTGGAAACACATACACCTTTGATAGTTTTAAAACTTGTGAGTCTGTTATTTTATAAATCATTTGTTGGAAGTGGCCCAGAAGTTGCCACGTTTTTGTAAAATAGCCCGTAGGTCAAAAGTAGTTGGCCCACGCTGGCCTAGTCATTGGGTGGGCTTATCAACATTAAATTTTGGCGATTGAAGTGAAGAACTCTGCAAAGTTAATGTTGCTCAGTTTCATCAGAACTGCTGATTTTCTGTATGACGTCGTGTTGCCGGAAAATGCCCTTCTTGAAGCGAGATGGTGCAGTTGGGGTGTTGCGTGCGTAACACAGAGCTCAGATTGTAGGTTTCAACTGCATGTAGAGTGCATCAGAGCCAGGCGATAGGCAATGTGGTTTTCGTAGAAGTTTCCTATCTTCAACGGTAGGCCTCCACTTAAGATTTGCAATCATAGAAAAAGCCATTTCAGCAGTAAAAGCTTACAAAAGGTGTTGCTCTCATTTGGATGAATTTGAGGCATGAACCTCAGTCTGAAAACCTAACGCAACGGCAGACAATATGTTTTGATATGATTGTGGTGAAGGCATTTATTAAAAGGGGCGTTAATCGAAACAGTTGCACAACTTGGCAATGGTTGTACTGAATAAAGTTGTTCAAGGCAATTACCGGAGAACGCAAGACGTTGTAATCGCTGCTGCACACTAAAAAGGCCTATGTCCCACCTGGCAGGTTTGGTAATGCAGTTTTCGAAATAGACGTATGTTGATAACGAACGAAGGCAAGTGCTAACATTATGCACGTGTTATTTGATGAAGCCCAGTAGCTAGACCAAGTTTGCAGGTCACGATGAAGGTTGCAAGCCAGTGCTCAACCACAGCCGGTTTTAAGCCTATTTCACTTATTTTTTGAAAATGAATCCCGCACCAATAGAGTGCCAACAGAGTTAACTTTTGACGCTTTTTTTATTCTAACCCAGGGACGCCAGAAAGCGGGTGCATTTCCCCCTGCCCTTTCATAAAGGCGACAACGGGGGCGGAGGCACCTTTTTATAAAAGTATCATGCGTAATTTCATAGTTTGCCAAGATCAAATTTATTACAGTTGTTCGCGAACCCAGAAACTTCAGAATGATTTTCTATAATTTCTGGTATTATTTTTGAGGTCAACATCGTTCCTGAACAGAAACAAGCATGATTGGTAACGATTTTGTTGTTTTTTATAAGTTTTCATTGCCCTCAACTTTTTTACTACCTTCCCCTGCCCTACCGCTTTTCTGGCGTCCCTGATTGAAACATTACTGAAACGTGAAGTAAACAATAAAACGTCCTTTACATCATTGAGATCATATTATCGAACTTATTATCATAGCGTGCAATATGCAGTATATACACTTTTATTAGTTAAAGATGGGAACACTACACGAAAATTTTTACATCTATAAAGTAGGCATGCCACCATCACACCCCTTAACTTTTTTTTTTGATCCCCTGGAATGAGCAAATGATTAAAGTCAAGTGGTGGGCTTAGCGGAGACTAAAAACTAACAAGGAAGAAAATTTGACGAAACATGCCGGGTCTATAGATGCATATGAAAAGAAAGCACCAAAAATAGGAAAAGTAATTATGGGGACGGTGGCGACAAGCATAATAAGCAAGATAAACGAAACACAAAAAAGTTTCGAAGAACAGAGATTACACTAAATTTAAAACGGGCCTTCACATTAGCTATAATTTTAATGTTCCTTTTGTTTGCTGCGTTTATATCAAGAATGGATATTTTATTCTTGGTAGTGATAGAACCATTAGGTATTTCCAAGGTTGTGTAATTAGAGAATATACTTATGGCTATAATTTACTGTACTTGTAGCTGCTTGACTGACATTTCATAGATGTTTGATTTATATTTATTTAGATAAAATTTTCAAATTGCTTCTTTTTATTACTCTGTCTATACAGTATTTTTTGAAATGCAAACACTCTGAAATAAGCCTCAATAGGTTTGCACGAAACCTCTCACTGTTAACTTGAAGATCGCATCTAAACCTTTCAGTATGGATAAAGTCAATGCACATATGATAAACATATCAAATCAAACCTCTTGATGGTCAAAAGATTATATCACCGACCATAACACACTACGTAGTTTTTGGAGTAGCTGTGTATGTACAGCATAGCGTTGAAAGTGGCAGTGTGTGATGCATGCAGCAAATCCTTATTCACCAAAAAAAGTAGAATCAATAGCGCCAGTTACATTCACCTCTTGAATGGAGTTTTCCGATGTTTGTGGTCAAGATGATAATATCTTTTAAAAGGCAACATCTAACCCTAACTCAGTAATTTTCCTTTTTTTACAGTCAGTTTCACAAAAAAGTTGGCCTTTGTTGAAAATAGAACAAGAGATTTCCTTTCCCGATGTTGAACCTTAGCATAACCCACAGCAGGGGTTGCAAATTTATGCATTCGATGTCGAGTGAGGTTCAGCTTTTAGATGAAAGCAATT
>Ga0210059_1005284_pt1 | contig 20807 bp, 13 predicted proteins | sample Ectturendosymbi2_FD_188042 | JGI IMG/M metagenome (GOLD analysis project Ga0210059, IMG submission 188042) | Ecteinascidia turbinata endosymbiont from Florida, USA - Sample 2 (SPAdes) (version 2) | ecosystem: Host-associated > Tunicates > Ascidians > Unclassified | place: Key West, Florida...
TCTCTTTTTCGGCATTGCTACAGTTTACGTGCCACGAGTACAAACTGTTTGCTTGAGTCCAATGCGAAAGCGCACACAATGGCTATGATTGCCTCATTTACATGTTCCGAAACAATTTTGACCTGAACAATAATACTGAACTTTCTACATGCACAAAAAGCTGCAATAAATTTGTTTAAGTCGATCTTGATAGACCATAAAATTGTACAAGACCATAAAATTGTACAATTGTGCAAGAATACTATTTATGTAAAAGACACTTCCGCCCCATTGAGCCTCTTTATGAGAAGGCAGAGATGGAAGTGCCCCACTCTTCTGCATCTCTAGACGCTGTTGGAAACTATTGTCAAAAGGTGTCGGACATAGTTTGGGTATGTCTGTTGACTAACCTTACTTGAATAAGATGTCTATTGACTGAAGAAACTTCTCAAATTTTGAAGCTGGACTGCTTTAACCCTAAAGGACGTCAAAAGCGCGTTTGTGGCTTTGACTTTTTCCAGTCATAACTTGTGGACCGACAGAGATAGAGAGCTGTTCAAGCCCTTTAAGAAGAAAGTCTGCTAGGTTCAATTTTAAAAAATCTAGACACCTTGGGTTTGAAAATCTTTTCGTGTGACGTCATGACTGGGAGAAGGTAGAGGATTTTGAGATGACGTCATCAGGGCCTGAGAAAAATTTTCAAGTAGCAGTTTACTTGTTTTTTTTTTCAAAATAAACAAAGCGAAAGTCAGAATCTTTAGAACCCTTGATTGGCCTTCTAGCGTTTGTGGTTGGGAAGTTATGGCCAAAAGATGGAAATTAATCAACTAATCTCCCACTGGATTAACCCCACCTGGAATTTATGAGAGACGCTAAATTTTGGGTGGTAGGCTACCCCGAAACCAGCCAACGCAAACTAAATTTGCAATTACAAATAAACTTAATCTAGCAAGCCTATCGCATCTTATCACAATCAAGAAAAGATTCAGCAGTGTTCCTGACTCATAGGTTCCGAGGCGAATTGCACATTGTATAGCTGGAATGCTTGTTGCCATGACTTTTCATAATGAAAATGCATTTTAAAATAATACCGCAATGTCACTTCATCAGGTAAGTGTTGCCTCCTTGCACGTGTGCTGTGCTCATCTGTGGATGCATTGATAGAACGTTTCTTGAAATATGGGATGTTGGTTTGTTGCTTGATTCGCATTTATTCTGAATTCATGTGCTACATGTTATGTTCAATGGGTCATTTCTGTATATTAGATCTGGAAAATATTGATGGCTTTTGCAGCTACAGCTACCGATGTTAATAAGATGCTGATAAAATTAGACAGAACCCCAAGGAAAGCCTCGGTGTAAAATACACAGATCGTCAATGGCTTTTAAAGATCATGAACGTGAATACTCCATAGGAAAAATGATTTGACACAATAAATAGTTCGAAAGTTACACAGCAGTTATAACAATAAAGCACAACATCAAATAAAAACAAAAACTCTGAAGGTGAAAAGCATTCTTATGTATAGGGAGAAGTATTAAGCATTAGAAAAGGTGAAGGGTATTACAAAAAGAGGCAGTGCATAAAAACTTACAGAAAAATGAAACAAACCTGCAAATGAAAAATTGTATTGAATAAATTAAAAAGATGAAAGAGGATGTTTTCAGGAATTTCAGACCAAAGTTTTAGTCTGTGTAGATTAGACTAAAAAAGTTGACCCGCAAATGTTTTCATTCTGGGTAAATTTTATTTGTGCAAAGAAGCAAGCCTTGTTTAAAAGTTGTGAACTACCCAAATATGGAAAAAGTAGTTTTCAAAGTGTTCGCAACTATCAGTAGTGTACGGAAATGTGGTAATTGAGATTTTAAATAAATGAGACAATTTCAAGTTTGTGAATATAAAATAGAGAATATCTGTTTTAATTTTGTGATAATTAAGTGCTCTTACAGTTTTATCTTAAACCTAATTGGATAAATTAAAGTACTTTCATTGGCTCTTCTCCAGCTAATTATATTAAATAACTTTGTTAACAATGAAAACGAATAAAATAAATACATCTGAGTATTGAAATATTGGCGTAGCCTATTGCTTAAGCTAGGGTTAAGATTTCTTAAAGTTCGCAAAATATCGCAATATTTATCCCAAACTTCACAATGTTTATACAGTTTCAAATAATGCCAAAAAGAATGAGCTGTAAGGATTGGTTTGCTATAAATGGATTGCTGTCACTTAACATCAGCCCAGCTTGGCGTGAAAGTGATGAAAAATGCTACAATACCAAATGGCAATTTGCCACAGAAATTGAAAAATATAAATTCGAACATACGACAAGCAATCACACTAAAAACAAAAGTACCAAACGTTCTTTTCGATCAATGTGTAATTTCAGCGTTTCAGCAAGCTTTATTGGTATTCTTGTCAAAGCTCATTACTGAATCTTCCACCTTCATCTCAAACGTATGCAACAGCCCATTTTACCTTCCTAAATGGATACAACAGTCCTTTTACCTTTTTCTTAAATGGATACAACAGAGTTTCAGATATGGAGAGTATTTTCTGCCCAGTCAACAGTCAAAGCCACAAAGATCTAGGTCAGTTTTGCTTCATTGAGTTATCTCAGAGAGGTTTTTGAGTGGTTCTGACTCGTTTGCAAACCGGTAAAATGTTGGAAGTGAGGTATCGACTTGGGGAAATGCCAATGTTTTTGGAAGCTTGATGTTGGAGATAGAAAAAGGTCACAAACAAGGGCTTAGCTTATTGGGTCATAGTTGCAGAAGTCTCTGGCTTAATTTGATGCAGTTAGCCTAGCAACCTAACATAAAGTAAACTAATAGGTTAAACGTGCACTGAACTGACGTATTGTATACGTTAGCACCACTAATATCACACCGAATGTCTTGATTACATTAAAATAAAAGAAAATCTGAATGACAGAGAAAGATAACTAACTGTTTCTAAATCCTAAACCACATTTTCAGGAGGGCCAAATCATGCTAAACAGTGCAACCAAGCTCACAGTATCAAAATGCTAATTTTGACAAGGTCGACAGAACAGAAGTCAAAAACATTCTCTGCGTGTGTGAGGAAAATGAGATTTTAAAGGGGTGTCCAAAAAAAAGTGAAACAAAATATCAGTCAGCCTTGCATTCTCAAAATCATAAATCGTATGTCTCCGGCTAAAACTATCACGTGCTGGCATATTTTTCTCATACTTTCCAATGGTGCAATTCAAACTCGTTTTGAGCAACGGTTTTGAGTCTAACTGATGTGCAAAACTGTGATTATTTTTTAACATTTTGTACAAAAAAGCAAGGCATTTCCCACCCACCCCAACCCTTGACCTCAACATTTATAAACGGATCTTCGATCCTGGTAATAGAAAAAGTTTTCGAGTCGGAAAATAACAGGAAAACCGCTGCAGTGAAGGTAATGAAGAAAATTTGGCAAAAACAAAAAACTGGATAAAATGAACGAATCAAACAGGAAAAAACTAATTTATCTCAAAAACGTCAAGCGCAATTGTACTGTAAATTTTGACTGTTTCAGAAAGTATTGTTCTAATCTCTGTTCAGAGATATTTTTCTTGTCTCTCTATCGATAATGGTTCATAATTATTTATGGCAACAAATGCAATGTTGAGGCTTCTTTGGAAAACTCATCAAACATCCCCATTTGAGGATGTTTTAATTGTCTTCCTCCACACCAATCAGTTGGTGATTTATGACCAAATCGGTGATTCAGAGCCACTATGGTGGTTTTTCTTGTCCTCAAAAATCGACAAAGCGTGCTTGAAATATTTTCAATGTGTTTTTACTGAAATGATAGTTACTTTTTGTGTGGCTCCTTCAATAAAAAGATCAAATGCTGTACCTTGCGTATTGTGAACGTCTCTAATTTATTCTTTTTAGCAAGTTGATTAGAAAATACTGATCGTGTTTGCGTTTTCTCACTGGATATCTCTCGTAACGTTCTGTTGGATGACAACTCAAAGATCATCTTCACCAAGATGTCCGATGACGTACAGGCATGCCCAATTGCCTAGTTTCTAAATATTTTTCATATTTAGGCTACTTGTGGTAGATGTACATCATTCTACTGTACATACTGATACCAACCGTGCATTTCGCAATATATTTTCAGTTCTACAATAAAAACGTGCAATGAAAGAAGACAACGAAAGTTCTTGAAAACAATAGAAATTAAATTACTTTTTCGAATGAAAATACTATCTTTTTGAAAAAGTTACAGTAACAAAATCAAAGCATTTTCATTGTTTTTGTCATTCCCGCAGATGTAGCAACATTTGTTTCAACCTCACGAGTTTGCTGCCAGGGGTTAAAATATGAAGCAGTTTTTAAACCAACTGCATGTTCAACGAACGTACAACGCATCCACTACTGTTGAAGTAAAACCAAAAACGATCAATTTAAGAATGCTTTCATTTTTATTATCTTAAATTACTTTACAGCACTTCTTGTCGTAGAACAACAAAGACATGTGAATGAAAAAAACGTGCTGTGAAACAATATTTTTTTAATTTTACGAACCTTCAACGGAATTAAAATTTTCTCACATGAAGCGAATATAAAAGTTACATTCAATTTTAAACTTAACGTCTTTTCAAACCTATCGCTGGAATTTTATTGGTGTCAAACAATAATTTAATAACAAAATAAAGAGCGAAGCAACTTGAATTCGATGAATGAAGCATATGTTATAAAATATAGTCATTGCCAAAATCTTTCCATTATATTACTTTCCATGATTAGCACTCAGACGATGAGAGGCAGCAAACTTCTATCACGTTTTTGCAACCAGCAGTGGAAATTCACTGCAAAATATAAACAAGTTTTTTTTGTAATTGCCACCTCTCGGTCGGTGTGATGTTGAGCGCGCGAAGCACAACGAACGCATATGTACTCTTTGGCTGCTGACTGGTGCTGTGGCGTGATCGACCCGCCACAGGTGTTTGTGTTGACTCTTCACAGCTGGGTGACAACTTTTGCGTCTGCAGAGCTGCCATTCTTGAAATCGCTGCAGACAAAGTAAAAACGTTTGATTTATTGTCTGAAGATTTTCCAACTGCAAGAATACGACTGCGACGAGTTTTCTGCATCGTCGAAAGTTCTGGAGAACTTGGCTGCGGAGCAACTTCCACCGTTCGTTTGACTTACCATGGTCAACTTGACTGCGTGGCAGTTAAGTGCTTTACTGTCGCTGGAGGAGACAGGGGCAAGGAAAGGATTAAAAATAAGTAAATGCATTTTTTATCAGCGTTCAATTTTTCCAAAAATAACATATTGTTCGTTTTGATTTGAACCAGAATATTTGTTGATTGGCATTTTATAAAAAGCGAGATAAAAATAATTTTGCAAACACCACAGCTTACGTTGAGCTCTACTTACTTAGTCTAAGAACTATTAACTGCGTTTTCAAGGTAAACGTTGAGTAAATGCGGTCCGAAACAATGAACAGTAGGCCTAATTGTAATAGATCTCTATTCAAGTATGTACTTTCCACGATGGATGTAAGCAAGGAATCTATCAGCAAATTTTTAAATAGGAAATCGATTTCACGTAAAATTACGCACCCTCAGTCCTTATACAAATAGAAAGGACTGAGGATGCGTAATTTTACGTGAAATCGATTTCCTATTAAACATTTGCTGATCGATTCCTTGCCTACACCCATCGTGGAAAGTACATACTTGAATAGAGATATGTGCAAGTTTGAATCATCGCAAAAAGACGAAAGCAGATGGCAGTCGACTGATTCCTCGAAAGCATACAGAAACACTAGTGTTTTTAAGTGTAATAGATCTGTAAAACGTTCACAGAAACGGTGTAATTCACTCAGAAGGAAGTGACGCATACCGCTAGGGCAAAATGTAATGTTGGAAACCTTTAAGATGAGCTTTTGCATGTTTTGAAAATATTATCAGTCTTTGGGTTTATAGGTGTGTAGGCTTTGAGTTATGCATTCACTGACTCATTAACCACTTATTGCGTAAAATCATTGTTTTCTTGTTACGAGTCATCAAGTTTCGTGGTGTTATAAACAATAGATTTCCGACGTCATTTTAGGGAAATGTCAAATTCTCCTACAATCGCTTTAAATACTGCACTGACGTTAATTGCTTGAAAATGTTTTAACATGGATATAAACCTCCTGTCGCACCAAGAAGTGCTAAAGTATCCATTCATTGGTTCTGCTTCGGAGAAATTTTGTTTTTCACCTATCTTCTTTTTGCTAGGGTTCAAAATGAATACAAATTACTCAAGCAAGCAATGAGCAACTACATTGTACTAGTTCACGGCTGGGTCAAGTGGCCCAAGTCAGTTGGATTGGTCATGGAGTACATGCCAGGAGGAGATTTGACTCAGTTCCTTAGCACCAATCTGGAAATACCTTTCATGCGATTTTTTCTTCGAGTATTCTACGAATTATCTGCTGCTCTTGCATTCATCCATGATGATTCTACACACAAGAGAGTGGTGCATGGTGATCTTAAACCAGAGAACGTGCTGCTCACGTCAGATTTACATTGCAAGCTGAGCGACTTCGGCAGCGCTCAGATGGTTGCAATAGCTGGTTTCACCACTTCCCATGGTGCCAGTCAGAACAAATTAGACATGACCTTGGCTTATGCGCCACCTGAAAAGCTGAAATCCTTGAATATCAAGCCTACAAAGGAGCACGATACGTACAGCTTCGGGATGATGTTATACGCGATTCTCTCAGGATCTCTTCCTTATCAACGTCCCAGCCATGAAAGGGCCTTTCGCGAGTCAATCATCGGTGGAGAACGACCTGATGAAGAATCCATCGACGAACTAAAAGCTACTCTTCCTGAACACCAACAGCAAATCCTTGATGTTCTTCGATCAATGATGAGGAGGTGCTGGGCACAAGATCCATCAGATCGACCCACTATGCTGGAAGTTCGAGATGAGTTGAAATCACTTCTCGAGCAGCAGAGCGAGGAAGCAATTGCTGGTGAAGTGTCAGAAATGCTCGAGGTAGTTCAAGTTAACATTCCTAATAAGGAAGAACATCATTTCCAGCCACTGCATGAGTTTTCACCGAAAACTGGAAAATTTGAGCAAGGTAAGGTTTCAAACGTTTTGAACTTTCCAACCTTCAATGAGTCTACTGAATGGCCACAGCGTGAGCTGAACTTGTGCATTACTGATAAGTCCACAAAATGTTGAAACGGTGCCGTTCGGAGTGATTCATAAGAACCATCTGTTGGGTTATTGAAGATCAATCCAAATTTCAGCGCTTCTGTACAATTGCAAATACTACAACGAAATTGTAACCTAAAAATAACAGTTGCCACCAGATTTCTGGCAAGTTTTCTTACAATGCTGGAACTAAATCATTTTAAAATCTCAGCAATTATCTTTCTCACGTACTGGCTACAGAATTGTGACAGTTTTTGGACAATTCTTGCTGATTGATGTGAACGCGGTGGTGTTATAATTACCACAACAAGAGCTGATAATGCCTACTTCGAAGGCGAAATATAAGAGCTTAGTGCAGGGGTGTAGACCAGGCCTGGCCAACCCGCGGCTCGCGAGTGGCGTGAGACTCTTTGCCCGGTCTTATGCGGCTTTTATGTAATTAGCAGAAGTCCCACTAAATAACATACATAATAATAAACGGCTTGTAAAGTTGTGTCATTGTCATGTTGGTGTGTGAAATTTACAGTAAATCTAGCTGAGCAAAGGTATGTGTTTGAGCGAAGAAGAGATGGGGTGATGTTCATGTGTGCCCATCATGTGTATGATGTCGCTCTTTGCGGTAAAACAGTAAAAATAGCTCTTGGTCCCTGACTGGTCGGCCACCCCTGCCTTAGTGTCTGATTCTTTGCTGGAAAAGGATTCCTTATGATGGACAGTGTTGAATTATCTCAAATTGTGAAAAATGTGAAGCAGAAAATGTTCTTGCTGTTTTTTACACTACATTCCAGAACTTCGAAAATCCGTTTTGTTAGTAAAGTCATTTCATAAACCAGTATTTACATCACATAAACTTCTTACTAAAACATACTCTATGTGAAGTCTCCCACTTCGAGATGAATGTGGATCTATTAGATTCAAATGTTCTGTAACCAACCAAAAATAAACTCTGACGTAAACATCAGCTAGTCTTCTCATTTCACATTTGGTTATGTACGTTTTAAAAATGGATTATGATGAGAATAGGTAGAAAAAAAATTCAGCACCAAAACGCCACAACGGTGACGCAGCCGAATCTGATCACAATTTGCTTTGCTAGGAAATCGATTTCGCGTCATCGATGCATCTTCAGTCCAGCAAATTTGTAAGCAAAATCTTACAAGTGAAATGACGAAAAAGACTGAAGCAAGATCAGAGAAAGTGCGCAGACTACAGTAACAAATCCACAAAGCTAGAGTCAAAAACCAACTAAAAGTTGCAAAATAAAAAAAACAGTTGCAAAACAAAACTTTTCTAAGTTTGGCAAATATAGAATTGAAAGTTTTGGTAAATAAAAATATAATCACTCCTCCCCACTGACGTATCGTTTCTGCCTGCCCGTTGACAGAACCGAACGTGCAAAATTCGGAAAAGAAGTCACTGCTGTTCATGACTCTAAATTTCCAAATGTCCGTTTGTGGATCCTTTATGTTTAACTGTCTCGTTACGTTGACAGATAAACGTGCCGTCAATAGTTTAAATTCTGTTCTCTGGAGACAACAACACTAGCTCAGTAGATTAACAGCAGTTACCTTAGAGACAACCACTGGAATCCCCCGATTAGATTTACACATTTTAACACGATTGTACTCTTATTATCAACGGTGCGCAACATTATACATATTTACTTATGAGATTACAATGAACTACAGCGAAAAACAATTTACCATTACTCACGCAACGCATCTTTCCGTTACTTGTCATTGCTGCTCGCACAATTTATAGCAGCATAAATGATAATACAAGTTTACTTACAATTTCATCCAAGAAAATAGCAATCTCATTTAATGTTTTGCATTTATTGCCCAACTCAATTCTATCTCATTGTTCATGATAGTTTCTGGCAGAACTTTGTTCGCCTAAGAATTCCAAATCTTATCTTGCCCAAACTGGCAGCATGTCGCTTTCACATTAAACATCCAAGATCAACACATACAATCAGGTCGCGTGCACCGTAATTTATAGTGTGACCTGCTTTGTTTCTTTATGAAAATGTTCTGATAAACATGGATCGCTTCAGCAAAGTTTTAGTGCAACTAATTCAAAGCTGTCGAAAATTTCATGCATCCTGCTAAAACTTGTTTTTGATCGTCAAAACTTTGCGCAACCGGAATCGTTCAGAGCAATCACTCTGCATTGCTTCGTCGTCTCACGGTAATTTAGCTGTTTGTTTTAACTTAACTGGTCGATTCGTTCGTACATCCGGAGGCATGTTTTGATCGCGTTTCTCAAGCATCGCACCTGCCAGACAGGTGGCTTTTTGCACTTGAAACTTGCATCCCGACACTGGAACTTCCGTACAGGTAGCATATTTTAAAAGTGGCGAAGATTCTTGCCTACGTAATTTCCTCTTGTTTGCATGCTTCTCACAATTTGGCACGTAACTTTGCCCTGCACCTTTTTTCGTGCAATTTGCTTACGTGGCTTTACACATGATTGCTTTCTTCACTTTAAAGCAACGCATGAATGATTAAGGCAACACCTGTTTACAACTTCGACAGAAGATTCGTTTTAGCAGTTTAAACTTTTGCCCCCCTTAGGTTATATTCGTTTTTGAAATTACTACTTTCTCGACAATACATAGCACATATTTATAACACAACAATAACATAGAACAGTATGCCTCTATGACACAATAATGATACACAACAATATTGCACCTGAAAGCTGATACTACACATAAAATGTACTGTACTTAAAGAAACATAATCATACCGCATTTCAACATGATCTTAGCACGAGCTTAATTATACGCTATTAACTTAACAACCAATGTTCAGTCTTCCTATGTGTCCGTTGACGACATTTTTGTTTCTTGTTCTTCGCTTGTCTTGGTTTGTATAGTATTCATGTTATGGATAAAATATTCCATAACAGCACGACAGACCAGTAGCCAGGTTTCAAGGTTTGGGGGAGAAACACATTTTTATGGGGCAAGATTTTTTTTTAATTTTATGTTTAAAAAAACTGTAACGTCACGCTTCTGAACACAAAAATTAGGGGGACGCAAAAAAGTTGGGGGCAACTGCCTCCGAATGCCCCTCTGCAACTACGGGTCTGACCCACTAAAAGTATTAGCCGAGCTTAGTTTAATCCACTCTGTTGCAGCAATGTTGAAAATAGTTCTGCAGCAACATTGTGGCCAGCCACAATAGAAAACTAACGCTTCTGTAATATTTCATGTACACACCACATGTGATTTCTATCGTAATCAATACTGCGTTTTGAATCGCCGTGTTTTGGATAAAGGCACCAGATTACTTTTGAGCAAATCATCGAGCACAGGATCTCTAAATGTTTTTGTCTGACTGCCACATAAGTTATTATACAACAGTTCGGGGGCGGACAAATTACGTTATTTGATTGTTTGGGATATGTTGAATTCCATCAACATATTTTTCGTAAATACATTCTTTTTTTGTTATTGACAAAATGGCTTTGCCGGCTGGATTTGCGTCCGGTGTTACAACAGTACCTTAAAATAATTTGACTAAATTTAGTTGTATTGTGTAATAGATATGCTTTATGATTTTTTAGTTCGTCCCAGCGAATGGCTTGACGACCAAAAATGAGGCCCAAATGTTGCATTATTTATTTATGAAATACCATATTTGTCGCTTATTCAAACTATAGATACAACTTGAAATCTTGCGAAGTGGCATTAGAAACAACAACGCCACAAGCAATGATTTGCAAAAAATTGCATCGGACTTTCAGAAAACAGCTGTTTTCATTGTCAGCAAAATTCAGTGAATGGGGTATGACGTATTAGGCCAGTGATCAGGCAGATTGCAAAGTGGCAACATACAAAAACAGAAGTAGGAATTACCTACTCGGTATACACTGTGGTGGGAATTTTCTTTCCAAAAAGGCTTTAAACGTTCCATTCATGGGATTTTTTGAAAAAGAAAATAGTTCTTTTTCGAAAGTCAAACATAATTTCATTCAAATCGCTGTTTTCGAAAGAAATCCTTACCCAGCAAAGAATCAGACACCAAGACCTTACAGGGTATATATTTCTCCTAGGAAGGCATCATCAACGGTTATTTAGAATGCTGTTTTGTTTTTTCTAATACTTAAACGACCTGCACTAAAGTGTATTTTCAAATAATGCTATTGATTGACTTTGTTTTGAGATTCGGTAAATAGGTTGGTAAATAACCAAATGATTGCATCATCCGTTGCCAGTAAAATATTACATTTCGTGTCAAATCTGAGCACCATATAATGTGAGGTTGGATAATTAGCCTTATATTTCGAGTCAATTCAACAAGAACCACTGTTGAAGGAACATCGATTCAGAGTTGAGTCATCAACTGTGGTTGATGTTTAACAGCAATGAACTTTGGTTACTGCGCCAGGTTAGCAAACCTTTTTCAATAAAAAAGACTTGCATGTTGATAACGGTTTTTTGTTAGGTCAGATAGAAGTGCTTTATTGTGGTATTTTGAGTTAAGTCCAGTCATCTGTAAAATTCGAGACTCAATTTTAATCTGTTATAAACTGAAAAACATTTCTTAAAGGGTTAACTGAAATAAGACCCTGAATCAATAGACTGACTTTATCTTCCCAGAATATTTCTGTAACGATTTCTTGAGCGATGAGTTTTTGAGTACTGTTCTTGATTTGTTAAAGGAGACATCTACAACATTTACAACTTACCTAATGTGCGTCAAGCTGCAATCAGATGTGACCATGTAAAGCTGAATGAACAAGAAAGCGGTAAAAAAATTTACTAAATGTTAATGACTCCACCAGTTAATAACTTTCTTCCATCCTTTCAATGAAAGCTAAACATAGCATGAATGCGACGTATTTTCTGGAGGTTACCAAACGTTTGGCATGACTACCGCAATAAAGGAGGTTTAACTTAGTTCAGGCATGCAATGCATTGTATTTGCTTACTGCAAACAGCCTGGTTCAAAAAATAGCAAGAAAGTCTCTCAGTACATACCTGAAAATCTTTCGAATCTTACAATTAAGAGACCGAGAAAACCCATTTTACCTCAAGCTGATACCCCTAAATGAAAGGATGGAGAAGAGATTAATTTTCGGATATGTATTTAAATGCCGCAAAACATGAAAAGGTGGTGTTTTACCATCTTATACATTAAACAGCTTTTGTTTCAACCATGTTCCAAACACATCACTGATGAACGTCCAAACTAAAAGAGCACCAATAGTATTGCCAAAAAAAAAAGAAAAGCAGACCAAAAAACAAGCTATAATTCGTTTCATAACCCCGTTTACCCATCTGATAGAACGCAAAAAGCAAGAACACAAAAGAAAAAGAACAAGTAAATTTCACCTAATCGGTCCCAAGATGTTCAAATGGAACATTTTAAAAACAGTATTTTGTTAAAATATCACCATTACTTAAAAGATTGTTTTAAATGTTTGTTAGAAACTTCACCATTATGATAGCAATGATTTATATAGAAATTTTTTAAAAGTGCGAAGGCTAATTTTTGTATTCTGCAATAACATCTCGCCATTTTGCTGTTCCATATTTATATTTTAATTTTTAGCCCGTATTGCTGTGTACTCTAGGAAGAAAATGGTTTTCATTACCATCAAATCTTATAAGTAGTTATGAGCATCAAATGAACTTTAGAATAAATTATTGTAAAAACTGAGCGTAGCCTTCATGAAATTTATGCTTTAATTTGTGCAATTTTATACATGTCCTGCATTTTTGGTAACTTAAATTTTTGCAAAACATACTTACACATGTATCGTAATCACCATACTGTACATTATGTTGCACAAAAGTTTGTTTTGTTTTACGTTAATTGAATCAAATTGTGAGGTGGTTACCGATCACCGAGCTTCAACACAGTGGTTTAAGTGCTTGGCTGTATGCAAAAGTGTAATGAAGTATAGCCACTAGCTTGTATATTGATATTAAAAATATTTTTCATTGAAATATTTTGTTAATTTCATTGGATTCAAAAACTACCTTCGCTTCAACACGAGTATTTTTAAAATACGTTGGACAATTCATTGTAGGTTTTCATTGATGAAATGCCTGGATACTTCTTACTGATTACCTGGGTTTTAGCTGATGGTTGTTGAACGCAACAATGAAGTCCTTTGATAAATTACCTTGTATTTTCTTTTCTGTCAATAATATTTTAAACTTCGATTATATGTAGTCAGGAACATCCAGTCATAAACTTGAGTAATTCATGGTCAGCTACAGTTTGCGAGGAATATAGACCGGAACACAGAGGTAGGTATCACTCGCATAAAGCACTGACCTAAATTTTAAAAAAACGCAGACAATCTACGCATATTATAAATAGCAGTGGTCCAAAGGTTGAACCTTAAAGAATTCAGCAATTTACGGTATATTACCAATTTAACACCAATAGAGTTTCCATTCCACCGTTCATAACAGCGTATTGCTCACTGTTGATTGGAAAGGAGGTGAAAAATTTAAGCGAGCTTCTATTTAAACAGTTACGTGGTCTATTTTTTCAATAATAAGGTTATGATTTTAGGTATCTAAGGCCTTTGTGAGAATTCTGTCCGGAAATAATTTACCCAAATCAAAGCAATCGCAAACGGGTTGAATTCGACTTAGGAGGATTGAAATATGCGCGTCTGTGCGTGGAAATATAGGCGCTTCTCACATCCATTATGCTGCGGTTGACTGATTCTCTACAAAAGAACTTAGTTTGCAGGTAGTAGATCTAGGGAAAGGGTGAAAAGATAAGGGAAAAGGGGGTTGTGAGTCCACGCAACTCCCTCACAACTCTCCTTTGCGCGTGGTAGACCTAGGGAAAGGGTACAAATTTCCAGTGCTGCAGTTAACAAAGAGCACAAACATATTGTGGGTCAAACTAAGACCCCTAGTACCCCCACCATGGATAAAGTCCGCCAGATGGATGGGAGGAGATCAAAAAGTGTTAAAGATATACAGTATTGCATCACATGTTAACACTCGGAAAAAAATAGCCTATATAATAATGGTTTGGTCCGTTGTGCCCCATTGCCTTAACCATTGTGCCCTACCCGTGGGACACAATGGAACAAAAAAGTGCCCATTTTCAAACGGTTGTGATTTTCTATCTGAAGCAAACTGCTGTCACGTTTTAGTATGATATTGTACATCAAGGGTTGCTTTGTTCTGCAACCAACTTTGAGTTTAATTGGACTTAATTAAATACGCAGTGACAAAAAAAGGAAAAAGTGTACCACTGTGCCCCACCTTCCTTATACTGGATCGAACAACAATCAAACCACCCAATTTCGTACGTTTTTCCAACACTTCTTTATCAGCATTGTAAACTGTTAAACTATAGGTAACTTTTGACAGATTGTATTGTTGCAACCTCTCCGTTGGTGTTGCGTTGATTGTGTGATTCACCACGAACGGGATGTGCGCGAAGAACAAAAATATATGTATGTGGCGCGAACAAGCAATAATAGAGTGATCCCGATGGAGTGATCTTGGTGAGTGACCTCTAATAATGCTTGTGAACCTGGTGACCAGTTGATTGTGCTTGCTAACGGTGACGACAAGAGTGATCTCGTTGGGTGATCTTTATTGTTGCTTGCTGCCACGGTGCTAAGCTTTGCGCACATGCCGCTCGGGATTTCCGATCGCAACAGTATTGTGTTTCTCGATGATCAAGCTGTTTTGAAACTTTCCATCTGAAGTACTTGCAACTTCGAAAACGGCGGTAACAATTAGGGAATTTTTGACATTCTGTTGTGTTTGCTATGTCCTACACCACCAAAATTTCAAGGAAATGCCAATCGTGACTGTTACTTGGTCGTTCTAATTTTTTAAGCTGTTAGGTACGTATTTGGACATTTTTCTCTACCTCACCTCCTTGCTATAGAGCTCAACCAGTCACTGCTCACTGATAGACTGTCGCATGAAAATAAAGCTTGTTGTTGAGCATGTTGAAATATTTCAACCTTCATAGTAGTCCCTGTAAAAAATACAACTCTGCGGTGCAAAGAAGGCATAACTGCGCAACAAATGTATTTGAGGGTGATGAACAGTAGGTGTTGTATTGGGAAGGAATGTTATTTGTATTCGTTTCACTCACAGTATTCGTGAAATTTCTGTTACAGTTTTTTCAACTACAACAAAACATCTAACCCGAATGAAATAATAAATTTATCAGTTGCAGTCTTGGGCTTACGTCTTCATTAACAAGATATTTTTTAATGTCTGGTTTGAGTGACAAAGCAATGATTTGCTTAAGAAGCAATGATTATTTGGGGTGACATGACAATAATTGGGTTTGAGTGACATGGTACTGATTGGTTTCAGTTTCGCAGTAAAAGATGATATTTATTTATTGTTTTATTAAATCAGGTAAGGGCTGCTGTCCTGATAGCGACAATAGGTCAGCGGCACATCATGATTGAAAAGTTAATCGATCGCTCCACGCCGCTCACCCAATCGTCCATTTGTGTGTGCGTCACTCGTTGCGTCACCACTCACCAGAGATTTGCTTGAGCGTTTTTCCACTTCATTGCTTGAATTTTTTCTAACAACAAAAACGTTTACTTTCAAAACTTTCCACATCCTGAAAGCTCTTCCTTACATGTGGTGCAAAACGTGCACTTTCACTATGTTCAGAAATAATTACTTCAGTCCGAAATATTGTTAATTTTGTTTGAAAAGAGTACGTTGTTGATAATGAAAACACGGCGGAAGGAAAAGATTTAAACGACATTTTGTAGACATTTTGGTAACTGCTGCTACCATCATCAGTACATTTGCAATTGAACCGCAGTGATCTTGCTGCAAGTTCTTATGGTCAGTCAGGAGAAAAGCCCTGTGCAAAATGAAAAACGCGAAAGGCTGTTACGGTACTGACGTAGTGGAGTGAAGCAGAGGTAGTCGTTGTTGTTTTTATCAAAAGTTATGTCTTATTGTCTTCTTTATGTTTGTCGCACTGTCTTTGGTGGAAAACGTCTTGTACTTGAGGATTCGCGTAAAGTGTGATTTGTGCTCTGCACTAATAATTTTGTGTTAGTGCTCCGTAAAATATGTTATTTACAACAGCATAACTCCCTTTGCGCATTGCCATCTGGTTACTTATACTCATTGCTCAATGCTTGCAGCAGGTAATGTAATGATGCAGATTGCCAAAAGACATTTTTTGCTCAACGTCCATAAAGTAGAATAAAGATAGCACTTTGTTTATGTGTAGATGACAATTTACAACCATCATCTTCTTCAACACCTGCTTCGGACAACGTCGATGAAGTGAAACTTCCCCTTCAAGAAATGTTTTTTCCATCAGGTGGTAGATCATTCTTTTATTAGGCCTATTTACATAAAATCTGATCGTGCACGCTCTAAGACCAACAATTCCGATCTAAGTAAAAAACTCGAACTTTTCACTTCATCATAAAACGCTAAATTGTCTAGTTTGCTCTTGATGCACTGTAGTGTCACTTGGTTATTTAATCTGGATTTATGCCAGTTCTTGTCTGTTCTAATGCATGAGTTTGGTCAAGGGATGCTAGGCCGTAGCTACATTGAGGCAAATGAGGCGCTTGCCTCGGTAACCGTTCTGAAAATCTGCCACAATATATTTTTGTAATGTTAAATCTGATCACATTTTAGTGCGTGGCTATTTTCAGAAGAAGATCAGATTAGGTCATTCGTTACAATCATTTAGTGTGATTTATTTAACAGTCAAGCCGGGAATAAAACAGTCAGAAATTCGGCAGTTTAGTCAGGCAAAGACAGGAAGTGAGTCAAGTTGCAGCGGCGTGCTACGGGCGGCAGCAATCAGAAGGAAAGAGGTAACTAAGCTAGCCTACAGTCCACTGAGTTGCTGCAGAATTACTGACAAAAATGCCTCAAAAACAAGACGTTTCAAATCCCATGGGAGAACTGAACAGTGAGTAAACGAGTTCGAATATTCAGATTTCAGTGGACTTGGAGCAATTGGCCGTTTGATCCTGCTTGTGCAGATATGATGCGAAAACTATCTGATTATGACAAAAGCGGAATGTTACAAAAATGTCTCTACTTGGTAAAAACTCTCATAGCCATCCCAGTCAGCTCATGCTGCTGTGAGCATGGCAATGAGAGTTTTCGACGTGAAGTACATGTTACTGGCATGACTGTGAGAGTTTTTAACGAAAATTGGTATGGAATGGCAATAAGAATTTTTGTCGTAAACATGTTAAAAGCTCTCATAGCCACACCAATCAGCCCATGCTGCTGTGAGTGTTCCTACTCTGCTTCAAAACGCCTGAAAACTTGGCAAATCGACTCAATTGCCTGGCATTGCTGCATATACTTCGAAGTCTTGATGTTCACTGAGAAGTGCTCTGAGGTGTGCAAATGCGAAGTTCCACCAGACCATTTACACAGTCTCAAAATCTCATTCTCAGGCACTGGCAACATTCCAAATTTAAAATCGTATATATATCGCATAGCCCCTGAAACGCTTCACAGCTTGTGTGTTTACATCTACATGGTTGCGCAATTGCATGCGCACTAAAACAAACATTTGCTCAGTGTCAAATTTTTTTAGGGGAAACACTGGAACCGACACATCTATATCAAGTGCGGCTTTATGTATCCGAGTACCGGTTAATTGTGTTATAAGGTTTTGTGCTCTATGTGTTTTGCTAATTTGCAATGTAATCTGTGCAGTATTTTGAAAGTTTTTGCCCTTGCAAGCTGCAAGTCACCTCGGTAAAAATTTGACTCTGACTACGGCCATGGGATGGATGATATTTTTGACTCGCGGACTTCAATAGATTCTAAAACTTGACAGATGCTGTGTTGGAAGTAGATTGACGGTTTGCTTGTGCAAGCTATTGTAAATCAAATGTGAAAAGGGCATTGGTTTTAAGAATTTCAACAAGTTCACTCGACTGGATTTAAAAACCTTTACAGGCCGTGTGTTGTTCGCGAATAGTAGTTCCGAGTTCACTCAAAATTGCAGTTTATATAAGAAGTATTTTAGCATAGGTTGCTCTGTGAACATGGAAGCATGTCTGTTTATATTTTTTAATTCCGTGAAATATGGACTCACTGCAAATGCAAAAAGACATTTCTGATTACTTCAATACGTCCTATGAAAGGATTGAAAGATCCAATAAAACTTTGCTTTTAGTTTTTTTACAGTATAGAACAAAATGTAGAGAAAAGTAAAGACACAAATCCCGCTGAAAGTTTTGCGGTAACCTACTGCTGTTGTTCAGGATGAAAATAACTCCATATGAAAATCATACAACGGTGATTTTGAAACAACCCAGGTTGGATCACTTTCCCCCAACTTCTCTTTACTTACTGTTAATATAGTCGTTCATCTTGGAGGCACATTGAAACGCCTGTAGCACAGTCGAAAAAATAACAACAAACTTGATTCGAAATATCCAGCGTTTTGATGTATAGCGATGTTTGGAAGGTGGACAGCTAAGCTAAGTTTGCAGTAGAGCGATTTCAATTGTGTCCGGTTGTCTGTAACGTCACAATGGCTATTCTTGGTTCAAGAGAATTGATTCTCGACCATTTTAAACTCAAACCTGTTGTGTTAAGATTTTAATTCTAGATTCTTCTGAAGTTTTAAATAAGAATATTGTTACTACTTACGCAATTTTGGAAATTTTAAAGTACTTTTGTGTTAGTTTCAGTCTAACAAATCAAAATCATTGCAATCGTTGAAATTTTAAGGTCATGTTGTTTTCGTGAAGACTATCATCAGTTTTAGTGTGATCATTGCCACATTAAGGAATTCCTCTCAATTAAATTTAGTTAGACTTTGTCAAGAAAATAACATTTTTGAAAGAATAGATTCACCCCAAACTCCCCTGTTTCTAGCGTGATTTTACACAAGTTAATATCTTGTTAACCCCTCTAAACATTAAACATCTTATCTTACTAAATTTTTTTTGAACATCTTAAACATCTTGCCACGAATTTTTTTTTGCTTTCAGATTTTTCTTCGTTGCCAAGCTATAACAGCATTGTAAGAATTTATTTTGAAAACTAAAAATCCTTGTTGAAAAGTAAGAAATATGAAGAAGCAACAAAAATGAAAACCGAACTGACTGACCTGATTGAGAAACACATCCACGCAATAGCAAAGGACATGAGATTGATTGGAATAAAACTTCGAGAAGACAAACTTTTCTTGGAATCGATCCTGATTTTTGACGCAGCTTCAACTTTAAGCGAAAAAATCGAAAATCCTGTAGAAAGACTGGACATGATTCGATTTTGTGTTCAAGGAATGAAAGACACAAACAAAGCGATTATTAGCGATAATGCTAACATGAAGGTGATTGTGAAAGAATACGTGATTCCACTCATGCGTGACAAGCTGCATGACATTGAGAGCACATCATCAGTGAGCGAACAATACAAGTGCCTTCACGTGTGTCGGGTACTTCATTATATCCAATTCAGCCAATACTGGGTTGATCAGCCGAAGCAATGAGAACAAACACTACGTGACGCTAAGCAGCGAATGGATGAAGTGTTCGGTGACAACAAAATCAAACATCAGGTTTATGGAACTTTGCTCAATAATCTCGGCCTTGTAAGCCTTATGACATTTCGTCACAAAGAAGCAGTTTCGTTTTTCAAACAAGCACTAGGTGCTTTCAAAGCTGCAACTGACTATGATGATGAGGAGGTGAGGAAATATGACACTGAGCTGTATGAAAACGGTTTGAAAATTGCTCAGCAGCAAATCAGATGAATTGTGATGTAACAATGTAAGAGATGCTACTGCTTGGCGTTGCTTTTTGAAGTTCCCGCGTTTACCATTTTTCTGTGACTGAGAATAGAGACCACTTGTGGATAAAAAGCGTACCTTGCAATCAAACAAATGCTTGCATCTCAACAGTCCTGTTTTGAATGTAACGTTCACGATCTGAACCATTTAAAGTTTAAACGAGTTTCGACTGAGAAACAAAACAGATTCCAATTATTTTTGGTAAAGGGTGGTATTATGACTTGGCTAAAAATTGTTGTTTGATTGCAAAAAACTAAAATCAAAAAATTGTCAAAAAACTAAAAAGTAAAAATTTGTCTAAAAAACTAAAAATTGTCGGTTTTCATGACGGACCGTGGACGCATGTGACCAACCGTGACGGATTGGTGAATGCTCGTGACCAACCCAGTGGCGTAGCGAGGAGGGGCAAGGGGGAACATTTGCTCCCGCGCGCAGCATGTTGGGGGGCGGCAAATTGAGGTCGGAATGTTACGAACTAATTACGAAATATCAAATGTCAGCGGATGCTAACAATTATAATTTACAAAATGTCGATTGTCATTGCGAAACCTCATCAAGATCACCAAGGTTCGCGATGTGTGCCAGGCGTATGCAGAATCGCATGGGATTATTTTCAACTGCAACAAAACTGTTTGCATGACGTTTAAGGCTAAAACTGCAAGAAGCACAGCCACTCCAGTCTTGAAATTGGGTGGTCAATACGTAAATTCTGTTGACCAATACAAATATCTGGGGATTGTATTGGGTACTGAGCTCTCAGATGACAAAGACATTCAGAGACAACTACGATATCAATATTGTGCAGCAAACAAGCTGCGAGCCTCTTTTTCCCGTTGTTCAAATAAACGTACTTTTTTGTTCCTTTTGTACGCC
>Ga0210059_1005285_pt1 | contig 20804 bp, 11 predicted proteins | sample Ectturendosymbi2_FD_188042 | JGI IMG/M metagenome (GOLD analysis project Ga0210059, IMG submission 188042) | Ecteinascidia turbinata endosymbiont from Florida, USA - Sample 2 (SPAdes) (version 2) | ecosystem: Host-associated > Tunicates > Ascidians > Unclassified | place: Key West, Florida...
GCGCCAACCGTTAGGTGGTAGTATTTCGCTGAAGTTTTTACTGGAAACTAGGCTACAATCCGAGTCTTTTGATACTTTGGATGACCTGCTGGGGTTTCGGGTTCAAAAGTTGTGATGTAAGTTAGTACAAATATTTGACTAATTAGCTAATTAGTTAATTAATTAATTTGTCTATTTTAGATCGTAACTTTTGAACAAGAAACGTTAGAAAGTCGATCAAAGGCTCAAAAGACTCAGACTCGAGTCTAGTTTCCAACGAAAACTTCATCAAAACACTTTGGCCTAGTGGTTGGGCCCTAGGCCAATCAACATGAGCCAAAATGACCCTAAAACTACTTCACTTATGACATCACTCACAAAAAACCCGCATCCCCCAGGCAAAATTTTTTTTCGAGTGCAATCTACTAGACTGGCTGATCCGTTTGAGCCATTGAACAGCTCTTTAGCGCAATCGGCGGAGGAGCTAAGGCGTTGGTAAGGCAACCGAAAACTGCTGTTTTTTTGCGAAAATCGCCAAAACCACCCAGACGCCAAGGTGTCAATACATTGACTTGCTTATTTCATGTTTTTTGAGATATTTAAGATTTCTTGATTTTTTGACGATTTTAGGCCTAGGATTTGGATTTTTTATGCTTACTGGGACTTGCAAGAAACTTATGTAGAGATTTTTAGAAAAAAATCTAGTTGAACATTGTAATCCACACTGTAGTGATCAGCCAGTAGCTTAACACTTTGAGAGCAGGCGTACGATATATTCGTACTTGGATTTCGGCCTAAAAAACAGCAGTTTTTGGTTGCCTTACCAACGCCCTAGCTCCTCTGCCGATTGCGCTAGAGAGCTGTTCAATGGCTCAAACGGATCGTCCAGTTTAATAGATTACACTTGAAAAAAATTTTTTGGTTGGGGGGTGCGGATTTTTTGTGACTGACGTCATAAGTGAAGTATTTTTAGGGTCATTTTGGCACATGTTGCCCGGCCTAGGGCCCAACCACTAGGCCAAAGTGTTTCGCTGAAGTTTTCATTGGAATCTAGACTCGAGTCCGAGTCTTTTGAGCCTTTGATCGACTTTCTAGCGTTTCTAGTTCAAAAGTTATGATCTAAAACCAACAAATTAATTAATTAACTAATTAGCTAATTAGTCTAATATTTTTACGAACTAACATCATAACTTTTGAACCCGAAACCCCAGCAGGTCATCCAAAGTATCAAAAGACTCGGATTGTAGCCTAGTTTACAGTAAAAACTTCAGCGAAATACTACCACCTAATGGTTGGTGCCCAGGGCCAGGGAAAGTGGGCCAAGGTGGCCTAAAAGTCCTCCACTTATGACGTCACTCACAGCCAACCGCACCCCTCAAGAAAAAAATTTTTTTCGAGTGCAATCTACTAGATTGTATGCGTTTTTTGAGACTTTCGCCGAGTTGCTAAAGCGAACAAGAGCAGAGATATTCATGCGCAAAGCCACGTGCGTTTAGGTGTTTTTTTGCCGAAAATCCCCAAAACCAGCCGGCTCTCCAAGTGTTAATGAGTGCATTTTGAAGCACACTGTCATAAAGTGTCTTTGTTATAAATCAACAAAAGATATCTTGTATAAAATGCTTGCATTAAGCAATGTTACGCATAGGAATACTATCACTGAAGCTGACTACTTCATCACTCACATAACAAACAAAAAAAAAACTAATTCCAAAATCATGTTTTCTTTTGTTTGTGTATTTTTGTGATTTGGTTTTCTCATTGCTGCTGGTGTTCTTTTGTTTTGCAGGAACAGCAGTCTTTCCCAGTATTCCCACATATCACTTCTAGCAAACAAAGAAATTCGAAGGCAACATCTCTACAGATTGGATCCCAAGAGTACCAAATCAACCATCATCCAAATGCAAAAAACACTGCAAACAATTTGTAGAGCTTGTTAGATGCGAAAGGGTTATGACAACCCGCACAGAGTTTCATTTTAGCTGGGTTTATACTTTCTCTGCCACGCCCAGATCCTTGCGGATCTGAGCAACCCATCCACCGACAGATACCAGTTGCGACCCAGCACCCCCTGCGCAACTGTGGTGATCATCTAGCAGCTCCTTCCCACATATATGCAACACCACGAGTTGAAACTGGAAGTAACAAAACTAATTTAACTGTTGAGGGGCATCGACTCGACAACCTTCCGGTTCCTTCAATCCCCAGGCATCCTTTCACTAATTTGAGTTTTTTCCAGCTGAATATTAATTATTGCCAAATAAAATCAACTCAACTCCTGCAAAATGAGATATTATTGCCAGGTTTTAGTTGATCAGAATAAGCATGCAAACAAAAACACAGACAATCTGCACAGTGGGATGGTCCATGAAAAACACAAAAACAAAAAATAACTGCAGTACATTTTCAGAAGTTTGTCAGGTGTATAGTTAGTAAAAGTAATTGTCAGGTTTCTTTCATCTTTTTAGCTATAGTTTCAGAAAAAAATCCAAGTGCTTCCTAACCCTTTGAAGATTTTGCTTTGTCACTCTTTAATAAGTTGTCGCAGTTTCATATAGTGTTTACCATAGCATACTGTCAATGATCCTTAAATATTCTCGCTACTTTTTTCTTTGTGTAACTTTCTCTGTCTTAAATGTTGCTAGCAGATTAAAAGCATGTCTGAACCATCATTGGCAGCATTTAGGTGCTTCACAAAGTTGTGAGCAGCAATACAACCACTATTTTTTTGCCAAGACATTAGGTCTCCTTTACAAAAGCCATGGTCTACATTCAAGAGCTGAAGTAGTGTCCAAGAAATGTTTTCCAGCAAGATCAACAAGTGAAACATTGCCCGTCTGAAAAGGCATCTGTTGCAGAACAATTTTATTACTTTGCTTGGGGTCATGCCGGAGTGCCTTAGCAACTACTCACTTTTCATTCAGGGGAACAGTGTCACTAAAATTGACAAGGAGACTAAGCGTTGTGACTTATTAAATGCATATACACATGTTAGTTCTGGTTCATTTAAAAAAAAAAAAATTTCTAGCCCTTTTGGTTGTTGAGATCTTGCATTTTTCTATTTTTTGGGTTGTTTCCATGGAAATGCTCATAGAGGAGGCGCCAAACAACAATCAGACAGCTTGCTAGTCTGTCAATAATGTATATATTTCTTTGCATGTATTTTCAGCAAGGTAATCTTGAAATTCAACTTCACAGATTTTCTTGTGCAAGCACTCCTTGAAAATCAAAATATAAACAAACACAAACTCAAAATTCAAAAATATTTTTTGTTATTTTCAAATCAGAGCAATCGCAGTTCATTCATGTATTTCGGCATTGACTGTTTTACCATTTTTATCTGAGTGGTTATTTTTTAAAGTTGACCTGGTTTATGCTACTCAGTTGTGCTTGGGTCATATACTCAGTTGTGCTTGGGTCATAATACATTTGCTTAGGGCATTTTGAGATGCACAACAAATGATTTTCAAAAAAAACTTTTTCAATATTTCTGAAACGTAAAAACATATTTACGTCTGTACAGATCAGACGATGACATATGTTGACCACACACCTAAGCTTTTCAAAAAGAGCCCACAAATAAAAAATATGGTCCTGATTAAGAAAATCCGAGTCGGGTAACCACGCATAAGTAGAAGGCTAAGCAAAATCTCTATTTTCAGCCACGCAACCTAAACTGCAACAGACCAAGCTTCGCGGTTTTTCCTATGATGCTTGCTTTATAAAAACTTGTTTGAAATAAAACAAGCAAAGTATAAAAACAAGTAAGGTTTGCTTTTTTATTCACACACGTCTTTTCAAATATTGTGCATAGGCTAATATCAAGCAGCCTGCTGTCTTACCAGTTTGCATTCTTCATGTAAACAAAGACTACAGTGCCTAAGCTTGCTTGTATCCGAGTTTACGTTGCGATTTTGTTGTATTTTCTGCATAAATCGCGCTGGAGTTCAAGCGCACGGACCAAGGAATAAAAAAACAAGCAGTGTTTTCATTTGCACACTTTTCTTTTGATATTTTTCCGAATATTTCTACTTTCATTATGCTATGGCGTCAGCGTTTCGATATTTCCTACTAATGCTTGTCTAATAAAACTAGTTGGAGTTGGTGTGCAAACAAGCAACAGTGACTTGCACAAGTGAAATATGTTTTATATTCATAAACATTTCCACAATTCTGGGGACTCTTTTGAAATACTACATTTCAATGTTGCATGGTTCATGTGAAAAAGAGTGCAATGTGTAGGCTAGCCTGTAGCAGAGCATACATAGAAATTTTTCATGCCCATGCTTGTTGCCTGAAGTGCACTGGACTTCAATGGCAAAACCAATGGTCATGGAAACAAGAAACATTTTATATGCAAACTTTTCCTTCGATTTTTTTCAAATGTTTGCACTTTTTGAAAATACTTTTGAAGATTCGCAAGATGTGTGCGCAGACAGCAAGCTTGTCGATATTTCCTACTGATGCTTTTCTACTAAAACTAGTTGGAATTGATGTGCAACAAGCAGAAGTCACAGGAAAGCATATGTTCAAACACATTTTTGCAATTTTTGGTGCATCTTGATTCTATACAAACCTTTCTTCTTTTCATGATGCTTGTAAACGTTTTGTGGGGTATAGGCGCAGATAGAATGCTTCTCCACTGAAACTAATTAATAAAGTGTCTACAGATCACCACACAGCAAAAATCTAGCAAAAAGTTATGTGGCCAAATTTGTTTATCTGCTCATCACCATTCATTGCAATCACACTCCACAATACATTCATACATTTTCGGCATTGAAATTTTTCTATTTTTGTTCGTCTAAGTCTCATTCACGCCTGTCAGTTGTGCCTACATCATCACAATTGCGTGGGACAGTTTGAAATATATTGTCAATGTTGCCTAACAACTACCAGTATACAGATCCTGTGTCATCTCTCAAACCTAAAACCGAGAATATGCTCTGCGTTTATCCTTCTCATATCGAATGGTAGCTGCGCACTGCCATTGTGCTCATTTCATTGACTATTTTTGCAAATGTTTCTAGTTTTCATGATGCTTGTGAAACTTGTGTATGGTGTGTGCTGACATAGCAAGTTCTTCGATATTTCCTACTGATCCTTGTCTGCTAAAAACCAACTGGTTTTGATGTGCAAACAACCCAATATCACACAAACAAAAATGTTTTATATTCACAAAATATTTTTGAAATCTTGAAGAACTTTTTCAAATGTTGTATTTCGACTTTGCACATTTCATGTGAACGAAAAGCCGAGAATGCAATACGCAAGTCTTACCCAAGGCAAAGCATGTTTCACTTACTAATGCTTGTTGCTGGTGTGTTGGATTTCAATTTCGCAGGCAAGAATTGCAAAAATGAGTAGTTGTTTTGGTTGCAAACTTGGTCTTGGAATGTTTTCATAGGTTTACAATTGTGGATGGATCGTTTGAAATGTTTCGACTGTTTCTTTTAGACAGCTTGCTAATCACTCAATACAAATTACCATGAAAGCGTTTGTAGACTTGTAACACACTTTGTGTCATTTTTGTTTTTCCTGCAACATTTCGGCAAGTTTTTCCGAGTTGGAAAAGACCGAAGTAAGCTGCAATAAGGGTTACCTACTCTTTCTTGATGAACTACGCTGTTTTCTGCTGTTATATTTCTGTTGGTGTCTTTTCGCCTACGTCTCATTGGATTCCAATGAATAAATCTTCGTGTGAAAGAACTGCACGGGGTAACGTTTATGCTGAGAATCTTCGTGAGATTCAGCACCTGCACCTTTCAACAATTAGCACCAACACTTGCACCTACGTTGCTTGCACTTTGTCGTTTTTATTGTCAAGGTTGTGTAAATCGATCATTTTGAAACACCTGTGCTCACTGGTTCGACATAAACTGGTTTGTTTCATCTGCTTTGGTTTATTGATTGTTTTTGTGCAAAGGTATCGAACACATATACAAGCAAATCATCTGAAGCGAAGGCACATTTGCTTTTTCACTTCTACCTTATTGCGGGATTATGTAACAGATCAACTTTTCAAGAAACGTTCTAGTAGGAGCAAGAAAGTGCTCCCTCAGGAAAGATTCTGGGGATAAGTGCAGTCCTAGACAGGTCGATTTGAGGTCTTGCCTAACAATTATGTTTGAGTGCAATGCGCACCTTATCTTTGTTTCTAATTTGCATATCAACACATAAAATGTAATTTTCAGTGATGATTGTAAAGTGAGCGTTTTTCTTTCCTAAGTTGATAGTCCAGACCCACAATTTATTTGGCTGCGCTAGTATGAGAAACTTCTTGCAAAGCAGATGTTTGGTTTAGAAACGTTTTCGATCGTTGAGGCCACGTTTCAATGCATGGAGGTTTTCTACATTATATTTTGCAAATTGTTGCTTGTATGAAGTACAGAAACAATGTGTAAAACACATTTTTACTCTTTTTTAGGTTTTTTTGAGGGAGCAAATTTGTTATAATGAAAATGTCTCGTAGAAGAAACGCTTCTCGCTTGGATGTTCCATAAATCGTCGATAATTTTCTGGTTTCCGATTCGGATCTGAGCATGTTGGACGAATCGGATGATGACTTTGGCCCCCAAGATATTCTGGCACAAATGTCGGATGATTCAGATGACGACATGCCAAGAACCACCCAATCTACCAGGTGGATCACTGCTGACAGCCAGCCTGCATTGAATGTTTTCTTGGGCACGCAAGGTCCCACTTCTGCTGCTCGTGTAAACAACTTAGAAAGCCCTCTGGACTATTTCCTCTTGATTTTTACCAATGACGTCCTTGGAAAGGTGGTGTTGGAAACAAACAGGTATGCTGCCCAAACCTCCGATGCTGTATGCCATTTCCAAGCGAAAACCATCGATTGACGTGAACGAAGAAGAATTGAAAAAATTTCTTGGCCTGATCATGATGATGGGCTTTGTTCAAAAAAATGGCAGGTTTTCGTCGTACTGGAGTTGGCACAAGCAGTTAGTCACACCGTTTTTCCCATCTGTTATGACCAGAAATCGTTTCCAGCAGATTTCGACCTACCTACAATTCAACAACAATGCCGGACTTCAGGAAAATGCAGAGGACAAGCTGTACAAAATCTGGCCAGTTTGCAGTTTGATTGTTTAACGCTGGAGCTCAATGTACAACTTCGGTGAAGCAATTTCAATTGATGAGGAATGATGAAGTGGCGGGTGTGTTTATCTTTTAGAGTTTATCAAAAAGATAAGCCCACCAAGTATGGCATCAAGTCATACATATTGGCTGACGCAAAAACGAAATATTGCTGGAATATCGACATATATCACGGCACTTCTAAAACTCTGAAGGAAACTGTGACTGCCCTACTCACGCCAGTGTGCACGTCAATGTGGTATTCACTTTATATGGATAATTTTTACAACAGTCTTGCTTTGAGTGAATCTTTGTTGGATAAAAAAGATCACACCGTCAGGACTCTTCGAAAACACCGAGGCGAGCCTCTTGAAAGTCGGGAACCAGGCATGATGCGAAGTGGCGATGTCACTGCCAGAGACAACGGCAAAGTTATGGTTCTGGCCTGGAAAGATAGGAGGGGTAAAGGCCATATCAATCAGCGCTGTGGAGTCGGAGTCGGAAGGGTTTTAATCCTGAGGAGTCAGAGTCTCAGAATATTTTAACGACTCCGGGCGGATTGTAACTGTTTGTGCCACAAAGGTAAAAACCCAAGCAAGCATTACACTTGGCAATTTAAATGGCTTCACATCTCAGCTAGAGGATCATCATGACTATTCAGAACGGCTGCTGCACACTGAGTTGCATACCTATGCTTGCTTGAATGTGTTTGCACAAGGACTTTGCCCCGCAAACACGTGCTGTTTTTCATTGATTTGACTACACTCGGCACTCCTGAGTCCAATCCGATTAGAACAAGTAAGCAACAATGCAAAATAAAAACGCACTGTGACCTTAATCCCCAATAGAATATACACTCGAATTTCGACAATGCCATGTGCCTCGATCAAATCAATTTATCTCGCAACATGGGCGAAGCACAGGCGCAGGGTAGCCTTTGAGCCGCTGCGAACGATAATCCCAGCATTTGGTTTCTGTTCATGCATCTCGAAGCACGGTGAACTGTCTGACCGCAATGTAAATGATAATCCCGAAAGACCTGTGCTTCCTGGTCATGTTTTTCCTACTGCTTTGAATGGCTTTGATTCAATCAATTACAGACAAAACAGCTACTTCGCTTGGTCTTCTACATACAGTAGCAACAAAACAACTAGCATTTTTGGTAGACGCAGTGCGGCAGAAGGCAGCAAGTAACAAGGTTCACGCAAAAAAAAGAATTGGAATAGAATCATATTTTTTGACAGTAACGGGTGTTGCGGACAAATTGTGCAGTATCTTGTTGTTCGTACCCGTATGTAAGTTGTACTATGATGTATAAGTGGTTTGTGTCCTCTGCGTTTTGAGTAGAAATATCAGATTGAGAAGATCGGTAGGGTAGGGATAAAACCTTTGTAAACTGTGGCCGTGTAGCTCTGCAGCCTTTTTGAGGCTCTGTAGTCTAGTTTGTGGCTTTTGGCTGTAGCTTTGGCTGTGTGCTACATTGTACGTGAGCTTGCCAACCCCTAGTTACTTGGCAGCGAATTTAGTGCTTGTTGGGTGTATTCTCTGCTTAGTTCCAGCATTCTCTGTGTGTTTGTTGATTAAACTGCAACAGTTTTGTTCCACGAGGTGTGGACAACGGTTCAGGTTTAATTAGACAGAGTTGCGGTTGGGTACTGAGTTTGAGGAGTTCTGCTGCTATTTCGCTAGCTAAGTCTAGCTGGGTTTTTCCTAGCGTAACCAGGCACCAGTCCATTGTAGTCTCGCGCAGGGCCACGATCTGGGAACCCGCTAACACCGTTGATTCTTCTTCACGTCAGTGATTTGACAACGGGCGTAAAGAACGGAAGAGTTTGGAGTTCGTTAGTATTAAGCCTGGAGTTCGATAGTAATTTGCCTGAGTTTCTTCTGCTGCTTATCATGCAGTAGGTTATTCAAATGTTTTTGCTTCATTCAAATGTTTTTTGCTAGAAGACTTGCCGCGTCTTTTGAGACTTACCAGGTCTGTAGAGCATACCAGACCAGAGAAATTCCCACGCAAAGCCACGTGCATTTAGGCGTTTTTTTTCGAAAATCCCCGAATCCTAGCGGACGCCAAAATGTTAATAATCAGAAAACGAACTGAAAAGTGTGGAAGTGTTTAAAGTTGTTATCTTAGCAGAACTTGTTAAGTCAGAGGTAATTTACCTCAGGTGTCCGCACTGCTCAACACCAGAGAAGCGAGAAAAATATAAGAGCGCGGTTCAGATGAATAACTTACGCAGCGTTACTTAAACATGGAATGCATAATATGCTTAAAGTGACATTCTTATTGTTAGAGCGGAGAAGCTAACACCAATCAGACATTGCAGCGACATAAACCTGCACAAACATGATTATTCGCCTGCGTAAAATTTGGTTAACTCATTAAGCTAATATTTCTGATTTGTGTTGATGGGTTTGTCTTTCAGAAATTTCAAACACGTCTTATGCGATTAAATACTTTAGTGACTTTTGCATCAAGCCGAAAAAACTCCCAGTCAAGTCAAGTGTTTTTGAACATTTTATTGTCACCACTGACAACAACCACTTTTAATGTCAGTGCGTAATTGCAGATGACTTCGGGAAAAAAATTTGTGAAAGCAGAATTAGTACTTACTGTGGTACTGACAAGAATCGCCCGACAAGGCATGTAGCCACTACAGCAAGAACTCCAAAGATTGATGCTATACTTAAGCGAGCTAAAAAAGGCGTTATAATCGATCAAGCGACACGCTGGGGAAGTACGTACATGATGGCAAAAAGATTGCTTGAATTAAAGACATTCTTAGATATTGACAATCCTGCAGTTTCACTTAGTGAAAGAGAGTGGAATGACGCTTTGCAGTTAGAAGCCGTTCTTGCTTTTCCGTTTGCAGCTAGAAAAAGACTGCAAGCTGAGGAACTGACAGCAGGAACATTTTTGTGGAAATGGAAAATTTTGATATTCGTTCTCCGTCACAGAGTGGTGGGCCCGATAAGCAAAGCTATCATAACTTCAATGGAAAAGCGGGAGACGCAATTACTTAACAATGACATATTGCTGGCTGCGGTGTTCCTCGATCCTCCAAACCAGGTCTTGTTAAATGAAAATCAGAAAATGCTAGCAAAGCAAACTCTGTTGTCTCGCAATGAAAACAAAGGGACTAGAATCAGAGATTTCGCCGAGTGAATTTATTGAACAACCGAATATTGAAGCTGATTATTCTTCTTCATCCGGCAAGGACCATGACTTTAACAAGTATCTGGATAAGGTGGAAAAATATCAAATTAAGAAAAGGCGCCTTGATGTAAATGAGTCTTTGAACGTAAAGTTGAAAAGTTTAGATAGCATTTCCATCAGGTTGTTAAAGAGATAGAAGAAAAGTGCAACCGTTCGTGCGAACTGACACTGAACAAACTAATCCCACTTTACCCAGAAATCATTCGAGATACAGCTCATACAGTCACAGCTCTTTCTCCAATCCAGGTCAGTGTGGAAAGACTTTTCTCTGGTCTGAAAATAATAAAATCTTACCTCAGAGCTTCAATGAAGGAAGACATTGCAGATGCTATACTATTTCTTAAAACGTACAAATGAGTTTCGGTTCTTTTGTCATACAATCCAATCACAGTCGCTTTGAAACTGAACTGTAGTGGTCTTCGTAACAGTTATGCATGTCCAGTTCTGCCGTTCTATCACAAATTTTTGTGTTAAAAAATCTGTGTTGACTGATTCTTAAACCTTACATGTTTGTTGCACGTAACTGAAGGCAGTGTAGTATAAAGTGTTTAGATAACAAAAAGTATAGTGAATAATCTCAAGTGGTTAAGCTAAAAATATAACTAATTTGTTTCACTTTCTTCTTTGCTATTTCGTAGATTTTGATCTGTATAAGAGCTTACTTGTAGCATGTTCAATTGGCTATCTAAGAAAAAAGATAGCAACACATGTGAGTTCAACAAAGCTGAAGCTAGGCAAGTTGTGTCAATGAAGTCATTTGAGAGGGTATCATGAAACTCCAAGCATGTTTTACGACCTCAATGACGACAATTACAAGATGCAAAAAACGTGGCGGCGGGGCAATGGAGCAGATCAGCAAACTGGTGTGCATTTTCGACTACAACAAGAACATGTCTGGTGTTGATCTGCTTGTTCAAATGATGATATCATATTATCCATTCACGCGAAAAACACTGAAGTGGACAAAAAAGATTTTTTACTACTTCATGGAAATGAGTGCCAACAACGCTTTCGTTTTGTATAAGGTGAAGAGTATCCAAGGAAGTTTGATACCTACTACAAGAGCTTGCGGGACAGTTCTGTTGGTCACAGTTTGAAGCTGAGTCTTCTGACGAAGACGGCGACCTGCAACCAACCCCTCCAAGAAAGCTCGAGGCGACACTGCAGACAGACTACGTGGTGGACAAAAGCGTCATCGCCTGGAGCTTTTCCCGGCACGCGGGGTGAGAAAGCATGCCCAAAAGCCATGCAGGATATGCAAGAAAAATGGAAAAAGAAAAGACACGTCGTACTATTGCGTTCACTGTGATGTGGCACTGTGTGTGATTCCTTGTATCAACAAGTATCACACGCAGGACATTATTGATAACTTTGAAATAAAAATTTTTTGTTTAATCTGTTGATTGCTTGCCTTTCAAATAGAATTTGCTTCAGGCAACCACCAGCGGAAAAAACTGGCAAAAACTGCCTGTAGTTTTCACAGTAAGCTATTGTGCGCATTTACTCGACAAAGAAATAAACAGAAATTGCAGTTCTGAACACGTTATTGGCTTTTATATGCACAGCGATTTGTGTTTCAAATGAAATGATCTTCTTCAGGCGGCCAGCAGCACTAGAAAACATTGCAAAAACAACTCTGCTTGCAAGGTTAGAAAAAGGTATCGACAACACTTTGATTGTTGACATTAGGAAAGCGTAATACTTTCATGATTGCTGCATATCTATCAGCTTTGCTACATTCGGACAAGCATTTCAAAAAGTACTAGGATTGATTTTACAGTACAAGATTTGTGTATACATTCACAGGAATAGTTTCACGTTGTGTTTGATGCATACATTTTATCTACACACGATGAAAGTGAGGCATTGCCAAAACCATAAGAAAATCAAACAAGTGGGGCTGCATGTTTCTAAATGGCACAGAGAAACTGAAAAAACGCAACGGCCAAAATGATTTCCTATTCGTCTCCCCTCAATACAGTCATAGTACATTCATATTATTCAGCACTCACTTTTTGGCATTTCATCTGAGTGGTCTTTTTTGCAAGTTGGTCAAGTTCAGGCCTGTCAGTTGTGCTTGCACCATGTCACATTTCCTTGGGACTATGAGTTACTTTTGTGCAGAACAAATGATTTTAAAAAAGTACTATTCCTTTTCAATAATGCCGAAACGTGTTTGTTTATACCGACAACGTGACGTTTTGTGTTGCCCACACATCTAGGCGTTTAGAAGGGTTCCACAAATAAAAAACAGGGTCTTTAATTAGAAAATCTCAGCCGTCAGATCACGCAGAAAAAGTAAACAAAAGCTCTGATTTCAGCCGCACAACCTAAACTGCAACAGACCAAGGTTTGCGGTTTTTCCTACTGATGCTTGCTTTACAAAACGTGTTGGAAATGAAAAGCAAACAAGAAAAAGTTGCTTTTTCATTCACACACGTCTTTTCAAATACTGTACATGGGCTATTTTCAAATAGCATACAGTATTTCCAGTTTGCACCCTTTGTGTGAACGAAGAATGCAATGCCTAAGCTAGCTCGTACCCGAGTATATTTCGTGATTTTGTTATAGTTTCTGCCTAAAGTGCGTTGGAGTTCAAGCGCACAGACCAAGGAACACAAAAACATGCAATGGTTTTATTTGCACATTTTTTGTTGATTCATTTTCACTTTTTGTACTTTTCACAATGCTTGGGCACACACAGCAAGCATATCGATATTTCCTACTAATGCTTGTCTAATAAAACTAGTTGGAGTTGGTGTGCAAACAAGCAACAGTGACTTACACAAGTAAAATATTTTTGTATTCACACAGATTTTCACAATTCTTGGGGGTTATTTTTGAATACTACATTTCGACTTTGCATGGTTCATGTGAAAAAGATTGCAATATGTAGGCTAGCCTATAGCACAGCATACATGGCAATTTTTGTTGCTGATGCTTGTCACCTGAAGTGCATTGGAATTCAAGCACAAAGGCAAGAGTTGTAAAAACAATACACACTTTTACATGCAAACTTTTCCTTCAATTGTTTTTCAAATGTTTGCACTTTTCAAAATACTTCTGAAGGTTCACAAGATGTGCGCGCAGATAGCAAGCTTGTCGATATTTCCTACTGATGCTTTTCTACTAAAACTAGTTGGAATTGACGTGCAACAAGCAGAAGTCACAAGAAAGCATATGTTCAAACACACGTTTGCAATTTCAGGTGCATCTATAAGAATTTTTCTACTTTTCATGATGTTTGTAAAAGTCTTGCAGGATGTAGGCGCAGATAGAATGCTTCTTACTGATTGCTATCTACTGAAACTAAGTGGAATAGCTAACAGCACCAGTGTAAAAAATGAGACAGCAGCGGTTTCTAAAGCTGGTGTGCCATTTGGGTCAACCTTTGTTGCAAGGACGTCGTGCTTTGTTCATCCTGAAGAACAATTGGGACTGCACAAAAAAGTGTCTACAGATCACCACACAGCGAAAATCCAGCAAAAAGTGCTATGGCCAAATTTGTTTATCTGCTCGTCACCATTCATTGCAATCACACTACACAGTACATTCATACATTTTCGACATTGAAATTTTTCTATTTTTGTTGATCAAACTCATACTTTCAGAAAGTTAGTCTTATTCACGCCTGTCAAGCCTACATCATCACAGTTGCGTGGGACAGTTTGAAATATATTATCGATATTGCCTAACAGCTACCTGTATGCAGATACTGTGGCATGTCTCAAGGCCAAAGCATAGAATATGCTTTGCGTTTATGCCCGTCATATCGAACGCTTTGAAATCGAAGTCCCGGTTTCAAAGCGCAGATTACTAACACAAAATGTTGCTGGTTACACTGAAGTAAATTTGTAATGCATATTGAATATTCAGAACAAATACAGAAATTTCCCCGTTTTCATTCCTATTGACCACAAGACCATAATATACATACAAGCGTTTGCCTTGGCAGTGTATACCTGGGCTGAAAATGTAATTTACTTGTTTGAGAATTGTGTTTGACAAATTAGATCTTGTTACTCATTGAAGAATTTTGCATCTATATCTTGCCAAGCTGATGAAGATTGCATATATATGAACAATACATTCAAATTGTAGCAGAACGCAAAATGTTACTGTTCGCCTAACTTTTTGCATAACTAATATGCCAAAGCATCGTTCAAATGGCAGCTATGCACTACTTACTACAAGTTGAAACTCATATTAGATAGCTTGCTAATAAATAACCCAATAAATATCCAATGAAAATTTTCGTGAAAGCGTTAGTAGATGTTCAACAAACTGTATGTCATTTTTGTTTTTCCTGCAATATTTCGGAAAGTTTTCCCGAGTTGGGAAGACCAAAGTGAACTCCAAATAATGTTATCTACTCTTTTTTGATGAACTGCGCAGTTTGTTTCCATTTGCTTTTCTGTGTGTGTACTTTACCAAGATCTCTTTGGATTTGAATGGATTTTTTCATGTGCAAGCAATGCGTGAAGGTGAACTCCAAATAAATACAAGTTATAAAAAGGAAACATGATTTTCTCATTTTCAAATCAGAGCAATTGCAGTTAGTGCAATCGAAGGACATTCATATTTTTCGGCATTGAGTTTTTTGTTTATTTCATCGAAGTGATCTTTCTTATAGTTGATCTGGTTCATGCTGGTCTGTTGTGCTTGCATCATATTTCATTTGCTTGGTGATCTCTGATTTATTTTTATGCAGAACAAATCATTTTAGTGAAGTTTTTTCACAATACTGCCGAGTCATCAAAACGTACAAACCTATTTGGTTGCACCGAACACGTAACGACATGTATGTTGATCACACACCATAGCTTTTCAGAAAGGGCTCACAGTAAAAAAATAAGGTTCTGAATAAAAAAATCTGAGTCATGAGACAATGCAGAAGCAACAGCTCTGGTTTCAGTCACACAGGCTACTCTACTGCAAAGCAAACTTCGCGTTTCTTGTCTTCGAAATGTGTTGGAATTGAAGTTCAAAACGTATGACATTCGAAAATTTAAATAATGCTTTTTATCTTCACGCATTTTTTGTCAAGTCTAGTGGGCTTTTTTCAAATAGGCTACTGAATTTTGACTTTCCATGCTTCATGTGAATATGCGCAGGCTAGCCTATAGCAGTGCCCATGTAACCATTTTCCTTACTGATGACGCCAATGTATGTTGTGATATAAGAGCAAGGACCAAGAAATACAAAAAGAAGCAATAATTTTCAACTGTGCACATTTCATTGACTATTTTGCCAATGTTTCTATGCTCGTGAACGTTGTGTGAGGTGTGTGCTGACATAGCAAGTTCTTCGATATTTCCTACTGATCCTTGTCTGCTAAAAAACAACTGGATTTGATGTGCAAACTACTCGAAATCACACAAGAAAACATGTTTTACATTCACATAATTCTTCTTGCGATGCTGAGTGGGTCTTTTCAAATATTGTATTTCAACTTTGCACGTTTCATGTACACAAAAAATCGAGAGTGCAACACGTAGGCTAACCCAAAACAAAGCATATTTCACTTTTCTTACTAATGCTTGGTGCCTGAAGTGTGTTGGATTTCAATTTCACCGGCAAGAATTGTAAAAATAAGTAATCGTTTTTGGTTGCAAACGCTGTCTTGGAAGATTTTCATATGTTTACAATTGTGGGTAGATCTTCTGAAATGTTTCGACTGTGCATGTTTCATGTCAACAAAGGTGCAATGCGTAAGCTAAGCTATGGCCGAACAAGACCATACTTCACAATAATTCTTACTGACTATTGTGCCAGTTATATGACCAATAGGGCCTGTGGTTGCTAAATTTGTGACAACAGCGCATGGAGCACCACCAGTATTGAGCAACATTTACTTTGATTCTGTGTTAAATCCCTTGTTCTATTTCGCCATAGGCAGGCTACTTTTACGTGACTGAAAAGTTTAAATCTTATTGAAAAAAACATCTTTCCATGTGTCTGTGTTTTTCGTTTTTGTTGCATGTAACACTTCAAGCTTCGACCAGAATATAATTGTGATCTTCATCCGACTGTGAACAAAGGCTACTGGCCAAATGTTTTAATTTTTACCTTTTGGTGTTTTTGCTTTTGGTACCCATTGCGTTTTTCAGGCGGCAATTGCATATTGCCTTTGAAATAATAGTGTATTCGACATCCAACAAGTTAAAATTTTAGGTACAGCTGATCTTCAGAATTATTGCTGACTTATGACCGTGCTCCCAAAACGTTTCAATATGCCTCAGTGATAGCGATGGAAAGTTTTTTGCATTTTGAGCTGGGGTCCTGATGGTGTTAGTATTATTTAGAGACCTTAGCAAGCCTTTACCAGCACAGAATTATATACTTTTGTGAGCGAAACATTATGCAGTTTAAGTTTGTAGTAGGTAAATGAATAGGCTACTTCGAATTCAACCCTGATTCAGCTCAGCTTTCTATGGAAAATTTTGGTGGCATTCGTGTTATATTTTTGCGAAGTTACCTTGTATCCCACAACCTTCAATTTTTTGGAACAATTATGAATGTTACTGATCGCTTTGTAATAGAAGCATTACTGCATACTTTGCTGGATGTTAGTCTAGAAGGCACGCAGCCAAGCGCACCAGTAATGCACGCATGGATGTGGCCAGTGCGAAAGTGAAAACTCTCGCGCGAGCGATGGCGTGACCTTGTTTGCGCGGACGTCATTCTGTGTTAATCCGAAGTAATCCTGACTGACGTTTCAGAGTCCGCCAGCTTCAAAAATAGTCCGGTTTCAGCTAACAACTGAACTCTGGAATTAAATTGGAATCTAAAGTGTTAATGAACAAAAATGCATGTATTCTGCTGAGAGCATTTACCTGCTCCGATACTGTATTAGCAAAGGCAATTTGAGTCCTGATCCTCACAGATTGAAACCTCTGCAGGATGTGCCAATTCTGAAAACCAACAAAGAGCTGCGTAGAGTAATCTGTCTTCTTGCATTATACGCTCATTGGATATCACATTATTCCAATAGAGTGACGCCATTAGTAGACATGAAATATTTCCTCTCAGTGAACAAGCTATTCCATGCTTCGAGGAAATGCGCAAAATTCTGGCTGAAGCTACGCTAAAGGTTGTTAATGAAACGCAGCCTTTTACAATAGAGACAGATGCTTCAAATATTGCGATATCTGCTATACTGCATCAAGGCGGTTGACCAGTTGCTTTCTTCTAACATACTCCTAACTCAAACGAAACATGCTATTCTAGTGTTGAAAAGGAAGCCACCGCTATTGTTGAAGGAATCAGAAAGTGGTCACACTTCCTTTTGGGGTGGCATTTTACACTGATTACAGACCAAAAGTCGGTCGCCTCTGTGGTCGATCATAAGAGGCACGGGAATGTTAAAAATGATAAAAGACTGTGTTGGAGAATTGAGTTGGCCCAATACTTGTACAACATTGTTTACTGTCAAGGCAACCTCTATGTAGCACCTGACGCCTTATCACATGCTTACTGTGCAAGTAACAGTGAGAATACATTGTATACAATTCATTCCAACTTGTGCCGCCCAGGCATAATGAAAACGTATCATTTTATTCGAACTAAAAATCTGCCTTACTCGTGGAACGAAGTGAAAGTTGTGATAGAGAAAAATGAAGCTGGGCAGAGTGAATCCCAACTACGTTGTTTTTTTTTGTTTTTTTTGTGTTAATTTTGGTGACGGCAATTGGCGTCACCAGAAAAAAAAAAAACTACGTTGTTATCAGCCACCAGGGTGGCGGTGAAGCTACTGTGTCTACCCATGATTTGGCACTGATGGGAGTTAACCCTTGAGACCAAGAAACATCCAAGGACTTAATTCTAACTGGCTCTAAGCTACCTTTGGGAGAATTGGAATCCATCAGTAGTGGAAGCACTCAAAATATGCCAAGTCATCTGACCAGTGCTCCTGTTGTACAAAACCAAGCTTAGAAGAGTACTGGAGTGAACTGCATATGCCACTTTATTGACATTCATCACGCTCCAAAAACGCACCTGAATACTTGAATCTCTAAATTCTCTATGCGTGCATTGATCTCCGTTCAACTGTTTGAATTTCATGAAGTGGTGAATGTTACAAAGTAATCATTAGTTTGCGCATTGTGCTTGCTGCAGTGTGCCGCTCACATGATTGAATGCTGTGTGTTTTGAGATTCGTTCTCAGGTGTTTGATTTAGTTGCTTGTCATACTGTTCAGTTTGCTAGCTTATTGTGTGACTCCTAAATATTTTTTTGTTATTCAGAGTTGCCCGTGTTCAGTTTATTAAGACTAATAGTTTACTATTTTAAACATTAGTTTACAACATGAAGTATCAATAAGCTCCAGTTCTACTACAACAGACAAAGACAGTGTTGTGACAATAATCTGAATGAGCTTATGGCTGTACTAAAAGTACAATTTGATGAGGTGAAAACTCATGTTGATAAAGTTAACCAGTTCCATCTTCTCAGCAGTTAGTTCAATCTTTATAACTATAAAGAGGCATTCAAGAAGTTAGGGAAGCATTTGTACAAAACTGCACAACTAAAATGAATAAATCTTGAACACCTATGAAATTGTTTATATAATGTATGCATGCATTTGAATTCCTTATCTAATTTGTACAAGTATTTTTCTGCAAACCATTAGACCTGTTCATTTTCATATGCTTAGAGTACAGAGTTACTGAGACATTACATCTTGAATGATACCAAACTTGAGTAGATGCAACATCCTGTAAATGCTTAAAAGAACTTTAAAAAACTGTAAATAGTTTGGAAATCATGCAGAAAAAATTTTGCTTGAAAGCCACACAGTTCATTTCGAGCTTAATTCATTCTGTTTTACCGTCAAGTAACTCACCAAAACCTTGAAGATTGAGAACTTGACTCATGCGGAATTCTTGCAAGACAACGAGTCCAAAATAACACCACAACTTTTTTGATTAACACAGAAATGGCTACTAAACAACACTGTTTTGCAATATCTGCAAAATACAAGATGCTTTTACAGAATAAAATTGTAACAGGTTAAAAACATTGGTAACGTACTGACATGAAGGTGATAAAAAAGTTTTCGGTCTGATGAAACACTGCAAATGTTGTCCGCCACCAAATCAAACGCACAATATGTTCGCAAAGAGCAAACTACAAACCATTCTAGACTGCTTTGTGAAAGAGTTCAGGTCAGTTTCATTCATACTCGCTTTTTGATTTCAGTTTGTTTTCGCTTTTGGTTCAGTTTCATTTATACTTGCTTTGAAACTAAATGATCATGGTTGCATTGACGTGCAGCCTCTGTCCACAAAACACTCATGTTTATGAGCAGATCTTATTACCACTATCAGTAGAGAGGAGTTATACACCACAGGGGTCAAAAACTGGTAATGTCTCAAACCTCTTAGGAAAAAAGCTATTTGATGTAGTTTGGTCTCATGATAATTTTGGTGACTTTTTTTTTTATTCGGTCAAGAAGTGAGTTGGTGCAAGTAAAAAAAAACATATTTGGGCTAACGCGGCAAAAAATAGTATAAATTCGGGGGTGGCATGAAGCATTATGTAATTTACTGAGATAATGTGGATTTGCATGTATTTTAGGCCAGGGAATTCAATTACAGTGCTAAATCTTTCAATAAGATGGATTGAAATGCAAGTTCTCAAAATTTATTTAGGATTTATGCAAGATATTTACAGAAAAGATTGTTTGTATCAAGGTGAAAATTGTAATACCGGTTTCTTGATTTTGAAAATAATCTGCACTCTAGTTAAATACTGATACCAGTACCAGCAAGATTAAAAATATTTTGGCAGAACTCATCTGCTTAGGTACAGACTTCATATAGCAGCCTGTTACATCACATGACACATAAGCAAATCTGCACATGTCTTACACAGCAACTAAACGATGACAACTGGCTGTGGCGGCATACCAGTATCATGTGGCATTAACACCTTGGCGTCTGGGTGGTTTTGGCGATTTTCGCAAAAAAAACAGCAGTTTTTGGTTGCCTTACCAACGCCCTAGCTCCTCTGTCGATTGTGCTAGAGAGCTGTTTAACGGCTCAAACGGATCAGCCAGTCTGGAAGATTGCACTCGAAAAATAATTTTTGCCTAGGGGGTGTTGGTTTTTTGTGGAGCTAGGGTGTTGGTAAGGCAACCGAAAATTGCTGTTTTTTAGGCCAAAATCAAAGTACGAATATACCGTAGGCCGGCTCTATACGTGTTAACACCTCAACTGCCATTTCTCAGGCTGTTGCCCATCAGTGCACGATATATTCATGACCGGTGTACAATATACTTGTACAGGGTGACCCAAAAAGATGTGTACCCATGAAAATTTCAATTGTGACTTTGATTAAAAAGCTATTTATTTCAAATTACAACCACACATTATTCAGTTGATGGAAGACCATTCACCAGAGTTTCAACTATTTCTGTCGATTTTTAGTCAATTTATGGCTTTCCCAAGATGTGTTCCAAATGTCCACCATTTCGTTGCAAGCAAACCTGTACTCGTCTGGCAAAGTT
>Ga0210059_1005286_pt1 | contig 20804 bp, 10 predicted proteins | sample Ectturendosymbi2_FD_188042 | JGI IMG/M metagenome (GOLD analysis project Ga0210059, IMG submission 188042) | Ecteinascidia turbinata endosymbiont from Florida, USA - Sample 2 (SPAdes) (version 2) | ecosystem: Host-associated > Tunicates > Ascidians > Unclassified | place: Key West, Florida...
TCATAAAATATCCGCACCCCCAAGCAAAAAATTTTTTTCGAGTGCAAGACTTGCAGTGTCTTTTGATGCTTCAACCAGGTCCGTGACCCGTACAGGAGCAGAGATATTCCTGCGCAAAACCACGTGCGTTTACGCATTTTTTTCCAAAAATCGCCGAAAACACCCTGGTGCCTAAGTGTTAGCACCTAAATGCAGTTCAAGATGTCCTAAAATGAATGAAACATTAAAATCTGCAACATCTTTCTTAACGTAAAATTTGCATGCAACAGTGCAAAAATTTTACAACGCAAGTTTTTCACAGCCCCACATGTGTGGTACATTTCAAAAAGCTTTTTCTAAACCGCACCAATGTTTCATGAAGGCTTTGCATCAGTCAACTTGTTGCCATACAAGAAAGAGGATCTTTCTGATTTTGCACACAATCCTAAACTTGTGTTTCTACAGCTACTAGAGTTCTGTGCAGGTTGGGTTGACCTGCACAGATTGCAGGTTCCTGCATTTGTGCAGTGGGAGGGAACCTGCAAAGATTAGTGTGCAGGGAGGGTGCAGAATAAAAAAATTATTTGTGCGGGTTACTGAATGTTGACCCAATGCATGTGAAAGTGACATAAGCAGAAAAGTTTTCACTTGTTTTTATAGATTTCTTTAAAGACTTCTGTTAGTTTTGAAACTAACCACTGAATAAATTATTTATCACTTGCAATGAAACATGTTGCATGTGTTTTCAGTGGTTTTGTGTGACAGATACAGAGTTGGGATGGAAACAAAAACAGTGCTGGTTGGGTACAGGTTGAGAGGACCTGTGGGGCAGTGTGGGTTACAAGTCTGTGGAGTGGGAGCAGGCAATATTTTTCAAATTCCTGCAGGCGCAGAGCATGTTTAAAATTTGCAGGGTGGGCGACGAAAAATTTCAACGTGCCCAGGACTCTAACACCACACACTTGCCAAGATATTTAAAGGTCTGCTTTTATATACAGCATGGCTTTTTCTTGAAATTACAGGTATGGAGCAGGGTACATAATTATTCAAGTAACTTTACTCCACAGGTGAAACAAGCAAGGAATCGATCGCAAATTTTTACACAATTATGTATCCAGTTTCTACATGTATAAAATTGGTATTTGAGTAACTAGTCTCTACCAAAGTGACTGAGTTGAATCCATTTGCAAATAGAATATCTATTGATTACAATCCTAAAACTGAGGATGCATATTGTTATGTGAGATAAATTCTGTATTTCGAAAATTTGTGGATTGGTTTAACCCAGTCACGTGGGTGGAGACTAGCTGCTTGAATACAAATATGTGCAAGTTTCACTCATCAAATCGAAGAAAGCAGAGCCCAGCTGGTTGGTTCCTTGAAAGCTTGCAACAAAGCTAGAGGTTAAAATTTAGTGTTGAAAATGTATTGTTAAAGTGTAAATGTAAAATAAATTTTGGAATCTGAATTTTCCAAAATGACATGTATCTGAAGCAATGAAACAATACTACAAACAGAAACATGCAGTATGCTTTCAGAAATAATTTTATATTTGCAGTTGAATTTATGGGATCATTTGGAATGAATGCATAGTTAATAGTCATGACCAGTGTTGCCACTGCTGTTTTTTTTCACTAGATCTGGGATTTTTCTGTTTTATCTGGGGTTCTAGGGTTTTTAATGAAAATCTGGTATTTTTTGACTCTGGCCAAAGTTTAGAAATGCATGCTGTATTACTGTATTTTCCATTCAACAATATAGTTTCACATGCGTAATGTGCAGATGCAGTAGCCAGTACAGTTGGGTAGGCCTAGGCTTAACCAAATTGTTTGAAATCTAATGTTCTGCAGATGAAGCATTGACTAGGCATAGGTCAGCGCACTGATCTATTGATGATGTGTCAAGGGCTGCTTATTGTTCATGATTTTGGAATGCTTTTTTTGTTATGAATGTAGATGCTGTGTTTGAGAATCTGTTCTTCATTGTTTTACAGGAGCATTGATTGTGATATGTATGAATGTAAAATTTGGGTGTTAAATCAGTTGTCAAATATTGCAATGAATAGGGTGAAAAGAAAACTGTAAGACCTTGAATGTATCATGTACTTGTTTCATTTGTGCATTTAAGTGAAAGTAAAAGAAAACATGAAAGGTTTTTTAGAAAAGATCTAACTAACTTTGTATGTTACTTCATACATTTGATTAGCTGCTGTCTACTTGTAAATTGTCAGTATGTTTAAAAATAGATTTGTTAAAAATTTGATGCAAATAATGCGTATTACCTTAATTTTTATATGCAACTATTGCTAGCGTATATTTCAAGTTTGGTTTTGACTTTTTTAAACATTTTGTATGTCTGTTTTTTTTCAAGGTAAATTCTGTTTTTTTTCCTCATAACACAGTGGCAACACTGGTCATGACCTTTCGTTATTGTATTAATTTGATTGTTAGCTGCCCTTGATTGTAAGGTTCACATAATGGTGTTAAAAATTAATCAGTTGCGTTTAATGTATTTGATGAAAATTAAGAATTTCAAAGATGAGAAAGAAACCATAGCAATTGCAACAATGCCAGGGCACTGAAAAAAATGGAAGGTTATCGAGTTGTTACCCTTTGACTGGTGGATAAAGGTGTATAGCAAGCCAAATGTGCATTGAATCATATAGCCTATGTGGAAAAGGGCTGCCAGATGATCAACACAGTTGCGCAGGGAGTGCTGGGTCCCAACCGGTCTCTTGGTGGATCAAGTGCTCAGATCCGCAAGGATCTGGGCGTGGCAGAGAAACTATAAACCCAGCTAAAATTAAACTCTGTCTGGTTTGTGATAACCTTATTTCACATCTTGCAAGCTCTACAAATGTTTGCAGCGGTTGTAGACTGCTTTGTAATGTAAGCTGCAATTGAACATAGGTTGCCTAAGACTCAAAGATACTTTCACCTACTAGCACATTTTGTGTTTCATTGGCAAGCTTGGTAATGATCCTTACACCATTGCGATTGTCTTCATCATAATCCTTCCTGTGATGGATATGCACGTGAGGCTGAAAAGAATAGAGTGCGAAAAGAGAGTTTGGTTGACAAAACGTAGCCAAAGAAAGGCTGAGCCTCATCTATACTTTTCGACGAGGTAAAGAAATATAAAATGTATTATAAGCCATACAAAATGATGAAAAAATCTTTTTAAGTCACAACTTACAATAGAATAAATAAGGTATCCTAGTTATGTTGGCTGCAAGTATAATTATGTTTGATTTGACATGATTGACAGAATAATGCATACTTTATACATGATTTACAACTTTTATTTAGAACAAAGTGTGCATAATATGTGCGTGCTCTTCATCAGTGCAGTGGTCATGCAACAAATCGACACCCATTTATACACATTTGCATTTGATTTTAAATACTGGAAAAATGGTGCATGAGGAAATTTCAGCACTGTTGCAAATACTATTATCATTTTTTGTGAAACATTTCTGCTAACATGCCACTGTAAAAACTGTATATAATATATACGTTCAATTAGGAAATCCAAGTAAGCCTTGACAGAACAATTATGAAGCTTATATGATGAACTGTTATCAAAATGAGGAATTGTTTCCTTTTTAGTACATGCTTACATCACCTTTTTATTAAATACTTAAGTAAAATGAGATTTTCTAGGAATCAGATCATATTTTCCACAAAAGTTATGTATAAGATTATCCTGCAACTATGTTGCTTTTTGTATAATAAGCTGAAAACAACAGTTTTGCTTGAGTAGGAACACTAGCATGAACAACATGTTCTCGTTAACAAGTGTGAAGTACATAATTGTAGAAAAGTACTTCAACTGTTAGCTAATAGGCATTTTTACCTTTTCTTTGCATTTGTACATACATAATTTTTAATGTACGTGTACAGTACTGTGTAATGTGTGCCATGTGCAGCTTTGACAATTGTTGTATATATGCCCTGCGAAGTTCAGCGTTAGAGCTAGATGTTGTCTGTGTATTTTCATCTGGTAAAATTGTTGGTGTTCTTTCCCCATTGTACCTTAATTAGCAAGGTTTAGGGAAATATGCATTTTTTACACCTTGCAAGTAAACTAAATTAAAATGTATTTCCAAGAGGTTTAACACCATGCCAAGAGCAAAAGGAGCACTCCACAGAAACGTCACATCAAGTTGAAATAAAAGTAGAGAACAAGGCTTTACGAGATGCATACCGCAATGTGCAGCACTAGCAAGGTGCTTGGACATTGCAGAACGTACCTGCAAGGCACAGAATTTTGGGCAAAAAAGTGAAGTATGTTCTGGACGCAGCTTGGCGATCTGCACAAGAATGCTAAATACATTCTACGTACCTTGGCACTGAACATGTTGTAAAATGCCCAAGAAATAATCCCATGCTGAAGGCTTAGCAGGTCAAATGAAGGCCTTCAAATTGGTGCTTGTAGTTATCTTGCTGATTACTTGGCATTACCGATCAGAGGAATTGGTGAGAGTGAGGTTCAACATAGCACATGTCTCATGGAGTCCTTTGATTGTTCTGGCATTGTGTTCTTGAGCAGATAGTAAAAGAAATGTTCTCTGCATGACCATTGATTCTTGTTGTGAACTAAACATTGTACTGCCACGTTAAACTTTATGCTATGGGAAATGGCATAACGAGGCTAAGTGCCGTCCAGGGCCAACCATAAAAGTGCCACCCTTTACACCCCTCAAATGTGCTTACAAGAATTTGAAATGAAAGATCAGATTTCATGCTTAATACAGATACAGTAGACTGCTGTATAATGTCACTTCATGACAAGAGAAAAAGCATCATTATAGACAATCTGTCATAATAGCTGAACTGCAATAACTCGTTCCTAAAATGGATTTTTATTTAAATGCCAAATTTTGGCAAGAGTTAAATGTGTGACTTTGATTAGGATTGCCACTTACTGTATCGTGGTTTTGCATAAATAGTCTAATCAGGAAAAGTAAGAGTTGTAACGATTTGCCTTCATTGCTGTTGATGGTGCAATCCTTGATGTCATTCACATGTCACACCTGTCATGACGCAAGGATTGGCCACTTAACGTGAAGGCGTTCCTATTTGGTCATAAAAGATTTGTGTGGTACGTAGCTAAGCTTGCACTTCAAACTGTAAAGAAAACTTGCAACTGTTGTTATAGAAAAACAAAATATTCTGCAGGACTGACAAAAAGTGTTACTATAGGCAAGTAACAATAGAGCCAAAGTCGTTAAAGACGAATTCTATTGTATATGGAATAATAAAGCATCTTGAACATCACAATCAAACACTCACAAACTGAAATGTATCTTGTGTTTCATTGTTGATCATGAATCTTGCTTTTTCTGCTCATCACCACCTTTCTCATAACTCTTCCCACTTTTCTTGTTTTTCTGTGGTTCATGATTTGATGTTTGTTTGTAGTTGTTCCCCAAATAGCTGATACTCATACTTTTCTGCTTTCTTTACATATGCATATATTGGCCGAGCATATTTAGTCAAATTTTTATCCTTGTTGGCTTTCAGTCTCTGGTAAACTGCACCACTTGGCTTTCATTGTTTACACATTCCGTGGGATAAAAAAAAAAATTATGAGAAGTGATGGTGGCATACCAACTTTGCAGATGTAAACATTTCTTCATGTTTAGGGTAGTATCCCTGTCTTTAACTAAAGAAATCACATACACTGCATATAGAGCGTATTATAGCAAATATTATGATACGATCTCAGTGTTGTAAAGAATATTTCATTGTTCACTGCATGTTTCAGTCAGTAGTGATTTATAAAAGGCTTCAAATGTTAACTCCATTGGCACTTGGGCTGGATCCCTCTTAACATATTTGCTGCAGGTGTATGAAAATCCCACATGAGCAGCTATTTTCGTGACACTTGGCAACTCCATAATTCACCAGTCAATTGTGCTAGAGAGCTGTTCAACCCTTAAACGTGTCAAGTCTGCAATGAAAAAAAATTTTTGGTTTTGTGTTTCAGGTTCTTTGTGGGTGACGTCATAAGTGAGTTAGTTGTTTTTACTATTTTGGCTCATGTTACTTGGCCTAGGGTCCAACTGCTAGTTGGAAGTATTTCACTCAAAAGTTTTTGGTGGGAAGTAGTCTAGAATCATGAGTCTTTTATGCCTTTGATCAACTTCCTAGCTTTTCTGGATCAAAAGTTATGGTCTAAAAACAACAAATTAATTAATTACGTAAGTAAGGAATGTTTTTATTGTTTTGCTGTTTTTAAACCATAACTTTTGAAAACAAAACCACAGCAAGTCATTTAAAGCAGCGCTCTTCAACCGGTGTGCGCGGTGCACCCTAGGGTGCATCAAAATATGTGTGGGGTGCACCATTCTGAAAGGGTTCACAAGGGTGCATCACACACTTGTCACACTAAACTATCTGTTAGCAAAAATGAACCATTAACCAACCAATGACTTTCAGGATTTTTCCGAGACTTTGCACATTCTAGTGTGGTGCGTAAGCATCACACCATGTCAAGCTAATTGTAATTGGTTGATTGTTTGTGATTCACACGCAACAGACAATGCGCCATTATCAATTGAATTTGGTTACTTGCTTATTTAGGCCAGGGTACTTACAGACATGGGCGCCATTAAATGGGGGACATGTCAGTAAATAGGGTGCATGAGTTCATCAAAACATCTTTAAATGTGCACCATAACAAAAAAGGTTGAAGAGCACTGATCTAAAGTATTAAAAGACTTGGATTTTAGCCTAGTTTCTAATAAAAACTTGTGCAAAATACTCCCATCTAGCGGTTTGTCCTCAGTGCCAGATGAAGTTGGTTAAAAAGGCCCAAAACCATTCCACTTGTGATGTCACGCACAAAAAATCCAAAACCCAAAACCAAATAATTTTTTTTCATTGCAGACTCTAAGACTTCCCAAGACTTTTGAGGGTTCGAACAGTTCTGTAGCACAATCACCTAGTGAGTTATGCAGTTGATAAGTGGCTGCAAAGGTGTTAAGGTACAGAACGGGTCCCATTTTGATAAAATAGGTCAAATAGGCTTTTAAAACCTGCTCTGGTTGAGAAGTGCTGGGGTTGCAGCTTTCACACTTGTTCTAGCTATTGGGAGTTGGTTGTCTTCCAACTACACGTGCATAGTGTTATTCCTTCATTTGTTAGCAATAGACGTCTATTTTGAAAACTGTAGGCCTATTACCAGGGCTGCAGAAAGTGTGGAAATCGGGAAGGAGCTTTCTGGGAAGTCAAACATGCTCGCGGGAAATTAATCACCTGCAATTCAAGTAAAATCAAATAATACGCCAGGAATTGCAAGAAAACTTTAAAACGGACTGTACGAACTTCCCTCGCTCAGTCATGGTCTGAGTCAGTCACGGTCCAAATGGTATTGCATTCTGAATGCCATTCCGTAGTGTAGTGCCATTAAAAAATGCTCATACAGTACTCGCACCCAAACCAGAGTCCACTGGCAAGCTCACTCTGGTAACTGAGCACTTGCGCCTAAAAAAATGCATGCATAAAACGCTCACTCAACAGAAACTTTTAACATTGTCTGAACATCGTTCTACAGGTCAGATCTGTTAAAAAATGATTTCGCCACCACCGAACTGGCCGCAACAATCAATGTTTGAAACATGACGCCATTCTGGAATGGCATTACACTTATAGCTAAAGCTTAATTTTTTTGAATGAGCATAAAATTGCTACACTTACGTTAAAGGATGCTGATACCAAGAATTGTACTTTTAAACCTGGACTATTGTGTTTGTTCCAGAAAATTGGTTAGTTATTTATTACGAACATATAGTCACAGACAGTCAATACTATTTCTTAAAGCTGACTTTTGCATCTTTGACTTTGTATATGATGAAGCAATAAGTATTAGTCAGGGTAGGCAGTACAAAAATCCCAATAATTAGGGCTACAGTATTTGCTAAAGACAATGCTGCAGACCTTCTGTTGCAGAAAGTAATACAATATGGCAAAAAAGCTTTAACGCGATCAAGTTTATAACAAAAATGTTCAACTCGTGCCCAAACTAGCGTCCACTCACAACAAGCTCACTCTGGTAACTGCGCACTCGCACTCAAAAAATGCATTGATGTGTAGAATGCTCACTCAACAGAAACTTAACACTGTCTGAATATCGTTCTACAGGTCGGATCGGTTAAAAACCGATTTCGCCACCACCGAACTGGCAGCAACAATCAATGTTTGAAACATGATGCAACAATCACTTCAAATGCTGCACCACTAGCAAATTAAATCCACTTTTCTGAAAGTCGCATGCGGCCAAGCACCTTTTGTGCGGCTCTCAGCAGTCATTCAATAAAACCAGTAGCATAGCCAGCCCAAAATTTTTTTGGGAAAACTGCTAACGCTATTTTCTTTGGCATACTGCCTCTCAATTCACAAAACGACTATATGTTCTAAAAATTACGAGGTGAATGGCCCCATATGCCCCCCTGTCAACCCTCTGAATGAGACCTCTAATATTTTGTGTAACAGACTTTGTTCTGCAATAAAATGAAACGTGTGAGTTGACTTGCATTAAAATTTTTTTAGTGCGACTCTCTCACAAAATTGTAGATCTGGATTTGGCTCCCTTCAGCGAAAAGATTGAGAACCACTGGCTTATACTGTGCAGGAGCAACAGGCATGCTGTGATTATGTGTCTTGAGAGTAGGAATTGCTTGACCCTGCTGTACTAGTTACGTACAGTCTTGCCGTGACACATGCATAAGAGATTATTATAATTTATTACCCGTAAGATATCTTTAGTTTGGTGTCTGGAAGTCTCTCAATGGTCTACAAACTTCGATTTGGTTGGTCGTTAGAAACCGTGTTACGATTTTCCATATGCCGGCAATTGTTTCAAAGCTTCATGTAAGCAGTCCATATCACTTAAATAAATTATCTAAAACTCTAATGTATTAAAAAAATTCCTTGTAAATTGAATAGTGCCCACAAAATACAAATTTTAGAAGTGGGTTAAGCAAGGATTAGGCGCGAGAATTTGCCACTTTGCCGCAAAGATTTGCTGCTTCCATTGGTTTTGCACTCCTTGAGTATCTTGTTTTTGGGTGCCGATAGTGTGGTACACTGCGGCGATGCAACTATTTACGCGTGGAATGTGAACCAATGCTAGTAGGCTGAAGCAATCCAAGTTGATCATTGTGAAAGCAGTGATACTTAAGGCTCTTGAGTGCAACGTTTTCAAGAAAACAAATTTCTACTGCAATGTCATAAAGGGGCGATTGTCTTCAACTTGCAGCCCACAGGAAATTTCAACAAGCTTTCTGTGAAATTTACATTTTTTGAAGCCCTGTGTATTACCATACCCTGTCAGGTGGGATAATCGCCTTTTTCATGCCCAGCAGTGGTTAAAACATCTTAATTCCAACCGCAATCATTTCATTCTGCAACTGTTTTAGTTAACGTTATTTACAATAAAAGCTTTCACCACAATCATGTCTAAACATATTGTTTTGTTGCAATCAGAAAGCCTGAGTGGCAAGTGTGCAAAGCTTTACACTGTGGCAGCAAGCAACAACAGAGATCGCCTGACAAGATCACTCTATTATTGCTTGTTCGCGCCACATGTATATGGGTGTTATTCTTTGCGCACATCCTGTTCGTGGTGAATCGCACATGCAACGCAACGCCAGCGGAGAGGTTGCAACAACACCCCCTCCTTTTTACAACGAACCTCACTGATTGCATGTTCTTTTTGTGAACGCTGCACCTAGCACACCCTTCACATCCTGGTCACAGCACCATTTTGTTGCGATCAGAAAGCCCGAGCAGCAAGTGCGCAAAGTTTCACACTGGCAGCAAGCAATAATAGAGATCACCTGATGAGATCACTTTGTTATTGCTTGTTCACACATATATGTGGGTGGTATTCTTCACGCACATCCCATTTGTGGTGAATCACACATTCAACGCCAGCGGAGAGGTTGCAACAGTTTGTCCTTGTGCTAGGTTTTTAGACTTATGTTCATGCCTCTACTTCATCAAAGGGAAAACAACACATTTTGTAAGCCTTTCTTGTTTAAATGACTTTTTCTATTAATGCAAATGTTAAGTGTATTGTTGAACAAAGGAGACATCTATGAAACCCACATTGTCTATCGGCTGACTTTGATTCATTCTACTTGCATTTTGATTCTTTCTACTTACATTTCAAGTCTATAAGCTGAACTGCAGATTAACCACGCAAATACACCAAATGCACTCTCTTGCTTCAAGAGCGTTGTTTTTCCACATCATTACATCATACAGAAAAGCAGCAGTTTAATTGAAAGTAAAGAATGTTACTTTTGCAGAGTTCTTCACTTCAATCCCAAAATTTTATGTTGGTTAGCCCACCTAATGACTGGACAGTAGCTTGTGGCACTTACTGAAAATATCCCACTGAACATTAAAAAATAGCATGTGACATGCTAAGAAATTTGTAGCCTGTGCCTGGGTGGCAGGTGATGTAATCTTGGGGTATTGCAAAGGATCGAATGATTGAAGAACAAGGATTAAGCTAGCCTTGACTATTTATCATGATGTCATGCAGGACCTTTTTTATCAGATTTTGAGTGGATGGGCAATATAAACCATGAATTACTAGAGCGGTACCTTTGTTCAAAGGACTTTTGACTAGATAGGGAGAAATGGCTTTGCTGGGCAGGAAGGTGCGGCGATTGGGCACTATGTTAAAAAAGCACTGATTTCATGACAAGTACTGGATCACTTTAGCATACTGGCTTTGACCCAGACTGTTGAGTAAATATTTAATCAATTTGTTCACTCCGCAATCACATTTCCTTGTCTTTTTATGCTGGCCTATCAGTTAAGGGTTTTTAAACAAAAAAAGCTGTAGAGTTAGAACTTTGAAAACTCTGAAAATTTATTTCAAAACAATGAAGAAGAGTTAGAACTTTCAACTGCTTTCAAAAATTAATTTTAATCAATAACTTGCTGCCCCCCAGAAGGTGATACTTGCTCCACCACTGTATATGGGCAATATTGTGTTTATCCAGTCTTCAACATTTAGACTTTCACTGATCAAACTGTGGGTGATATTGTGACCTGTTTAAAAAATAGCTGAACTTATGCAACTGACAAGCTGCTGTTAGAATTTCAACTTGTGGCAAATCATTAGCAGATGAATATTTGAGATATTATGGCAATTCAGATTGACTAATAGCTATTCCATAGCAGTCAACAGTGGTGCTTTTGATAATTGTGACATTTTTCATAAACAGTTTATTGTAAGCAATTTGACTGGAGTGTGTGTATGGAAATTTATTGTTGCATCACATTATGAATGAATCTAATGTATTACATAATATTTCAACTGATGTGGTATTACACAATGCATAGTCTTAGAAAGAGTAAAATATAAATGCAATATGTATGTGGTGACTTCTAGATCACTTGCAGCTGCACATTTGTATAGATGATGTGTTATAGATTGACTAAAATACAATCATGTGTTTCTTGATCAGGCTTGTCAGAAAATAGTTTTATAGGGAATATGTTCATGAATCTAATGTCAGTATCATAGCATCTTGCTAGTGCATTTTAATGAGTAAAGGAAGTCCAGAACACCGGTTGTCTTAAAATCATATATCTGCAATACCCTCATTGTGGAGATTCAGTTGTGAGGGCTTCCAGTTGTAAGTTCTTGATCACATAACTTCTGTGAAAATTAGTGACATTGTTATTGACAGTGAATAGTGAAAATTGTATTTAGATGTGGGTGTTAACACTAAATATTTATTTTTTAAGGAGCACCAACTCATTAGGCAGTTTTTGGTGCTAGCAACTAACCTGATAATAGTAGAGAAACATGGTTTACATTAGGAGAAAAACTTTGCTACTTACATGGATCAAGTATCTAAGATTTCAATAGTAATCCAAGCAAGCCGTTTGTAAACACTTTGTTTCAAGACAGCCTGGAAATAACAATGAGCAGCCAGGATGGGGAAGGTAAGTTGTTCTAGCTTTAACTCTACACTGATGAAGCAGTTGGGACATGCTATTGCAGGGTGTAATGAAACAGGATTGATGTTGGTATTGAATCTATTGGTAAAGTTGTTTGAAACATGTTATTTATGGAAAGTCTTGCTTAAACATTGAAAGCTGTCTAGCTGTTATCGCATCTAGGTTTACAACAGCAAATAAGTTGTTTGTCTAAAGTTTCAGTGGAACAAGGTCGATATTTATTGCAAGAAGTCTAGTTCTATGAAGTTGAAAATTATTTACTTTATTGTTGATTAACACTTTCTTTGGTGGGTGGATTCCCCCTGTTGATATCCAACATTATTGGGTGGTTTTGGTAAGAAATTCACATTCCAGAAGGTGTATACTGCTTGGCGTTTTCCACCTGTAGGCTGAAATGGTATACATGGCAAACGTTTGTTGCTTTTACAATAATCAATTGCCAAAATATCAAATCATTTACAAAATATTTTAACACTTTGGCATCTGGCTACTTTTCGGGATTTTCGGAAAAAAAACGCCTAAACGCACATGGCTTTGCACAGGAATTTCTCCGGTCCGTTATGCTCTACAGACCTGGTAAAAGTCTCAAAAGACGCGGCAAATCTTCTAGTCTGCACTCGAAAAAAAATTTTTTGCTTGGGGCGTGCAGGTTTTTTGTCAGTGATGTCATAAGTGGAGGACTTTTAGGCCACCTTGGCCCACTTTGCCTGGCCCTGGGCGCCAACCGTTAGGCGGTAGTATTTCGCTGAAGTTTCTACTGGAAACTAGGCTGCAGTCCGAGTCTTTTTATACTTTGGATGACCTGTTGAGGTTTCAGGTTCAAAACTTATGATCTAAACTAGTAAAAATATTTGACTAATTAGCTAATTAGATAATTTGTTTATTTTAGATCATAACTTTTAAACCAGAAACGCTAGAAAGTTGATCAAAGGCTCAAAAGACTTAGACTCGAGTCTCGTTTCCAATGAAAACTTCAATGAAACACTTTGGCCTAGCGATTGGGTTCTAGGCCAGGCAACATGAGCCAAAATGACCCTACAACTACTTCACTTATGACGTCACTCACAAAAAATCAGGACCCCCCAACCAAAAATTTTTTTCGAGTGCAATCTACTAGACTGGCCGATCCGTTTCAGCCCTTGAACAGCTCTCTAGCGCAATTGGCGAAGTAGCTAGGGCGTTAGTAAGACAACCGAAAACGGCTGTTTTTAGGCCGAAATATGTACAAATATATGGTACGCCGGCTCTCAAAGTCTTACGCTGCATACCACCACAAAAAGCCTTCCTATTGGCGCTGTTATTTTGGCAAGTTTCACTTCACTGGAAGCAAATTTTAAGACAATAAAAGCAGCTAACACTGGCAGTAAGCAAGTAAACTTTATCAACATGCCTAAATGCACTTACATAAACATTGTAATACATTCGTTCCTGCTTTCCTAGCATTTAGCAGCATGTCACAGCACTTCCATTGCACAAAATCACAGTCACTGCTTCAGTATCCTGGTCCCACCTGGTAGACCAACTCAAAAGAACCATGCCTTCAAACAGCTCTCTTAACCGCAGAGAATTTGCATTCTCATTTCAAGACCTAATATTATTTAAACTCTGTCTAGGATCACATTTTTAGACCTTTTCCAGACGAAAAACATTACAACGAGTGTCTCAAAACTCAAATTTTGGTAAAAGCGTAAATGTATGTAGGCCTTGAACCGCTGCATAGAATCCTTCCTATGTAGTTCTACATATGGCAAGTACAAAAGTTCTAATGACATACTGTAGATGTGAAAATATTTCAAGGTAGTTTGCATTCTCCCTAGCATAGTACTAAAGACTTAGCAGATTATCTGCAATTTTGTTGTGCAGAAATAGTTGCTAAATTTTTTTACAGCCATAAAGTTTGCCTTGTGCACTTTAAGTAAAAACAATGACTTAACTTTGTGAAAAATTGCAAATTTTAATGATGAGACATTTTTCAAGTTAAAACTACAAACTCTGTACAAGTAGATTTCTTTGTTTATTATTTATACCCTAGCACTTTCTGCAAGCATTATGAATTGCTCATTGCATTTATAAAGTAATTTCAACATTTGCTCTGAGTGCTTGCCACATGTGTCTGGAAAGATTTTGCTGATCTTTTTGGCAATAATATCATATCAGCTTAAGCTTTGATGTGAAAGGCCTGTTAGACTTTCCCTATGAAACACTGCTAACAGCAAGTAGTTAGTTGGTTTGATAGCTCAGTGACAGATAATAAATATGTTACTAATGCAAATATATTTGCCTGATTAGAAGCGTTATTGAAGACTCACATAAATACAAGTATATGGCTTTGGTCAATGCATGATTGGATCACTGAACTGGTGATTGCTGACACTGTAGTTATATTGGTTCACTAAAGTGCACCAAGATAGCTTTTTAGATTTTATGCAGTCTATGTTTTATTTCACTGTCATAGTTAACAGATTTTGTGATGCAAGTTGCTGGTGTGTAAACTTAGAAAATTGTGCAGAAATCTTTTGACCTTTGCAGGCCATATTTGACTTGTGAGTCTGATTCAACAATTGTTGGACTCTAATATTTGTTGTTTTTCTTTCACTTCATGTATAAGCTGCTACCAGTCACCGTAGAACTGTTAGATTTATACAGTTTATATTGCTGCTGGAGCACAATGTGCCCATCATGTAACATGTGTGACGGTTTTTAATGCCTTTACTGAAAATTTGGGTGATGATCTGTGAAATGAAATCTGCTCAAAAAATCATATACACAAAACCTTTTGCATTTCAGCTTCTGATAATTATGCCATGTGCAGTGATTCAGCCTTGAGGCAGCTGGCTAACTTGGAACGAATGATTGACATCATGTCTGTTAAATTGATTCAGTTCAGAGATCTTGGTCTAAATGAGTTTTCTCTTTCAGAAATTCGACGTCTCGAGGTTTGTATCATTTTCCAAGTTCTTTTTACCATTATGCAATTTATTAACTTGACCAACTGCTTTCCAGATGATCTGAAATATTAACAGCATGTGTAGAAAAACTCAATTTTATGGTTTGTGTTTCATGTGTAGAAATAACAATGACTTGCATAGAATCTGTGTTTTGTCTTTTGGTCTTTCTGGAGCTTTACACAATGTCCCTCAAACTTGCACAAATTTCTTTGGTGATGCCAGCATCCAGATTGTTTGGTCTTGTATAAACAACCTTCTTCTTTGAAGTGATATTCCCGTTTTCAAATCTGTGTACTGTAGCTGGTGCTTTTTTCTGCCATTTTTAACAAATGCATACTGCACAGTCTGTTCTACTGCTTTTGATCATACTCTAACACTGTTTTTTTGCTTAGACGTTTTGATTATTTATTTTTTTCAGACAATTTGGTTATTTGTTCCATAGTAGTATTGAAACTCCCCATAACACTATATATTCTGTAGTCTATATTGTTGACCGAACTGAACTAATTTTTTTGGTCATTAAAAAAAAAATTCGGTCTATGACTGAAAAATGACCAAAAAAAACTAGCCAAACACAGTGCCTTTTTTAGCTAATTATATATTTGCGATGACCATCTGTGTAAAACTAAATTATTGATAGTTTTATCAACACTAAAAAAGCCTTCAAAAAACTATACATGTTTTTTGAGACATTTCGGATTATTCTTAATGGATGATTCAGATGATTATGACATTACATAGGTTTTGTTTTAGCACTTTCTGCTTAGCTGTTGGTCCTGCTTTTACTTTTAGCGATTTCGACAGGATTGGCAGTCTTGGCTTTGCTTTTGATGTCTTTTGCGTCACACTGTTGTTTCTTGCATCACAGAGTCTTTTGGTTTTGAATTGCCTGTATTGCCAAGTGTTGCTTTATTTTTTGACTGAAGATGGATTAAGAATAATCCAAAACGTCTCAAAATAAAACATGTATAGTTTTATAAAGGCTTTTTTAGTGTTGATGAAACCGTTTAGTCTATCCCAATTTTATGCTCCATAAATCATTGATCTTGAATGGTTTTCAAAGTCTTGTATCGTTAAGTTGTGTTCATACAAGTGGCATGCTTGTGTGTGACCCCTGCAGTTATAAGTTTTGTTAAAATCTTAGACGTCTGAGCAGAATGTACATTTGTATAACAATATCTTGAATGAAACAACCCAAAAGTGTGAAGAAGAGTATTGCTGAATGTATTCCTTTACCACAGGGGTGCAAAAATGCGGTCGTGCACTTGTGCCATGCAACCAAAATGTTGGAGTGCGTGAATGTTTTTTTTTTACATTTTATACTTTATGCGTATGAATGCTGTGTGGCAAAGATAACATGTGTGCACTGCTAAAAATTTATGCACGTTACTAACATTCACAGAAAAATTTGCAACACTGCTTCAACAAATTTCTTTGTCAAATTGTGAATGTTCAGTTGTTAAAAATGCAGGTTACAGATAAGTAATGGAAAAAAGTTTGGTCATTTTCCAGCCTGGAAAAGACTGAAATAAATTTTGCTCTGTTAGTTTAGTAAAAGAAAATAAAATTCCAGGCTTGATCTTTTTACATACGATCTGATAATTTCTTCTGATACTTTTTTACTTTCATCTTGGTAGCTATTACAGTGCCTGTATTTGACTTGGGTATGTCATTCAGAAAACTTAAGTCTCAAATTTATATTCAAAATTGCACAGAACCCTGGAAATGTATTGCATTTTAGAAAGGTAAAATATTCAACCACTTTTTGCATGACAGACACCACCTACTGCCATGTTGTGTCACACAGTATCCTGTCTGTTCTACTGTTACTCTATCAAGTTAGCATTTGTTACTACAGGTAGCTTGCTAATTATGATGGTGAGTTTTTTCACTCATTATGTTAAGAATAAAATTTACGCAAAGAGAGACTTATTCTTTCATGTGTAGACTGGAGAGGCTGAATATTTTTTCATTCGAAATCTGCTCCTTGAGTAGCGCAGTGATAAAATCTCTTGGATGTAACTCGGTTATTTGCACTTTACTCAAATGTTCTCCAATATAATTTTTGCATAAATTTTTTATGTTCAAATAAAAATATTATGTGTTTTCTACGCAGCAATTCAGTACCTCTGTCTTTCTTGCACCCTTGGCGTTGGTTGTCAATAGTGTTTACGGAACTTGAGTCTGAATTCGGTGTTGTTGTTTCAGGGTAAACTTCTGAAGCACTTCTGCCAACAACTTTGCACGAAGGGTCGAGTGGAAGCTGCTGAAGTTTCGACGGAATTCCGAAACTATCCATCTCTGCCAAAATGGTTAAAAGTAGTTGGTGTCAGCCCGTCAGTTGCCATTGTAAGTCACATAGAATCGCTTGTAGTTTGAGGGTTGTGTTCTTGCACACGCATCCAGTCTGGAGTCATTTTTTATCATTGCCTTGCTGTGAGAAATTTAGTTTAGATCCCCTAGTGCAGCGCTTTTCAAACTTTTTTATGTTACGGCACACTAAAATACATTCTGAATTTGGCTGCGGCACATATACTTTATGAAATCGAAAACCTACTTTTCACAAACCTTGCAACGAGAGCTACTTATTAGGTTTTGTTGTTTCTGAAAAGTGCGTGAGCAATAGTGAAACAAATAGCCTAAATTAAGATGAAAAGTTAAAACCCAAAGCAATGCAACGCGGACCAAAAAGATTTGCAGCATAAGGTTTTGTCAAAACATAAAACTTTCGCGGCACACTTCAGCCACTTCAGCGGCACACAGTTTGGGAAACACTGCCCTAGTGTTCACGTAGTGTTGGAAAGGAATGGAATGAACTGTACATTACAGCGAATATGAACGGCAAACATGTTGCTTTATCAAACGAAATGCCTCAAACTCCTGTTTCAGTTAATATGCAATTCGACTGCATCCGCAAAACTTGCCGAGCAAGGTCAATATTGCAAACATTCTTTTGGTCGCCAGATGTTTCTCTTTGCGCGCCACAAGCATCGGCACAAGTGCATGTTGCGGACGGGTGCCTTTCGGGTTTCGCTGCTTTGCAATGGTTGAATCATAATTGATAGGTTTGATGGACCCTTCACATGTTGCGTGTGATGTATCGCTATTTTTGGAGCGGATGAAATATGTCCAGCTGCCTTCGCTGTCATATTTGTTTTTATTTTTCTAATGAGCTAGAAGCGCAAATATTTTCGTGAGCCGCCAACAGGTTATTTCGAAAAAAAGAATTACGCCTGTTCTGCTGCGCCCTATCCTCAGCGATCATTCATTATCACAAACAACTGAATTGCGCAGCTTCTAAACTCGAACACGGCAGTTGGGTCTCACCAGACGCCACTAGAACTGATCAATTGCATAAAATATAAGCTGAGCGAATGCCTGCGGTTTCCACATTTGCGCCAGATTTGTTTCATATGTAATTGAAGTTAATCGACAGGTTTCTCGTAAGCATTTTTCAAATAAATCAACGGATTGTAGTGCGAGATGCTTTGGCACGGCGGAACGTGAGAATTACATGTCGAAACTAGCTCGCAGACGTGTGGTAAAAAATATTAGGAGTATTTGGATTTTCGTTCACTTCTGGGTTTCTTTTCGTTGAGACTATTCGGCGATTTGTCTCATAGTAGTATTAAAACTTGCTGCAACAGCATTCACCAGCCCACCTTTTCAGACATTATGACCGAATTGACTAAATCTTTTTCGGACATGTCAAAAAAATAAATTCGGTCTGTGGCCGAAAAGATAAACCCAGGTTCACTTTGATTGTGAACAAATGTTTAGTATTTATAAGAAACCACTCTTGAAAGACCCATGGCAGTTAATCTCAGATTCCTCTGCATGTAAGCTCTGCTTACCAGCGCATTGTACTTGTTAAGCGCGCGAATTTGCAAGAGCTGCCGCAGGCCATGCCTGCGAAGCTATAAACGTACAATATTGTTTTTCTGCAATGCCAGTGTTGCTGTAAGTTTTTCTTTTTTATTGCGTCACAAGTTGCTATCAGCTTAATGCACGCGGTTTTGGTGAATAGTGTTTCGCGCTTAGAATGCATTCTATGATCTTTTCGGGCTGACTTGCAACACTGGCTTACTAAGCAGCTTCAGAAACCCAGTATGTTGATGTGTTCGTGTTGTGTGCGCGGTTAAGTTGTCCCGAATTGATAGTTCTATTCTCCGGAGCAAAAGCACAGTATCGGTCCGGTTTGGCAACGGGTTAACCTAGAAACGAGGAAAAAAGTGAAGTGAATTTAATTGTTATTTATATCTGTCGACTATCCAAAAGACGGCGGCATTGACTGAGCGTTTCTTCTTCCAAGCTCAAGGGCTGCCACTATTGAAATTTTATAATATATCCCAGTAGATATTGTCGAAAAATATCAAGCTTCGCCAAATTTTTATCTCGTGCTTTTGATTAGCCTTAGTTCATTTACTCGAAAAAAGAATTTGAAATCGATTTGAAGTGAAGTTTTTAATTTTTTTTTATCATGACGTTATTCTGTATTCTCTCAAACAGACCTTTTGAAGTATGAGCCGCTTTTTGGGGATCCTTGCACCCTTGAACTTCAGAGACCCTGCTGTTGTGATGTTATGATGTTTCATTGTTGTATGTTGCGTCTCAGCAAATTTTCTCATGACTTGGCCGAATACCTCATAAACACTGTCATAAAACCGATGCATCTTCACTATTACCGTTTAGTTTAAAGTGACTTCTATTTCGCGTAGTGATCAATTGCGAACAAGGTAATTAAACTACCAGTGAGTTAAAGGCAAGATTGCAATGAAATACAACTCTGACGTGCCCGTTCCTGTTTCTTTTCTGTAGTAAAGTTTCTTGATGTCAGTTATCGTTCATGCAATGGGACTGACATTGTTAAACACATCCGATTGGGCATCTGCCTTACTGGTAATGTCTCTGTGGTAATAGAAATGTTCGTTTGTAGGTCAGCTGGCGCATTGGTGTTGGCCTTATTTTAACGAGCTGACTGTGCTTTACGTAACATAAACTTGCTTTGCAACAGAGATCTTATTGCTTTGCCAGTGGACTCTAGTTTTTTTTCGCTGAGTCATTTTGGTCATTTGGCCTGAAATCGCTTGAAAACTTTGTCACCTTTTTCGTTTTAGGACATTTTTTGTATGACTGAAAAAGGCATTACGACTGAATCGACTTAATTTTTTCGATCATTTCAAAAAAATGGTGAATGGCCGAAAAATCACTGAAAAAAAACAGGCCCACTCACAAGCATGCTTTAATAAATAAGTCAGCCCGTTTGACAAATTTTTACCCACCACAAACCTCAGGTAAAAGCTTTACCCCACATTGTGTGCAGTAAGCAAGCGAAGCTATAGCGACGATTGGTTGACGCACAATGTTTTTCCTTTTTCTCCAGGCTCTAGAAAATCAAGACAGATCAGTTGAAAGTCTGCTCGGTCTTAGCGATGAACAGTTACAAAGGATTGTCATGGATATGGGCGGCGATGCAGAAGACGTCCGAAAGCTCACTGTCTCGCTCCAGCAACTTCGAAAGTTTCAGAGTAGGTTCAACCTTCACCTTATTGTTTGTTACTGCGAGAGTTGATAAACCGCAAATAAATCTGAGTTTGCCGCATGGAGCAACCTAACTTGGAGGCAGCAGTTGCAAAGAAAAAGATCGACGCATGTTTAGATTGAGAAGGCGTTGCTTCTCTGTCAGTTTCTGCAAGTAGTTGGCTGCTAATAAATATGGAGAAGTTTTGCCGAAGTGGTTGTTACGTTTCGCTTTTGGCATGCGCGCGTATGTGCTGCCATGTTTTGCATCTACATTTTTTATGATGAGCAACAAGCGATCATGCACGTGCAAGTGTATTCATACTTCGCCGTACTATCAGCGTATCAGTTCATGGCCTTGGGTTTT
>Ga0210059_1005287_pt1 | contig 20803 bp, 8 predicted proteins | sample Ectturendosymbi2_FD_188042 | JGI IMG/M metagenome (GOLD analysis project Ga0210059, IMG submission 188042) | Ecteinascidia turbinata endosymbiont from Florida, USA - Sample 2 (SPAdes) (version 2) | ecosystem: Host-associated > Tunicates > Ascidians > Unclassified | place: Key West, Florida...
CCATTCATGAATTTTATATGGTAAACTTGCCATATCATAATGAATATGTGAAAATTTTTTCAACGCAGATTTTCACTGTGGTCATGGGTAACCGAGGCGACAAATGTACCCCACTTTTCTAGTTTTTCATTTCGTGCCAAGTTTGGCCCAAGATATCTCACAAACCTTTTGATATTTTGCAATAAGGATTTCTAAGGTCAAAGATAATTTTATCAGCAACAATTGTTCCAAATATGAGCGAAAAATGTCAAGAAATAAAACCGTGGCGAGGTTTGAAAATTTTCGAAATTTGTAGCAAGAGCTAGAAACAGTCAACTCTGGGTGTCCGTGACCTTTGACCTTTGAAAGTCAAAATGTAGATAATGCTATTTTTTCAATATTTGTCAAAGTTACTAGCATCCCTGACACATTTCGGTTGTTCACAAATATGAACAATTTACGACCCCCGGCTAAACACTCCCAACTAAAAAGCTTTATAATGATGCCATTTCTTGACATATTTCATTCAAATTTTGCATATGTTCATCATATGGGGTAATAATAATTTGAGTAAAATTTCAGGAAAATTGGAGAGGGTGACCTGACCACTTCCTGAGAATTGACACGGAATGGCCCTGAGGTAAACTTCTTCCTTCAAACCTGTAGGCCTCATAGACCCGTTTTTAACTTATTCCTCAAACACTCAGGACACAAAAACTGTTCATTTCAATCCCAGCTGGAAAGTTTGGAACGAACGGCGTTAAATCCCTAAAACCTTTAATGCCCATAGTGTTAACTTGCTTCATGTTCAGTGGCCATACAAACGTATATCAACGAGATCGAGTACTTATGGGGCTGGAGACTGTTGAAGCACCGTTTTCTAACACACTCGGAAATTTGAAAAAAAAACGGTTTCTAAACATCAAAATCGACATAGTGCTCGAAGGATCTTTCGTTGCAGACATATTTTTAGCATCGGTGATACATTGACAGAACGAACCACAATCTATTGCAGGGGTTCCCAACCTGGGATACATTTGCCTATCTCAAGGGGTACATTTCAGGTTAGGAATACAAGGGAAAACTATATTATTTATTTTTAAATATTCAAAATACAAAAGTTCTATTAAAAAAGAGTGGATTTTTGTTGTTTTGCTCAGCCTTTTTATCATAACAAATCTAGGGGTACATGCTCATCTGTCGAAATTCTCAAGGGGTACATGGCCACAGAAAGGTTGGGAACCCCTGATCTATTGTTTATAAAATCAATTTAAGGCCATGTGTCTATGTGTACAGTAAGACTGCTGGTGAGTTGGTATAGGAACCAGACCATGCCAGTGAAGCGGGGAGCGTATCTTTCAGATCCTCTTACTATAGCCAATGGGGTGAGACAAGGGTGAGTTCTGAGTCTGTGTCTATTCACTGTCTAAGTGTCTACCTTGATAAACTCTGAGTTCTGGTCGTTTTAAGCAGTTTTGCATCATTGTATTATTTGACTAACCCCTGTAATATGCACCATGTGTCTGAACCGAACGAATAAATAAATTAAATATTTGTTTCATTACCATTCTAGTAAGCTATTACCCTTCATACTGCTTTAAAACAGGTTAATAAGCTTTTCCATGCACTCACCCACCTTTTAAAATTTGTTTTCCGCAATGCTCGGTACGATTGCATATACTTTTTGACAGCTGCATCTTCGTCTTGTTTTCCATCAGTTCACACGTGATATTAACAAATTATTATCGATCACAGAAGGCCTTGGAACACCGTATAGTTAAAACGTAATTCCTCCTAGTCGCTAATGGACTTCATGAATAAATAACGATTCTGCGATTCTGCATTGGGGTGTTGTTTACGTGCTGGGCATGGCAGAATAAAAGCTGTTGTTGCCATCGATTGTCAAGCAGACTGCCATCAGAAAGAAATATGTTGCATTCTGGCATTTTCATCTTTTCACCACTGCCTTCACCCTGCATCACATTCAGTTTGTGGGGATCTCCAAATATGTTTTCCCTGTCAACACAAAACTATGTTTTCCTAAGCGTGAGAACATCTACAGTAAAATATCTCATCAAGAAAACCGGTTAAAACATTCTCATCTCAGGAGCACCCAATATCATTGAACGCAATAATCAAGTTACGAACGGCATATCCAAAGCAAGGGCAGTGGTCACTGGTGCAAGGTGTGTCGATTTAATCTAATTTTGCAAAACGTTACCCCTGCTTGTTGATTTGCAAGTAGCATGCCCAAACACCAATTTTAAGAAACTCTGTTTTGTTTGTTAAATTCAGTATGCCGATGTTCTACACTTCTGAGCTTTGACCATCTACAGTAGGTTTTAATTTAAACAACGTTTGGCCAAAACTAAATCCTATTGCTTCCGCATATACGATTCTTGGCCAATCACAAGAAGTTACTTTCAGTTTAGTTACTTTTGTGAATTTGTGACAAAGACTGAATTGAAGAAAAGACATGTGTAGAGTTACAAGTTACACCTATACAGCATCCATGCGAATGGTGATCAAACGAATGGTCATTACTTCAGGAATCCCTGTTTTTCTTTCTGATCAAAAAAACTTAGAATAAACTGATCTTCGTTGCGAAACTGTCACGACTTGTACGAATGACAGAGAAGACCTTTCTCTAAAGCAAAATTCAATATGTATACAAGCAATATTAGGAAAGGAAAAAACAAAAAATAATAGCACAGCTGAAATCTTGTTTGTTATACCTCTTATGTTTCGAACTAGACTATCTGCTATCAACCATATTACTCGATGCTCCGACAAAAACGATGGAGGTATTTATTTTGCAAAAACATGGATTATACAAATTTTTTTTTGTATAATATTTGTATAAAAAATATTTTGTATAAATCAGTGGAACCAAAAGCACCTCCTTCATAAACGTGCCAACCAGTCAAAATAGCAGTATCTGGAGACTTTTTTGTCCCCATGCGAATTGAGTTCCATTTTAAAATGTGATGGAAAAGAAACACTGGAGTATACATGCAATGAAGCGGTATCTTAAGCATGAAGCAACTAGATTGAGAATGTTTCGTGATTGTAGCACTTAGTTCAATTTTCGGTTCTAGGATAACAGCTAACCGGACAATTGCCATAAAAATGCGAAAATGATTCTTTTGAAAACAGATATACTGTTTAAATGTGCGTCTGGCATTGTTAGGTATGACCTCATTACCAAGCTTTTGTTCACAGTCACAGTGCTGTCGCGGTAGCCTTCAGAAACTTAGTCACAAACCATGTGAGGCATAACAAATCAGTCGTGCAGCTTTGGAATATGTACTAGTTACAGCAATATCAGTTAGAACGCATGGACTTTACGTAATAGAATTTGTTAGAGATTCACCTTCACCTGCCATTTACATGCACATTAAAAGCTCATGATATTTGCACAAGAGAAATTGCACGAGGTGAGCTGGTCACAACCAATACCAACGTCGAATGTGGTGTGTTGACCTGGAAATTCCTGTGGAGGAAGCAGATATGTTGATTGCATCCCAACGCGCTTTGGCATTGGTGAAGCTTTCTCGCTGGCAGGCAATGGTGTTTTGCAGTTCGTGTCGAAAGGTCACGTCGGCAATGGATGCCTCCTTTTGCCCCTGCACTCCAGGTTCACATTTGTTAACATATCAGTCGGTCTTGATATCACTCTGACGCATCGGTGTTGTTTTCCAACACACGACTGTTCGCATATTGCCATGAAATTGAAAGCATACAAGTATTAACAGTTTGCTGAACAGCCTCTCGGTCAGTATGAGAAAAAGTTCTCTGCGGGATGATGGAGCACCAAACAATTTCAAAGTCATCCTCAAGACTAGATTTTCAGCAAATGGTGCTTTGCAAATCGCAAAACAAAAAACAATTGTTTGTTTGTATGAGCTCACGTGATAATTAAGGTGTAGAGGAGAGGGAACGCGTGGGGATGGTTTTTTCACAGTTTTTTGGGGGAGGAACGCGTTCTTACACGGTTCGTGTAGTAACCTGACTTGAAGAAGGGTATTTTTACTCAGATATCCTGTGTGCATCTCCAGACGTCGCATAAATGAAAAAATGACAAGCTATATCTTGCGTGGCTCCCTAAAATACTTTGAATGTTTTAGTTTGTAGTGTAATGAAAGTGAATACTTCATTAAATAATGATTTTGAAATGAGTTTGAAGTGCTGTTGAAAATGGTTCCGGTATTTTTTTTTGGTGCGTTCCCATACTTCTTTTATTAACACTACACTCATGAGGATAACTACATGGATACATACGCCTGGCACAGTTAGCAATGGCTGTGAGATCTCTATAGATTGAGGCGGAATTATGATTCAAGCGAAAGTTTTTTAATGCGTAAACCACCGTACAGCAAAGTAACTATACAAACCCTGTCCGTACGCTTGCCAACATAAACAATGTTAAGATTTATGAAGACGTGACAGACAGCGCTATGCTGACCATGAACACTTGCATCAAGTATATACCCTCTCATGATTTTGGGAGCCCACCACAGACTGCCTTATATTGTTTGATATAAAACAACAGAATTTGAGATCAAAAGTTCCTAATTATTTGGAAATAATTACCACTTTTAGTCTTTTTCGCTGTTTGTAACTGTTCCAGTGCTGTTTGTAACTGTTCCTTTCAATCCTTCAAACACTTTACCTCAGATAAAGCCAATGCAGGGGCGCAACGACGGGAGGGGAAGACGGCACAATTCCCTGGATGCCGAACCATTGGGAGGCGCCGAAAAGTCCCAACCATGTCGCAAGTAGTTTCTTCAATATACTACATTTACTCCTAAAAGATCTTTGGTTCGGGCCCCAAAATTGTTTCTTACCCCGGGCGCCATCTAACTTCGGTACGCCCCTGAGCCAGTCTGAGATAAAACTATTATCTATAGTGAATACATGGTAAAAGGGTGTACTGATTATTGAAACCATTTACAAACACTTCACAGAGGCTGTTTTCCGATTGGTAGTTGTCCTAGTTGGCAATTGTCCGGCTGGAAATTGTGTGGTTGGCAGTTGTTCTGATGCCCGCTTTTCAATACCCACACGCGGCAGGGGCGGATTAAGGTTGTGTGGGGGCCCTGCCTGAAACTTAGAAAGGGGCCCTTTCTATATATATAAAACTGGCGTTAATAGGGAAAAAATAAATGAATGAAGTGAAGTATTTGTGTTATTGAAACAAAAAAGCTTGAACAAAAAAAACGAATCGTCAACTAATATGGACGTCACAATATGAACGAAACTCATTTATTCCAAGTTTCCATTTCTTGCTGGAGACTCGAAACTATATTGATAAATGTTCACAAAACACCGGTGGAATGTTTTGAATATACAGTGGCACCCCGTCGACGACCACCTCGTTATCACGACCACTTTGACGCTGTCTTCCCTATGCTAATGCATTACCTTTTGTTTCAGTAACGCGACCACCCCGGTATCAAGACCGCGACTCAGTCCCGTCGCCACGGTGGGCTTACCCCCCCCCAAACAAAGCTCCAACCCCCCCAAATTGAAACATAAAACACTATAAATTAGTGGAGTTTTTGTCAATTTTTAGAATGTCAATTCCCCGCACAAATGCGAAGCCCCCCGAACAAACACAAAGCCCCCCCAATGAAAACTTTCTGGCGACGGTTCTGCCGCGACCACAGTATAGCTGTTACAAAACTGCTAATCGAGCACCGCATATGACAGTGGTTCCCAAACTTTTTTGATGCATTCCTCCTTTTTCTCATTTTGGAACTTTTCATTCCTCCCTGATGGAACTGTCATTCCTCCCCCAAATAGAACAACGGTCTTTATTAAAGACAATAACTAGATTAATAAAAGTGGGACAAAAACAATTTGTTGTCAAATAATGGCACTAAAATTAGTCAACAAAAACGTGTGATAGTCCACAAAATAACTTACAAATATAAAGTGATGTAACTAATTGAAAAAGCCAATGTCAACTTAAAAAATGCAACACTTACAATGAATAGATAACTTAATTACGAAGTAGAAATTCCTCCCCCTAAACTCGCGAAATTCCTCCCCGGTTGGGAACCACTGACGCAACACGACCACATATTCTATCGGTATCATTACGCTGGAAAACTGGTAACCTGTCAGCAGCAATTTGCATAGCTGCATCACGTTGCCCTGAAGCATCGTTGGTCGTGGATGCAGGCATGTAGGCGTGAGTGCAAGCGCAGTAAGTGCCAGTGTGACGAAACAAACTCATGAAAACTCTTCTGGAATTTGTACCGCCGACATCGACTTTTTCCGTTGTGTGATTTTATAGTAAAGTAACGATAGGCTATGACAGCACGTAAGACAAAGCTAAATAACTTTCATTCCAGGAAAGAATTGTAGAAATGAAGTGATTGCGATAATACATGAAACCTTTAGAAGGTTTTTGCATTCTAAGCCAATAGGTCAATACCAGTTTGTGTATAGAGAGGATTTAATATAAAAAAACAAGTATTCTGTATTACAGAGACGCTCACTGCTCATATAGTCTTTAGTGTGGGAAAAATAAAGACAGCAAACGGATTTGCTGTTTAGTGTTGAGTGAACACATGTGGGCGATAACGAGCCAATCTCCACGAACGTCAAGATGGCAGCTGAACTGAAATGCAGCATAAGGCAGTTACAGTCAGGCAGTCAGCGATTGGTTGATGGTACATCATGACGTTGGTACATCATAAACAGCAAGTTTATAACTCAATAGATAATGAAATTGATGTAGTTTTGCGAAAATTTATGTAGTTTTTCTTTATGCAGTTTTGAAGTACATTACTTCAGCCTTTTTAACGCCACACAATGAAAAACAAATGAAATACGTCGGAAAATGTCGCGATCTGTTGCGCTCGCACATCTTTTCTTTAGCTTGTCAAATATACGTTTCAGACAAGTTCACGTTTTCATAAACCAGTGTTCAATAGTTCCAAAACCAAATTTAGTCTCGACCTCTCTTCCAGTTTTCATCGACTCGCACTTGGATACGGAACTTATCAAGATCCTGAGGCTCTTGGTATAATGAGCGGCTGTGCGGAAAATGCGTGTATCAGGCCCGTAGCCACGGGGGGGAATTCGGGAGCAGTGCCCCCCCAATATTTTTTTGTGACCTCAAAATTTTGTTGTGCCCAGAATCTTTTTTAAAACATATAATAAAAACATAATCTTGCCCCCCTGAAAATGTATCTTGCCCCCTAAAACCTTAAAACCTGGCTGCGGGCCTGGCGTGTGTTTTACATTGGTGTCAGTAACAGAACGAAGCAAACTGTCCTTCAGTTGCACGCCAACAAAGCAAGTTATTCTGATGCTCTTCTTCAAAAGAATCTAGGTTTTTCAAATCCGTCACCGTGAGCTTAGTACCACTTTTCTGTAATGTCATCGATAAAATGTTGCCATCAAAAACCCTTTTTGTGCGCATCCACGCTTCAGAGTCAACTTCGCTCAGTGCTCAATTGCAGTAAAAAATACTTTGTGCATGTTTTATGCTTAATATGGTTGGAAGTTGTGCAACAAATATACACAGTCTGGTATATCAGATTTTGAGCCTAATACGACATCTGATGCTTTATGTTTACATGTTTACACCAAATGCAACATCAAAAGCGAAATCCCTTTAGGGAAACCCATCCCGTTTCTATCCAACTTGTGTGTAAGGTTCGCACTAATTTTGGGCCTTCCCAAGGATAGCTATATTTTTGTGCACCTAACAGGTGGAGTTTTAGTCTATCCCAATGTGTTCTGTCCCTTTTCTGTCAACACCATATATCTATATGTAAATATGCTCACTAAACATTAACATCATTTTTATGTTGTGAAAAAACTCAGTTCATGCCAAATATGCAAAAGAAAGTATAAAACCATGCATGGATGGTAAAATAATGTCTGACTAAAATATCTTACCAGAGAAAACATTACTGAAGTTAACATTTCAATTAAATCCAACAATCACAGAAAGAAGTAATGACACAGGGTCATGTTGCACGGCGCAATATCAAGTTACATATTTGGTCGGGACTATGGTGGCCAATTTGCACGAAACATTTTGTTAGACTTAAAAAATCAGTATAAACAATTGTTTGTTTTACAAAATTTTTCCACAAAGAAATTACAAAATGTTTTTCCCAAAAACCTTTTTGTATTTGAAAAAATTATTTCAATTTTCACAAAAAAATTATTTTTGACAAATTTTATTTCAACTGAAAAATTGTTTGCAACTAAAAAATTATTTACGAAGAACACTTTTCTTAATAAAATATTTCATTACGAATTTTTTGTACTGAACGCAGCTCCGCCAAGGAAGTGTCCTAGTTGACGTTTGTGAATAAACCGTGTTGTAAATTCAGATGTTCCATGTTAATATTATAAATCAATCATCATACTAACGTCTACGTGTTGCTTCAGTATGTTCAAAAAAGTTCAGTGCGCTTTACAAATGTCCACTGTACCAGAAACTTGGAATATCTTCTGTGTATGTACAGCATGGAGTGCCCCATAAGGCAAGCTGTTTCATGATTTAAAACAATTGTGGAACCGTGGAAAGATGCAGCCCATGCGTTTGCGCTTCCGCCTATGATGCAGTCGCATGTGATAACGAAACACGCACGTGGAGATGAGTCGTGATGGAAGGTTGTTTGGAAAATGCGACCTTCTGCAAAATTGTTTCTTTTGCTTTCGTTTAAACCAGGTTTTTTTAAGGTGTTTTAAGGATATGATTCGGGTCCTAGAACTGAATTCGGGTCCTAGAATTCCTAGAATTCGCTCCTAGAATTCCGGTTTCGGTCCTAGAAATAGAATTCGGTCAAAGAAATAGAATTCGGTCAAGAAATAGAATTCGGTCCTAGAAGTAGAATTCGGTCCTAGAATTCGATCCTAGAATTCCGGTCCTAGAATTGAAAATCGGGTCCCTAGAATCAGAGAAATCGGGTCCCTACAGGTCCATACCGGGTACCTAACATTTTCCTTCAAAACCTGGTTTAAACTGTTTCCGAGGTAGCCAGCGCTTCTCTGTAATAAACTCTTGTCCTTTGACATATACATTTTAAGCACTTAAATCAGCAAGTTATTCCCCCAACTGCACATAAAAACACTGCAGTTTTAGAACTATTCCCCAGTTATTTTTGTTTTATAAGAAGTTCCGACTTTGTTGTAGTTTGAAAACACTTCGCTGTGGTCCACGCCAGTTGTGAAATGCGGGACATGCTTCGCGGGAATACAGTCGAGACTCATTTCTTTCTAAAATTCAGAGAAATATCTTTTGTTATGACACCACCATTAAAAATTATATCGTGCCATCATCATCATCATGGACATTTTGTGCAAACGAAATAGACCAGAGGTTCTCAATTCATTTTGAAGCCCCCACCCCATCCGGAAGGAAAAATCGTTTTTGCACCCCTTGCACCATTTGATGTATTGTTTTTTGTTCAGAGAAGTTCGCACAGAGATGTTCGCGCCCTCACAAAATCCCTTCTCGCATCCCCTGGGGGTGCGAGCACCCCCAATTGAGAACCGCTGAAATAGAATGTGTGCTTTCAAACAGCTCTGCTACTTCACCGCGGTTTTACCATTGACTTTTCCTAAATTTTGGGCTACTTTCTTAACATTTTAAACGCAGTATTTCTCAACGTTTTCGCTGAAGAGAGCCAAATCCAAACCTACGAATTTGTTAGAGAGCCACACTAAAAATATTTTAACACAAGTCAATTGACACCAAATCTAAAAGCTGGCATGCTGGATTTCTGTCAGCATCTGAGAAGTAGCCGCAACGGTAAACTCGTCAGTCAGGCATGACGATAGTCAATCATTCCACAAATGACTTTGAACAAAACAACTATATGCTTTCAAAGGGCTCCGCTTTCATCTGCCAAGTTTTACTATTATAGTTTGGGTTTTGTAACGGCTTCAAAAAATACCACGCATGAACATATCACCATTCACAGGTGAAATGAACAAAAGTCTTGCTGTTGGAAAGCAGCAAGACCGCGAAAGCATTAGAAAGAAAGAATCTGATTCAGGTTCCAAACGTGGTAGACAAAAAAGTCACTTGGACCCCTGAACTTCACAAAAACTTTTTAAACCTCTAAATATCATTGTCTCCGCCCCGAAATCGTTTTCCGACGCTAAACAGCTGCAAACTTGATTTGTAACATTCTGAATCTTGCAATTTCTTCATTTGACATGCAGCAGTTTCACATTGTTTATGCATCTGAACCTTACATCTAAAACATCTGGATTATCGTGTGTAACCTGCATTCATTACATTGATTTGGACAATAGGACTTTCAGATTAAATTCCCCAGAGTGGACAGATGAGAACTGATGCATCGACTGAATGCTATTGGCAGCACTGCGTGCAATCGATGCTGTAACAGTTTTAACAAGATTACTTCTTGAACAAAACATTGTAGAGTCACTTCCATCTATTCTGTGGCTAGTGTTTTGCTTTGAGCATCTTGTCAGCAGAAATCAGCAACCAGCATAACTGAAGTAGTAAAAACAAAGGGAGTGACGTTTATGACTGTTTTTAATTGACATTTTCCATTTTTAAATACATTGTATTTATCAATTGCTGTTGAGAAACCGTAGTAGCTTTAAACATTGCTGAGCCAACCGAGCGTAAACAAAAACGATGAGAACAAGTAGACAACTAAGCGATAAAGTAATTTGTGATGGGCATAAAAAGAATGTGACCTGTTCATAGCATAATATTTTAAAAGATGGTGCACCTATATGCAGTTTACTGTTATTGAAAACGGATGCAAGCAGTGAAAATCCGTAATTCATTAGGTCTTAGTCTAAAAGATTTCTCAGTCACTTTTACTGTAAATTAGGTGATGAGTTTTCTACAGCTCTTATAGCACTATGAACAAGGACTCTAGTGGTAGGAAATCTTTTTATGTTTGAACAATATTTACGCCAAATCATAGCAATCAGCATTAAGAGAAGACGTACTTGTGTGAAGACATTTGGTAAAGTTTATCTATTTGACTATTTTTAGTGCTTTCAAATTTTATTTTATTGCTTCACAATGATTTGTATTTCAGAGGATAATAACTAAAACTTGAACTGCCGTAAACTGTCGCAGTGTTTGTTTCTTCACAAGCAGATACAAATATTTCACATTTCTATAAATGTGTAAAAGAAGACTGAACCCATTAAAAATGCCACGAGTGTAGTTAACGAAATAAAAAGATATTATTACGAAAGTGTTGTTAAAAGTTAAAAAGTTTAAATGCATGTCATAAGTTTTGCGAACGAGCAAATATTTTTCAGAAATGATTATTATTTTTGACCAAAACAATCAATTTTTGCTGTTTTTAATTTAGTGTGAGGCGCAGCATAGTGAGCTTCAATGCGGGCGGAAAGTCATTGTGATACGTTTTCAACAAAACTTGGATATTTTAAACATAACTTGTTTTACGACTGCAAAGTTTGATAAGTTTATTAACCCGTGGATCAGTTGGTTTAGTCCCAAAAATGTAGCCATACAGTGAGTAGTGCTATCATACGTCCCCCATTTGCAGCAGAGTTGTAAGTCGGGCCAGACTTTTCGGGTCGGGCCTGGTTCGGGCTTAAGGTTGTCAAAATGTTTCGGTCCGATTTTGTGCCTGCACACAATTTCTTTTTGCTAATATTCAGTGTAACATTTTTTTGTTCGTGACGTAGATTTGTTGTGCTCATCGCGGTGACTTTTGTGAGTGAAGTGGTTGTGATTTTTCTTCAGCTAATTCTAGAGTCGCAAACACAGCTGCGTTATTTTATTCTCTGCTCGAATCGGGGGTCTCACATGATTTTTGAAAAGATGACAGCGGTGAGGAAATTAGCAAGCGCTGGGGTTGTGTCGAAAAGATCAATCACTTGCACGATTCTTGACTTGCTTTAAGAAACGATTTCGCTAAATTTAGCACCAGACAAGGATTGTGATTTCCTGTGAATTGCTGAAATGACAGATGCTTTGATTTCGAAAATCTATGTGTTTGTACAATTTTGTTGCCAGTTACTGTTAAAGCTATCGAGTTGATTAAATCTTCTCTAAAAAAACATATCTTGGTTTACTCGGTAAATTTGGCTTTTGGGCCTAAACCCGGTTTCAAAAATAATTGTCGGGCTCTGGCCGGGTTCTCGGTTCAAAATGAGACTTGTTTGCATCTCTGTTTTGGAGGGCATGTTCGCCTTTTTAAAGGAATATTGAAAGTTCTCGGAGGACACTAATATATGCCAATACGTCCTTTTGCTTGCTCTTCGACAGTTTTGTTCAATACAAGCTATGGCTTTCTAGCTTGATTTGAATGGCTTGTATTCTGCGTTGGTCCGTATTCAAGAAACTTCTTGCCAGTGTGCTAAATAGAGCACCTTCTTGGACGGTTATTGTAGATGCGTTTTGGCAGTGCCACTTTGTGAATAGCGCTACGCTTTCAGGATTTCATGTATCATAAGCCCACCTTTTGCGGAAATTGCTTGTTAACCCATCCGTTTCATCCGCGTTAGGCCTTCATAAACTTAGGCGCGGTAGAACGATTGCTTTGAAAATTTTCGCTTTGAATTGTTTTCGGTTTCTAATATCCGGTTTTCCATCAGGTTATCAAAATAAAAGGTTTGAAAAGAAAAAAAACAAATAAATTACGGAAACGATTCTTTCTAAATTCAAGTTGCAGTACAATTGGGTTTAGGCTCAAGAAAGTGGAAATGAATCAAACCTATTTGCAACTGCAGCAACAGTTGCTGCTTCCCAAAGAAGTTTGCTCGATTATCCTTTGGCATATTCAAAGACTAAACACCAAAATGACAAAGGCAAATTTTCCAGCGAATTGTTATGAACACTGTTGCTTTATGCTTTCTTGTTACAAAGGACAAAGCGAAAAATGTCTTAATAGAAATTATAGCTTAAGCCTGAGCGCAGGAAACCACAAGCGCTCTTGACATTTCCGGTAATTTGGGATCTGGTTAATCTTGCTTGCAAATGCGGCTTTGAGGTTAAGTGACCAAGCTAAAAGCGCTGAAAATTATTTGTTAGTCTCCTACTTCGCTTCCGCTTATTACTGCAAAAATCTTTTCACCAACCAGAAACCGTACTTTCTGAGTTTCTTTGCGTTTGTCTTTTTTGAGAGAAATTTTGCTGAAAGACGCAGTGCACACGCTGCTACATCTTCCCGTGGAGGTAACGCTGGTATAGTATGCAACTGCAGAAACGTACACATGTAACGACATAATTTTTGAAGTCAAATTGCTTCATCTATAGCAGTGGTATTCAACCTGGTGTCACGATCCTGGGTCTTTTTCGGAGCAGTCGCAATTCGCAATTAGAGATGGGTCAGAGCCTGAGTTACGCCTATGTACAACAGTGTTCTTTGTGATGGGGCGACGAAAGTTGTGGAACGGGGTCTTACAGTGGATTGTTTTAATCGATTGCGGGCCGAAAAAGATTGAAAACCACTGACCTAGAGCGAAATTTAATCGTAGTTTTGCTTGCTGTCCACGTTTTTATTGCCCCGTTTTAGAAACCAGTTGAACTGCAAGTATAGTATCCAGTCAACAGTGTAAGAAGCAGACGCTGTGGTTTGCTGTGCCCTTACCGCTGTACACGCACGTTAGTAGGATTTTTTGATGAAAACAACCGTATAAATTGTTTGACATGTATTCATGAGTTCGCCATTTTTATATGTCTTTTTAAATAGGTGTTTAGAGCATTTGTGAATTAACATTTGCAAAAATCACAAATGGTATTTATTCATATGCCGTGTGTCGCTTTTGCGTAAACGTAATAGGATCTGGTCAGGGTTTCAACGGAACCAATGCCAATCACAAGAGAATTCTAAGAAAAGTTATGTTACGTTTCGAAGGCACCTTATAACGTATTGTGGCAAAATGCTTGTAATTGGCAATAGGTTTTTAGTAATGTAAGAAAGCATTTGACTAAAAACATGTTGTCCTGAAGTAAGTTGAAATACACTGGACTATATTAAATCCTTACTTCAAATGGCTTTGGATTTGTGATATCATCAAATAGAAAATCAATTTAGTTTACGGAACTTTTACAACACCGTTAAATGTCAGAAATTAGAAAAAAGGGTAAATATCAGAAGTAATTTTTTAGCACCATCTTGGAAACTAACAATTTCCTAAGTTGGACCCAAGTTAAATGAATGGAGCAAATTTAACGTGATTGGATGGTTATCAGACTTCCAAATGAGCTTTGGACCAATAACATCCGCATAACCATACTGTTTAAACTAAGAGAAGCCTATTGAACAACGTATGGGAAACAAGGATAAGAAAAACATTAACTCGAAGTCCCTTACCGTAATTGTTAAAAAGCAATTAATGCTGATTTTGGGTTAAAGCATCAGATTCAGAACTGTTAAAAGAAGACGGCGAACAATTTTATCAGTGGACCTTTCCTATATGAGGTTTTGACCAATAACCCTTTTAAATAATTATGGACTTTCAAGTATACCCTGTTGAATGTTTGTGTCTTTGGAATATTGCTGCAACATTGATAAAGTTAGGAAACTAGTCCATTCAAAAAACAGAAAATTACGATGAGGTAGAGCTGCAGTTGCAGGTCTGCGCATTCGATATACAAAAAAACAAACAAAAATATTTGTCGCTGAACTACCCTATGTTGCTGTGGCATTATAACTTGTAGAGGTTTTCTGCGAATCATGCATGCATGCAACACAACTGCATTTCAGTCTATCGACGCTCTGCGCTAATGGTTACGGAACGGTATTTGATTTTACTTAAGTTTTCTTAAGTGCTACTGCAAACAACTAGCTACACCAACTTTAGGATCTGACTTTTCACTGCCCCTTGTTTTCACCTTTGATTAAACCTCAACAACTTAAGCGTGGTTGTGTGATTCTTTTACAGTAATATGGATACGGTATAATTGCAGCCCACACTAACTGGTCATTAATAGTAAGATTTATAAAAACCCCAGCTATAAAAGTGAAAAAGGTAAAGCTGTGAAAAGAAAGTGCTTGTTCTAAATTTACACTTCTGCGCAGATATACATGGAAGTGTCACATATTTTTACATCCCCAAGTTTTGTTGATGTGCTTGCCATTTGGATTTAAGTTTAAGCGTTGGTTCTCAAACCCGACATCTGGTTATTACAATAATGTTACTGGCAGCACGCCCACACTTGCAGGCGGCGTACGCTCCCATATTTCACCATCGGATTTCAGGCAGTAAGAAAAGAAGTGCCAATACTCAGGTTTCAACGAGTGAGAAGGGAATGGCATCAGGACAAGAACTTGACAGGGAAGAAAAGGTGATATTGTCAGTTGCCAACGAAATATCTGTTTTATTTTGCTTGGTGAAATAAGAAAGCCTTCTGTCAAGTCCTGACCTTCAGGATGACAATGCCGCGTGCTACCAAGTTAATAAGAAAGCACGCATGTTTTTGTGGCGACTCCTGCATATTTTATGAGAGTGATTTTGATATACATTCAACGCTACCGATGCACAGTTTTTGCTATGTGGGGCCTGTTGTCTCTCCATAAGAACTGTCGCTGTCTTGTAAGTTTGAAGGAGTGAGCACACGGGGCAAGAATTAATACAAGCACAGGGTTTTTTTTGTTAAGTACCGGTGTGGACCTGTAGGGACCCGATTTTCTCTGATTCTAAGGACCCGATGATAATTTTGTCTGATTCTAGGAACCCGATTTTCAATTCTAGGGACCCGATTCGGGTCCCTAAAACACCTTAAAAAAACCGGCAAGCATTTCCCGAACAAGCATTGATACTTGAAGCAACTTTTTCTCTGGGTGCTTCTATTTTTGTATTGAAATTCAACCCTTAGCCCCAAAGCATTACATTGTTGATTTAAAGAGGTAAAATATTTTGAAACAGTGGATTCATACAAGATATGTTACGCGCAAGAGACTCTAAATTGCCAAGAAGTGTACGTTTCGCAATATTTTAAAGCATGATGGTTATAGTCCGTGATTTTAAGGTGTTTTGAGCAGGGCTGCGGAGCCGGAGCGCTGGAGCAGGGCATTTTGTCTGGAGCCGGAGCCAGAGCTCAAATTGAAAATCAGGAGCCGAAGCTCAGTTTAAAATTTTGGAACTGAGCTGGAGTTGCAGCCATTTGAGAGATAGTTACGAGCTACGACTCCAGACTGCAACAATGGATCTACATGACTTTGATGTTTCCTTGGTTTAATCACTGCTAAGGTTGTAGCATCGTAGCTGTCAGGGTTGGTGTTAGTTGTAGAAGAATGGTTCTCAAACACTGTTCTAAAAGCCGTATGCAGCTCCCAAGAATCCTTTGTGCGGCTCTTAGCAGTCTTTCAGTTACACCTCAAATATTTTGTGTAACAGACTTCGTTAGTGCAATAAAACAAAACGTATCAATTGATTTGTGTTAAATTTTTTTAGTGCGACTCTGTAACAAAATTGTAGGTCTGGATTTGGCTCCCTTCAGCCTAATGGTTGAGCAACACAAAGTAAAATAAACGTTAACTACCACAACATCTTACTTTTTGTCAGAATGTTCAAACCGGGTCTATAGTAGTGCAGCGATCAGTGGCGTAGCAAGGGGGGCCCGGTCCCGGGCGGCACCTTCTGGGGGGCGGCACTTTGCTGATTAAAACTTAATTTTTGAAAGCGGTTTAAAAGCTCTAACTCTTCTTTATTATTTTTAAATTAATTTTTTATAGTTTTAAAAGTTCTAACTCTTTTCAGTTTTTGTGTTTAGAAGCCCTAGATTGGTAGGCTAGCCTGAAAAAGCACGACATGTGGCTGTGGAGTGAGCAAATTGATGAAACGTCTTATCAAAAGTCTGGGACAAATCCAATGGGCAAAAGAGCCCCAGTGTTTGTCTTGAAATCAGGGATTTTTTAACACACTTACTTGGGGCTATTGTGCCCTAGTCCCTACCTTCCTCTCCAGACAAAGATATTTCCGCCACAGCAGTCAAAAGTTTTTGAGCGAAGGAAAGAGATGACATTCGACAGCAGACTAGCCAACATTAGGCCCCGGTAGTTCTCGGTTTATATTGCCCCTCCTCTCAAATTCTGATTAAAGAGGCTTTGCATGAAATCACGGTAAATAGTCAAGGCTAGCTTAATCCTTTTTCTCCTATCGTTGATTCTTCAATAACGCCCCAACGGCACATTATAACATCACCTGACACCTGGGCATTGGCGACGAATATTTCGATGGGGTCAGCTAAGACGTAGAGTGCCCGCCTATCAATTGGAAGCTTAGGTGTTCGATCCACGGCCACTGAGTGAATTGCCTTAGCGCTCCTTGGGCAAGAGCGTTCACCTCAACTGTCTTGGTAAGAAGCGTATTTCCGGCGTTGGCCTGCCCCTAATTGCCGTCACCAAAATTATAAAAAACATTTCTTGGCACATCTCATGCTATTTTTCAATGTTTAGTGGAATATTTTCAATAGTGCCCACATCTGTAGTCTAGTCATTAAGTGGGCTTATAAACATTAAATTTTTGCGGTCGAAGTGAAGAACTCTGCAAAGGGAACGTTGCTTAGTTTCAGTATAACTGTTGTTTCTCTGCATGGCGTAATGGTATCGGAAAATGACTTTCTTGAAGCGAGGTAGTGAAGTTGGTGTGTTTGTGTGGGTAACTTTGAGTTCAGATTGTCGGTTTGAACTGCAAGTACAATGAATCAGAGCTAGTCGATAGGCAGTGTGAGCTTCGTAAAAGGCTCTGTTGTTCAACGGCATACTGAATATTTGCAGTCGTAGAAAAATTCATTTCAATAAGAAAAACTTAGAAAAGGTGTTGCTCTCATTTCGATGAATTTGAGGCAATAACCTTAGTCTGAAAACCTAACACAAGGGTAAACGATATTTTTAGATACGATTTTGGTGAGGGCTTTTGCTAAAAGGGGCGTTATGCAAAATAGTCGTACAACTTCGCAATGGCTGTATTGAATAGAGTTGTTCAACACAATTACCGTCCAACGTAAGACGTTGTAATCACTGCTGCATATTAAAAAGGCTTATGTTCCACCTGGCATGGTTAGGTAATACAGTTTTCGAAATAGACGTTTGTTGGCAACCAGTCCCGTCGCTGCGGGGACTTTGGTAGGCTTAGCCCCCCCCAAACAAGCTCCAAGTGTCCCCAAATTGAAATGTAAAACACTATATATCAGTGGCTTGTTTGTCAAACTTTAGAATGTCAAGCCCCCTTGCACAAACGTAAAGTCCCCAATTAAAGGCTTTCTGGTGATGGTTCTGTTGGTAACCAGAAAACGCAAAGAATAACACTGTGCACCTGTAATTGGAAGAAGCCAAACGGCTAGACCAAGTGTGCAGGTCACAAAAGTGGCGTACGCACAAAATTTTCACTGGAGGTGTGTCATTCAGTGACATATGGTGATCATTTGTATTTGGTGTGCGCTCTTTTTGACGTCACAATTTGACGTCATATTCATGTTTCCAAACCTAGGTTTTGGCGAAGTTTGCTGACATATTATGCATATTCTTGTACACGCACTCCCCTTATTTTGTGTGTCATTGCACTAAATATATAATCTATCAGCGCTCCAAGTTAGGATATCGGAGGAAAATAAACTCAACGCTGCGACACAGCAGTTCATAACTGCAAAAATATCAGGCTGCGTATCATCGGTGTACGGGAGTGCCTATTTTTGGGGATGCAAAAATATTTGCCCAAATGTGATCTTGTTTTTCCCAAATACCGTATAAACAAAAAGTCTTAATATTAAGACTAAAATGTACCGGGGTTTTCCCGAAGGCCGTCCAGGGCCGTTAATAGGAAAATAGACACATTGGGAAAATAAGACGTGAACCAAATAACCGCCCGGGCTGTTACACGGCAGGTGCATATTGCCTGTGTCTGAACAGCTACACATGCACACAAAATCCATACACAATAGATGTATGTATAATCCATAATCCATATTTGGCGCACAATACAGTCTGGAGCGTGGGCACAAACATCTAAATAGTTTTCAAACTCTGTGTAGCGTTAGACGTACCGTGTAAGGGAACAGGTACAAATGGTATTCAACTGAAATCTTAGCACCATATAAACGCCCACCTAAAATAGGCGCCCATGGGCGGACTAAAGACTGGGCGGCCTTCCGGAAAACCCCGGTACCATCGTAATGTCTGCATGTCTAATTACCATGCAGTCGTCAAATATCAGAAGCAAATCAATTTGTGCATTGACGCATTGAGTTTGTGCATTGAGTCGCGCTCCTGCAATTTTTCATGTACAAATTAAATTCAAGGCGGCAACATATTGCCATGCAAGTTTGTGGGTGAGGGTATCTCCATCCCGTCGATGATTGCAAAGTGACAGATTTCTCAGCCCTGAGTTTGAAATTCCTAACGTTTATACATCTCCTATTACCAAATCATAGAAATAACGAGGTAAATAAATGCGTGTGTCACTATGGGGATCAAAGTGTTATGCCCACAACTAGCAATCAATATTTTTCGTTAGCCCTACAGCTTCTAATCAAAACTTTACAACTTCTAAAGTCACGATACTAAAACCAAAAACACTCCAGTTTAGACAGTTGAATGTGTACTGAACACCCCATGCTAAGAAGAAATAGCAGCATGGAACTGATTCAGGCATTAACACTGCAGCCTATATTATCAACTACCAAGGAATTTGTACAAAAGCAAATTTCCAATGGCAAATAACTTATAACACCAACAAGAATATTTTATAAAAATAGCAGTGCTTCACTGGACTGCATTAATCAATTACGCAGTGCAATGGATAGTACAGTTGCCACTGTTCATAAAGACTTCACTTCACAGCATCAAATTGAAACATTACAATTTGGCAGGATGCAACATGCGAAATTCATTACATGAAACAACTGGAAAATATGAAAACCTAAACAGTATGAAATCGCACCTACGATACTACCACACAAAATATTGCAACTGCACTTGCTTGGTTAATTGTGTTTATATGAATTCTTCACAGCAACAGATTCACACTTATAAATCTCACAACATCAAGCAAATTTGAAACACGAAATCTTTACAGTATCATATCACAACTGCACCATATTATTACCACAAAACTCTTTGCAGCTGCAAATTGATTAAGTACTCACAATTGAATGAACTGTTACAAATCGCCAAATTTGATTTGGCTGATGGACTTTACCCAACTGTTTCCAATTCATGTAAATGTTTTTATTTCACCAAAATTTGTACGAAGCTTTTCTCATTTGCCCAGATTGAATTGCAGCTGTTGGACCATATTGAAATGCGCCTAAATATAATTTGCCCAAATGTTGAAAATTTTTGCCCGAATAATGGCCAATTTTTCAGCGTTGGGGATGCGACCGCATCCCCATCCCGTATACGCTTATGCTGCGTGTTAAAACAGGGGAGTAAAACACGCTCATCAATGCGTCAGAGCAATTTACAACTGCAAAATCAGGCTGCGCTAATGTCTCGTCGAATACGAGCAATTGAGCATAGAATGTGCGCGGCTGGACTGGCTGGCGCACACCCCGGTTTGCAAAATCGAATCTTGCTAAACTACAGAAGAATTGAGCATGCGCACAAAGTACGCAAGAAAACTTTCGATTTTTTCTTATGTATAGAAGTACAGCAAACTTTTACTTTTCCTTTTTCCCTGCTGAGACATTACCAAATGCCAGAATGCTTCTATATTGAAAACTGCTGTTTTTGAGGTCGTGCAACGGTTCTACCATGCTGCAGAAACTGGTAGTGTAGTCAGTACGCTGTGCCCCGCGCAAGTACAGAGTGCCTCGCGCAAGTACAGAGTGCCCCGCGCAAGTACAGAGAGCCCCGCGCAAGTACAGAGTGCCCCCCGCAAG
>Ga0210059_1005288_pt1 | contig 20802 bp, 15 predicted proteins | sample Ectturendosymbi2_FD_188042 | JGI IMG/M metagenome (GOLD analysis project Ga0210059, IMG submission 188042) | Ecteinascidia turbinata endosymbiont from Florida, USA - Sample 2 (SPAdes) (version 2) | ecosystem: Host-associated > Tunicates > Ascidians > Unclassified | place: Key West, Florida...
CTGACGTCATAAGTGAAGTAGTTTTAGGGTCATTTTGCCTGGCCTAGGGCCCAACCACTAGGCCAAAGTGTTTTGCTGAAGTTTTCATTGGAAACTAGGCTCGAGTCCGAGTCTTTTGAGCCTTTGATCGACTTTCTAGCATTTCTGGTTCAAAAGTTATGATCTAAAATAAACAAATTATCTAATTAGCTAATTAGTCAAATATTTTTACTAACTAACATCACAACTTTTGAACCCGAAACCCCAGAACGTCATCCAAAGTATCAAAAGACTCGGATTGTAGCCTAGTTTCCAGTACAAACCTCTGCGAAATACTACCACCTAACGGTTGGCCTCCAGGGCCAGGCAAAGTGGGCCAAGGTGGCCTAAAAGTCCTCCACTTATAACGTCACTCACAGACAACCTGCATCCCCCAAGCAAAAAATTTTTTTTCGAGTCTAATCTACTAGACTGGCCACGGAGTCGCTAGAGCGAACAGGAGCGGAGATATTCATCCGCAAAGCCACGTTCGAATCAGCTGCTTTTTGCGAACCGCTTGAATTAACCCGGCAGCCAAAGTGTTAAATTAAAAATGAAAGAAGGCTAGATTTAAAACTAAGTCATTTGCGACTAGAAAGATTACGGAAAGGCATATATTTTCCATGTACATCACCTTTCTTGCATTTTCATAAATATAATTTTTATGGTCTATATGCAAAATATGTGATTAGCCCAAGTAACGCTGTTGAACTGGAGTTGCCCCTGGTTAGATCAATATTAGGCACATTAAAATAAATATTTTTGTATGTCCATTTATTTAATCATTATTCATCCACAAACATAAATTTATCTTAGTAAATTACAATATATTGCAGAAATTGTACCATTTCAAAACTGGATGATCAAAACAAATATCTTGAAAACACTGCTGAATCCCTTCCAACGCCACTGTCCAAATTTTTAAACCCCTAACCAGAACTGAGGCATGGTGAAACAACTGTAAAAAGAAATTCAAATTTTCAACTAAAATAACATTTAATTTGATCATGCATTTGTTTCTCCTCGTGCAAAATCTGCCATAAATTTGTCACTCTGTCTATTTTGCGGTTAATGACGTTTTCATCTGTTAAAATGTATAGCCCAAATGCTGCTATTTGAACTAGCAAGTTTTCTTATAAACTCAGACTGAAAATATGAGCTTTGGAACTTTCATTATTTTTGTACATATTCTTTATTTTTTGTTGTTGGAGAATTAAAATGTATTTGTGCTAATCTGCAGTTCGCCTATCAGCATTGAAGTTGTAACTGGATGGCAGTCGTGCGTTTGAGCTGTGTGTTTAATTTACTGTAAATAGCTACAATTGTGTAGGGCTACTTGTCTAATTCTTAATTGTTTGTTGCGCTCTCGGTTAACTGACAGTGAGGTCTGTTCGCTACGTTTAGACTGCACTGGTAGAATATGGAATCTTGTTTGTGTTGTATTCCAGAAACCATTTTCGAAGACCAGTCATTGTTCAAACGAGACCAATCACTGTTCAAACGATCAACTGTTGTTGCTTTAAGTGTGACAATAAGTGTTTGCGCTGATAATCTACCGTTGTGTAGTAATATCTGTAGGAAATAAGAGACTGCAGCTCTGTGAATACACGGAATTCGCAAGGCGTCAAATTAGGCAAAAAATAAGCGCAATGTACCTTGTGCATAGTAAGACTATTGTTGAGTTGGTACAGGCAACAGACCATGCAAGTAAAATGAGATACCAACTACTAATCTCCCTTTACTGTAACCAATGGGGTAAGGCAAGGGGGAGTTCTGAGCCCAGACTTATTTGCTGTTTACCTGGATGAATCCAGCTGGGATCAGCCAGTGTGGGATGCACTGTGGGAAATATGGTTGTGAATCATCTAATGTTTGCTGATGATATATGTGCTTAGTGGGCTGCAATGTCTTCTGAATATTTGTGGTGACTATGCTGCTGGACATGAAATCACTTTTAATTGCAACAAAACAATTGGTGTTTTTTTGCAGTATATAAGCAACCTGTCCCATCAGATGTTTTTCTAAATGGTGTACGTGTACAATTTTTTGACCAAGTGAAATATCTTGGTGTGTGGATAAATGCATCATTAAAGGATGATGATGATATTCAGAGACAAGTGAAATCACTATACTGTGCAGCAAACAAACTCAGAGGAACTTTTGATCAGTGCTCTCCTGCAGTAAAAAACACTTAATTTTGTGCCTATTACATGCCAATGTATGCTTGTCAACTGTGGAGCAAATACACGCAGAACAGTATGAAGCGCTTACGTGCTGCATATAGCAATGCCTATCGAATTGTGAATTACATACCCAGAAATGTTACTGTTCACCCACACCAGGTTAGCCATTGTGGCAGGACCTTTGATGCCGTGCTGAGAAACAACTTGCATTGATTTTTTATACGATGCACATCTTCATCCAACTTTTTTATTCAATCGCTTCAAATGTCTGATGCTTTTTACAAATCTTCATTTTTCCTCAATTATTCAACACTCCTGTATGGGGGAGACCACATGCAGTAGTTGTTCGTGAGTTGTTTCAGTATTTGCGTCTCATCAGTATTGCTTTTGTGTAGTAAGAATATGTGGACACTGGGTACACACCAAGCATAAAAAAGTAAGAAGTGCTGGGAAAGTGTTTTGTTCCTCTCAAGGTTGGACACGTATGAACACCGGTTGTGTGATGCGCTACTGTAGGGTTATCCATTTTCTGTGCTCTTGCAAATGACGGTACAGCTGTGGTGAGGATAAAGTGCTTTGCTCTTCTCAATGTTGGTCATGTGCAAACACTGTTTCTGTAATGTGTGCTGATGCATAGCTAACCACTTTATGTGTTCTTGTGTCTATGATGTGAAACATGAGTCCGCAATAAAAATATATATACATATATTATTATAGGCAGTGAAAAACTCAGTGAGTGCTGTTCTCTGAAGCTCACAAAAAGCCTGTTCTAGCACCACTTCTGGAATCATTCCAACATGTCTGCATGTATTACAGTGGAAAGCACTTAACAGAACATACTCAGGTATAGCAAAACCTGCTCCAATAAACGGTTGCTTTTTGTCCAATGAGAACTTTTTGCAATAAAAATAGGGTGTCATTCACACTATGGGTTCACCAATACACATTTCAATATCAGGGTGCTCTATTTCATTCTTGTTGTGACACAGCATAGCTGTACACATCATTGTAAAAAGAAAACTTACCGTATTTTTGCAATATTTTTGTCATAATGTATTGCACAGTAGCTGTTGTGGTGAACACTGTTCAATCTTGCCCCTCTTCAGCACAAAAGAACTGGTCAATTTTTGATTGTTTTACTACTATTTTGGTTGCTTGGTCAACTTTCTACATTTTATGGATTTCTCACATGCTAGCTGCGTGCAAGCCATGGTGCTGCTACACATATAACTGCTTTAACAAGTTGTGTGCCTGCTCTAATAAGCGAAGAATTTATAAAAAAAACAGGATCGTTTTTTTGTTCAGTCGAAACTGCTCGAATAAGTGGCTTGCTCTATAAACCGGTGCTGTATTAAGCGGTTTCCACTGTATTTTCATATTCTTAAAAGATATTGTAATTTCAACTCGTGATCAATTACAAATTTGAAAGTAATTGTAATTTGATATTTTTAGCACAGAATAATTGTAATTTGAAAGCGTAATTATAATTGTAATTGAACTGAAATGATGTAATTGATCCAACTCTGATACAGTCAGTAGGTTTCTTGGTGTGGAAAAAATCATACAAGCAATACTAAACTTGAGCAATGCACTTACTGAGAACTTAGATTGTTTTTCAAGCTGATAGCAATGAGTTTGTTGCTTCTTTGTAAAAAGGTAAATTCCACTTCCAACAGAAATGACAGAACATAAGCCCCACTTGAAGAAACCTTTCCATCCATTGAAGTGCTCACTGTAATGCCTGCAATATTCATGCCCATTTGCTGAGGTCACATGGCTGGGTAAAAAAGAGAAAGCAGCTTTCCATTGACCACATGCAATGGCTGGTTGGATAACTGGTAAGTGTTTGGCTGCTGCGATCACCCGTAAAGCCACATTCATTGAATTCATATTCCAATTGACTTTGTTTTAATTATTCACCATGTAGATTATTTACACAATGAAATGCACATTTGCACAATGAAATCCATAGGTTGATTAACACCTCATCCAAAAAGTATAACAAGTCATGACCTGATATTACATACAAACAGCTGCAAGGAAACATGACTGACTGCAATCTAATTTTAGAAAGTTGTCATGCTTGCATGCATTTTAGAAATATCTGCCATATAGTTGCATAGGCATTAAAAATTTTTACAGGAATTCAGCCAGGGGAAATACAATTTGCCCACTGCCCAAGTTTTCACAAGGCTTCTGTGGTTGTTATTACTTACAACTTGATTTAGCTTGTACACATTTACAGAATATTCACCAGCGTAAAAAATCCTAAGACAACCTATTCCCATTTTCGACAACATGGTAAAGGTTAATTCTATGGAAAATTGCTTCAAATTTGTAATCCAAGGGTCATGGGCTTTTTTTCTTATGAAATTCTTCAATTTTTGCTTGTAGGAAAAAAAATTTCATACTAGCACAACAGCTTGATGTTATATTTCAAATCATGGCTGATTTTTACGAAACATCAGATGACACCATTAAGAAACATTTCAAAACGTCTTTGTTTCTAAACCAGCAGTGACAATTTCTAACAATTTAACATTGATATATTTAGTAATGCTTTTGTTTTTTCATTCATTTTCACATCCACATTCATTCTCAGGAGGGTCTTGGGGACAGCAACCATATGAGGTCTTGAAATGCCTGCATGGTTTTCAGCAACTTCTAATAGCTCCACACCAAGACAGGCCTAGCCAGGTCATGGACAGGATTGCCAACTATTTTTACAAAAGATATATACCAAATTTCATTAAAAAATATACCAAAGTAAAGTGAGCCGCACTTATCCCAGTCCAGTGTTGCCAGATGCTGGTTAAAAATACAGCCCAATGTCCTCATACAACAAGCCCAAAAAACTCCAAACTAGCAAAAATTCAAACCAAAAGTTTGTGGTAAAACTAGTTGCAGTGAAAATAACCACCATCATCTTGTTACCGTCTTTGTGCAACACACAACCAACCATTCTTACAAAGCAGCCTGAAACATACAAAATGACAACAGGTAGTAACATCATAGCAACAATCAAACTGTCATTAATAATACCACACATTGCAGTCTAAATAAAATGCTATCAGCAGCAAACCCAGGTGCATACTATCTCATGCATGTGCTTTAATGAATAACGAGAAAAACCTTCCTGTTTTTTTGTCTTCTGTAATTTGAAAATGCAACTTCAATTTGTCAAACTACGAAAGAATACGTTTAATGTGATATAATGCCCAGTAATCATTTAAGGTGATGTAGGCCTACATGATTTACACTGGAATGGCAGCAAATATGCCCAGTGATTTGTAGGCTAAATCTTCAGATTTAACATTATCATGTAGGCTATGATGTCCCTGGTGGTATAGCCAGCATCAAACAGACTACGGTGGAAATGGAGCTGCGGTGGAAATGGAGCTGCATTTTTAATGTGTTTAGCACTTGAAGAATGATTCTTTAAAATATAAATCATTGTAATGTGCTCTTATTTTCACATCAGCAGTATTTACAATTTTAAGCCTTTTTTATCTGCAAGTGTTTTTTGTATCCAGCCATTCAATTTGAGATCCTTTTCTCACAATAAACATATCGCTTGTCATACTGGGCCCATTTACCCAAAGTTTACATCAAATCGTTCATCAAGCTCTGATACTTGTACAATGCTGTTTAACTGAATTAACATAATCACACACTGCCGTCTGTAGCAAAAGCACAGGCTATACCACTACCAGGGGTGGCCAACCAGTCAGAGACCAAGAGCCCATTTCTCACTGTGTTACCACAAAGAGCCACATCACCATATACACATGGACACACATGAAAATCACCCCATCTGTTCCTCACTCACACACATGACACATACCTTTGCTCAGCTAGATTTATTGTAAACAGCACACACCAAAATGATAATGACAGAACTTTATAAGCAATTTTATTGTTATGCACGTTATTTAGGCACCTGTGGGACTTCTGGTAATTACGTAAGAGCCGCATGAAACCGAGCAAAGAGCCACGTGCATACAGCTCGTGAGCCGCAGGTTGGCCACACTCTCTGCACAAACAAACATAGCCAGATGTTCTGTGGCTGTTTATCCTTTGGTGACTGACTATTGTGACTATGTCTTGCATGTGTATAAGCTTCACTTGTAGTATCGATTACCAACTACAGTAATACAGACTATGATGTGACCACAGCCTGACAGCAACACTACTACGTTCTTGTCCACAAACTTAAGTCAGAATGAGATCAACCAGAGTTGCCACTCTATATGAACAAGTTTGCCCTACAGTCAGAATGAAAAATCCCTACATTTCCCTACACAGTCTGAAACATAAAACGCAATAAATCTTTAGCCAAAACATCTGGCCTTGACACATAACATACTATATATGGTGTACAATTAAGAGTGCAAGATCAAAATTACATGTGTAAAACAAGCATCACCATGGAAAACACCACTGCGTAACCACATGTCAAATTTTTTCAAAAAAAATGTCTGACTGTACTGCAGTCTTTGCAAATCGTAATAGACTACACCTAGTAATAGCCTGAGTCTTGGCTTTCACTCATGCAATTCTAGCCACCAGAAAACTTGGCCACACTAACTGCAGTGCTTGCATCAAAAATAACCCAGTACCACTAGGACTAGGGCAGCTATGTTGTCCAACCTGCAGTCCTCAGGCCACATGCGGCCCAGCCTACTGTTTTGCATGGCCCAAGTTAGGTTTTCACTATAGTGAAAGAATCCTACATACTGACAACTTGTCCTTACTTTCGTAATCTTGAATTTGACATTTTTGATGCAAGTGGCGCTCAGTGCCACTTTATCACATCTGTTACCAATGCAGGTACGATTCGAACACTTTCTTTCAGAATGTTAGGTTAAGCTAAAGTTAGTTTGCTAATATCACAGTAAGCCAATCAGTGTGCAGCCCACAATAACATGTCTTTCAATGTACAGCCCTGGTCAAGATAGTGACTTAATTTTTGGCTCAGTAAGCCATTTGGGTCGGACATAACATACATCTTATTAAATTCAAATAGAATCTGAGATCAAAACTGTAGTGGTGTACGGATATGGAAATTTTGCAATCCTGATCCAATCTGAGACTTTTTGATGAATTCCATATCCGAAAAGTAAAAATTATCCATTCTGATATCCAATCCGAATCCAAAACCACTCACTTAGTTACATATTAGCCTACATATTTGGTAGTGTTTACTTTCTCATAAGACAAAAGCTGTGGTTATTTTGCCTTTTGTCAGACAACATTGGTTGAAGTGGTCATGTGACAAGGACGATACATAGAAAGACAACTGTTAGGGTTTGGGATTACAGTTACAACTAGCCTAAATTCGTGTAGGGCTACCTGTTGTACTTTATTTTTAAAATAAAATAATTTTATCTGTGACAAAGCGAGCACCATAAAATTATGTCCATGGAAGCCATATTCACCAAAATCACTTTTTTTCTTTTAAACTCCTGCCAAACCGAACTTCCAGCACTCCTAGGCTTAGAATGAGCAACACTGCTTGCCACTCTTATTAAAATCCAACACTTCACAAGTTTCCATTCCCACTTCAGGTGTAGCTTATTTCTTTGAACCTACTACAACAACATGGTCAAGATGACGATGTTACAGTAGGCTATTACACTTTCACCATGCTTATTACTATAACTTAGTTTTTAGGTGAAGGCCACTTCTACTTAGATTAGATAGTGAGTAGGCTGTTGAGACCAGAGAGAAGCAGAGTCACATTTTTTAGACTCCGACTCCAATCCTGCTCCACGCTTTAAGACTCCTGCTACAAAAAAATTTGAAACATCAACTCAAACTCCTGTTAACACTCCGAAAACTTCCAAGTAACTCATATTAAAAAGATACTGTCTATTTTGCCTCATGAAGCAAAATATATGTAGTGGCTATTTTGCCTTTGATAGAACACAAATGGTTGAAATGGTCACGTGACCAGCACAAGACAGAGAGATACAACATGTTGAGGTCCAAAGTTATGGCCCAGCCTATTCTTTACACCACGTAGACAAACAGCCACTAACAGCTTGCCCACATTTAAATTAGACATTATGGTCAGTACAGGTCATGCATTCCAAACTTGCCATATGATCACTTTAAACAAATGTGTGCAGCTACTGACAAATAACTTCAACACTAGATTTTGTTTTTCGAAAAATGAAAAAACGCATTAATAGTGACAAGTAATTACAAGAATAGGCAATGAAGTCACAAAGAAATGTAACATATCAAAAAAATAAAAAAACACAATAAACATCAACATAACACAGATGATGGTGGGCAAGCAATGGGTGTAGAGATGAGGCATGTGCAGATGAGGCAAGCACACAGGTGAAGGAAGCGAGCATCAGCAATGGTTATGAGTCAGAGAGCAGGGCACTTTAATACATCATTTCACAGCAAAAACAAGTGGCATGGGCAAAAAAAATATATAAATAACTTCAAAACTGTTTTTGTCTCATGAGGCGAAATAGACGCTGCGTATCAAATCTACACCTTGAAAGTATGGAAGTGACTACGGATATACCTGGCCTGACGCAATTCAATAAAATGGGTCAGCTTGTCATTCAAACAGCGTGGGTTTCGTAGTGTAGCAGTTATGCGTTACGGCTGCTATGCCAATCAGTGTTGCTACTCTGTTATGAAGAAAACCCCAGAAAATAATTAAAAAACCCAGACATGCAAAATGTTTAAAAAAGTCAAAACCAAATATGAAATGTGCACTAGCGGTACTTGCTCACAAAAATTAAGATAATATGCATTATTTGCATCAAATTTTTAACAAGTTCAAGTCTATTTTTAAACGTACTGACAACTTACAATACTAAGCTAGCAGTAAATCAAATGTATGAAGTAACATAAAAAGTTAGTTAGATCTTTTCTAAAAAACATTTAATGTTTTCTTTTACTTTCACTTAAATGCACAAATGAAACATGTGCATGATACATTCAAGGTCTTACAGTTTTCTTTTCATCCCAATCATTGCATTCATTGCAATATTTGACTACTAATTTAACATTCAAAACTTTACATTCACACCTATCACAATGCACCTGTAAAACAATGAACAGATTCTCAACCACAGCATCTTCATTCATATCAAAAAAAGCATTCCAAAATCATGCACAAGCAGCCTTTGACACATCAGTGATAGATTAGATCAGAGTGCTAACCTATGCCTAGTCAGTGCTTAATCTGTAGAACATTAGATTTCAAACAATTTGGCTAAGCCTAGCCCTACTCTACTGGATACTGACTCAATCTGCATGTTACGCCTGTGAAACTACTGTATTCTTGAATGGAAAATACAACATGCATTTCTAAAATTTGACCAGAGTCAAAAACCCCAAGATTTTCAATAAAAACCCCAGATAAAACAGAAAAACCCCAGATCTTGTGAAAAAACCCTAGCAATCAATTATGCCTTGATGGAGCCCTAACTCAATTTTACGTCAGAAAAAGACGTTGCTAGCTCCTCTGTGGATGATATAGGTCAATAACCTGAAGTGAACAATGGCGCTGCTGTGCATGGCAATGTATTTTTAGATCCAGTCAATGATTGAACCAGATGTGAATAGCAATGAAACTGCAACATTTTTTGCCTCTGATAAACCTTCTGGATCTTCGGCAGTGACTGTGGTTGCCAAAGTGCATCGGGCAGACCACGACTTGAATCTTGAAGTACTTGGCTCTACCGATACATATTTCACGGATTTGCTGATCTTCCTGATGATGTGTTTTCCGAGCACCTTCTTGACAAAGGCCTATCTCACTTCCAGGATAGCACTGGAAGTGAGGTAAGTCTTTGTCAAGTAGGTGCATCAGTCCAGTGCTCATCAACACCTCTTCCATCAACACCTGGAAACCGCAGAAATTGCAAACGTTTGATGGATGCTGCAAATACCACGAATGAAGAATCCCCTGCGACTAAATTTTGTAAACAACAGTCACCTATAAAATCTGAAACTAAAAGAATGCTAGATGCGGTAGAGTCGGTATTGAATAAAGATGAAAAAAAATTTTTTGATAAGGCTATCAAGACAAATTTCACAATTGGTGATGCCCAGAACAGAGCGTGGTTGACTTTGAAAGAACAAGAAATTAAAAAAGAAGAAAGAAAAAGTGGTATTAGAAACTTGTGCCTCTTGATATCTTCCAATGAGCCAGCGAGGAGGTCATTGTTCAAGCTGCCTTGTAGGACGGAAAAGGTTTCAAATCAAACCAAAAACAAAAAATCGCTTCCTCTAAACCTTTTGTGCAAATGGTGCGATTGAATTGCTGCACGCGAACATGAAAAACAAAAAAGAAGGTAAAGAAAAACTACAAGTGCGGAAGGACAAAAGACGCTTCAATCAAATATTGAGAAGCAGTCAGCCTACAGGTGTGAAACGAGCAAGAATTTCGCAGGGGTTAAAACCTTCCAAAAGGCCAAGGAAAATTAAATACACCTGCCCAAAATGCCATATTGACTACAGGGGAGGAAATTACAAGCCTGCTTGGGTTGCATGTGACAGCTGCGATACCTGGTATCACTTGAATTGTGCGGACAAGTCCCAAAGAACTTTATGAGATGGATTGGATGTGCACCAGCTGTCAAAGCTAGATGTCTTTTTTGAATATTTACCTTTCTGCACACTGTGGCCCAAAGTGTGCGTGGCTTATACAAATTTGTTTTTTTGCGCATTGTGCTTCAAACAGTGCGTGGATTTTTTGAATATCTGTTTTTTTGCGCACAGTGCTTCAATGTGTGTGTGGCTTTTATGAATATTTGTGTTTTTGCGCACTGTGCTTCAAAGTGTGCATGGCTTTTCTGAATATTTGATTTTTTGCACAATGTGCTTCAAAGTGTGCGTGGCTTTTCTGAATATTTGTTTTTTTGCGCAGTGTGCTTCGAAGTATGCGTGGCTTTTTTGAGCATTTGTTTTTTGCGCACTGTGCTTCCAAGTTAGCATGGCTATTCTGAATATTTGATTTTTTGCACACTGTGCTTCGAAGTGTGCGTGGCTTTTTTGAGCATTTGTTTTTTTGCGCACAGCCCTTCAAAGTGTGCATGGCTTTTGTGAATATTTGTTTTTTTGCGCATTGTGCTTCAAAGTATGTGTGGCTTTTCTGAATATTTGTTTTTTTGTGCACTGTGCTTCAATGTGTGCCTGGCTTTTATGAATATTTGTTTTTTTGCGCACTGTGCTTCAAAGTGTGCGTGGCTTTTCTGAATATTTGTTTTTTTGCGCAGTGTGCTTCAAAGTATGCATGGCATTTTTGAGCATTTGTTTTTTGCGCACTGTGCTTCCAAGTGTGCATGGCTTTTTTGATTGTTTGTTTTTTGCACGCTGTGCTTCAAAGTGTGCGTGGCCTTTTTGAATATTTGTTTTTTTGCACGCTGTGCTTCAAACAGTATGTGGCTTTTTTGCGCACTGTGCTTTAAAGTGTGTGTGGCTTTTTCGAATATTTGTTTTTTTGCGCACTGTGCTTCAAAGTGTGCTTGGCTTTCATGAATATTTGTTTTTTATGCCCACTGTGCTTCAAAGTGTGCGTGGCTTTTTTGAATATTTGTTTTTTTGCCCACTGTGCTCCAAAATGTGCGTGGCTTTTTCGAATATTCGTTTTTTTGCACACTGTGCTACAAAGTGTGCGTGGCTTTTTTGAGTATTTAACTTTTTCAGCACCATCGTTCAATGCATGTGTGGTTGAATGTTTCTTGTTATGTGCAACGTTTTTATTTGAATTAAAGTGCAAAAAAAACACATAGAATGCAAAGAGCGTCAGACCCGCGATTGTCTATTCTTTCACTTTTTCCTACATTTTAAAATTCTGCCTGTAGACAATAGTTTATGAAACAATCTATAATTCCGTGAAGGTGCAAATGTATGAAAAAATGATTCTCCATTCGGTGAACCTTGAAGGAACTTTCCATGCAGTGTGTTTGGCTTAAGTCAGAACAAATTGTAATTGTCAACTTTCTTAGAAGGGTCGGAAGTGTACCAACCCTTCTCCCTAAGGACAAGAGGCAATGCCTAGACAAAGATCTTGTCAGAAACTTAGGACAACACTAAACGGAGAGCCAGGCGGGCTGGAGGGTCGTGTTGCCAAATGAAAAGCATGAATCTTCCACGCGCTGGCGAGCTGCACAGAAGGGCGGGCCGACAGGCTGCACTACAGGACGGGCCAGTGGGCTGGCAGGCTGCACAGTAAGTTGGGCTGCCCTTCTGCAGCCTGCCCGCCCCTTTTCCGCAGCCCGCCGGACCGCCTTTTTGTGCAGCCTGCCAGCCCACCCTTCTGTCTTCTGTGCAGCCCGCCCAGGACTCACAGTAGTCTCAAAAAATGCACAAAGAGCAAATATGTGTTACCTACAAGTGGGCTTGCTCCTTGTGTAGACATCTGTGCCTACGCTCAGATGTCATAAGTAAAAAAATGTGCGACGCATTAAAACCATCACTTTACTGCGATGAATAATCATACAACATCTCATTCTGTGCAAACCTGGGTCCTGCTCGCTATGACGTAGGCACTTTTTTGATGCACGCTGAACGCAAGACTGTCGAGCCTAGGGAGACCTTGGTAAAATAGCCAACCAACACAAAAGCACGTAACCTAGTTTGTTCGCATACAATCATCTGCTTACCACACTAAAACCTACAAGCGAATGTTACGTCATAGAGCATTTTGTTGGGACTGTTGCACAACGGTCTGTTTGCGTGAAGGCTCTGTGTGCTAGGAACAGAACAGAGCATTTGTGTTAACCAATCAGGGTCACAGACGAAGTAACAACTTGGGTTTCCAAACGCACCATGCAGAGCAACAGTGCAACAGTTTTATGAGCAAATATTGCCGATATATATCGGCGGAATTTTGCCGATACGATACATCGGCAACATTGTCAGATCAGCCGATATATATCGGTGTGCCGATACATCGGTCGAGCTCTAGTTACAGCCATAGCATTCAAGACAAAGTATGTTGGAAGTGTCCATGACCTTCTCATTTGATAACGACATCTGTAACAGCTTAGTCCAGGCCTGCCCAATCTTTTCATCAGTGTTGCAAGCCACTTTCACTTGATGAAATTCATTGCGGGCCACAAACGTTTTTGTGATGTAACAATAAGCCATTGTGACATAATAAATATCTTAATTTTGATAAGTTTTATGCGATAACACAAGGTGATAATGAGTCCTATAGTTGCCCACAGTGTTACCAGCTGTAAACCCAATCTAAAAAATTGACAAATTTTCGCAGTGTTTTTTATACCAGTTTTTGGGTGATAGGCCCATAACAGAAACAACAGGTATAATTTTGGTGTGTTTTGATGGCAAATATACTTGAACCCAAGGTTTTTTAAGGCATTTTAAGGACCCGATTTGGGTCCCTAGAATTGAAAATGGGGTCCCTAGAATCAAAGAAAATTGGGTCCCTAGAATCAGAGAAATCGTGTCCCTACAGGTTCACATTGGGTTCCCAACATTTTCCTAAAAAAAACCTGCTTGAACCTATCAAAAACTACTAAAATTTAAGAAGTCTGTTTACAAACTTATTACATCGCATGCCACATAAAACAAACTTATGGGCTGCAGGTTGGGCAGCCTTGGCTTAGTCCAATGGATGAGTGTTGTCATGGTTTCAGTGCTGGTAAGCTGAAACTACGTTAGTGGCTTTTTTTTGTTTGTGTTAGCTGAAGACTAACCTAAATGTTAATCCAAACTCTAATCCTTAACCAACCCTTGTCTTTTTATGCGTATCATACTTGTCATGTGACCACTTCAACCAATTGTGTCTGACCAAAGGCAAAATAGTCACTTTTGCCTCATGAGGCAAAATAGACACTACCAAATATTTTGGCTAATGTGCAACTGAGTGGGCAGTTTCAGATTTGGATTGGATATTGGAGTCCATAATTTTAAATTTTCGGATACAGATTAGATGTGGAGTTTATGAAAAAATTTTGGATCCAATCCGATTGCAACATTTCTATATCCGTACACCACTGTTAATGTTATCCTTTTTTTCTGGCTTACGCTTGTCGCTTACATGTTGCCTTTATACAGCGGTTCTCAATTCATCATGAAGCCCGCAACCCATCGTGAAGGAAAAATCTGTTTTGCATCGCTTGCACCATTTGATGTATTGTTTTGGGTCGGTAATATAAATTTAGCTACAGTTTGGCAGAACAGTTTGCACCCCAGGAAGTCCCTTCCCGCACCCACAATTGAGAACCACTGCCTTTATGGGTTAGTGTTAGGTTAGCATTAGGTTAGAGTTAGGTTAGGGCAATGGTTCCCGAACTATGCGCCGCGGCACACTGCTGCGCTGCCAGATGACATTAGGTGTGCCGCAAAAAATATTGAAATTAAAATCAATCAAGTAGAGTTTCTAAAATTCCACCCTGCGGACTTCGGTCAGTACAGCACACTATCAATATTGGTGGTAGTAATTCGATACGCGGCACAGTGCTACAACAATCGATCCATAGCATATGTTGCCACTTCGCGGATTTAAAACATATAACAGATATTAAAACTTGTCAGAAACATTGAGATAATACATTTCCAATATTTACAGCTCTTTTATTCGCCGTCGTTCATTTGTTTGTCATTAAAGAAATCGAACATTTTTAGAGTAACAGCAAAATCTTTGCAATATTCTTTGCACCCTGCATAGTCATAGGCTCGTCAGAAGAGATTTGTAATAAATGCAACTGAACTCAGACAATGTTGTGCCAAGCCTTTGACTGAAAAACAGACAGATTTTGTGCGTTAAAAAATGCCAGAAATTTACATCTGACTTCAAAAAAGCCAAATTGGCAACCTTGAGTTGAAGTTATGGTTGCCACTGCCAGACATCCTTGAGTGCCAAGGACTGTCCTTAAATTTGCTATCAAAACTCGTTATGTCCTTGATTCTTGAAAAACTACTTGTTGTCTTGGAATATTTTCCGGCATTCTTGAAACTTCTTGAATGATTTTTGAAGTGGTGTTATTTTAACTATTGATTACATTGAACATTCAAGAATCAAGGATAAACAGTGTAAAATTTTCAATGAACAGAACACTGTGCAGATTTGTTCCATATTAGATAGTTGTCTCGGTAAAAGTAAACCATTCAAGGACGGTTGTGCCGCTATAATATGTTTTGTTTAGTTTTTAATTACGTACATGATTAGCTTAGTCTGACTTGCCCGTATACGTCAAACCTTGCCGAAGGGGTGAAAGTAGCCATGTGCGTCCGCAGAAATTTTTCTAGGGGTGGGGCAACGCCAACATTTCAGATTGCTGACGTTGCGATGAAAATGGATGTTCACAAAACGCTTTACTGTTTCTACACCACAGAGAAAATGCCCCATGAAAGCACGTGCCTCATTTGCATCTATTTTGAGATCCTTAAGTAAAGCTGTATACGAGTTTGCCACAAAGATGTACTTTATGTCGTCCATTACAGCTTATGCTCAGTTGGTGTAGAAATGTCGTTATCATTGCGAAATCCACACAATTGAGTCTGAAATGGACTCGAACTATCAATAAATACGTCTGCAGTTCTCACCAGGCCTACTCTGTGCTGGTTGAACAGAACTCATTCCAAAAATATTTTGTCTGAATTCTTTTCTACACTTCCACTATCAGAAGTTTTCTTTTCATAAATTGCCTAATATCCATTTTCGCGAGAACTTTCTACAAATAAGGCATACTTTAAGAACAATCAACAACCAGTGCTGTGCTGGTGTGTGTCGTCATAAACAACTCTAGCTGCCCGACAGTCAAAAACAACAACACAGCTTATCATGCATTTGGGAAATATTGAATGCAGGCTAGAGGGTTTCTAAATTATCATTTAAATTATTGCTGGCCGAAAGTTATCTACTGCACATGTCTAGGCTTGTCAGATGGCCGGTATTTCACCGGCATTGCCGGTATTTTACTGCTAATTTAGCAAAGGCCGGTATTTTGGAAATCAGTGTCTGAAGCCGGTATTGTAAAAATAAAATAATTTGCCGTAATTTCAAAAGGAACTAGCGCAGAATTTCTCAAATCATAATAACTCTTGAAGTGAATCTTATCAGGACGGTTTCTTCAGCGAAGTTTATTTGCTGCTGTTGTGGGAATCCTTGCTGCGATTGCCACGTCACACACACACTGAAATGTAACGAATCAGCCAAAATAGGGCAAATTATTAATTGTGGCTTAACAATACTGATTGTCTCTGTTTTCCCTGTGCTGCTTGCGAATTACGACACAGCTTAGATCTGTCGCTGTTGACAAAATGGCTGGTATTTTTACAAAACGTATTTGGCAACCGTGCATATATCAAGCAAACGAACTTAAACGGGAAATTAAGAAAAAAATCGGGGTGTCCAAGCAAAAATCTGGGGGGCCATGGCCCACCCAGCCCCCCTTAGAATTGCCACTGCACTTTTCGTACCTTGATCAAAATAAAGTTGTTAATTATTTCATCAAAGTATCAAAGTAAGCTTTCGCTGTTGATTCTCTTTTTATTCTCATCAAAGCTAGATCACACAACCTGCTCTGACTTATTGCTAATTAATGAGGCCCGCAGGTATGAAGGACCAGTTTCAGTTTACTGAAAGATCGTTCGCCGCTTGCAATGCATATAAATGCCATCGTCAGCATTATTTTAAAAGCAATTCAAAGAATTTCAGGACTTCAGTATGCGATAATTTTAGGTTACACGACTTGAAACCAGCATTTTGCAATCAGGAATCTTCTCGTATAATTGCTAGTCATCTGATCTGAACTTCACACAGCTCCTAAATTGTCACACGTAGATTTTAGTTTTTCACGGTCAGAACCCTTTCACAAGACCTTGGACATCAAACAGAAAGCCATATTTAAACAGAAAAAGCTAGCTCTGAACAAGACTAACAAATCTTTTGCATGAGTTAACATTTTTTGCCCAACTGGTACGGCAACGATGCTAACTGCTAAATTTTCAACTAACTAATGTTCTCAACCTTAGTTTATGGACTGGGGCATTGTGTTCAGCCTATTTATCGGACACTACTAGCCATTGAAGAAGTACGATAACGTCGGAGTGGGCCGCAGCTGTTCAAGTAATTTCTAAATCTGTACGACCTCAACAGCAAATATTTGCATAACAGTCAGATTCTCACAGCCACAGACTTAAACTCATCTCAACCAGATTCTGAATAATATCTACTTGCCTGAAATGCAGCAGTAGGACTAACTTATCCTTTCTTATAGCGTGAGAAGGACGAGGCATCGTGGTGTGTCATCAGTCAAAGCTGGAACTACCACACATGGAATTTGCAATACATTGCTGTGCTTTACTGTCAGTTGCGTTGCTTTGAACTTTTCTCACCAACTTCAATAACTCAGGATGATCTGCAACATTTAGTTTTTCAGCTAGCAAGTTGTACGATTTCATTCCTTGCTGTGTGTGAAACAAACCAACCACGCTTTCCCTTTTTAAACTATTTCTGCAATCACTTTTTACAATTTTCAATGCACTGAACAGCTATTCCACTGGCGCATTAGAAAATGGCAATGACATTAAATGCGCAACAACTTTTCGTGAGTTGGGATATTTTAAACCACCAAGAAGTACCTTTTGGGAAAGGCGTTTTTTCCAAAAATCTATATCACTTTTCGGCGTTTTTTCCAAAAAAATCTATATGGTGGCACATCTTTAACTGCATTAGATGGTATCAAAAACTCTTAAACTTTTTAAAGACTTTTCTTGCACTTTCGTAAATCTCCTCCTAACTTGTTCTACAAGCTCAAACATAAAACAAAGACATGACTGCTACACCTGTCTTACTCCAGCAGGATCACTGTTGAAGCATTCAGTAACTATAGCTGTTGCCAATACACCCAAGTACACATGTTCAATTGGAACTCTGTTTCTTGGTTGATGAATGTCAACTTCAAAAGGATCAGAGTGTCTTACAACTTCTACTTGAATGAAATCAGACAGAATTTCTTTTAAAAGCTTCATCACTTCTGCTTTTAAATGGTGAAGCAATGGAGCATCTGTCTGAAACATAGTGTTGAAGGAATTTATCCTTTTCAGCTAGAAACTTAGAAATTCTAGCACAGCCTTTTTAAATACATTGCGTAGTGACTGAAGAATGCTCTTAGCTGTGTTTGATGGATCACTTTTGCTCTCAACATAGTCTGTGAAATACAAATGAAGAGGTGACCATTGTTCTAAAACCGTTAACTACACTTTCCGTAGACAACCAGCATGTCTGCGATAAGCAAAGAAACTTGTGAACAAGGGTGCCACAAAATGTTTGAAACTCTTCAAAATTTTTAAAGCGCTTGAAAGAACGACTGAAATGAGCATACACATTCCTAACCAAGTCTTCCAAAGATGTTGATAACTTCAAACATGCATAAGAAGCACAAAGATGAATCATGTGGCAACTACACTTTGTTGTTACAATATCAGGATAGTCTTTTTTCAACAAAGCGACCACACTTTCATTGGACCCAAACATGACATTTGTCGTACCTGATGAAAAGCCAACAATGTTATTCATGGGAATGTTTTTGGCTTGAAGAGAAGCTTTCAGGACACCATATAATCCATTAGCTGTGTTGCGACATATTGGAACAAGGTCCAAAAATTGGGTGATTAAATTTAAGTTTTCAGCATCACAGTACACAACAACAATTCCCAACGTTTTTCAGTGGCAACATCAGTAGTTTCATCTAGTATCAAACTAAATTTAGTTTTTTGCATTTTTTGGTTGGCATATTTGCAAAATAAAGACCAGTTCCTTGTCTGATGTTAGTGCATTTTGTAGCATTTAAATGAATTTGGGACAAAACAGTTTTTTCAGACAAGTCTGTAGGTGCACTTGACTGTATAAGAGACAGCAATGGATTTGCCAATGCAAAGGGTAAATTATGTTCTGCAATAAAGGCAGAAATTTGCACCACTGTATTTTCTCTGTAATCTTTTTTAATTGACTGCTGTTGAAACACATCTTTTATTGAGGCAGTATTTAACTTACTTTTCAAATTCTTTAGGTGCACTTGTGTACTACAATGCTTGAGCAAGGCAGATCGGTAACATCCATGGCACATCCTTGTTGCATACGGCACACCTTGGCTCCTTGTTCGCTTTTGTTGGCCTAACCAACCAATATTTAAAATCTTTCTGGTGAAACCACTCAGGACGCAACCTCTGATCATACGTCTTCTTTACAGCTTTACGCTCAGCTGAAGCCATACTTTAACTAGGTTCTCAATTTACCGTTGTCTACGTCAGGCTAGGCAGTTATAACTAATGCAGCTCCAACAAATCCAAATTGCTATCTGACTAACCAGCAATGCTCTAGCCTGATAGTGATGCAGATTTTTTATGTCAAAGTTACCAACTGAAAAAAATGCAAAAAAACAAAAACATGGCCAACACAGATTCATAAGCTGTCAGCTTATAGTGGCATAGGCCGCACAAGGTTACAGATTGTGGTGATGCAGCATAAAATCAGAGCACCATGAAAAATTGTTAAAATTAGAAGAAAACATAATTTGCAAAATAAACTGAACTGATTCATTTTACACATTTTCAAACCTTTCCAAAGATCCCTAAAAAATCCCTAAACAAGGTCAAAAGTTCCAATCTAAGAACCAAATCCCTAGGAGTGAGAGCACTGTTCTTGTTCTGTCGCAATGTCTGACCCTCATGTTATGTCACAATACCGCAATTTTGTCATAATGCTTAGTGGTACTAGCACAACACGCCCGAGCCCCATGCAATGCTTTAGGTGACGACGCGGCGTTGATGCAGCTTTGCAGTTTATGAATGCATGGGGCGCAAAATACAGGTTCAAGAAACTGTAAATAAAGATTTTAATTTTGCCAAGCAGTTTTTCACCCTCCAGTCAAAGTGGCGCCCATGGTATGTCCCATGCCTGCCATTTAGATACGCCACTGAGATCAACATTACCCAATCTTCCACAGTGAAAGTTTCATTGGTCATGAGTTTCTGACAAATTTTTTCAGTAATTTCATTTTTGAAAAACTTCTCTCGCATGAAGCGCTGGTGATGGGAAGAGTTAGTTACAGCTACCAGTAACAACCAAAGGCAGCTTTTTAAGTAGCTATAAAAGATAAAATTGTTCGAGTAATATAGGCAGCTTCGACGCCTTCCGAAGCAAATTCTTACCCAAAGTTATTTCATACTTTAAATCATTTTCACTAAATGAATATGATTTGCGAATTTTTTCAAGTGTTTTTCTGATAGAAATATTTGACCTGGAAAAAGAGCTGAAATACGCGAAAGAATTGCTTTTGAATCATTACAGAAAATCCGTACAAAATTCTGAGTTTGCAGCAGGACATGTGTGGGTAGAGTTAAAACTGCAGTTACGAACCACTTACGTAAGATGTTTCGAAGTCATACACAAGGCAGCAGAACGAGAACCCAATACTACTGCAGCCAGGATAAATTCTGATAAATTAACTGAAACTAATTCTGCTTTCACAAACATTTACTACTGGGACAAGCAACAATCTGCTGACAGTTATATAATCCAGTTCCATCTCACACTGAAATGCACGAAAGATCAATCTTCCCATTTCTGCACCTGTTTCTTAGTTTCGAA
>Ga0210059_1005289_pt1 | contig 20798 bp, 12 predicted proteins | sample Ectturendosymbi2_FD_188042 | JGI IMG/M metagenome (GOLD analysis project Ga0210059, IMG submission 188042) | Ecteinascidia turbinata endosymbiont from Florida, USA - Sample 2 (SPAdes) (version 2) | ecosystem: Host-associated > Tunicates > Ascidians > Unclassified | place: Key West, Florida...
CCCCCCCCGTAGTGATTCGGCGCCCGAGAAATTGTGCCCCCTTGACCTCTCGTTACGTCTCTGGTGTTATGCAATAAAAATCGGAAAATTTTCTGAAAATAAACAAATTTTCAAGTCAGAACGTCATCAACTTCTATTCCATGAACATCTGCAATTTTCGAACACAATATTAGGCCTACCGCATAGAGCTTGCACAGACTGACAACAACGGTTACTGGCTGCATTTCAAGTTTCTTCGTGTAGTTTTTGTGTCACTTCTGATCCTGCCACACGCGTTTTTTCAGCGTGGACCTATGTTTGTTTTGCTAATAATAAAACTTTTCCAACATTCAACAAGTTACTCTTTAAGGTTAGAGAAGTTTGAGAATAATTTATGAATTTTTTGAAGGCCGCTTCTGCTCCGGAAACGTCCCAGTAAGCCTGGGTAATGGTGAGAATGTAATTTAGCCAAAATGTGTATGGTTATTAACCGTGTTTGTTAAAAAAAAGTTACCTGAGCAGTTACGTCTTCACTGCTATGCAGTCAGTACACATCAGGATGAACTTGTCCTTGAGCCCCCCCTAAAAAAAATCCTGGATCTGCCTATGACAGCAGTGGTTCTTAACCGGGTGGCATGCTTCTCCAGGGGGCGTCAGAAAGCTTTCAAGGGGCGCAGTAAGCTCTACTCACTCTACAACATCGAAAGTCTTAGACCAGTAAAATGTTCCGGCTAATTTACGTATTTAAAGTCAAGGGGTGTTGAAACCAATGACAGTTACTAAAGGGAGGCATGGTAGAGAAAAAGTTAACCACTACTGATTTACAGCTATATACGCTTCCCTCTCAAAGGGAGTTGTGGAATGTTGGCCTTATTGCGAATGCGTAGTAATGCTTTCTTTTACGAAGAACCGGTTTGATCAAAGGCACACGAAGATGTTACTGCAGTTCTGTTACCAGCTCAGTTGTTGCGTTGTTTCATAGAGAAACCAAACGCGTCAAGCATGTCGAGTGGAAAACTTAGTGGGGTTCAGTACAGAAAAAGGAAAACAAAACAAGAACAAGAAGCGCAGAAGTCAGAAAAGTCATCGCGGAGTTTTCTTACAAAGCACCCAGTTAAACAGAGTAAGACTTCAAGTAAAATCCAGATGCTTGTGAATCTTGAGTTAGTTCATCCAGAAGAGAGATCTGTTCATCTAACAGTCTAACCAATCTGAATAGGGATAGCAGCGAGGCAACACAGCGCAATGTTAAATTAGTCCCTTCAACTTCTGAGTGCAGTTTGTCGCTGTCTATGGATGTTGAAATTGGTCAAACTGTGCCACGTAATGTAGGCGCGAATGCTTCCATTTTGAAACAAACCGCTTCAGAAGACACAGCTGCGTCCTTAAATGTAACTTTAAGTGATTGTTTAGTAGAGAAGTTCGGTATGCCACCTACTAATAATGAATGTTTCTGTGAAGCACACTACTTATCTGCAAAAGACTCGGGCATATCAGCAGTCTTTCAATTTCACGATGTTGGAATGCTTGAATTTAGCCCTGGATTACAAACACCAATAATTTCGCATGCGCTTCAGACGGAAATGATCATTCGTGGCTCCGAATATTTTCAAAATCAAGAGGGGCCATTTCACGAACATGACAAACGTTCAATGCCCAAAGCATGGTTTAAAAAGCGCCTTGCTGGCGGAGAAAGTGTGGGTGTTAATCGGTCATGGCTTGTCTACTCTCCACAAAAGCAAGCAGCTTACTGTTTGTGCTGCTTACTTTCTTCAGGTTCGTTGCAATCATCTTTTGTGAAATCGAAAGGTTTCACAAAATGGAGAAAAACGGACAAAGTAAACAGTCAGAGGGAAGCCGATGTCATCGAAATTCTTTCCGTACATGGAAAGATGCTGCGAGAAGAATACTCCAACATAAAGGAATAGACGCCGCACTTGAAAACATAAGCGAAGAAAAGGATCGTTGGCGAAATGTGCTCAAAAGAGTGTTCAATTGCATAAAATATTTAGCTTCACAGAACTTGGCACTTCGGGATCACCTAGAAGTTCTCACAGCTTCCAGCGATGAAAGAATCGGAAATTTTTGTCACTCATCAAGCTTATCGCGGAGTATGGTCCAATACTACGAAATCACCTCCCCCACCCACAAGCTCATGACGGTGCTGTGTCTCATTTATCCCCTGCAATTCAAAACGACTTTATTAGATTTATCGCAGAAAATGTTAGAAGCGAGTTGTTACGCTCCATTAAAAGAAACAAGTACTACGGTGTCATGTTCGACACCACACCCGACGCTAGACGTCGTGAACAGATGTCTCAGATCATCCGGTATGTTGATGTTGACTTTGTTACCAAGAATGTAGAAGTTCGGGAATCTTTTTTCATACAAGTTCACTCCAAAGACGCAAAATCCATTGTGGATTTGATTACGCATACGTTAGAACGCGACATGCTGCCGTTGGCAGATTGCCGATCCCAATGTTACGATAACGCTGCTGTCATGTCTGGCCATCTAAGTGGTGTCCAAAAAAGAATTGTGGGTAGAAATCCACGGACCATATTTGTCAACTGTGATAATCACAGTTTAAATCTGGTAGGTGTGCACTCTGCTTCGCGAGAGTTAGAAGCGATGATGTTTTTTCGTGCTGTTGAAAGCCTGTATAAGTTTTTTGCAAAATCAACGCAGCGTTGGAAAAAAATGAAAGATGTTTTAACTTTTTCGGTTAAGCAAGAATGTGACACTCGCTGGAGTGCAAAATTTGACGCCGTGAAAGCTGTTCATTTTGGGCTTGATGAACTAGTTGACCTGCTGGAAACCATGTCAGCTGATACTAACGAAACATCGGAAACAAGAGGAGATGCTCGGAGTTTGCTGCAAAATATTGTTAAGTTCAACTTCATTACGCTTTTGGCATTTTGGTATGATCTTTTGACTAAAACTAACCGCGTGCAAAACAGATTGCAAGACCCCGCTATGAATTTTCATGAAGCATCAAAAGATCTGAGAGCCCTAAAACAAGTTTTTGAGCAAATGAGGGTCAGCTTGTGCAAAAGCGCTTTAGTCAGCGGCAAAAAAAATGCAGGATGTGGGGAGTGCAAATCCAAGGCCGAGTCCGGAGAAGAAAGAAAATGGATGGAGAGCAATTATGAGATGAAGTTCTTACTGCAGAAATGGAGCTCACGAGGGTGATGAAAAGTGTTGTATCGAAAAACAACCTTTTAACAGGATTGACTTTGACAAAATCATTGATGACGTCGCCGCACCTAAGGCACGAAAAATATGTCTTTAGCAATTTGCAAGTAAAATTGTTTAAACTCCAGGATCTATTCTAGAGAGTTGTACGTTTTTTATGTAAAAACACGGCATGTCTGATGCTTCCCGTTTGCGCGATACTAGCAAGCGTAATCGCATTTTCGTGGTGACAAAAAAACTCACAAAAATCACCATGCCACACACGTGAAGTATTAAAAGCATAAATTACATCATGCAGGTTATGTTGTGTCGGCTATTTTGTAATCTTTACGAAATTTCTAGAGGCGTTATGATGACAAAATGTACAAAGGTTTGGTGAGGAATCGTGGTTAGGTTTTGGACGGATGGGCAGCACGGTGTAAAATGATTAAAATGCTTATTTCATGTGCTTTTAAAGGTGATCTCTGTTCAACGCAATTACAATTGTTTCAGAGGTATTTAACCCGGGTTGTCATATTGTATTAAGTCTATTATATTTCACTGCATCGTTTACACAAAAGCAAAAACCAACTTTAGGCCTAATTCTCAACGCCAACGCTGCGTTTAAAACATCTTATTTTTCCTGGAAATACTTAATCATAAAGTCCACATGTAATATGACTTTTCTTCTCGTACTATCCTGGGTACTGTATGGGGAAGCACTTAACTCAAAGAATGGGATCACCGTAGTGTCATCACGATATCACCCAAATTTGTTGAGTTTGCAGAGATTGTTACTTGCAAGGAAAAGTAAAAGACCGTAGGTTCGAACATGGGGGCGCCAAACATGTTTCTTGCCCCGGGCGCCATCTAACCTCGTTACGCCCCTGTGCAGAGCACCTGCTGTGTGCAGATGAATCTCTGCGTTTTTTTCTCAGTGAACTGTTTAACATGTGTATTTTTAACGGGTATATACCCGATTCCTGTTTAAACACAACAATAGTTCCCATATGCAAAAACAAGAATGGGAATATGTCTGACAATTCAAATTACAGACCAGTCGCAGTAGCCACAGTGGTGTCAAAGCTACTTGAGCACTTCATATTATCTAACATCTCTGCTATCCTTGGTACCACAGACAATCAGTTTGGTTTTAAGGCTGGGCACAGTACTGATCAATGTACATTTTTGTTGAAGCAAACTGCTTCATACTTTGTAACCATGGTTCATCTGTGCATGCTGTGTTTTTAGATGCCTCGAAAGCATTCGATCGAGTAGGCTACTACACATGAAATTATTTGAGAAACTAATTCAGAGAACGGTGCCAATGTGTTTTGTGCGCCTGCTGAAACATTGGTACAAAGAACAAACGATGCAAATAAAATGGAGCAAGCATTTTTCTGAACCGTTTCATGTGTCTAATGGGGTTAGACAAGGGTGTTGTGGGGGGAGTACTGAGTCCATACTTATTTGCTGTTTATTTGGATGATTTGTCCAATGAACTAAACAACATTAAAGTAGTGTGTTCGTGTTATGTTGGTGAAGTCTTATTAAATCACTTGATGCTTGCTGATGATATTTGTGTGTTCTGTCCAAGTGTACTTTGGTTGCAAAGAATACTAGATCTGTACCAGGCGTATGCAGAATCGCATGGGATTATATTCAACTGCAACAAAACTGTTTGTATGACGTTTGAGGCTTGGGTGGTCAATACGTAAAATCTGTTGACCAATACAAACATCTGGTGGATTGTATTGGATACTGAGCTCTCAGATGCCAAAGACATTCAGAAACAACTGCGATATCAATATTGTGCAGCAAACAAGCTGCGAGCCTCTTTTTCCCGTTGTTCAAATGCAGTTAAAAACGTACTTTTTCGTTCCTTTTGCACTCCCATGTATGCATCTCAACTATGGTGTATTTTCAGCAAGTCATGCATGCAGAGATTGGAAAGAGGAAGCATTGTTATGGTCAGCGCCGAGTGACAGTTAGCATCGCTACGCCACTGCAATGGAGCATGCGGTGGGATATTACCTCGCTGGTTCAAGTGTAAACGTATTTCGTGCCAAAAATCTATTACTCCAATAGGCGTAAATATATTTTTCTTTGCGTCAATAGGGGAACCAAGGGCAAAAATGTTCACCTTTGGATGGATGAAACAAGTTACAATTTTGCTGATCAAATTTCAGAGTAGTGCTTTCGTTTTTTTAAATCTCTGAATTTATCACCACTTAAGTCTAAATATTTGGATAATTCTAAATAAATTTCTTGTCGTGTGAGGAGAAAAGAACTAGGAAAGGTGTAGGTAACGTTACAAAAAATGGCAAAGCTTTGTTAGTCCAAATACGCGAAATATGTGGCGAAGAAATTTGAGTGTCAGTGCACAATATTAGCTTATTGAATATTACCTACTGTTTTGATTAGTGCTGCTATGCACACTCGCCTACATCGAGTGTGCCTACAATTAGTGCTGCTATATACACTCGCCTACATCGAGTTGTTTAAAATAAAAAGAAATGATTCGCCTCTTTCCCACGTTCTCAAATAACATACTTCAATACTGAGTAGCAGGCAGAACATGGGAGCTTCATAAGGGCATCACGTCCTCTGCTTACACAGTGTGGTGAGTAGTGTTTTTTAACGAACAAGACAATTTACAAATTTTTTTGAGTCAAACAAATGTATTGAAGCATAGCAACAGCAAACACCTTCATCTTGGTATTTGGCAACATTTCAAATATTTTTTGCAGCATTTTTCAAGGAGTTAGCTTTCATTACCATCAGGAAACGCGAGGTCTCGAGTCTCGGTCTCGAGCTTTCAGGTCTCGGCCTCCACTTTTATGGCAAAGTCTCGGTCTCGAAGTTTCAGCTAGGTCTCGGTCTCAGTCTTGGAGGTTACGGTCTCGACTACATCACTGACAAGTTTAGTGAAAACAAACGGTTGTCAGCCGAAAGCTAAATGTCTCACAAGAATGTTTAAAAACTTGATCAAAACAATTTACATGCTTATGGGCACCGCTGAGCATCCCCACCCGATCTTTTTTTTTGGTTAGCCGTTTACTTCAAAACCTGATGTTAATATGTCTTCATTTCTCTACCACTGCCGGAATCCTTCTTCTTTTAAGCCAGTTTTTCAAACCACCGTTGGGCCGCACTACAGTAGATCTCGGGGCAAGTGTTGAGCAGCCATTCGATTGTCTGATCGTCCAGAAGGGTCAGGCCTTGTAGTCCAAGAGGAGGTCGATGGTGGGTGGGCTAAGCCCCCCAAACAATGCTCAAAGCCGCCCAAATTGAAATATGAAACACTATAAATCAGTAAAGTTTTGTCAATTTTTACAATGTCAAGCCCCCTGAGCAAATGCAAACCCCCCTGTTGAAGACTTTCTGGCGACGGTTCTGTGAAGATGGGGCGCTCTTTCAGTGTTCTGCTTCTCTCTCAGTTTTGTCTGTATTTATCAACTAACAGCTACTCTGTAGTGCTCAATTACCAAACAATTTTGTGCTCTTGTATTATTCAATTAGGCCTACCCTTGTAATGTGGAAACATGTGTGATGTGCCTGTAGCAAATAAATAAATAAGATAACAATCACATTCATCCATCTGAAAGAAACACACAAGAAAACAAACAAACACAACGAACAAGGAATATTCACGAAGGGAAATAAACAGCGATTAAGTAGAATATTCACCTAGGGAAACAGCGATTAAACAGCGTAGATGCTCAAGTGTTTCAAAATGTTAATAACAAACATTCTGTTTAAAGCTAGCCATCGCTAGCTAGGCAAGAGTGACTAAAATGTAAAGAAAATATATACATATATCTGTCTATGGAAAGAGATCCTTTCTCAGCAAAGAATCAGACACTTTAAGATCTTACAGAGTATATATTTCGCCTACGATGTAGGCATCATCAGCTCTGCGAAGTGCATGAAGTATAAATAAAATAAAATAAAACCCGCAAACAGTAAAGTTACCAATTAAGAAAATCTAAATAAAAATTTGCAACCCCAGCTGCCCACTTTACATTGGAAAGGAAAAGGTCACAGTAGGAACAACCATCCAAAACAAACTACCAAGTGTACAGTGACGTAACAAACAAAATAACAGTCCAGTAGGCTACACAGTAGTATAACAGTCCAGTAGGTTACACAACAGGTACATGTAACAAAATAACAGTCCAGTAGGTTACACAACAGATACATATATCTGTTGATAGCAGTGCTTCACACATAGCTTCCCTCAAGGCGCGCAAGAGCCACTGCACTGGATTTGAGGCAGTTTCGGCCACAACTCGCCTACCGATCCCGTTAGAGAATCAACGAAGACACCATATGATGCAGAATAGCATGCACTTTCTGATAAACAAAAACAGGTGCCATTAGATTTGAAATTTTCCGTAGCAGTGTGAAGTTACCATGACGTCTGTGTGACGTCATTGTAACGCATGAGAAACTTTCAAGTTTTAATGTAGGCCCTACCTGATTTTTTGTTTATCAGAAAATACACAAAAATCTGCACCTTTGATGTCTTGACTCTCTAACGCAATCGGTCGGCGACTTATTCCCGAAATTGCCCCAAGAGCCAAAAATATTGGTTCTACGCGGTCCTTAACTTGTTAAAGGTGCAAAGTTTAATTTTTGTATTCGTATTATCTTTTCCTGATATCACTGAAAACGCCCAGACACTTCCTCGCGTCTAAACTGAAGGCTGTAACACTGAAATCATTTGCTAAATTACCTTTTACTCTTTTACCTTTCGTAAGGTACTTTGGATAATTTATTAATAATTTGTTCAGTGACATCCAATCATGGGCTTTATGTAATTCATGAATAACTGTCGTTTGCAATGAAGATAGACTGTGACTCACACTCTGTGAGCATGGGCGTACCGAGGTTAAATGGTGCCCGGGGCAAGAAGCAAGTTTGGCGCCTCCTGGGAGCAAATGTACTGTATTGAAGAAAATACTTGCGATATTGTTAGGACTTTTCGACGCCTGGGGCATTATGCTCCCCTTGCCACCCTCGGTACGCCCCTGTCTGTGAGAGAGTAAGGTAGGTATCTTATGTATAAAGCACCGTTTTATTTGAACAAGCTGTGAACTTCCAGCAGGGAACTCTGCAGCTGAATTGTTGAAAGGGGAAACACTGTCAGATAGTCAGGCCTTTCACAACATTCCATATTCCGTGAAACCTCAGTGGTGATGATTTCGTGTGGATGTAATCTGAAGAAAAAGCGCTTTTAAAAATCAACACGTCATTGGCTATGCTCCAGTTTGGTTTGAGCAGCAAAGTAAACAACTTTTACGATGAAGTTATGAACTTAAGTTAATGAACGACTTGCGGAAGCGTTTTTGGCACTGTTGTAGTTTTGGAATCACTCACGACCGTAACATTTAAAGAAAGGATTGTCGCATTGATTTTTCTACACTTTTTCAGATGTGAATGCTCATGTTTACACAGCGTGTCCTTATAAAAGCGGGCTGAATAACACTAAAGGATGGTACAGTTTCAAGCGATTTACGTCTGATCAATGACATGTAACATTACATGTCATTGGCCTGATATAAGCCAGTTAATCTTTTTGAAATAGTTTATACTGAGGAGCTTCCGAATTTCACGATGTTTTGTTACTGAAAATTGAAAATCGAATTTAAACTGAAAACCTTGATTTTCTTTACTCACAGCTACACTCGATACAAATGCTCACATTTGTGCGTAATTTCACATAAAGGAATGTTACAGTCTGTTTGGTGCTTGCGCATGAAAACCATTCAAAACCTACGGATCTACATTTGTGTCAAAATGATGTTCATCTGCTGATCATAACATTCGGTCTCAAGCATACGGTTGTCATAATGCTCATTTATTAGTAATAAATTCTGCCCAAAGTAAATGCTACAAACTTTCCAAGCATGCGTTTGTTGCATCGTAAAATGACGTGGTGGGCACTCTTTGGTCGTATATCCTAAAGCAGCTGCATTCGCATTATGAAGCGACGAAATCGACTTGCTGTTAACGATTTTTGCTTGTTTTCGTGGTTGTCTTCTGTTGTTCTCAGGAAATTTTGCGAGATAGCTACTATAAAAAAAGCAGTTTGTTCTTGGGGATAGGTGGCGTTGCAAGTTGCATGTGAGGAGTGACATATAGAAAGAGTTAAAAGGCTGCAAATGATCACACCACGCGCACTTCTTTCGAGCGCCGGCACTGTTTGAAAGGCAGCTACTTGAAACGAAAAAATTTGCTTCATTTTTGGTATCCTATCATGATGAAGGTTTCTAACTCTGATATATTGAAAAAGATCAATTTTCAATTTTGACAGGTTGTGCTTGCAAGCGCATAAGCATTAAAGCAGTTGTGCGTATAATGTCTGAACTAGGGAGTTTGGGTTCTTCAATTTTATGGATTGTACTTCTGTTTTCATCTAACAGTCTCCTCAGTTCACCTTCAGAGGGAGTACGTAGTCAAGTCCACAAAAGGCTTAGTCAGGACTTCGTAACTCATGCACATTTGATTGACAAGTTGATTCGAGAGAATGTTCAGGAAAACAAGGAAAGGGACGTAATTCTGTCATTTCCAGAGGTGAACTCTACAAGTGGATTGTTGAAAGGAGCAACACTGGTTGACTGTCACGCTTTTTACAGCATTCCATATGCCGAAGAACCTCAGAGGTGACGATTTCTTATAACTGTACAGTAGGATATCTCTGAAAAAAACACCGCTTGTAAAAATGAACACATCTCTTCAGTTTCTCACGAACGTTTTTACATGCAGTTTGTGTGCAATTTGCGTTTTTTGATGTTGAAATGAATGAGAAAAGCAATTAGGGTTTGTATATAACCAACAATGAGCGTGGGAATTATTTCCTACACTAAAAGATCTTGTTGGTTCTTTTGGCAAACATTTTGCCTTCACTGCTCTTTCCATTTTAAAACAGAATGCAATGCTGCGGGGCGAGTTGGGCTTACTGTAAAATGTCTGGGAGCATAGATGTCGTAAAAGGGTGGCAGGGGGGCCTTGGCCAGGCTTCCTGGTTTTTTAAATTTGACATTTTTCTATTACAATTTTAGCAAGGAAAGGTTGTTTTCTTAGTTTCCAGAGGGAAAAATGAAATTTCATCACTTTTGGCCCCCTTTGGAAAAATCTAGATGGCTACCTCTGGAAAAATCCTCTATTACCCTCCATCTGGAAAAAATCCTTCCGACGCCCATCTCTGGGAGTTGAATACTGATTATTTGCACGACGTTTTAACGGTGGTCCTGTACAGGCTCTAGATTTCTAGAACTGATTATACTAATTGCATACAGTTTTCTCTCAATTGAAAAAATTCTCTATTTAAAATTTTAATATTGTGTGAATTTCAGCTCTACTGCACATTTCAGTTTCATAAAATCACTCTGTTTTAAGCACGTCCGCTAGCCTTGTGATTTTCAACCGGTGTTCCGCGGAAGATCGTCGGCTGTTGAATTTCATTATGGAAGTAATTATCCTCTCCCACCAGTTCGAATCTTCAATATACAGTAAAGTTCTGCACAACACATGTACAATAACAGCATTTTTTGGTTCCTTTGTTACAAACGATTGATGAAATACCATGAGGTTTTCAGTCATCTAGTTTACTAAGCCTGCAATACAACTTTCACTACTATCATTAGTTATATGAAAAAAGACAAGCTGATAAAAGCAAACACACGTACGATTTTCACAGAAGTGTGCATGCCTATGGGCGGTGAGTCTCTGCTGTGCATAATGAGCCTTGTTCTGCAGGCCTGTTGCTGTTTCAATAGCGCAATAATTATATGTAAACTTTACAGTTAGTTTACAGTGGGCCGTTCATTACTGCAACAGCGCTAAAGTTAGATTGTAAAGTGGCAAGAAAATTTGTTTAAGCTAACATAAAACAAAAATAAAGAATTGCTGTAATAGAGATGGACAGATATTCGAAAACGACGAGTGCAAATGAAACGGTTAGTATTGGTAACACTGAAAAGAAAGCAAAATCCACTCTGAGCCGATTCAGAGAAAGGTATATTTCGCTTTGATTTGCTTTCACCGGTGACCCGACTGCCCCGATCCCATGCAATTTGAAGGGGTACGGTTGTAGGAAAGAGTTATATAACAGCTCCATGGTTCCAATCAATCTGAAACATCATCTCGAAACAAACCAACCTTCAGTTGAAAACAAGAAAACGGAGCATTTCGTTCTCCTTCATAAAAACAGATAAAGGTAATTGTGGATTACATGAAACGAGCAACAGCAGTACCTGAGAAAGTCTAAAATTGTGCTACCCTGTAGCTGAGCTCGTAGCTAAGTCATGACATCCACATACTGTAGCAGAGAAAGTAATGCTATAGTACAAGCGTATAAAATCTTTGTAAAGGAGACGTTTGGTCCTGGCACTGTTAATTATGTTGTGGAAAGACTGCTTTCAAGGGGCTCTGCGTTACAACTGTTTGCAGCACGCTTTCCTATGGTAAGACCTACCTGAAACACGTATACCGCAAAAACCTCTGTTTGAGCGCCACCTCTATTTGAACACCACCTCTAATAGAACGCCACTATAAAGGAAGGGTTGAAAAATAGAGCGCCACCCTCTAATTGAACGCCACTTTGATGAATTCTTCTATTTGGAAATAGTTACGGCTGAAATCTCTTTTCTACCGTATTTCTCCACAAATAAGACCTACCTTAAAAATAAGACCTAGCCTGAATTTCCAGAATGATTTTAATATAAGCCCTACCTTTAATCTGTGATTACTTACCAGTAATCACCTTGTATTCGTGTCTTTTGTTAATTATGTAAATGTGTTAGATGTTTTTTCTTTTCATTAATAAATTTTATCTCAGAATTCCGACCAGCTAGTCTAAAAATAGAGCGGCACCCTCTAAATGAATGCCACCTCTAATAGAACGCCAATATAAAGGAAGGGTTGAAAAATAGAGCGCCATGGCGGTGAAATAGAGCTTTTACGGTAATAATATTGACAGTTTCCACCTGTACACACATAGACATTACTACTGGTCTATTGCAATCAACTAAAACACTCCAAAGAAGCCAGGATAGAAAAGAAATAAATAAAACAACCTGAAAGGACAGAATAAAAAGCGAAGTAAAAATGAACGTAAATATGAAAACAAATAAAAACAAAACCTCAGTAACCCAACAACGAATTAACAAGATAAGAATAAATATAGCTGAAATCTAAAAAGGCGATGGACAAATCCAGAGGTTTAGTAAAAAAGCACTATGTACGGTAAACCGTGAAAAGCACACGAGAAAATTAAATCACATCTAAACTAACCAAAACAAATACGAATCAAAAGTAGACAAAACTGGAACTCGAAAATAGGCTCAAAATCACCTGATGTCATGAAAGAAATGTTTTCATTTTCAACTTCAGCACCCGCTGAATCACACTTATGCGTTTTTGATCTACCCATTACAAATTGTGCAAGTTAACGAAATCAGTTGCGTTAGTTATGCCTCCGGACTATTGAAAAAAATCTAACAAAATACTTTTAACATTTCGTCGTGTGGAACTTTGTTCCTTGCTGCTGCTTCTATCCGCCAGTCATATTTGAAATGATGAATTTGAATTGCCTCAAAGATTACCATTTCCTCTTAAGCGCATCATTTAAAGGTAGGCCTATATATATTGCACAAAATTAACAGTTCAATAAAAGTTGACCAGTCTCAACTTAAAGTTACTGCATGAGATTTTAAGTAGGCCTAAACGATTTCTTTCGTGAGTAACCATGCATCAGTTTCATTGGAATAGTACCGTCTGCTTAAAGCGAGTCAAACAAGGAAGGCCTACAAAGTTTGTGAATAATTCTCAAGTAAAACCCTGCGGCCAGCAGGCAAAGAGCTGCAGAAGTACAATTGTAGGATCTCTTTCTCGTTTTCACTTGGATATAGATTTTGTACTGTTCTGTTTAGAGCAGTGGTTCTTAACCTGGGGTAAATTTACCCTGGGGGTGAATTTTATCTTCCAAGGGGTAAATTTGCTCAACCAAAAATTGCAGCCAATGTTAATTTTCATAAATCATTTCAAACTGTAAGAGTTGGTTAATTTCGTATCTTTTAAATAAAGGAGCACCATTGAGTATATTGCGGGTAAATCTGGTAATTTTGTTTGATAAAGGGGTAAGATATGTAAAAGGTTAATAATCACTGGTTTAGAGTGGCGAAATTTAAGTGTTTTCCATTTCAGAAGTACACGTTTAAAAATTTTGAAGCACATTTTAATGCAAACTTTTCTGAAACTTTATGGTTTGGCGCTTCATACAATAAATGAGTCAATCAGTAAATGGGCAAAGCTTTCGAACATCTATTTTTCAAGAAGAATACTTCATTAATAAAAATTAGTCAGGAATACTGCAACTGCATAATTAAATATTACTGCCAATTCTTTCATTCCAGTAAAATGCCGCACATTTTTATTTTCTTCAAAATTCTGAAGTTTCGAAAGTTTTTCATCTTAGAGAACGTGTTTTTTCTACTTTGCTTTAAAACATATTGTGTAGGACAAGTAAAAAATACTTTTCTACGACATGACTGTGTTTGCTCGTGAAAACGTTGAGCAGCTCGAAATATTGTGAGCGCACACAAAAGTTGACGATGAGGTGCTGTGGTGAACCTCAACTTTTGCTTTCATATTCAAGTTACTTCAACATTTGCAATGGCAAATGTGTATTCTCATACGTCCATTTGCGGGTTTACTGAAGATTGTCGTCGTAAGTTAAATACTGTAAAAATTCAACCACTGAAATAGTTTTCACTGCACTACTGGCGATCGTGGATCCGCAAACATTGTTTTTGTTCCTCAGGACAGCAACCAGGAGGGGAACCGGGCGATTGCTCCCCCGGAAATTTCAAAAACATGTTTGGTCGTAGACTACAATCATGGCGCAATTTTGTTGTAAAACATGTGGGGAACAGCTTTGTGTGAAACCAATATAGTCATCAGGTCGATGCAGAAGTGAAGTTTTATAAATACCGATTCCCAATCTTGTTTCTGGAGGTAGTTTGAAAGCAACACTAATCACACTTTGCTTTATCTTTGCCGATATTATTCCTGCACATTTCCGTTTTTTTAAAAAGCTGCAAATATTTTTAATGCTACTGGGGTTCATACATGCAGCCTCACGTCTCCCAAAAGCTCCACTGATATCCTGTTACCAGTAGCAAAAAAAAAAAAGACGTTTGGCCTGAAATAAGCGTAGCCTACTTCGCAAAATGATTTCAATATATTTTTACTGCTGGTGGGTAGTGGATGTATCCTTTCAATCTCCTTTTGTTTGCACCTGCGTACATACCCATCTAGCCTACAATGTGATTTCTGCATGTCTAATCGTCTGGTGACTGTTGTCTTGTGACATCTGTCAGTGATGCCACTAAGCTCAGTCTTTTCACAATCAAATTTTTCACGCTTGACATCAGATTTAAATAGATGAAATTAATGTCAAAAGTTTCATTCTAAGAGTTCTTCTTGCATAACGACACGAAAACAGAAATCAAAATGCACAACGATGAATTGGCAAAAAAGTATCACGTTTCACCTGTACTAACACAAAAAGAATGTCCTGCAAAACTAGGTGAGATGTACCTGTAAAGCATATGTTTCGCACTTGGATTAAAGCTTTGCTGCATTGTGGGGTTGGTTAAAATGAAGTAAATCAGATGGCTCTCGAACCAATGCATTCAGCACAGGCACAAAGTCGCAAAGTGTAAGAGTCACGGAAAAAATATCTTTTGGATTTGTTGGTCACCACTGTCGCGACATTACAAGAAGTGAGGATAAATGTATATTTTATCTTTAATTCCTAGTCAAGTCCCTACGTTTTGAGCTATAGGTCAATATATACCTAGGTAAATACTTGTCAAACGTTTTGATTGACATCCTGTTTACTAATGGTTGAAGACAGTCGCCCATCCTAAAACTAAGTCTCCACGATAGTGCTGCTTTTTGTCTTCGGCGAAAGCTTCGCAGATATTTACCCGAAAGTGTAACTTTCTAACGTTATATACACTAGCATCATTAAATTTTACGCTGTCTGTTTCTGATTACGTGATAACCAACGTTAAAGAAAATCCAGTTTCATTTCTGCATGAAACAAATCATGACTCTACTCTGGTCTCTCACATGTGCAGCTGTAAAACTCTCACTGTTTCAAGAAAATAACCTTTCTAACCAGTGGCGTAACTGGCGGGGGTCAGAGGGACGAGCCGCCTCCTGTGGCAAACTCAATGTAAAATCCAGGCCCCCTTTACCTGACATTTTGATATTTAGTAATCTTTTCATTTTCAGTAGGTTGTTGATTTTTTGCGCTTTTCGGGGTGTTTTCGTTGTTTTTTGGCTAGTATTGACATCCACGACATCCGGATTCACTATCATTTCTTAACTTTTTTCTGAGTGTTGACTATAGTGGCCCCCTACAGCGGCCAGTGGGCCCCCTTCAGCTACGTTTTGCCCCCCTTGGCTTAAACCTCTAGATACGCCCCTGTTTCTAACAGTATACCACACAGGGTAAAAACAGAAACAGTTAACCATCTTTCGCGGTCTCCACAAACATGAAAAATGCTAAAAATCATTTTATCGAAACTAAAATTTATAAACTAATTTTAATCAGTGATACACACCAAACTCTGTTTCAACATCAACTTGCCTCTGTGTGGCCTACCATCTAACATGAAAAGCTCTTCACACAAAACATGACAAACACCACTTTTAATTTTGAAACCTCTCCGAATACAAAACCTAAAGAGAAAAAGGTTGGGTGGCATAGCATATTATATCCCCACCGTCTGAAAAAGTGAGGGGACAAGTCCCCCGTGTCCCCCAGAAAATTGCGCTCATGGCTACAACAACAAGTGACAATAATTGTGCCCCTAGAAAATAGTACAACAAGTTGTAATCATTTTGCTTCACCGAAAATATCATATGGTTGCGGCCCTGGCTGTCCTTATGGTCATATTTTAGATACATGTCTCCTGAACCTGTCCACTACAGAGGTACTATTGATGTGTCAACTCCTGACTACGTTGTTTGCCATCAAGGCCATGAAGTCTGCGACGAAGAGGGTAAATGCGACAGAAACGTAAGTGCAACGGTACTATTTTTCTGAAAAGCTTATAATAGAGTAGATAATATCTAAAACCCTTTCGAAAAGCTGGGTTTTCGTAACAGCATATTAATTTTTTCATCATTGATCTAGATCAGGGGTCTCCAAACTTTTTTGTTCGAGGGCCACATAAGCTGTTACTCAACAGTCCGAGGGCCGGACATCTTACATAATGTGATTGTTTCAGGAAATGTTTCTGCCAAATCAACAAATTTTCCTTTGTTATATTGTTTTTCCTTATTGGCAAAATGTCTACGCGGGCCGGATGAAATGGCTTCGCGGGCCGGATTTGGCCCGCGGGCCGTAGTTTGGAGACCCCTGATCTAACCTGATGCCTCACAAATTGCACACATCAGTAGGCTGCAGCCTATTCTTTCCTAAAGCAATTGCTACAGAATGGAAGATGGTCAGCGCAAACTTTTGTTGTTGCAATTCAAGCAGCAAGCTTCAAGATGGTCAGCGCAAACTTTTGTTGTCGCAATTCAAAGCAGCAAGCTTTTGTTGTCGCAATTCAAGCAGCAAGCTTCACCTCTGTGGCGCCCCTTTGAATGGCGCTTATGCCATAAATGCGCCCCTTTTTGGTGCCCACGGAAGTAGAAACAGATTTTAAAATACTCTGAAATAAACAATGGTTTTCGTTAAGTCAAACGTTAAGGTTTACGTGCCGGACTTTACGCAACCTCTCATCGAATAGCGGGAAACAATGCTATTGTTTCGTAATAGTTCCACAGTTTCGTTATTTGTTTGCCGCGTGAGGACTGCCCAGCCTTCACAAACGCAGTCGCGTTCGCACTTCGCAGTTCTCGACGTATTGCCGTGCTGTATGAAAATGGTCTGTTTTTTACAAGTTCATTCTTTAATGCCTGATGACCGCCCTGAAAGGAAAAGGAAAGGCAGCAGTAAAAATAAGAATGCAATGTGGAAAACGTATTACTGGCTCAAGATTTTACAAGCCTCCAAAATGAAAACGAAAAACCAGTTTCAGGGCTATTGCCAGTGCAGTTCGTGTGTCCGCAGTTTGTCTGTATCGTAATTTTGCAACATGAAAGTGAGTGGATGGGTTTCTTGACGGAACTAATCTTCAGATTGACAGGAGCGTAACAAGGTTAGATGGCGCTCGGGACAAGATGCAAGTTTGGCGCCCCTATTTTCGAACCTGAGGTCTTCCGGAAGGAAATTTACTGCATTGAAGAATGTACGTGTGACATTGTTGGGATTTTTTGGAGCCCCCGCAGTATTTCAGCGCCCCCAGAGTGATTCGGCGCCCGGATAATTGCGCCCCCTTGCCCCTTCATTACGCCCCAATGTTTACGTTAGCAAACAACTTGCCGCTCTGTGAAAAAAATGCATTAAACGTGCTCGATTAGCTCAAGGAATTATGGCCTACGCAACTATGCAATTGTGCAGCTCCTCACTTCATACACGTGGACAACGCAGAGGAGTATTGAATTACTGCTAGGGACGTAACGAGGTTAGATGGTGCCCGGGGCAAGAAGCAAGTTTGGCGCCCCTAATTTCGAATCTGAGGTCTTTCGGAAGCAAATGTACTGCACTGAAGTTCTTGTGACATTGTTGGGACTTTTCCGCGTCCCGCAGTAATTCAGCGCCCTCATAGTGATTCGCCGCTCGGGGAATTGTGCCCCTTGCCCCCGTCGTTACCCCCGTGATTACTGCGCGCAGCGACGCGCCTCAAGAATTCATGGTGCACTGCTCTAACCAGAGGCATACGGAAGCTAGGGGTGTAGGCGGGGCAAAATTTTCAATTCACCCGAATTTTTGCGCTAGTTTGAGGAGAAACGAATGGGAGAATTTCGCAGGGCGATGACTCTGTTTCAGAGACTTGCCCATAAGTATCGGGAAGTTTTTCCTGAGTTTTTTTAAGTTTGTCCGAATCTTCCCCCCACTTCGTACGCCTATAGCTTTGACGCAGAAACTTTGGCAAAATACTACCTATCTACAGCTTAGTGGATTGAATAATTGGTTTTACGTGGTCATAACAATTTTTGCTCAACACTTGAATATTTGCAGTCCAAAATTGGTGGATTGACGGCGCCTTTTGCTCCCACCTGGCGACGCGTCAGGCAACAGTTACTGATGACTGTGTGGTTTTGATCCTTTTGTTGCAATTGCAAACCCGTAGAAAACTCACGCTGGCCATGAAAAGACAAATTTGGCATGGTTAGCGAAATCTGCAACCGACAGAAAAATGTTTAGCTTAGTGGTTGTTAGATCATTCCGCTTGCATCATATAAATTTGAGCAAAAACGCAATCTTCTGGTGAAATATTTAACTTTGTTACTGGTGACCGTGGTGTTGGCGAAGGTTCGTGGTTTCAAATTGTTGATAGGCTGATTCTCCTCTGTATTTTCTGGCCTGGCTGTATAGAAACAAATCCATCGCCAGATCAACAGCATTGGGGGTGGCTTTGAGCTTCTTCTGGGGCTTTGAAATAGTATACAATGATTTGAAAAATGACTTCATGGGGAGACTGGAGCTTGACTCTGGAGGTATTAATTGTGAATTTAGGGGGCTCAGCCCGCTTGCTTCCACTTCTGTTGAAAAGTGTCACAACTTTTTTTAATTACCTGGTCTAGTGGGATTAATGTTTTTTTCTTCACATCAGCAATCCAGTCTCGAAAAATGCAAAACGATATTTAAAGACTTGATTGAAAATCTACCTTTATAAGTGGCGTTAAATGTATTTTAGGGCAATATGCTTTAAGGCCCAGTGTAAATCTATCACGCGACTACAAGATCGTTTTTTACGATAGTGAGCAAAGCTACCTAAAATGGGAGTAGTGTCTTGGCAAATGCCTTACATTCACGTGTTGTTTTTGAATTATTGCTTCAGCAATAAATATGATCGTCATTTAGCTTTTTATTTGGGTCCTATCGAGGGACATGAGTTCTCACTTCCAAGTCTAAGAAGAACCGTTCTGTTTCTAACCAGGTCGGGAATGCGTTTCAGACATTGTTCTTCACTGATTTTGCTCGGGATAGCTAAAACAGTGGCAAGCGCTTGCGCGCAGCATGAGTTTATACCTTTTAAATACATTTTGTAGATATACGAGATCTGTGTAGCTTGTGAAAAATGAGGCCCACTGTTTGGGACTCGTTTCAAACGTTCTCTGAATTAATGATATAAAGCGCTTTCAAACTGTGGTTATTCCCTGATAAATAGCATAGTTCGACCAACAAAAATAACCACTTTTTGACCTACAAAAGGTAACCACTTTCATGTGACACTCAACGATTGTCGCAGACAACCTTTGGCATTTAAGCAAGTGAAGATATTTTTGGCGCCCCCCCAAACGCCTGGTCTGGATCCGCCACTGAACCTGTCGAGAACCTGATCCATACAATGAGCAGATAAAAAAAACATTTCAGTTTCTATAACACAATCACACCTGTCTCATCATCACAGACTTTTGTTGCGTCACAAACACAAGCAACGCGCTACGCAGAACTTCAACAGAAGCAAAGGTCACAAAGTTCAATTTGGGCGGAAGTCGCCTTGATGCTTTTTATAGACGAGTTGTCTCGTGTGCCAGTCGATATAAAATGAACTTAATGGGGCTAGCGGGGCTTAATCCCGGGGCCCCCTGGCAAATGGGGCCCCACATTCCTTCCAAAAATTTTTAAAATCCTGCTGAAATAACTTGCATCCTTGCCGCACAAGCTTTGCAAATGCCAGTACCTAAACCCGGTTTTTCGATTGTGAATCCATTGATTTACTGATACGGCAGTCTAACTAAGGGCTTGGGAGTCGGAAGAAAAATTTGACGACCCAGATTCCGACTTCGGAGTCGGAAAACGTCAGCTTACTGACTTTGAGCCCAATGGCGAATCCACCTTCTGTATCAGGGCTATCAAACTTGTTTGCGTTGTACCAAATAATCAAGCATGAAAAAATCCAGGCTGTTTTTCCAAACGTGGAAACAATTTTAAGATTGTTCTTATGTTTGATGGTCACAAACTGTTCTAGTGAGAGATCATTTTCAAAGCTGAAAAGAATCAAAAGTGTGCTTCGTTCAACAATGTCACAAGAACGGCTGTCTGATCTGAGTATTCTTTGCATAGAGAATGATAAACTGCGACGTATTGATTTTGATGACACCATTCACGAATTCGCAGCCAGGAAAGCTCGAAGGAAGATGTTTTGACAATAAATTACCTACTACATACTCGCTTACCATAAATATGTAAAAAAGCCTTAACAGGTTAACATGAAAGCATGACAAGTTGATATAATCTGATTGTTTTGGGTGAACAATAACCTTGCTGATCAGTGATCTGTAAGCTATGATCTAAAAATATTTTCAACAAATGTTAAGAAATATCTTGACAATTTTCAAACATTAAAATACCACGTAATGTTCAAGCTAGATTGCTAGATTCAGTGATCGCGACCCACTTTTAATGCAAGTTTTATTGTGCGACCCACAATGAGATATGACCAAACGTTCGCGACCCACTTTTAATGCAAGTTTTATTGTGCGACCCACAATCAGATATATGACTA
>Ga0210059_1005290_pt1 | contig 20798 bp, 8 predicted proteins | sample Ectturendosymbi2_FD_188042 | JGI IMG/M metagenome (GOLD analysis project Ga0210059, IMG submission 188042) | Ecteinascidia turbinata endosymbiont from Florida, USA - Sample 2 (SPAdes) (version 2) | ecosystem: Host-associated > Tunicates > Ascidians > Unclassified | place: Key West, Florida...
TCGGCCCCTGTTGCCAACTGATTGTTTTCAAGTGCGGCCGTTGCGATAACATGCAATCAGGCAAGTCAAGCGTGTTATTTCAAGGACGCTTCCGAGGCGATCGTCGGAGGCACAACGTGCGGATGGTCGGGGCCCGCGAGGCATGCGACGAAACTCGAAGTTTCGCTTAGTCATTTTGAAATCTTATCCTTAGTGGTTTGTTACTGGATTGACCGGATTAAAAAGCATTCTGAAAAGAAAAACTCTGAGGCGTTTCCAATGTGGGCTCTTTTTCTTCACTTCCTTTTATGAAAAGAAATTCCGAACAACCTCAGCTAACGACAAAACAATGAAGCTTATAACCATGTAATGCTGTTTTGATTAGACGTGCCTCTCATACGACATCACATTTTTATTCTTTTCGTCAAATGACATTCAAGAGCAGAAACTAGGAAGAAAAAAAAAACTTTTGTCAGTACAGCAGAGGATTGACACAAACTTTCAAAGCATAAAATGTCCAGGAGGCATACTACACGCATCTAGGTTCGATGCAACCAATCACCTGGTCCACTCACCTCCATGGGAATGTCGACGAGCATGATTTGCTGCGTGCGGGAGATGCTCTGTTCTCGATGATAGCGAATAAGTTCGTTCAGCGAGTTGAACTTAACAACCCAAAGGAAATATTTACCGGCACCGTCTCGCAGGACTTTGAAATGCTGGACGCCGCTGCCGTACCTGCAATATCGCAACACTTGCTGGGAATGTTCGCTCGTCCAAGACTACTAAGCTATCGCACGGAATTATGCGCGATGCACTGCTGTGTTGACACTGGGGTAACATTCAGGGATTTCGCTGTTTTAGGGGGACTGGCGGAGTAAATAGCTTGGGCATTCATCGTCATACTAAACGCAAGGCGGCATAATTGTGTGGGCATCGATAATAAGGCAAACACACGCACATACTGCAACTGGTACGGACAGTTTATTGCGCAGCGAGCTTTACGGTGCATTTGCAGCAGCGACGCAACCTGCGCACGTGTCTGTCGCGTTCGGATACATCAGTGGTATTCAACCTTTTTTGTACCGCGACCCATCACAGCAGCCCACTATGATCGGACGTCCCCCGCATAGATCTCGAATAAATCAAATGTAATATAGCTGTGTACGTAAAATATCTACTCGCAGCCCTTCCAAAAACGGTTGAAAACCACTGGAACACACACATACATTGGTTAAGTGGTCGCCGAACGTGCGTTGGCAAAGGGCGACAGATTTTTAAAATAATGAAAACAGGAAGCGCTTACAGAAATCTGCAGTGAGTGAAGTTGGTGGTTCGAGGTGAACTATGTAAACGACGAACACCCATGCGGTACTTCAGGACTAGAGCAGCAACCAACAAGCCAGTTTCACTTGAACCGGCAAAATTACGGCTGATGACTCGTGATGAGTTTCGCGGCCAAGTCACCTGGAAGTCAGGCTTCACAAGAAAGCAACAAACCAGTGCTCAGTGGCCCAGTTTGAAGTCTCGGTAATTAAACTGCGCTCACCGCACAGTACAATATTCTTCGCTATCTGGCTGAGGGGAAGCACTATCTGGATATGCAGCAACACCAAAGAACAGCACACATATTTTTCGAAAAAAAGGAGTTGCAGAACTTGTGTGGCAAGGTTTTAACCTCAATCGCAACATTTTCTATTAATCTGCAACCTAAACTTTGATGGCGGTGTGGAAAATGAGGGACTGGTGTGTTGCACAAAAACAAATGGAATGCGTGCTATTGGTAAGAAGTTGTGTTATACAAGCTTCAAGTTCACTGGACCGTGCAAAATATGTGTTGCACAGTTACACGCTTTCAAAACGATTGGAACTACTTCATGAGCCATCCGCCAGCAAATACTAAATCAGCGAACAAAAACCAGTATAACTTCGTTCGCAAAGAATAGGCAAAAGTTTTATGGAAGGCTTTCACCACTTATTTGAAAAGCTGTTCATGACGGCGAGGCAACATCACTATCTCCTTGTGAACTTTCCACCGGAATAGACAAATGCACAAACATGGGCACTGACTGAAGTGGGACAAAAGTCGACATACAGTGCGCACCACTCCAATGAGATGCTTGCTTCAGTTCGACGATAAACGAACGGTTAATTTAAGAAATCCAAGTTTGGCAAACTGCTGCAAAACGACACTTTTTCGCAAGCAAGAGGCTCGGTCACTAGCTACCGTTGGGCACTGCCTGGTGTGTACGATTCAAACAGACCGGGAACAAGGTCTTGGCTAGTTTTCTTCTAGTATAACACAAAGAAACAATTCTCAAGCTCTAATAAGTCTGATTTGCTGTCATTGGCCTATGTGTACCTTTAAGGGCTGCGACTTTTCCTTTTCAAGAAATGTCGACGAAATGGCCAAGTTTTCCAAAGACTAGGAACTCATTAAACGCACGCTTGCGGCTCGTTTTGCGTCATTTGATCAACAATCGAAAATATGACGGACAAAGATTCGTGTGGGCGCTTTTTGAGGAATGCACTGCCGACGTTTGCCTCAAGGCCAGTCAAAGTTAACGGTGAGTCAGGCAAAATCGGTACGTCGCAGGCTGCGGCTGCTTAACTTATATGCAAACACGCAAGTCCATTAATTACATTTTACGGCGTCCCGTCCACGCCAGGCTGAGTATGAGCAGCAGCGAGCATGTGCGAACACTTTTGCCAAACGCATTGTAAATCAAGCGGAAGACATCAACAAGCTGGCGCGCACAGCAAACTTTGCTTGAACCCTTCAACGCTTTCAAAGGTCAAAGGTCACCAGCGCAGCTCTGCGTTTTGTTTGCGCTAAGTTGCAAAGGTGTTGATGACCCAATCGCGACAAACATAAAAAAACTAGAGAAAAAACCTACTTGACGGAAAGAGAGAAGTCGCCGGGAGAACTTTCGCTTTCACGTATGAGGAAGGCTCCGTCCGGATACGATGGCTTGTTCAGGGTTTGTTCTGCTTTGATACGTGATATCTTTCCGTAATACCAACTGTGGAAAACAATAAACATTTCGGAAACTGTGGGGCTTGCGCGAGGCGAAGAAGGATGTGGGCTGATAACACGTACAAGGCAACAGTTTGTGATACGATGGTGACTGTGAGGTTAAAATAATCCACTTGTTAACAAATCCACGGTTGATATCCGGTACGACTGCCTATAGAAAGTTTTTTCCCTTGTTGCCAATTAAAAAACTAGGTTACTGATCATTTAACCTTCATTCAATCGTTGGAAAAGCACATCTGAACTACATAACAGTCATGCTGAAAGAGTGACGCATCCTAGAATGTACTTGTGAGTACATGGCAGATTACTAACAAGGTGCTAGCACATAATGCATGTCAGCAAACAGGTGTGGAAACTGCTGGGACAGCAAAGGTTCTTTGCAAAAAGACTACTGTAAACTATTGCCTGTTTACTGGAACTTACACTCCTGTTGACCAAGTTTGTAAATCAAACATTACCTCTTCGGAATAAAAACATCGTGAAAAATTACCAAAGAGAAAATGCCAGCTAAACATGGGAAAAGCAACACCATGAATGCCTTAATACTAGATCAAAAAACGGGATTATGAAGCCTGGCAAGAAGTCGGTTATTCATGATGTCATGAAAGGATAGGCACAAACATCAGACCGAACTAATTACAGCAGTTGATCACATGAGAAGGAAGCCTGCACAATCTTACACAATGAATTTCTAAAGTAATAAGCACCTGCAGTTTATTGACAAAAAGAAGAAGCTTCTGTTATTTCATCAAATCTCAGAATAGGTCTACAAGACATGATACGTGAAACAGAGGTCATCAATTTTGAAGTCTTAAAAAAGCATGTTCATGTCCTAAAAATGATTGAGTTCACATTTCCACAAATCAATCAAACAGTGGTTCTTAAACATTCTTCTACCACACTGCTCTTAAATATCAGTCCTTCATTTCATGTCTTATATATATATCACAACTTGCATCATGTTCAAAACTGCAAATGCATGTGGTGCATTTTGGCATATCATGTTCGGATACCATATTTACTCAATTGTAAGCCGCATTTCACCATAGGTTACCTAAGCCTCTGCGATACTTTGGTGTATGGCCTGCTTAATGTTTGATTAGCAACCCTGGTAATGATGATTCACCACTACAATGCCTTCTGTTCGTTATATTCCCTCCTGTGACGGATGTGCACATGATGCTGAAGAGTGGAAAGATAATGCGAAGGGAGGGTTTGGTCAACAAAATGTAGCCAAGGAAAGACTGGGCGTCATCTAGACATTTTCATAAGCTAAAATAAAAAATGTAAACTGCCTTCGATCGTAAGCTGCACAAAATGATGAAAAAAATCTTAAGCCGCGGCTTGCAATCGAGTAAATACAGTATGCTGAAACACAGTTTAAGTGCTAGCAAGGCACTGGAAAGATTGTTTGTAAATATAATAAAAACTACTTCTCATTTTGATGCAGGCCTTATGCTACCTCTGAATTTCATTGATGTTGCCCTTAGGAGGCACACCTCAGGTTAAGAACCACCGCAGTAAAAAATTGAACAAGGAAAATGTTGAACTTCTTAGTGTCACCAAATGATTCAGGCCAGACTTATCAAACAGCTCATAAGGTTATGAAAACAAAGTGGAGCATATCATGAGCAACTTGATCTGACAAAAACATTTGAATGGAACAACGTTTTACTGAACCTTTCCATAAGTTGCATCATGCCTTGTTAAGGCATATAAAGGATCAAAATGTGCTTAGGCTGGTACAGTTGTGAAATGTAAACCTTCGACTTGAAAAACTTCCAGGACACCGCAACTTTTGTCTGTCTGAATGTCTCCAAACTAGGTTCTTCACCACTTTCCTTTCTGTGCTTAGAAAATGGCTCAGTTGATTTAATGGAACAGCTTGTCTCACAGTGCAGACACAAAATGGGGCATGAGTGTAACACACTGGCAGATTTTTTTTAGTTGGAGGGGCTTAACGCTTCGACGTCCAGGTTAATTCAAGCGGTTCGCAAACAAAAGCTGAATTGCACGTGGCTTTGTGTGGGAATAACTCTGCTGCTGTTTGGGTTACGGACCTGGTCGAAGTGTCAGAAGACGCAGCAAGTCTTGTAGTTTGCACTAGAAAAAAAAATTTTTGCTTGGGTGGTGCAGGTTTGTTGTTAGTGACGTCATAACTGGAGGACTTTTAGGCCACTTTGGCCAACTTCACCTGGCCCTGCGTGCCAACCGTTAGATGGTAGTATTTCGCTGAAGTTTTTATTGGATTCTAGGCTACAATCCAAGTCTTATGATACTTTGGATGACCTGCTGAGGTTTCAGGTTCAAAAGTTATGATCTAAGTAAGTAAAATTTTTTGACTAATTGGTTAATTAGATAATTAATTAACCTGTTTATGTAAGATCATAACTTTTGAACCAGAAACGCTAGAAAGTCGATCAAAGGCTCGAAAGACTCAGACTCGAGCCTAGTTTCCAATGAAAACTTCAGCGAAATACTTTGGCCTAGCAGTTGGGCCCTAGGCCAGACAACATGAGCCAAAAACTACTTCACTTATGACGTCACTCACAAAAAACCGCAAGCCCCAACCAAAAATTTTTCTTTCGAGTGCAGACTAGAAGACTGTCCGATTCGTTTGAGCCCTTGAACAGCTCTTTATCGCAATCGGCAGAGGAGCTAGGACGTTGGTAAGGCAATTGACAACTGCTGGTTTTAGGCTGAAATAGAAGTACAAATATATCGTACCCTGGCTCTCAAAGTGTTAATATTTTTTAGGTTATAAGCCCTTCTAACTAAAAATCTGCTTATTACTTGTTCCCATTAAAAATAAACTGAAGCAAATCCTGCAAACGGGTATCATGTCTCCTGTGTTTTATGACACAGATCTGGTCTGAGCATTCTGCGGGTTCTTTTTTTGATCAGTCTCACAATTGTATATTTTTTTAACCTGTACTAGTAGGCTGTGGAGAAGTTTTGGAAAAGTTGCAAACATATTTTGACCTTAGTCTACTTACTTGCAAGTTGCAACCTAGCCTACTCAGAAGCACAAATGATCTTTTGCAAGCTATTTGATTTTGTAATGAAGTTAAAGCTCAGCACACACAAAATGACCAGAGGTGGAGTTCATACTATAAATATTTTTAGAGAAAGGAATCATATTGCAACTATATACTGAATTTTACAGACCATAAGGTGCAGCAGATTCTAAGGCACACTTTTCATTTTTGAATGCTAGCTGTTCTTTTCTTATACGTAAGGCGAACTGGATTATAGGGTGCAAAACGGCAGATTACATACAAGAGTTTCATCTATCATGCATGCCTAATCCACTAGACACGAATACAATAAACTAAAAGCTGTGTGCGTGTTTGATTCAGTGAGCACCAATGCAGTCAGGAGCCTCATGAAGTAATACATACAACATTAAGGTATATGCTAGCTACTCACGGAACCACATGTGCTGCTCACTACAATTGTTGTTGATTTGTTGCATAACACAAAGGTGTGTTTACAAAAAAGTCGTAAGTAGCAATTGAATAGATAGCACTGTTTACCACATAAAATTGGTCCTTGGTGAGAAAGCACAACCAGATTCATACATTAGACGCACCACTTGAGGCATTTTTGACTTTAAAAAAATGAAGGATATATTACCAGCAGTATTTCTAAACACAAATTCACAGCACCAATAAATGCAGAAAAACCCACATTCAAATAAATGGCAGTGGAGAAGTTTTATGCCATGTTGAAAAGTAGGTTATATATGCACATACAGTACATTTGTTATACATTCAAAGTATATAACATTCTTTGGTTTTAGTATGACATTTGCAAGGGGAGAGTCAAAAACTAATGCAATATTTCCATGATAGATAATACAGTACAGTATTAAAAACACCCTAAACAACACAGAAATTGAATGGTTCATCAATATCATCTTTACTAAAAAAAAACGAAACAACTCTTTGATACATGCACCACACAAAGGCAATGTTTCTAAGATAATATAATAATCCTATAGGACAAAAGTAGGGAACATGTTAAATATCACAGGCTGCATGAAATGTGCATTATTGCTAGCAGGCCACAAAATCAATTAATTTTATATATTCTGAAATTATACCTTTATCTAACTATGAGGAAGAGTGTCTTCTCCTGACGTAAGACTACCTGATTATCATGGAGCTTCGTTTTGATGCAATGTTGACATCTAACTTGGGTAATAAAAATTCTGATGGAGTCATATCAAACGTTCATGCAGGCCACATGTAGCCTGCAAGCCGCAGGTTCCCCATCTCTGCTATAAAGCCTCTAACACATTACACTTATTAAGAAATTAGTTAGATTTAAACTCTTCTTTTGCCACATAAATTGTTTCAGCCCTGTTTCAGTATGGCAGCTAATAACAATTGAAAATAACAATACTGAAACTACGACTTTAAACAGCAGTCTTTATTCAAGCATCTATGCACACTTGACAGATAATTTTAAAAAAGAAAATTCCTGTACAACAGAACTTAAACCTGCTGTACTTCAACCAGAAGGTATTACCAAAGTAACACACAAGAGACAAAAGGTGTGAATGTCAACACAAAGATTGACTTAAACCTCACATAATCAATTGAAAGTTCGAAATAAAACTAAGTCAAATAGTAAACTAAAGGGTTGCTCCAAGACAATCCTGAAAACAAACAATCTAGCCAGAACTTTCACTTTAATGTTTGCTTACAGTCAGTTTCACAGTAAATACTATTTCTAAACTGGTTGTATTTCCAAACTTCACACATCAGCAGAAACAGTAACCAGTTCCTTATTAAGTGCTATGCTGAGTTCATTTAAAACGCTTTTGAGTGTAGACTAGAAGACTTGCTGCGTCTTATGAGACTTTTACCGGGTCTGTAGAGCATACCAGACTGGAGAAATTCCCGCGCAAAGCCACGTGCGTTTAGGCGTTTTTTTCCTAAAATCCCTGAAAGCAGCCGTACACCAAAGAGTTAACTAGGAAAAAATTGATGGAGTGTTTGAACAATGCATTGTGTTAAAAAAAACAAACATTTACAGTGTAATTATATATTACCATATAACAAACAAAATAATTTCACTTACTCATGTGGCCTGAGCTCAATGTAGTTTTTTGGAATGAGTCCATACCGGCCATCTGATTCTGCTCTGCACCAGTTTCGATCATCATCAAAATTTAATACCTGAACCCATGGTGTATCATTACATAAGTTTCACATTCAAGTACAAAAATGGTTTATTGCGAAAACACAGCGATCAAGCAATAACACCTGTCACAACATTGTTTTCACAACAGATTTCAGGTGATTCGACATGCAGGAGATGGAAGTATTTTAGTTTTTTAGAAGTATTTTAGTTTTAGGGAAGTATTTTAGTTTTTAGTTCAAAATATTAACACGTTCACTGCCAGTGTACAAGTATATCGTACCTGGAAATCACGCATGAGCCGCTATTTTCGTGCCACTTTTTAACTCCATAACTTGCTAGTCGATTGGCCTAGAGAGCTGTTCAAACCCTCACAAAATATGAGTCTTCGAGTTCCCAATGAAATAATTGTTTTTTGGTTTTGTTCTTTTTGTGAGTGACATCATAAGTGTGGTAGGTTTTTGGCCACTTTGACTCAGGTTACCTGGCCCTGGGGTCAACCCGCAAGACCGAAGTATTTCACTCAAGTTTTTATTAGAAACTAGACTAGAATCCAAGTCTTTTGAGTCTTTTCTCAACTTTCTAACGTGTCTGGCGCAGAAGTTATGGCCTCAAAACAACAAATTAATTAATCTGATTAGGGGATTAATTGATTATTTTGTTGTTTTAAGCCCTAACGTTTGAACCCGGAACCCTAGAAAGTCAAAAGCTAAAAAAACACAGATTCTTTAATAGTTTCCAGCAAAAATCGAGTGAAATACTTTCATGTAGCGGTTTGGGCCCAGGGCCTGGTAACCTGAGCCAAAATGGATAAAAATCTATCCTACTTATGATGTCACTCACAAAAAAAAAATTTTTTTTTCAGTGGACTTGAAGAATTGCCAAGTCCTTCAAAGGTTTGAAGAGCTCTCTAGCCCAATCACCTGGCAAGTTATGGAGTTGCTAAGACACACTAAGAACCGGGATTTTGCCTAAAACTAACAGCAGTGAAGGTGTTAAAGTCAACTGCAGTATCAGTTCTACCACTATTTGCAACAACTTTGTTATATCTCTGTAAACAAGATCAATGTAAAAATAAAACGGTCAATAAAACACCTAAAAATCAACAAAATTATACTGTATGGTAGCAAGCTCACACTCAAACCTACCTTTAAGACTTCGCCTTTTCTGAAACTGAGTTCATCAGGTGCTGTTGCAACGAAGTCATACTTTGCAACACACTCCATTTATAATGCTGCCCCCTGTTTCCTTCCGACTTGAATCAGCTTATTACTGTTGGGTGGTTTGTTCCACAGGTAAAGTAAGTGTATCGAAAGTTTCCAATAATATCACCAAGTTTGCAGCAAATGAATCAGGGACAACCCAGGAATAAATTTACTAATCTACATCAATAAATTCTTCAGAAAAAGATCATTAAAAAGCTTAATATCTTGATTACTACCATGGAAAGTGAGCAAGATGTGATTGTGGATTGGATGCATTGTTGATGATATTGACTTTTACTTTTTATATCCATTAACCTTTCAAAATTAGTGATGTCTGTAGAAACTTTGCAAAAAGCAATATCCAACGTTATATCACAACTGGAGTTACAATCATCTTGGATCATTGAATGAAAGTAAAAAAATAGGCTTTCATAACATCAGTTGGTCAGCATTTCGTGATGGTGCATTTTAAATTTCACAGCAGTGTATGCCACTTTTAACAGTTGTATTTAAACATATATATAAACCACAAATACAAATATAAATTATAAATGCAAACTTGCAAGCACACCCAATACAAGGCTTGATATGTTGTTAAAACACACCTAAAACATCTCATACAATGATTAAAAAAATCTTTTGCTTTTTGTGATCTGTATGTTACAAGACAAACAGTGAATGCATGTCCAAGATTAGTCACAACAGTCGCACACAACAGCTATCTTGCCTATAGGAACAGAGATATGGGGCATCTTGCATCTACAACAAAAAGCTTCTTGCAACTTAAAACCAATTCACAATGCCTTGCATTGTTCATCATTGACAAATGCAATGATTCCCTGATATCCACTAGTGTGTTAGTGGCTATCACATTTCTCACTAGTGTGTTAGTGGCTAACACATTTCCATCATTGATATCTAACACATTTCCATCATTGAAAACCACTACTGTGTTAGTGGCTAACACATTTCCATCATTGATAATTCATAAATATAATTTACATTCCCAGACTTCCAAATTTTGTCAACTCTTTATTTGATAATTATGTGGCGATACTGATGAAATCTGAAAAAAGGTTAAGTTCTGTCTTGTAGTCTCATGTTTCTAGTATAACAAAGGTATGCAATATCCAGTTGAGTGTGTAAAATTTCATCTTTTTGTTCTGACTTCATACTGTGATTCCTTAACTAGCAGGTAGGTATGTTTGAAATTGTCACTTTCTGAAACCAATCGTTTTCTTCAAATTTTTGTTTTTATTTCTTCACATGAAAGCTGGCAGTTTAATAGACATTAATTTTGATAACTGTGTTGCTAATTTCAGCAATGACATTTATCGTTGGGTTTTGCAATTAAAGGAATTTTTTTCCTGATGTGTTTGTCAGGTCTTGTTACTAGCAACTTAGCATAAACTTTCTGGAAAATCACCAACTATATATGGCAAGGAAGATGACCCACAGGTTTGGGCTACATTTTTTACCTACCAGCCAAATCAGAGTGAGATAAAAGCTTAACACAAAGGTGATGATTACCTAAATACAACTGGGCAAAAACCAACAAACTACAACAGCAAGCAATACAAAAAAGAATAATGAAGGTTTGCAAGCACTGTGCTCTTTGTGGTTGCCATGGAAAACACAATAAATCAGTGGTTTGTGTTTCACAAAATAATGACAAAAAATAAAACTTCCCATTCAACTGAAACATGACATATATAGTATGATCAAACTATGGTGTAGCAACTTGTGTGGTAAGGCATGAACACTGTGATGGCTAAATTGCAAATTTTCACTGATATGGTCACCACAGTGATTAGAACAAACCTGATTGTAAAGATGAGAAATGCCAAATGGTCTTATAGCAGCACTTTACAGTGTTCTGTGTAGGGTTGTATTATCCGGTTAACCTGATAACCCCGAGTTTTTTGCTATCCCATGATCGGATATGTTTCTGTCAGTTAACCGGATAAAAAAGTAACGTTACTAATGAGTCGTACACTTTTTAATGCCTTGCAAATCTTCAAACTTACTATGAAGCTCACTGTCCAGCCCGCCTCTGTGGAAGTAGAAATAGCATTCAATGCATGTGGACCATTTGATATGACCCACAATCAATGCATTGTGTTTCAGACGAAATGTGTTGCCAATTCAGTGAATGTCATAATGCTTATTTTCGTCATATATGCAGTGCTGGTTCCAACCCTATTTGACCGGTTGCTTCTTCTATTAGAGCCCCGTGCTTCCCCTACTAACCTATGAAAACTTGCTGCTTGCGTAGCGGTGGTGCACAGGTTTACAGTGTGTGGGATCCATTGCCAATTAAAATCAATGTGAACTGCGAGGTTGTCAACGACCCTATCATAATTCAATTTTCTAATGAAATTGTCACAATGTTAATTGTTTTTCTGCAATTTGTAGCCTGTTTTTTGACTGAAGTTTTGAAAAGGGGGGTTGAAGTTTTGAAAAGGAAGAGGGGGGCAATAGTGGGATGCCCATGTTATCCACAGGGAGGGAGAACATTTCAAACTTTTTTTCTGAGTCAAGCATAGGCATCATTTTAATTTTAGCCGTCACATTGAGTTCAAATCTCAGTCACTGAAACTTACATGATTGCACTGAAAAAGACATACTAACATCGTATTTAGACTGTGTTTTGTTCATCGCACTTAGGCTAATTAACTCCTTGAGAGCCAGCTTACGGTATATTCGTACTTCAATTTCGGCCGAAAAAACAGCAGTTTTCAGTTGCCTTACCAACGCCCTAGCTCCTCCGCCGATTGCGCTAGAGAGCTGTTCAAGAGTTCAAGCAGATCGGCCAGTCTAGTAGATTGCACTTGAAAAAAATTTATTGGTTGGGGGGTGCGGATTGTTTGTGACTGACATCGTAAGTGAAGTAGCTTTAGGGTCATTTTGGCTCATGTTACCTGGCCTAAGGCCCAATTGTTTCGCTGAAGTTTTCATTGGAAACAAGACTCGAGTCCGAGTCTTTTGAGCCTTTGATCGACTTTCTAGCGTTTCTGGTTCAAAACTATGATTTAAAATAAACAAATTAATTAATTATTTAATTACTCAAATAATTTTACTAACTTACATGACAACTTTTGAACCCGAAACCTCAGTAGGTCATTCAAAGTATCAAAAGACTCTGATTGTAGCCTAGTTTCCAGTAAAAACTTCAGCGAAATACTACCACCTAACAGTTGGCGCCCAGGACCAGGCAAAGTGGGCCAAGGTGGCCAAAAAGTCCTCCACTTATGACGTCACTCACAAAAAAAATGCAACACCCAAGCAAAAAATTTTTTTCGAGTTCAGACTAGAAGACTTGCCGCGTCTTTTGAGACTTTTACCGGGTCTGTAAAGCATACCGGACCGAAGAAATTCCTGCGCAAAGCCACATGTGTTTAGGCGTTTTTTTTTTCTGAAAATCGCCGAAACCACCCAGGTGCCAAAGTGTTAAGTTCTAGTCAAAGTTTTCCTGCTGTGAAAACTTCCGGAAGTGCAACGGGAGTCTATTTGTACACAACACCTGCACGTGGTAGCTTCGAGCATTGCGAAGCTTCCCGATGATGCTTTACTAGACTGCCCGATCCGTTTGAGCCGCTAAACAGCTCTCTAGCGCAATGGGCAGAGGAGCTAGGGCGTTGGTAAGGCAAGCGAAAACTGCTGTTTTTTTTTGCGAAAATCGCCGAAACCAGGCGGCTCTAAAAGTGTTAAAGGCTCAAAAGGCTCGGATTATATCACGGTTGAGAAAAACCAGAGTTTTTTTTTTTAATCCAACCCACTTGTTTTTTTTGAAAAAGAAATTTAAACAAAAAAGGAACAGGTTTTTATTCTTTTTTTATGAAAAACTCAAAAACCCCATTCTGAATTATTCTTATTGCATCTTGCAGTATCACTAATTTCAGAATTACACAATAATAGCTTGTCGGCCAAGAACCTACCTCATTTATGACATCGCTCACAAAAAAACGAAACACTCCAATTTTTTTTCATTGCAAACTTGAAGACTTGTATTTTTTAAGGGTTTGAACAGCTCTCTAGCACAATAGACTGGCGAGTTATGGAGTTGCAAATCGGCATGAAAATATCGACTCATATGGGATTTCTGGTTGCGACATATTCATACACTGGCAGCAAACGTGTTAAAAGCATTATGTATTGTATTTGTAGTTGGAAGCCACTTGATCCCACATTTGCAAGATCTGTCTTAAAGTTTGTTTCTTCCATTTCAAACTTGTCGCACAACTTCCAAATGACACTGGGGACATCAATTGACAGCTATACAATTGTTTTCATATCTTACTATGTCTTATACATTTTCATGCCATCAATTGACAGTTGTACAATGCTTTTGTATCTTAATGTGTCTTGTATGTTTTAATGAAGACAATCATACATGTCAGTTGCATGGTCAGGCAACTTCACTGCCTAAACAAAACCAATTAAGAAAATTCGTTTGATATTTTTGAAGATACTGGCATAATATTTGTCAAAACAGTAAATTACAATTGTCAACACTAACCATTCTAACCAGTGATGTTTGAATGAATGGGGCTAAATTACAAGTATGGTTTTGCTTCACTACAAGAAAACTCCTCCAATTGCCCTGTTTACACAGCACAATGTTGTTGTCAACAATGTGCCTAATACAGTAATTCAATCTCTGCAGACTGAATTATGAAGCCACAATTCATCATATTTGTAATAAAGCATTGTGGAGTGTCTTTGGTCTATATATACCCCACACTTCTGAAAATATAAAGCATCATTTAAATTTTTTATTACGCTCGTACATTTGCCTAAAAAAGCATTGCATGAAAAATTTTAATGCTTTAAGGAATTACTTTTCAACAGTGACATAAACACGAATGCTACAGATTATGTATGCAGCACAACTTGCCCAAATCATTGCATTATCCTAGAGCTATCATGGATGGGGTGAAATTGGCAACTGCAACCAAAATGTGCACTTAACTTCCTTTGCGTTCATTGCCCAAGTGGTTTCTTGCAGTTAGTTGCACGAATTTTATTTTTTTCCAACAAAAACACACACCTTTTTTTCCTAAAGAGATGATTGAGAAATTGAGCAGGTTACTGTTACAAAACTGACTAAAACTTTGAAAAAACCTTGTAATTCACTACATGGTGCAGTAGAGATTTGTGTGTTGCATTTGAATGCTTGCAATGTGATTTATAAGGAATCTCGAACTATTACAAATTTAAAATAATCAGTGATGAAAGATGGTTCTGCTCAGGAAATTTTTTGATACGTTTCCTTGTAAAATTTTTACACTTTTTCAATATTTATTTACATTTTTGTCAACTCCATACTTTTTTAAGGTCTTGAAAATTAACTTTTAAATTCAATACTTTTTAAATACTGCATGGAAATTCTGCTATTTAATCCATAGCCTAAATTCTCAGTCAAAAAATACTACAACATTTTGGCAATGGCAGTTGTTATATGTTCTTGTGGGCAGTTGTTTGCTTGGCAATTGTCCAACAAATATCAAGTTTCTCTCCATATGAAATCAAGCAATGATTAGTAATTAGTCTTCATTTTTGATCCAGTTCTGTCCCCGTTGAATGGGGGTGGCCAGATTTACCTCGTTTCAGAAAAGATTAGCTTCACCTCCATTTCTGCACCTTGCTTGATTGAGGGTGCTTTATTTCTGCAACCCAATCCCTCTTGTTTTTCCTTGCTTGGCTCCTCCATGTCTCCATTGTCTTTCCTGTTTTCTCTAATCTTCCTCCTTGAAACTCAGCACCTTTTTTAGGTCATCATCATTTTCTCTCCTCAAAACATGTCTGTACCATTGATTGAATCCTACTTGCTTTTGCTAGATTTTCCAGCTGTTTCTCTTAATCCCAGCAAGTTCATCAGTTCATCAGTGTTTCTTTTGTCCATCAGTTTTGTACCACACATTTCTTTTAACATAGCTCTTTTGGTTCTTCTTGGTATTGACACCTCGTTCTCCTTCAAACATCATGTCTCACTGCCATACAGCTTAGCCAATCTCACACATGTACAATAGGCCATTCCTTTCATCTGCAGTGTGAACGTTTTCCAACTTTTTCCTATACAACAATCCTCTGCATTCTCTGAATTTCATCCACGCAAGTCTTGTTCCAGCTGTCCCCACTGTTGCACATCTGCCACAAACATTCACTCTGTTGCCCAAATAACAGAAACTATTGCTGTTTCCACTTCGTCACATAACTTTGTAACAAGCGGCTTGTTCTACAACTTTCTTACACTAACCACGAATGAAATCATTTGTTAAACTAGGGTGATTGTTTTGATCTTGGTGTATCCTCTATGAACCCATTTCTACAATGTGTGCACTAGATTGATTTAGCCCTTTACTCTTCTCACACACACCACATGCATCTATCTTACTTGTTGTCCTCTTTCCTGATCCACGAACCTTCACTTTTGTCTTACCTAGGTTAACATCGTCTCTTTATTCTCAAATGCTTCTTTCCACTTATAGAACTTCTTCCTTAGTTTCTCTACGGTTTCACTCATCAGAACCAAGTCATCCGCATATGTGATTTTTTTCGACACACCTTCTCTAATACTTGCTGTGATTTCATGCACCATAATTGGTGGTGAACACCAATGGAGACAACACTGATGGATCCTACTTTAACATGAAAATCCTCTGACAACTCTGTCCCAACTCTAACCCTCATCATCGCTCCACAAAGACTCACTGTCTTTTTACCATTATCTCTGGTAAACCTTTCTTTCTCATTGTCCATTCCATTACCTTCATCTACACATGATCAAACACTTTCTTTAGATCCACAAAAAACATTATTGTTAAATAATTCAATTTCTTCTCAACAAAACATTATATATATAGTCCATAGCACACTAACCACAACATACAAGCTATCACCATTCAGGGTTCCCACATATTTTCAAAAAACATTTTCCATACTTCTTCAATACCCTTTCAATACTAAATTGAAAGACTTCAATACCATGATTTACCTTCATTTTTTCAAAAATTTTACTCATGGAACACAATGCAGAAAACATCTGCAGAACTGTCTTCAAATTAGTGAAAAACAAAATTTGAAAAAACCAATAGTTCAAATTAGAATTTCCAAACTTTTTCAAAACTTTCTGTACATCTTGGCCAAATTCATACTTATTCAAGGTCTTGAAAATCGGTAATTCAATACTTTTTCGATACTCTGAATATCATGTGGTCACCCTGCGTTTAGGATAACTTGAAAATGGGAGCAAAGGTTAGCTATGATGAATACTATGTTTTAATAAATGTGCAAGTTAGCGTTAAAAAAACATTGTTTGACATGACTTCCCTAATGTCAGAAAGTCATGACAATAACCTGGGAAACACAAAATAAAAGGTGTAGGCTTTTACAAATTAATATGAAGAATGTTTTTTCATTAAAACATGATTATCAAAACAAGCCAGCCATCACTATATTTTGTTTGCACAATACTGAAAGCAATACTTTGGTAAGCTTGGTAAAGTTCCAACATTGTCAAGCTTTGAAGTAGAGATCGACCGATATGGCATTTTTAAGGGCGATACCAATGCCAATATATCAGCCATTCATGGACCGAGAACCGATACTGATATTTCCAAAATTTTGAATCTTGTTTTCTGCTTCGTTATCAAAAATATCATGTATTCTATGCCTTACCTTTTTTTGTAAAAACTTCAAAAATCAGGATTTATGATCCAAAATTTTTCAAATTGCAGCAATTTCAATATTTTCATATGATTTTTAATTAATCTGGTTAATGATGATGCTTTGTTTTGGCTGCGATGGCCGATGCATGCTTCATAATTCATCTTGTCTGCTTGTTTATGAAAACACACCTGCTAGTATTTCTGCAAGATAACTGTCTTGAATTGGTTTGTTGTGCTTTCATGTAAAAGTTGTCTGGATGCGTGAGGAATATAACAGCATTTTGTCAACACCTAAAAAGGTGATCAGCTGTTTTGGGCGTTGCCGATATATCAATGAAACCCAAACATTCGCTCGATGTTAGTGTATCACTACTTTGAAGCAAGAAGTGTACACTTAGTTAAATAGATCCACCAGATGTTTCTGAAAAAGCAAGGATAGTGGACTTAGTTAAATAGGTCTAGAGATCAACCGATATAACCCAATAATTGGGTTTTACCGATTTAACGGAATTGGCCAAAATCGCTGATTTTATCAGCCTCAGTAGGTGTTGACAAAACGCTGTTATATTCCTCACGCATCCAGACAACTTGCGCAAGAAAACACAAAGAGCAAGTCAAGACAGTTATCTTATAGCAATGCTAGCAGGTGCGGCTTCATAAACAAACAGACAAGATTAACCATGGAGCATGCGTTGGCTGTCGCAGCCGAAACAAAAAGCATCATCGGGAAGCTTCGCAATGCTTGAAGCTACCACGTGCAGGTGTTGTGTACAAATAAACTCCCGTTGCACTTCCGGAAGTTTTCACAGCAGGAAAGCTTTGACTGGAGCTTAACACTTTGGCACCTGGGTGGTTTCGGGGATTTTCGAAAAAAAAAACGCCTAAACGCATGTGTCTTTGCGCAGGAATTTATCCGGTCCGGTATGCTCTACAGACCCGGCAAAAGTCTCAAAAGATGCGGCAAGTCTTCTAGTCTGAACTCGAAAAAAATGTTTTGCTTGGGGGTGTGGGTTTTTAGTGAGTGACATCATAAGTGGAGGACTTTTTGGCCACCTTGGCCCACTTGCCTGGCCCTGGGCGCCAACTGTTAGGTGGTAGTATTTCGCTGAAGTTTTTACTGGAAACTAGGCTACAATCAGAGTCTTTTGATACTTTGAATGACCTGCTGGGGTTTTGGGTTCAAAAGTTATGATGTAAGTTAGTAAAAATATTTGACTAATTAGATAATTAATTAATTTGTTTATTTTAGATCATAACTTTTGAACCAGAAATGGTAGAAAGTCGATCAAAGGCTCAAAAGACTCAGACTCGAGCCTAGTTTCCAATGAAAACTTCAGCGAAAAACTTTGGCCTAGCGGTTGGGCCCTAGGCCAGGCAACATGAGCCAAAATGAAACCAAAACTACTTCACATATGACGTCACTCACAAAAAATCCGTACCCCCGAACAAAAAATTTTTTTCGAGTGCAATCTACTAGACTGGCCGTTCCGTTTCAGCCATTGAACAGCTCTCTAGCACAATCGGCGGAGGAGCTAGGGCGTTGGTAAGGCAACCGAAAACTGCTGTTTTTTTAGGCCAAAATCGAAGTACGAATTTATAGTACGCCGGCTCTCAAAGTGTTAAGGTGCAGAAGTCCAATCGATGCCTAGTTTAGTGCTGAATCACAATTGTTGTTGTCCATTTGTAAACACGACCAGCAACAGCAGTGTTTGCAACAACGCAACTTACCAAGTTAAAATCAGAACTACTGCGGGAATATTGCACAATCATTGGATGCATAATGCACGCATGTGCATGTTAGCTATTGTCATGGCAACTTGTTCTTATAGAATTTGCTTGTGGCGGATGGACGGTAAATCGGTTATAGCCTAATGCTGCTTTTGTTTGAGCTAGGTTGTAGATAACCAGCTAACTCACTGCAGGCTGCTTGGTGAAAATGCAGATAAACTTTGATTTCTGCATGACAATCTTAAACTGTTGATATGGAATTACTGAGTATTGACAAATCAGTTGAGGTGTTTCATTTTATACCAATGCCAGTGCTTCAGTTGCAGTAACTAATGCAACTAGTTTCCTTTTTTAAGGACATGCAGTTATGTAATGTTAGATCACATTGACTTTTCAAATTGAAAACCGACTGAGTTACAGAAGAGTCTGAAGGTTGATTTGTGAAATATACAAAAACAAAATTGCACAAGATTTATGTAGTACAGTAACTGTAAAACAATCATACTATCATAGACCAAAAAAAGTTACTCTTTTGGAAAAATTCTCATTTTTGGAAATGGTTAGTTGAATACAGTGTTGTACTAATCTAAACCTCCTTAACTTGATGCTCCGTTTTGCACTTCCTTCTTCCTTTTCACTGTTCACTATCTGTCAACTTTCAAGCACTGATTTTGTTGTTGTTGGTTTAAGCACCATAGGCAGTTCTCTTACATTCAGTGTTCTGTCATCATTGTTTTGTTATTTTAAGTTAACATTCTTTTTTTATTCATAGCACTGTGTTCATTCACTGCAAACAGTGCATGCTATGCTAACAAGTTACCAAACATTGAAATTGCTGCAAATTCAAAAACTTCAGCTCATAAATCTTGACTTTTTAAGTTTTTGAAAAAAAAGCATGGCATAAAATACATCACATTTTTGATAACGAAGCAGAAAAGAAGATTCAAAAATTTTGGAAATATTGGTTATCGGTATTGGCCGATATATCGGTATCGGCCTCAAAAAAGCCATATCGGTCGATCTCCAAACAGGTCCACCAGATGTTTTCACAAAAACAATGAAAAATGCAATGGTATTTAGATAATATTGACAAGCAATGACAAAAAGTTGCCACTTTTCCGTTTAACACTTTGAGAGTCGGAGTACGATATATTCGTACCTAGATTTCAGCCTAACAACAACAGTTTTTCGTTGCCTTACCAACGCCATAGCTCCTCTGCCGATTGCGCTAGAGAGCTGTTCCATGGCTCAAACGGATCGGCCAGTCTTTGAGATTGCACTCAAACAAAATTTTTTGGTTTGGGGGTGAGGTTTTTTTGTGAGTGACGTCATATGTGAAATAGTTTTGGGGTCATTTTGGTTCATGTTTCCTGGCCTAGGGCCCAACGGCTAGGCCAAAGTATTTCGCTAAAGTTTTCATTGGAAACTAGGCTCGAGTCCAAGTCTTTTGAGCCTTTGATCGACTTTCTAGCGTTTCTGGTTCAAAAGTTATGATCTGCAATAAACAAATTAATTAATTACCTACTTAGCTAATAAGTCAAATATTTTTATTGGTTTAGATCAGTGGTTCCCAACTTGTCTAGGCTTGCGGCACCCTGCAGAAGAGAATTATATTTTGCGGCACCCAGTGGCGAACACATACGATTTTGCTTCAAGGTTTGATGACAGTTTGAAAATGTATTTTTAATAGTATATTAAAAAACGCATTAGCTCGCGGCACGCCTGGGTATTGTAAATGGCACCCGGTTGGGAACCACTGGTTTAGATCATAACTTTTGAACCCAAAACCCTAGCAAGTCATCCAAAGTACCAAACAACTCGGATTGCAGCCTAGTTTCCAAAAAAACTTTTAATGAAATACTACCACCTAACGGTTGGCGCCTAGGGCCAGGTAAATTGGGCCAAGTTGGCCTAAAAGCCCTCTACTTATGACGTCACTCACAAAAAATTCGTACTCCACAACTAAAAAATTTTTTTGCGAGTGCAGACTAGAAGACTTGCTGCGTCTTTTGATACTTCGACCAGGTCCAT
>Ga0210059_1005291_pt1 | contig 20797 bp, 13 predicted proteins | sample Ectturendosymbi2_FD_188042 | JGI IMG/M metagenome (GOLD analysis project Ga0210059, IMG submission 188042) | Ecteinascidia turbinata endosymbiont from Florida, USA - Sample 2 (SPAdes) (version 2) | ecosystem: Host-associated > Tunicates > Ascidians > Unclassified | place: Key West, Florida...
AAAACACGATGCGAAAATAGAAAGCTTCTTCAGAATGAAGTCAACAGCAAAACAGGAACATAATTTAAACTTTAAAAGGAACAGTTACATCCCCAAAATGTCTGTGGATCCTTGCCCCGTGGGGTCCACAACAATACCACAATTGGTTCAGTCCTGCGCTTTTTTGAAAATCATCTGGAAATTTCAATAACACAAGCATTATTGTTTCTTGTCCAGGGTGAAACAGACTTTCAATCTCTTGTCCTGAAAGTTGGTATTTTATGTTGCTGAACAGATGCATCATAGCATTGTTTGTTAGCCTGATGACGTTATCATTGACGTATTCGATATCATCAGTGTTTTTCACCAACTTACCATCGAAAACCAGATAACTTTCACTCGGATGTGTCAACAAGTTTTGCGTTTCAATATTTATCCTAATTTCCCCAGGTCAGTTTACGTCAGTGCCAGTGATTGGTTCTTAACTGTGATATTCGTATTCCTTGATCGATTCATCGGTTTCAGGTTTTTCAGTAATTTCAAGCATTTCCATTTGTTATAGGCGTTTTGTTGTTTTCACTTTAAAAATCAGGTTTAACTCAATATCCTGTTGAAATATTTGAGTTCATCAATATTGCTTTTGAGGGTTTCAAGCTTTTCAAAACCATCCTAGATTTGTTCATTTATTCAACCGCCTGACAAGGTCTTGTATTTTGATCGCACGCTGCCCCGACCCAGCTATCAAGTTGTTCAAATTTCGTGTTGTCACTTGTTGAGGCCCTTGAGGCGTTGCCGCTTGAGGTGTTGAACACACAAGCCTTGATAAAATTTGTTGTGATTTGGGAGTCAATTTCGAACTCGCAAAATCAATAGCTTTTTGCCTAGCACTTCTAGCAATGTTCAAAGCGGTGTCGACAACTTGCTTTTTACTGATGAATCCTGACAAGAAGTCTTTGAGCTTTGAAAAAATCCCAGACTTGATACTTTCTTTGATATCAACGTTTATTAATTAATATCTTTGTTTAATGCTAGCATTAAGTTTTTATAAGCATCGTGAGACAAAATTTTTTGTCTCAAAAGTTCATCACAAATGCTAATGATTTCATTTCGAAGACCTGTGTTTTCTGCTTGCTTCGAAGCCATCAACAATTCCAACAATTCACACAAGGCGTTTGGATCACTTGGGAGGAAGACGCCTTGGCCTTTTGTTTTTTTCTGTTGACGTTTTGCTTCTCTCTTTGGTTTTTTCTTTGTTTTTTTCTCATATTCATCCCAAATTGGTTTCATGAAATTTTTCCATTTGAAGCTTTTTGTTTCGAAAAATTTTTCCATTTGAAGTTTTTTGTTTCGAAAAATTTTTCCATTTGAAGGTTTTTGTGTGGAACTGAAAAATTTCACAGTCCGCTCATCTCTGGTTTATACTATGGACTTCGTGCCTGGTTACAAACAAATAAATAAAAAATGAAACAATATATATAAAGCATGCTCCTCGTTAGGCTCTAAAGTAAATGTAGAAACTCAGTCGTAAGCAAAACTTGTTTTCTTTGAAAGAACATCGAAGATCTCTGCAGATGGTGCGGAAGTGGAGCTACTCGAGAAAAAAATGGATGGGTTAGTTTCAGAACCGTCGCCAGAAAGTTCACTAGGGGGGCTTTGGGTTTGTGCGGAGGGGCTTGACACTCTAAAAATTGAGAAAAACTCAATTGATTTACAGTGTTTCTTGTTTCAATTTGGGGGACTTGGAGCTTTGTTTGGGGGAATAAGCCCCCAAAATCCCCCCCTGTGGCGACGGGACTTGTTTGTTTGTGATCTTTTGCAAAATACACGTACCTATAGCATCTATGTACAGTGTTTGAAGCAATTAACACGCTACAAAATAATCTTTCAAACACAGGAAAACAAAAAATGTAACTTGTACCAAAACGAAATCAAAACAACTAGCCTATTGTTAATACAAGAAAAAACTTCGTTTTTCAGTTGGGCTGCGACCAGTGCACAAGATGGTACCACGACGGATGTTTAAAGATGAGCACATCTGAAACAAAACAAGCAATTTTTTCAAAATTATGGCAAACGCAGGGTTGTGAAAGATCTTAAGCAAAGATCAATTTCAAGTTTCAGATGCGAAGAAAAAATGTAGGCTTCAAGTAGCCTACTGCTACGTTTAGATTCTGATAACAAAACAAATTACAAACTCTGCTCAACAATACGAGCTTTGCTTGCAAATACTAGCCTAATTCAAAGCTTTCCTACGATATACGATTGATAGATGATAAGGTTGTCACAAGAGAATCGACATGCATTTTATTTTACAGGTGAAACCGGTTTCGTTATTAAACACATTTTAAATCCTGCAAACGCAGTAAGAAAACAACTTGCTAGCAAAATGTTGACATTAAAGCATGTTTTATTATGTACCAAATGTTTACGTTTTCTTCCATCTAGTTTGTTCCTCTCCAGATTAAAAGCACTTTATTTGAATTGTGCTATGCTTGCGTTTACGTTTCCAGCCATGTCAAGGCACTTTTGCAACAGTCTCTGCCCTGCTGTTAAGTTTGAAAACGGAAATAAATCAACGCTAGTCCCAAGACACAAACACTTTCCTTATTCATTACAGAAACCGGGACAAAAGTCGGAAAAGATTTCGAAGGCAATGATTGACATCGAACAACTCGTAAAAGCTACACTGACAGAACAACTTGAAGCAAACCCTTCGCATCCCCTCAACGAAAACAAATAGCCTATGCTCAAAGACTGCCTGCAAATAGCATGTTCATGGGAAAAACAAAACCAACAAAGGAGCATATGCGATTTCTCAGTCAAGCAATACCTTTTCCTTGTCAATTTTCATAATTTTTTTCAGTGTCAACATCAAATAAAATATTTTGCCAACATCAGTTTCAAATGCAATTTGTATTAAATACGAAAGATGGTTACATAAAATATGTGCTCGTGGGTTGTGCGGAACGTTATTAAAATTAAAGATCAATGTTAGGTTGTTAGCCGAGATCTGTCTGCTTTAGAAGCTGTCTGTGCGCAAAATGCATGCTTTACATTTTGTAGAAAATCTCTAGATTCCAAAAAGTGTTGCTCGAAATTGTGACAGATAGGGAATTTATATGAAATACCAAAGACGATGATGTAAAATATGTGACCCTGGGTTATGCGGAAAATTGTTAAAATTAAAGATCAGTGTTAGATTATTAGCCGAGATCTGTCTGGCTCAGATTCTGTCTATGCGTAAAAAGCATGCTTTACATTTTTGTAGAAAATCTTTAGATCCCGAAAAGTGTTGCGCGAAATTTGACAGATATGGAATCTGTATGAAATACGAAAGACGATAATATAAAATATGTGTTCGCAGGTTGTGCGGAAAGTTGTGGAAAATTGGGGTAAAAAACTGTCAAATTTCCGTTTTATGGACAATGATTCTGATGTTTTTTCTTGTTTTGCATTGCAATATGATTTTTTTTGTTGAACAAGGTTTCCAACCTCTCTGATATTGATCTTCTGTCCATTGCAGTGAAAAATACTGTTTCTTTTTCAGCCCTTGACATAGAGATGGCACGGGCCGCTGATGGTCCGGTTTTTGGGCGGGCCGCTCAGGTTGAACGAGCGGGCCATTAACAATATTTTTAGCGATTGTATTTCACCAAGCCGCCCACCAATTTTGAAAAAAACTCTAAAATTTGTTTAAGTTAGAAGAACCACTTAGTGGCAATAGAAGTGGGTGAAGCTATTTGGAATCTGCCTGGCATTGTTTTGCCGATTCTGCATTTTCAGGCAAATTCGCTTTTCCCAAATGTGAGCACTCCGCCAGGGCGGCTGGCAGGCACACTTTAAGAAACTTTTCGTGTATGATGAAAACGTTTTGCGTGAGCGTGGCGGTCAGCAATATTGGTGCTTAGTGCGTTGTTGGAGGGAAGGTAATATGCAACGTTTTGATGGCATGTTATAGGTCTTTTTTATATATGTATCAAATCACAATTGCTTTACAAGTAAGTTTGAGGACTACGTTTAGAGTTTCAGGTTTAGGGTTTTAGGTTTAGGTATTCAGGTTTAGGGATTTAGGTTCATGGTTTTGGGTTTCAGGTTTAGGCTTGCAGGTTGAGAACAGAACCGCAGCCAGAAAGTTTTCACTAGGGGGGTTCTACGTTTGTGCAAGGGTCTTGATATTCCAGAACTGACAAAAATCCACTGATTTACACAGTGGTGTTTCATATTACAGTTTGGAGCTTTGTTTGGAGGGGCTACACCCAGCCAAGCTACCTTGTGGCAACGAGACTGGTTGAGGGTTTTAGGTTGGGGTTTTATTTTTAGATTTAGTGTTTTACGTTTGGGGTTTTAAGTTCAGAGTCTTACATTTAAGGTTTTAGACTAACACACTAATCCAAATATGTAACTTTGCATATTGTGCTTGCAACATGACATAACCACTTCAACCAATCATGTTCCACAAAAGGCAAAATAGCCTCAGAAGATATTTTGCCTCAGAAGGCAAAATAGACAAGTCTGCCAATTGTTTAGTGGGCCATGGGCAGCCCAGTTTGAAAAAAATAAATGTCCTCAGTCCAGGGGCGGTTAATGGGCTGCATGTTGTGGGCTATGGGCAGTCTGGGCCTGAAAAATCTTGGACCGTGCCATCTCTAACTTGACAACTCGAAATTTTTAATGAACCTCGCATCCAACAGACCTTTTTCAACGAGAACCATCGAAGCGGAACGTTGAAAACATCCAGTGAGACATGCGTAGGCCATAATACGTGAACGGGGATTCGGGACGTTTTGTTGTCGTTTAGATTGAACAGTACTTCCCTTTTCGCCTGCATTTCAAGCTAAAATACTTGGAACACTTTGTACAAAAACCTGTTCACAGAGATTTTTTCCTTTCATCGCTATTCCAGCTTTATAAGGTTCAGTGAATGTAGCGTCTTTAGTAACGAGCAGCCTAGTGCCAATTTTTAAAACCCTAGAATTCTAGAGTCGAGACCAACGTCAACGTGTTTAGACATTTGGCTAAACCACGCCTGTTCTAAAAGGTATGCGGAAAGAGTAGCCACTGCTATGTTTACAATTATATAAATAGCAACATTTATCCTACCTTGTCAGGATACTGCTTATAGAAGAATCTGGGCATTACTTGCGGATTTTTTAACCTTAGGTAAATATTTACAGGAACAGATTGCAAGGAATTTGGTAAAATACTGTGTTGTTTTTGGTTGTTCTGCAACACATGGTGATGGAGTATGATTATTTAAACATTCAGAAGATGAGCACTGTAGAAAGGTAAGCTAATTTGATAGTATCATATGGCAATAGCATTTAGGTGCGTATACCAGTTAGAAGCATTTTTCTAATACTTTGATTGAGAAGTGTTTTGTGCTGCTTTAGACACCTTGAACATTACGATTTTTCCTGGTGCAGCATAAAGGCCACATACTGTTATGTTTTCCATTGCTGCTAACCTAAGACTCTGTGGCTGTATGCTGTACTTTGGATAAAGGAAACAAGAAATTTTACAGTCTATTATTTTTACCTGTGGGATTCCAACCTGAGGCACCATCTTCTTTAGGAGAAAAATGTTTTTTTGACATCTGTGTTTTTAAAAAGTTACTTCAAGAAGGCACCATTGCCAGTTGCATATCGCAACTACTAGATGATGGTTTTGGGTGCAGTGTGCTAAGTATTAATGAATCATGCAATCAAAATGCATCTTTAAATATTAATGCCTATATCTAAATAATTGAATGTGGAATGTAGTGAAATGTAACTGATTTTCCTATTTTAATAATGCATCTTGTTTACAAATGTAGGTTTGGTCAAGTCAGACAAGAAGAAAACATTTTACTCCTGTGTATTATTCATGCATATGTTACAAGCATTATACTGATGAAGATATCATTAACCATCTAACGAAATGGGTGCTAAAGAACGGAGCTGTTCCATCGAAGTTTGACTGGAGCAACAAGCAGAATCGAAAACGAGTTATTGATGGTTGTGCCTAATGTTGCAGTGGCTGTACAACCAACTGCGGTTTAAGAAAAAATTTCATCTGCCAGCAAACAGACATATCTTAAAGTCATGTAAAGAAGATGATGTAGTCTATTGACAACTTGAAAAATAGCCAATCATCGCATACATGTTAAAAGAGCCATTAGAAAAATCAAACAATGTCACATTTTTGACCAAAATATTCCTGTAAGCATGCTTGGTGTCCTAAATGAACTTTGGTTGGTGTGTTGTTTTTTACGATGCAATTATTTCAGACACTGTTCAATAAAACATTTCTTTGGAAACTTTGTTACTATTTGTGTGTATAGAGTTTAAAGTCATGAAGTGTGGTGGCAGATGATAAAACAGAATATTCTTTGTTACAATATATATTAACAGACTTGGCACAAGCAGAATTATTTATGTAAATTGCCTGAATGTATTACGGCCAGGGAAAAACAATTTCCTACAATGGAAAACAGAGCTGTGAGAGTTCTTGAATAGCTGGGAGAGAGGCACCTTGTTAGTGGTGGCTTCTGATGATGTGATGCAAGTAACATTTTTCTTGTTGATTGGCAGTGAACATCAATATGAACAACAGAATGTTCAGATTTTTTCCCAGTGTCGTAATTGTGTATCTATTAAAAATGATACTAAAATGAAAGAAAATCAGCTTCTGAAATGAGATGAAGATAAAAGAACTGAAAAATGTTAGCATTTTGTGCTTGAAATAAACACTATCAGTGCTGCAAGATAAGCAAGCATTGTTTTAAAGTAGGTTTCATATGATTGGTCTCAGTTAAACTGCTTCAACATCACATGTAATTGACCTCACAAAACTCTCCACTGTAGTAAATGCATTCACTTAGAAAGAGGTATTTGAAATTCACTGCAATCAGAAAACAGTAAAATTCATAATAGCAATTTATAATGAACGCTTATATGGGGATTACTTGACACATTGTTGAGAAAATGTCAGACACAGACAAACAAAAGAAAATTTTTGATATGCTTTCCTGAATATAGTTGTAACTCTTAATCATGTTACCAATAAAACAAGGTTGTCACTCCTTGGTTAACGCAACCAATCTAAAACACTACCAGGATCCCAGTTTTGGGGAATTTGTCCCTAGATTTGGGAATTTCCGCAGCGTTTTGGGAAAGGTTTGGGGAATTGAGGTATTCAGGGATTTTTTCGGGAAATTGAATTTTGTGGGATAAAATTGGGAACAGTCAGTGTCGTCACGAATTTTCATCAAATACGGTGATCAGATTCTTCTGATTTAAATGTCAATTCCAGGATCTTGTCAGTCTGTTGTAATGTATCTAAATTAGGTTCCCTGCAAAAGGCGGAGCTCCGTAAATAGCGGAAATTTGTTGCGTAGGTTTAATGACGCAACCGGAGTCGCTAAATCCGATATTTTGTGTTGAATGATGATAATTAACGGTAATAAAAATAATTTTATTGCAAAAGATGATATTACACTACGGCAAAAAAGGTCTATTTTAAAGTTTGATAACTTTTGGTCATGTGAGTTTCACAACGGTTCGGGGACAAAAAAATAGGTTTCAACAGGTGTGAATGTATACAATTTTTAAACAACGCAAACGAACCATGCATTCAATGTTTGGGGGAAACGCATATTAAGTTGGAATGATACAACATTTTTCCTTCACTTTTTTCCTTTTTTTGCTTCTGCAATGCAACTTTTTCCACTCCGGTTACGTCATCAAACCTCCACAACCAAGCTCGCTATTTACGGAGCTCCGCCTTTCACAGGGAACCTAGATTAGTCTAATCTCTACAGTCACTTGCAACCGAACCAGGTCTTGGGAATAGTGGCAGTGTTGCTGAAATTGGATGAACTCAGTCGGCAGCGGTTTTTATTTGGGGTTTGTTTGTGATAGGGTACTAACCAAAAAATGCAAGGGTACTAACCAAAAAATCATTAGGTTAGGGTTGCGTCATCACAAGGGAACTGTCACTTGGCCAAATCTACAACTGACTGTGCGAGAACTGATTTTTAAATTCAAAGGATTGTGAACATGAGAAAAGAAGAGCTGCTCATCATGCAATAACTTCATGTTAGCGGTGATGGAAAGACTTAAAGTGAAGTTACTGAGTGGAGATTGTTTTTAATATCCACAAAGGCAGAACATATTTTGATGTTAGAAGTTGACTATATCTACGCCACGGTATTTGGTTTTATAGTAGTGTACTGGTATGCATGAGTTTAAGAAGAGGTAGGGAGCTTAGCCTCTTGGATGTTGTAATTTGATCTTTGTTCATTTAGTTTTTAGTTAAAAAATGCCTTTCTCTTAGTTTTGAGTTGATGAAATCAAATTTCACCACTGTTGGCCCCCTGGAACAATTTTGTCGGCCACTCCATGGAAAAATTCATCTGACACCCATGCTGGTATATGCTGTAATCATTATTACGCCTAAGTCGCCTATATACCAATGTAATGTAAACAACTGCTGCAAATGAGACATCATCAGCTTCTATTGAACCTTCTCCAGCAAAAATCCAGTTTGTGCAAAAATTTTGCAGTGAATGGCTTTGTTGCCACCTCTTGGCGTGACGTTGAATGCATGATTCACCACAAATGGGATGTGGGCAAAGAATTGCACCCATATATGAGTGGTGTGAACACGCAATATAATAGAGTGGTCATGGGTGTTATCTCTATTGTTGCTTGTTGCCATATTGTAAGCTTTGCGCGCTTGTTCGGGCTCTCCGATAGCAGCAGTTGCATCCGTCTGAATTGCAAACTGGTTTGTCAGCCCTTTGCCAAGTGCCAGAAATCCAAAATGTTTAGCATGCAATAAAACTGTCCCTTGTCGTAGATCACACGAATAAAGCATAGAAACAGGCAATCACGTGCAGTTAGCTAGTTTTATTTTATTATAACATAACTTGCCTTTCAGGCTTTTATTCTGGCCAAGCCATTATTTTCTCTTGGTTAGTCAAGAACACCTTAAGAATCATCCCAAAACTATTCTTCAGCACATTAGTCAACACAGTAACACTAAGTGTGCAATGTAATAAGTCAGGAAGTTGGTGTACAGGGATGGCGAGACAATGGTGCAGAATGGGGAGCAGTAAAAAATTAGGACAATGGAAAATTATAAAATCAGACAAATTGTGACTAATAAATGTTTGTTTCTGTTCAGCTACAATATCGACCTCAAAAATAATAACATAAATTTGTTGCAACCACAATGCTGCATTGCCCTGATCCGACCAAGTCGAACCGACAACCACCGGGATACCAGCAATAGAGATTTCCCACTTGACGTGATTCACTCTGCTGTTACTGATACGAATTCAATGTTAAATGTGGCGTAATCACCATGGCACAACCATTCTGAATTTTCTTGTTGGGCAAATAGCTGCAATGAGGAATTTAATTCGATTATGATAAATCAAGAAACTGCCCTGATACTGTTATGAAAAAGACATTTCCACCCCCGTTGCCCACTTTTTCAAAGGGCAGTCTGGACGATGCTTCTGTCATTTTCCCGCTTTCCAGCGTCCCTGCTGGCTTACACTGTATTTTGAAGTGCTAAAAGTTTGATGAGAATTACACACTGCTTTGTGCAAAATCTAGGGAATTTTTGTGAAATTTTGAACTCATCTTTGGGGAATTTCTAGTCAACATTTGTAGGAACCATGAACACTACATAACTGCATCACCAAAACGTCAAGGATTACTCTAGACCTACTGTAAGATTTAATTGGCTATGAATACTGGCAAGAAGTGGAATCTAGAAACTAGATTTGAACAGAAAGAACACTGAAATCATTAATAATAATTGTCACACATCGTCAAATCAAACTGAAAATCACCAATATAGCATTTCATAACTCGTGTGTTTATTTGCTACTTTCCCCATTGTTTACTTCTGTCAACAAAGAATGGAGTGCATAATAAAAATAAAAGGTAGAAAGAGCAGGCAGCATGTTTTACAACCGAAGCATGATGTCAAAATGAAACATAGACTTTGAAGTCAACACAACAAAATCACACCATTCCAGCCCATTAAAAGCCAGCTGTCCTTGAATTTGATAGGAATAGTCACAGGTACTTTTCAATTTGAATCATTTTCAAAAGGGGATAAAAATATTTATTTAAAGCAGCTTATTTTAAGTCAGCATTTCTGTATCTGTAAGGCCACTTCACTTCTACTGCTCCAAAATATATTTCTTTTGTATATGTCAACAACTTTCCATCTGGAGATGTGCCAAGAATGCTAATAAGTAGATTCAGCACTAGCCCAAAGAGGAAAGACCTTACTTATTCACATTTCTGTATTAACTGGTTTGAAGTTCTAGTAAGCAAAAATCTGAACACATTAGTGGTTAGGCTACGAGATATGATGACGAGTGATGACATACTTGAATACTTACCCAATTACGAAAATATTGCTTACAGTAAGTAGATACTAATTAATTTGCAAGCATACTATCCTCAACATATTAAAACTTAATCAGTGAGAACAAAAATATTATCCAGCTACACAGGAACAGTCAGCAGAAATGACTTTGGAAGCAACACCCATTTCAAAGTAATGTTGCTTCTCAACCTTTTTATAGGCTAAAGAAGGATAAAGGTTAGCTTCTGTAACATGCTGCTTTGCATAAAAATGTGCCATTGCCATCTTATTTGGTTGAAATTTCCTTTAAATAGGCTACTCTATAGAAAAAGATAATGTCTATTTAACCATCAATATTCTGGCAGCAACAGATCAGCTGGAGCTATTGTGCCGCCAGTCGAAGATTCAGTCTCGTGGCATGACTCAATGCCAAGAAAAAGGTCACTTTGTCAGGAAAACACTGTCCTGCTCTTGGTGTAACAGTTAAGTGTTACGGCTGCTACGCCTATGGTATTCGGTTCAACTCTCACCTTGCCAACTTTTGTTTTTTTCTTTGATTTTTTCAGGTTTTACTTGGGTCTTACGTTTAGGGGTTAGTGTTGTTAGGTTAGGGTAGCGTTACCTTAGTCAGCGTTAGGTTAGTTAGTGTTAGCTTAGCATTAGGTTAGCTTAGCGTTACGTTAGGGTTAGGTAAGCATTGCCTTAGTGTTAGGTTAGAGTTAGGTTAGCATAGGGTTAGATTAGGGTTAAGTTGTAGGTTTATCTTTTGGTTACATTTACTTCTGTTCTACCAAGCCTTTTGCTGCTGCCATCCTGGCGGCAAAATAGACACTGCCATAAAAAAACTCATAACCTCAGTTGAGAGCTTGTGATAAAGCTCCATTCCAGTTGTACAGGCCAATCTCTCCAACATCAGATAAATGCATTGCACAGCTATCAAAGAATAGGTCCAACAATCAATTTTATACAGTACAGTTAATAAAGCACAAGTGAGGAGAACTACTGTAGAAATTACAGTATTACTCTTAACAAACCACGTCACTCAACCTAATTACTGCAGCCTGTTGTCTTAACTATATATATAGAACTTCTTCAAATGAAATTGTGTATTGGTCAGACTACTTAAATCATAAGATTCTATTTTGAATGAGAGCTGACGATACCTACATAGTTGACAAAATATGTACTCTGCAAGATCTTAAAATGCGTGATTCTTTGCTGAGAAAGGATTTCTTTGCATAGACTTAAATCATAAATGACGTTCTCTGCCGTTGCTATCTAAGTGCCATCTACTCTAGTCTATAATGCTGTACTGAGTAGGCCTACAGGCGGCACACCGTTTGCTTAAAGGAGTGTCTGTTTTGTCTGGATGAAATGTAGCGATTGATTCTCTGAGTTTTCAAGCTTATGCCATGTTTCCACTTTTCCTTCCGCTACCCGCTGAACAATCAATCGCGCATTTCAAAGCATTTAGGTGCAAGCGGATACAGCACCAGACAGGCTTGTTTTCAACGTTCTGCTTCATTGCATACAACTGTAGAAAAGGTCTGTTAAAAGTACGGCTGGCACTGGTGCCACGTCAGTGGTGTACGGATATGGGAATTTTGCAATCCGGATCCAGTCCGAAATTTTTCATAAAATCCATATCCGAAAATTCAAAATTATGCACTCCGACATCCAATCCAAATCCGAAACTGCTCACTCAGTTACACATTAGACAAGATATTTGGTATTGTCTATTTTGCCTCTCTGGGGAAAGGTTGTGGCTATTTTCCCCTCTGTCAAAGAAACACGATTGGTTAAAGTGGTTGCATGGCAAGTATGATGTGCGAAGAGGCAAGGGCTAGGGTTTAGGATTAGGAGTAAGTTAATGTTTCAGGATTACAGGTTAGCCTACACTTCACGCAACGCAGACAAGAAAGGTTCCAGCAGTGCTTTTGCCTATGTAAGGCAAAATAGACACTGCCAACATATTTTGTCTTGGCTGCAACTGCTTACCACAATCAGTTTCTGATAATACTTGCCAAGAAGTATTCCTTTTCTGCATGGCAATAGATGATAAAACTGTACACAATTCTCACAGCCTATTCTGTAATCAATGGAGATACTTACATGAAATTATGCAAAAACAGAACGATATTCAGTGATAGGCTGCAATTAGTGTGAATTTGTGAACTTGCTGAACTCCAAACAATGATTGTAGCTATTTTATGTTGATTTACAAAGTTGTGACAAAGTTTCAAATGCGAACACTGATAGTGTTATGTCCACTGAAACATTTTCTAAAAACAGAGCAGTGAAGGTGTGCCTTAAATCCTTTAACTTCTGAAACTCTTTCCAAATGAAACTGAATTTCTAGTACTGCTAGGCTGCAGGCTACCTGAATCTACCATGACATGTTCAAGATGTCAATACGTTTTCGTTATGTTTGTTGCCACCAGTTTTAGGTTAAGCCACTTCGAGTCAGACTACTATTACTATAGTGAGAGATAAGCTGTTGAGACAGAAAGTGGTGTAGTGTATTCGTTCTATGCTAATCAAAATGGTAATGCATAAAACACCACCATTTCACTATAATCTATTCATAAATACATTTCAAAACTGAGACATCATCTATCTGAAAAACGACGGGTTGATCATAATAAAGCAATACAACCATGCTCTTCTTCACACAATCCCTATAAACATATTGCTTGAGATTAATCCTCCGTCTGAAACTTTATGATCCCGAGTGCCAAGGAAGATTGCATTATGCCAATAGAAATTAGAAAAGTAGGTTTACACCAGTGGTTCCCAAAGTTGGTGGTACCGCCCCCTGGGGGCGGTGAGAAACTCTAGGGAGGCTGTGAAGCAGAAATGGGTGATTGGGGGGCGGTGAAGCAGAAATGGGCGGCTGGGGGGGCGATAGGACACCCAGTTAATAATTACATTTCTGTTGTCTTACTAAATTTGAGTGACTAATTGTCATAAAATAACAGTATGATAAACAAACATGCATGCATGTAATTTGTAAACAAAAACTTATCGTTTTGGAAACAAAACAGAGGTGAAATGAAATGCTAGGAGATAAATTGATGAACTGCAGTTTCCATCACTAAAGGTAAGCTGCACAGTAAAACTGTTCTCCTCTATAATTAAATGATTATGATTGGAATTTTCGTCTGCTGTACTTCATGGCACAGGTAAACTGCTACTTAGCAATGCCCGTTTCGTTACAGTGACTATTACCGGTCAGGTTTGAGAATGCACGCTTGCACTGAGACTCAGCTTGTAACCAAAAGCGTGAGCTAATTTTGGATGGAGTGATTTAATGATCACAATAATAACAATAACCTTGTACGAGTTCAATTCGAAAGTAGAAAGGCAATTTATATTTTTTTACAGATAGTGTTAGGTGCCAACAAGAATAAGTCACCTTAAGGGAATCGAAAAGATTCTGGAAAACAGAAGTGTGTTTCAGAACGCACTTTAGTTTGAGCAGCGCCAAGGAAATCCAGGGAGAGAGAGATGGTAGAGCCAGCGGACGACTGCAAGTGTCACGGCTAAATTCAAAAATTTGTAAAATATGCTGATTAAATTCAATCCTCCACCGCTCCGAACGCAAAATTTACTAAACATGTGACAGAGTATTAATGGATTGATTGATGAAAGGACACCAAAGGGTTTGGAAGTGTTCTGCTATGTTTAGGCAATGTGGTGCACTCGGATAATGATGAAGAGGGTTTGTACGCCTGTTGCCTCTTACGGAATGTGACTGTCAAAGGGTTTCATATAAGATACAGTAGATTGGCTGTCACAGTCCACTGGTATCTTCACGAAGTTCAATGAAGTAAATTTGGAATTGCAGGAGAATGGTGTTAATCTGATTAAAGCCAAATCAGTAATCTTCACCCTCTTGTCCAAGGTAATGCTGATCAAACGAAATCGAACCCTTCATGAACTCTAACAGTTTCCGACTGCTAAATGAGTTATGACACTAAATTAAGTTTTATAGTGAAATGCATCTTTGCGCTCATTCTTGTTTTAATCATTTTCAAACATCCCAAATACACAATACGAAAAAATTGCGTTGATATGTGTGTTAGGCATGGTAGAGGGGCAATAGAAATTTGTTTGTCAGAAAAGGGGGCGCTAGCCAAAAAAAGATTGGGAAACACTGGTTTACACGAACGTGATTTCAGACAATGGAATTTTTCCTCATACAACTAACATTATAATTCCATATCAAAAATTTTGATGGCCACAGTATGTGACATTTGGATAATCCGAATCCGAATCCCGTTGAAGGGAAAACGATATCCATTGCGAATCCGAAAAATTCCTAATATCCGGGCGGATTGGAGTCCAAAATCCGGATCCTGTACACCACTGGTGCTCATCTCTGCCAGGCACAATTGGCTGCCTTTAATCATTTGGATGCATAAATATACCATTGCTATTACCGTTGGAGTTTCTATTACGACGCAGCGAAGCTGCTTCCAGAAGATAATTGCATCATAATAACAAGCAACTGGATGGCTTGGCTTAGTGAAGCCTAAATGATTTGCTCCTGTGCTTAGTGAGTGCATTGGGCTTAAGACTACATTGGCAGAATAGGTTTTTAACCCACGACACATCATTTTTCCTGGTGGTTCACTTACGCCAGGAAGTCGTAAGCCTAATGTCTGGTTCATTGATAGTGAGTGCAAGACCAAATATTGATGCAGAGCATTACAAGTTTCTTTAAACCACCTCAAAAATAGCAGTTCTTTTAAGATTTTTTAGCAGATTTTAGCTGAAAATTTGTGACATGGTTTTTAGCAGGATCTAGCAGTTTTTTATGACATGATTTGGCAGGTTTAGGTGGCAACCTTCTGGCAACACTGGTGAGCAGCGACCTCGCAGCCTACTAGCCTAGCAGACATGTTTCAGGGTTCGTATGCCAATGCTTTTCGGTTCGCCTCTCACCTTTGGGAATTTCGTTTTGGTAGTAGTTGTTGCACAAGTATTCACACTTTTTTCTTCATATTTTCCGTTTCGCTTTATGTTTGGTCTTTAGATTTAGCGTTTAGGTTTAGGGGTTATGTTTAGACTTTAGGCTTAAGTTTTAAAACTTTAGTTTTATAGGGCAATCAGTCGAGCACAGCACAAATTTCCCCCTGCCCGCTACCTTGTCGCAGAAACGAGCAGTGTTTCCAGCCAGTGTTGCCACTGCGCTCAGTCTCGTTAACATCAGATTGTTGCTTTTTTCAACATCAGATAGCATCAGATTTGTACGTTACAGTTTCTTTGACGCTAAATGCCTCTATTACCACTACCTATTGCCTAACTAAGCGCAAAACAGAGTGGAGTGTCGTCATTAATTGGAAAAGTACGTCATGCGTATCAACACCAGAGGTGTACGGAGTCTGAAATTTTGGACTCCGAATCCATTCCTGCTTCAGCTGAATGTACTCCAACTCCACTCCGACAACTTATAAAGTTTTGGATTTCGACTTCTGCTTAAACTCCAAAGTGAATGCTATAAACTTTTGGCAGTGTCTAAACGACCGTATCCGGTTTTCCCTTCAAAAAGACTAAAAAAACGTATCAAACGAAATTGCTAAGCTCTGCAAAACATTTAACCTCCTCTTTCCATCATACATGCCATTTGCTTCTCAGATTGAGGGTATTAAGGTGGATATTAATTTTTTGTAACCCTATACCCTAATCCTCAATCCTAATCGTTAACCTTCCGCAAACACTTACCCTCAAAACTAAACGCTAACCTTAACCTTAGACACTAACACTGAACCCTCACCCTAAACGCTAACCACAAACCCTAACCTTAAACACTAACACAAAACCCTAATCCTAAATGCTGGACCTAACCCTAATCCAAACGCTTTGTGAACCCTTGTCTGATCTTCGAAATGCACATCACAAGGGGTCCAAAAGTTTTGACATACAATCTTGTGTAAGTACATCAAAAGAAAAATCACATTTACCAAACGAGTGACTCGAACTGACAATTGTCTAGTCACTTCCCACTCGACCATGTGGACAGGAGTGAGAATTTCTCCAACTCAGTTTCACATCGTGCAGAAAACTGGATGCGGGATACGGTCTTTTTGTCCCTCGAAACGGAAAACTGGATGTGGTTGTTGAGACACAACCCAAACTTTTTACGTGAACTAAATTTTATAGGCCAATAGATTTTCAACGCATCGCCATGAACAAGAAATTGTCCTAATCTTTACACACTTGAAACTCACCAACCTAACCTTATTTACATCCAAGTTGTATTAAAATTTTTGGACTTCCTAAGAAGTAGTTTTTCACATTTGAAATTGACATTATAACATACTTTGCAATGGTGTACGGATGTGGAAATTTTGCAATCCTGATCCAATCCGAAACTTTTTCATCAACTCCATATCCAATCCATATCCGAAAATATAAAGTTATGGACTCCGATATCCAAATCCGAAACCGCTCAATCAATTGCACATTAGCCAATATAATTGGTATTGTCTATTTTGCCTCAAGAGGCAAAAACTGTGGCTATTTTGCCTTTAGTCAGACAAAAGTCGTTGAAGTGGTCACATGACAAGTAGGCTACGATACACAAAAGACAAGGGCCAAGGTTTGAGATTGAGGTAAGTGTTAGGTTCAGCTGATAGTTCACACACTGCAGACAAGAACAAGTCACTAAAAGCTTGTCCGCATTGAAACAGTGACCGCACTCGTCCATTAAACTGAGCTGTTACAGACGTCCCGGTTAACTAAGCAGGTCATGCATTCCGAACTTCTCATATCACCATTTGCACCAATTCATGTTGAGCTAAAGGCACAAATCTGCAGAAGTGTTTTTGCCAGATGAAGCAAAATAGACACTGCTAACGACCATATTTTGTCTAAAATGCCATGGTTAACTGCCCACCACAATCGGATCATGATAGACTAGATGTTGACAAGAAATACACAAATGTTTTTCTAAATTGTACTGTATGTTATAGTTTTGCGCAATTCTCAGTCATATGCTCTAATGGATATCCATATCAAACAATAGCTTAATGCTACAACTAGCCAAAATGTTTGTACCTGCTGGACTACTTGCAATTACAACAACTATTGTACTGTACGCTAATTCAACAGTGACAAAGAGAGCACAAAAATTTTATGTCCACAATGTTTATTATTTAGCAATGCAATGAATCACTTATTCAAGGTTAACCTAAATCTCTTTTCTTTTCAACCTCTTTCAAAACTGACTTCCAATTTCAAGAAGTCAATACATTTTCACCATGCTCATTACTTAATTTTTAGGTAAGGCAAATTCGAGTTAGACTACTAGTCAGCTATGCTGTTCAGACAGAAACTGGTACTTGGTTCAACTTCAACGCTGAAAAAACGTTTCAGTAATGCCTTTCACACCATTATTTTACTATGATCTGCAAGCAAATGCATTTCAAAGATGAAACAAGATTCGTCTGAACAACGACGGGCTGCGTCATAAGAAACAATATGATCATTTTCAATTTCACACAGTTCCAAACTGCACAACAGTGCATGTTGCTTCAAAGGTGAGATGTACTTTTCCTCAGCCTGAAAGGTAGGATGCCGAGCGGCAGCATTGAACCGAGAGAATATAGAAAATACATTTTAACCAATATCATTTGGAAATAGTGTATTTTTTCTTCATAAAACTATTTATCCATTTCAAGTTTTTTCTGTGGTCACAATTTGTTTTATTTCGTAATCCGGTTCACGATCCGGTTGAAGAGGAAACTATATCCAATACAAATCCAAAAAAATCCCAATATCCGGCCGCATTGGACTCCAAAATCCGGATCCTGTGCACCACTGTGCCACCCTAATGATTTTTAACTAAATCTAGCAGTGATTTTCAGACTCAACTAGTGATCTTGTGATCTTTCACTGTAATCTAGTGATTTTTTCGAAGTATGTATATATTTCAAGAAAATTGGTTGTCGTTTTTTTTAACTTTTCAACTTTTCAGCCCTTTTGCAAAGATTTTCAGCCTTTTTCAAATCCTTAAAGAAGTGATTATGGGAATTATTGCTTGAAGATTCATTTGCACCAACAGAACGAACAAGTGTTTCTAATATGAGTTTCTCATTGTTTGCACCCCCGTGCCATCTAGTGCTAATTTCCTGCAATAATGGCCCTGGGCACAGATGTGTACGGAGTCTGGAATTTTTTACTCCGACTCCGCTCCTGCTTTGGCTGAATATGCTACGCTCCGACTCCGAAACATTTCAAAGTTTTAGACTCCGACTCCTGCTGAAACTCCAAAGTGAATTATCTAAAGCCAGTGGCTATAGATACGTCTGTGGAAATTGAAATTTGAAAGCTTATTCATACGCCACCTGTGACATAACAGTAATGCACGACAAAAGTGCAGTAGGCTTGGTAGAACCGAAGTAAACGTAAGAGATAAACCCTCAACCTAACCTTCACCCTAACCGACAGTGATGTAGTCGGGACCGTAACGTCCGAGACGAGACCTGTCTCAAACGTCGAGACCGAGACTTTTCCATAAAAGCCGAGACCGAGACCTGGAAGTTCGAGACTCGTGACCTCACATTTCTCTGGTGGTAATTAAAGCTAACTCTTTGAAAAATGCTGCAGAAAAATATTTGGAATGTTGCCAAATACCAAGATAAAGTGTTTGTCGTTGCTATACTAATAATTATTTACCTACTTCAAACACATAATACACAACATTTCACTCACAAAAATATATATAGTTCCGTGCTGGTAAAGGCTTGCTCGGGTCTCTAAATAATACTAACACGGTCAGTACTTTAGCCCAAACTGCAAAAAATTTTCATCACTATCACTGAGGCTTATTGAAACATTTTAGGATCACGGTCGGCGTCGCGTTTTTGAATAAGTCAGCAATTATTCTGAAGCTCAGCTGAACCTAAAATGCTGACTTGTTGGATGTTGAATACACTTCATTATTTCAAAAGCAATGCGTAATTGCCGCCCAAAAACGCATTGGGAACCCAAATCAAAAACACCCATAGGTAAAAAATGAAGAAATTTTGCCAGTACCCTTTGTTCGCAGTCGGGTGAAAATCAAAACCATATTCTCTTCGAAGCTTGAAGTGTTACATGCAACAGAAATAAAAAACGTTGACATGGAAAGATGTTTTTTTCAATAATATTTTACACTTTTTCATCACGTAAAGTAGGCTACCTATGGCGAAATAGAACAAGGGATTTAACTTAAACGTTGCTCAATACTGGTGGTTCTCCATGCGATATTGTCGCAAATTTAGGAACCACGGCCTAATAGGTCATATAACTGGCACAATAGTCAGTAACAATTATTGTGAAGTATGTTCTTGCTCTGCAATTGTTTAGCCTGCGCTTTGCACCTGTTTTTCACATGAAACATGCAAAGTCGAAGCATTTCAAAAGATGCACCCACAATCGTAAACACATGAAACCAGGGGCGGATCCGGGGGGGCAATTGGGGCAATCGACCCCCCCTAAAACCTAAAAAAGTAACTTTATTCACCATGATTTTGTGCATTTCGGAAAGCAACATTTGCGATATAAGGCAATTTTGTCGTCCATTGTTTTGTCACAGCAGTTTTATAAAATATACTTCATCTCTCTTACAATACCGAAGCTGTTGAGACTGGACTACCAAATATTATTGAAATCGTCCCCCCCTAGACTCACTGGCTGGATCCGCCTCTGTATGAAACAAATTCCAAGACAAAGTTTGCAACTAAAAAGATTACTTATTTTTGCAATTCTTGCCTGTGGAAATGAAATCCAACGTACTTTAGGCAACAAGCATTAGCAAGAAAAGTGGATATATGCTTTGCCTTGGGTTAGCCTACGCATTGCACTTTCCACTTTTCGTTCACATGAAACGTGCAAAGTCGAAATACAATATTTGAAAAGAGCCACCCAGATTGGCAAAACAATGTGTTAATGTAAAACATTTTGCTTGTATGATTTCGGGTAGTTTGCACAACAAATTCAAGGTTTTAGCAGACAAAGATCAGCAGGAAATATCGACAAACTTGCCATGTTAGCGCACACCTTACACAACGTTCACGAGCATCATGAAAACTAGAAGCATTTGCAAAATAATCAATGAAATGTGCGCAGTTGAACAATTTTGCTTCTTTTTGCATTTATTGGTCCCTGCTCTTGAATTACAACATGCATTGGCGTTATCAGTAAGGAAAATGGTTACATGAGCACTGCTATGGGATAGCCTGCGCGTCTTCACATAAAGCATGCAAAGTCGCAGTTTGTTTTTACCGTCGTGAGAGAAGGACGTGTTCTGAGCTGAACAGCAGTAGGTAGTACAAGCCATGAAACAAGCCGAACATTGAGCAACTGTTAAAGGAACGACTATTATACAGACGTTATTAAATCCTGTCTGAGTAACATCAGCTTTTGTTTCATTTAAAAGGCGAATAATGACGGATCTGGTGCA
>Ga0210059_1005292_pt1 | contig 20797 bp, 5 predicted proteins | sample Ectturendosymbi2_FD_188042 | JGI IMG/M metagenome (GOLD analysis project Ga0210059, IMG submission 188042) | Ecteinascidia turbinata endosymbiont from Florida, USA - Sample 2 (SPAdes) (version 2) | ecosystem: Host-associated > Tunicates > Ascidians > Unclassified | place: Key West, Florida...
GGCGGTTTTGAGAGAAATAGTAGTGATTTTCCGGCTGCCAGACTGCTGACTGCTTTCTAAGCGTTTTCACGGAAGCGTAATAATACAATTAAATCTGCTCTTTGAAACATCGCCGACATGTGCTTACGTCGCACCCAACAAACTGTACAGTACTTCGCTTTCGAAAATGCGTTGGTTTCCGTGAAGGTTGTTGCTAGGCAGATGCATAACCTCGAAGCTAGCGTTCCATGCGACATTCAGAGTCTTACATTACCTTACACAAACGATATTGGTGGTGAAACGTCTCTGCCGGTTACAAGAGCAAATAAGGCATCATTCTATCACTGTCAAAGCGACTGAAGCGAATATCATTTCCTGTACAAAACCTGTAAAATGTGCGCAATCGTCGTAGAAATTGAAGCAGGATCGTTTTGCAACCGGTGTAAATGAATCGTGCATATCGGATGCGAGGTAAAACGTGTTTTTGTTCTTTGTCTTTAGCAGTACAAAAATGAAAATAACACAGTGGTGAAATAATCGGACAGATATCGATCTCGTAATGCACTTCGGTGAAAGGGCTGGTCTGTTTCAGTATTTGGAAAAAGACAAGCAGACACGATTTGAAACGAGGAATGACAAAAACGATTTGAGCACCCGTCGTAGGTATTCCCCAGACCCATGTGTGCGTGGCAAGCGCAGGTGTTTTGAAACAAACGAGAAATGGGGCATCAATGTAAATATGACAGAAAACGACCTTTGCTGTTCATACGAAAAAGAAAAAATATGTTTACAGATTCGTCAGCTGGATTAGGGAACAGTTACATAGACGCCAAAAAGGGAAGAAGTCAAAATTTTCTTGAACCCTTTCGTAACTGGAGAGATTGATAAAACTGAGTCGACCTTCCTTCAAAAACCGTGATTGCATACACCTGTGCTTTAAATTAAGTTCATGAACTGGAAAGTGGGAAGACGACTTTAACGTGACCATTTTTCATGAATAGGACTCTCAGAATCATTTTTTCTCGGTTAAACTTGCAGCTTGGTGACGATGAGTGCACGGCAAAAGGTAAGCAAATAGGTTGTTACCACCAGCATTTGCTAAAATTTTTAAAACTTTGCACGTTGAATTCTTACTAGACGTCTTGTATACTGATAAGCAACCCCGTCCCAAACGAACCAGCTGTTCAGAAAACGTTAATTCAGTTAAATACATGACGCCTTGCAACAGATACAAGTCATTTGCATAGAAATGTACGTAGCTCAAGTTAATTTGACAGGCATTTGAGCACGGGCAAGCGGATTTCGTTTGAACTAGCGCAGTGAGCTGTGCATCTGTCCTTACTGACCACTTTCATACCAGATGATACACAATTCGTAAACATGCGAGTACTGGAAGTAACGTTAAGAACAAGAGAGTGTCATGAATGTAAAAACATGATGACTTACATCAGGCCAACTACGCAACTGCATTTACGTTATATTAACAGCACGTGGAGAGTCGTTTTCGTGCATTTGATATTGCTTTCATGTGAGTGGAAGCAACTGCAGGAAATGACAAAGAATTGGTGTTATCGATCTGACGTCGACGCTCAACCTGTTGGGTCATTATCGCCAGCAACTATAGCTACCATATGGTGTTCAGAAAGTCGAACTTTCAGGTGATTAAAGCCACGATGCACAGAACTTCGAGGAGGTGCAGAAATAATAAACCGTGAGGTGGTTTTGTTTCAGTCGAGTCATGAAACGATGTTGATATACGACGCGGCGAAGCAGAACAACCTTACAAAACCAACATGCCTGGAGGTAGAGTTTTATCTACGAAAACTATTGATGTCCAAAGCAATTTAATGGTATTTGATATTCTCTGATGCAGTGCTTCGTTCTCATGTATCACCTGCTTTGGTCTGTCTCCAATGATGGCAGCCAAGTCCTTGGGAACCGGAAAATCGTAGACCTTTTCGATGATCGTGTTTTGCACTTTCATTAAGCCCTCGGCCGTGCCTTGTATCAACACCACTCGATCTTGGGTTCCTGCGAAAGAACAGCGTACAATTTTCACTTGCACGACACTTTCAAAGTGTCGAAAATAGCCTGACGATCCTTCTCGACTGCTGCATGGCAGCCTGACGCTTTGGCAACCAACGCAAATTTTAGCGCTTTCACAGTTTTAGTTTGCGAAGGAATATTCGAGAACAAATAATTTTTCTCCGCTGTCGCACTGCTCCTGGCCCGGAGGCTACGTCAAGCGTAGATTGAAGCTTTGCCACAATTTTGCGATAGGGTCTTATAAATAACAGTTGAAACGCGAGACATAATGCAGATTTTTTGGCAAAAATCTCAACGCTTTTTCCAGCATCTAGCTTCGGTGTACTTATCCTCAAAAAGTACAATGCGTGTTTTTTACAGTTGCGAAAACAGCTGTTCAGCAACTCAGCAAAAGGCATGTTAAAGATAGTTTTACTGGCATACATTTTTAACACGTTGGCTGATAACTGTTTTCACTTCATGGCTTGAAATTACGACGTGAGCTGCCAAAGCAGGAGAATGCGCAACAGCGCAAGGGCACAACGTTTGTGGCGTCGCTGAGAATTACCAAAAATTGGGCTAAGACTTCAAGCACTTCAAGAGAAAAAGCCTCTCTTCGACTCTTATCTTTGGTATCTTAGAAAAACACATATTTCAGAGTTTGAAGCCAAATATCTTCCCAAACTCGAGTATGTGTTGATTGTAGCTTCATGCTGAGCGATCTCGCGTTGTATTTACCGATTACGATCGATGCATTTCACCCTAGGAACTAAAATATACCCAAAAGCACTTGCACTACAACGCAGAAAGAAGTTGAAAATATTCGGTGATGAAACTTGGGGCAGCCATCAAAAGAGGGTTTTAAGTTCTTCGATGCAGCACACACGCGCGAAACATACACTGCTGTCTTCAGTCAATGTTCCAACAAAAAACATCTAGGAAAGCAAAAACAAGACAGATGGTCATTAAGAGCTCGAAAACATCACTCAAACGCGTTCGTGAATACTGAACAGCTTTTTAAGCCAGGCGTTTGTTCAGCCCTAGCCACTTGAACCACTTTTTCCTGCGCAGCAGATTGCTTAACAAAGAAAAATTGACCGCAGGGAAAGTGTCGGTCGCCCTCTCCAACAGCTATCCGAAACAGCTGCGTTGTAGCACTTTTGCGACAACCCGGCCTCCGGCATTACGATCACCTTGAAAGAAACAAACACTTCACACCGGCGATCTCTACAAAAATTCGTGCTGTGAACCCAATTCCTAAAACAAAAGTGCAAATCAGCAAGAACACTACGGTCTGCGGCCATCAGCTCTGCAATCGCCAGATTTGTAGGCAACTGCGTTAATTCGAGTCGTGGATGTCATGCGAGTGTATCTCCGAGACACCGTTCTACGAGAATGTTGGTGATTATTTCACGCCATAACCACTTTTCTGGAAACGTTTCTAATCACTCACAAGTGAAGCAGACAAAAACTAAAAGTTTTGTATGTTTACCATGTACACTTTATCCGCAAGCGACTACTCAATGACTACAGAGTTCACTTGACGTTCAGCACTGCGCACAGCGTAGCCACCTGGAAAGTTTCGTGTTTGCACTGATGACATTCACGCGGGCTGTAGTAAAGTGAACCAATGTGTGTCAAATACCCGAGAGGAAACTGGTGGAAGTAGTTTTGCAGCGAAAGCTATAAGAACTGGCTGATTGCAGAACAACTTTGGGTGGTGATGCCGTTGTTTTATAATCAAGCCATTTTTTGTTGCAATGCTTAAACTGTCGTTCGCTTTTGATTTTGCCAAAGGAAAATATATCGTAGACATGCTCTTACAGGGACAGCAGGCTGTGTAAATATCATGAAATGACCATCGTAAAAGAGCAAAATTCAGGCTGAAAAGTTGCTGTAATTTAGCATAATTCTTTGAAAGTCAGCATTCGCCATGATGTTTAAAATTTCGTGGCCTTATATAAAATAGAACGTGCAAGATGTTGGATATAGTTTGCAATACAAGAAGCTAGGTGCTTGATTGAGAAAGAGCAGTGGTAGAAAAAATACTACTGCATCCTTCACCTACGATTGAAGCAGATGATATTTTAAGTGTTTTCAACAACTAGGAAATGTTAATAGGACACGGCATTTGAATAATGTTCCGAACAGACAGGCGTAAACAAGTTGTTTCCAGCGATTGGTTAATTCAGCTACCAGTAAGCAAAGCTTGGAATTCGGAATGCCGATTGGCGTCCGCGTCTATTCATAATGACATTAATAAAAGCGACCAGCGAGCGGGAAAAGCACTGCAATGGAGTTGTCGTTCTATTACTTGGAAGAGGTCTATTCACAAGAGTTTATCTGACCCACCAGTGAGTTCCATGTTCGGTCAGCGAAGGCTGTCGCCAAAGCTGAGCTGAACGCACAGTTTTGGTATTTGCCAATGAAGCGCTCACTAGTCCACTCAAGACGTTGTTGTACGTCATCAACCAATTTAAATTAAGATCTTTTCTTAGTCAACGCGAGCATTCGGCCAGCAACAAAATAGCCGTGAAAATCCAAAAATTCTTTCAGGATTGCTGTGCTTTCACGGTAGTTCTTTCATGTACATTCTCGATTAGTTACTTTCTTATGTAAACAAGTTTGCCTATAGTGATTTTTCAGCAGCGCACATTCCTCTAGGTGCCATAAATAACATGAGTTGTATAAATATTGACTGCAAACAGGGAAGGAGTTGATTGCTAGTTCGATGATAACCATGATCAGACGCATGACGCGATGTCTGTAGCTCATACAACCAACAGCATACACGGTCTCTTCTCACACAATGTATGACCCCGTTTATGCCAACTAAGGCGAGAACAGAGATGTACGTTTTTCATAAATAAGCTCACATAACAGCTGAAATGATAACGGTTTATTGGTTAAGCAGCAGGCTTATGTCAAGCGACTGAGTAATAACAGTGACGGCAACAAAGCTCGTGAACGCCCAAATCACTGAAAGTTGCGATACATCTTACTACTACTGGCCTGACGAACACAGTGTTTGTAGCTGATAGAAGTGTTTCACCTAAGCTGCATTTTATCACAGACAATGCTGTTAAAAGTTTAAAAATGGAAATATTTTTATATTGTTTTAAAATTAGTTAGGTTAGAGACTAGGCATCCTTTAATTTCGAACTAATTTTCTATTTTATTAAAACCTTTAATAGTGTAAGCATATAGTTGCTGATGAGCTTTCAAGGAATCGGTCTGCCTTTGCTTACATAACTTAAGGAGGATTCTGCTGCACGTATCCACATTCCAATGACATTTCACCACCAGGGGGAGAGTAACTAAACCTGCTCATGAAGTGTTTCGATTTCCTAGTAAAACACTTAATGAGCAAATTTAGCTGCTTTCGTCCTTGTGGTGGATAGTCCAATCACAATTAGTATTTACATGAGAAAATTTTTAGCTTTCCATTGGTGAATCTCCACCACGAATCCTCCAAAACGTTAGTCTGAGCTAGGAAAACAAATAAAAGTAAATTAACATGCGGCCGTAGATCGCACAGGAATATTGTGCAGCTCTAGTTCTGTTTCAAGACTTTGGGTCGAAATGCCAACTATATCAATATTAAAAACCGGTGATTCAAATGAGCATTTGCTGGTTGCCATAGTCACATTCACCGCAGAGGTTATCTCAGGGGCCGCAGAACACAAAATGTTTCAAGATTTTTTCAACCCAATTTGTCTTCTCCATTATATGCTGATTAATTTATTGATTAACGACAACCTTGTAACAGGGACTAGTCTAAATGGTGCATTCTTGCCTTGTCACGTCGGGTTTTCAAAGAAACAAGGACACAAGAAAACGAACAGGAAGCATAAAGAAATAGTAGCGAAGATTATAGTGAGTACAATTAGAATCTGTTACAGGATTTCAGAAAGTCGTCAGCAGCACTAGAAACAACAACTGGAATGTGGATCTGCGCATCTGGTACACTAAATAAAAGCAAACGCAACGAATCAACGTGAAGCAAACACTCAAAGCGTTCAGCAAGTCCGAATTTGGTGAGAAGTTAGGAACATCATCAAAAAGTGCCGCACAAACAGTGCTGTGAACGTTGCAGTCAATGAAAAGGTGTAGTTCGGTCTCTAAATCGCTACAAACACGAACGCGATAAATATTTTTGGTGATATTCAACGGGCGGTGGGCGAAGCGAAGCATACAACGTATGGACGTTAGGTGAGTATTGATTCCTTGCAGGTGGTGGGTAGGCCTACTGTTTTAAGTGATCATGGAAATTTAAGCGATTTATGAAAATGGAGTGGTTGGCTCAAGATTTAATTATGAATGGGGAGAGTTCTACAAGCTGGAAGCCCTACAGAGAAAAGAGTAATAGGTCGTGAATTAAACGGAATCTCAACAACATTTTGGTTGTGGCGTAAAGCGTTCCTCCATTAGACAAGATCAGAAAATTTAAAAGGACCCCAAAGCCCATAGTCGCACTTCATGTAAACCATTGATTCTCAATCTTTTCAGAGTCATGAACGCTTTTAACGAATTGGCTGAAAGCTGCGGACCCTTCTAATAAAGCCAGTTAATACTGTTACGTACAACTGGTCTCTACTAAAAAAGGTTATCATCCACTTAGTGCGCCAAAATTTATGAATGCTTCATGAAACTTCCACGTGACAAATTAACAATGCGTAACAATCAAATTGTACAACGAATGTAATTGTGCGTAATAATCGCTGCTAAAGGCGGAACATCCCATGTACTCGTATATGCCATTAGGTGTGAAACTGTTAAAAGTTTGTTCGCCAGACAGAGACCGAGTTTGCTACAAAATTTTGGGGCGACAAACTGTGTGTGATATGCATGTTATTGCGTATCACACAAATAAAATATATATTTTAGGTACCATGGTCCAACTGGCGCCCTGGCTACGCCCATCATGTTACGGTAGTTGCATAGTACTGTGCTAATACTTGACAATGATTACTAGGTATTTGCTTCTTACTAAGTACACAAAACATTAGTATTAGCACTTGAAGAGTTATTTGTCAAAGTAGATGAAAGAAACACAACACTTCAATCATTCTTCAAAAAACAAACAATGCATTAAATGTATGGTTTATGAAATATGTATCTCTGAGATTCAAATAATTGGCAGTTATATAACAGTAAATGTAACCAAGAAATTTGTACAACTACATTATTTTTTATCACAAAATATTGGTGTGACAAACGATATTGTTTTCCCCATTGTTCAACAGTTGGGGAGACATGTCCCCTTGTCCCCCTGAAACCTGGTCCCTGTAACCAGGCATTGCAATATTCAGAAAGAGGGTTGCCGGATGGTAAAATGCGCCACCAGATTTTGAAAATCTGGTGAAATTTAAAACGACTTGGTGACAAAAAGAGAAGGTTGGAACCATATGAAAATCTGGTGAAATTTTATAGTATTTAACAGTGCATAAAAAATAAAATTTTTCCCGACGAAATTCAGCTAACTTTTACTTTTACAACATTGAATTTGACAACACTCTCTCTGCAGATCACCTTCTCCTCATTCGCGTGATTACAGATTGGTTAGCCTAGCCAGCCTGCAGAGTATACCTCGCGAAGATTTTGGTCAGTGTTAGAGTGAGTGATCAAGGGTTACTAATAAGGCTTAAGTAAGGGTTGGATTTGAAATTTGGATTTGAAATTTGTTTTTTCCCAAGGGCACAAACACAAGCTGATGAGCTCAGTAAGTTTTTAAATAAATTAAGCTACATGCACACGGCATGCGTCCTCTGCGTTTTTTGGGCGCATGCGTCTGATTTCGTGACGTCACGTCCTTTTTTGATGCCTCTGGTATGGTCTGCGTTCGAGTAGATCCTGTTTCTATATTGACGCATCAGACTCACTGCTCTGGGTTCGGGAAAGAGCGGTGATGTGACGCAGTCCTAGACACTGTTTTGTGTAGAGGTAAAGAAAAGGATGCAGAACGTCCACAGAACAATTCCTAATAGTTTGTGGATAGCTGAAACACACTGAAACACACTGTATTTGAGAAAAATCAATTTATCATCTAGCTTTCAGTAGGCCCACTGGGGTAGGCTACTAAACTGCTATACTGCAACACTGTTTAGGCCTACATGACCCGGCCTACCTGATCGGCTACTGTTAGTTGAAGTTTTTTTCGCAAGCAAATCGTGATTTGGGCGGCATATTCTGTTATTTACTGTACTGCAGGCCATTCTAGGAAATCTAATTTATAGTTTGGTGTTCAAGGAGCAATCCAGGGTAGTCTAAGATCGAACCAACTGCAGTGGCGTTGCGAGCCCAAAATATTTTGGAGAGGCTAAAAATTTGGGGCCGCAAAATGTTTGACTTTAGGGGAGCAACAGTATTTTTGTTTGAGACGCCGCTTCTCAAAGCACAAAATGACTAGATATGCTAAAAATTGTGGGGGCATGGTCCACTTGGCACCCGCTAGCTACATCTACGATTAACTGCAAAAGGTTTGGGAAGTAATTGTGAATTTTGAAAGATAAGTGTACAGCGCAGATTTTTCAGGTTTATTGCGTTTGCAGCAACCACTTTGATTTTCGATGTGAGCAATAAAGGATTTTTGTAAAACAATTTACATCACTTCTCACACTTGCAGCAACATATTGTCGTTTACTTCGGAAGCACTTCAGGTGAGGGTTGAGTGGATATAAGGAAGTTGGTCGTGTTCATTATCATGTTCATGGCCCTTGTGCAAAGAGCACACTTATTTGGGTGTAATCCGCACGTTTACCTGAAATAATTGTGCAGTGGCATCTGTTAAGGTTTAGCTTCCTAAGCCAAACTTCATAACACATCCCTTCCACAACAAACAACAGATGTGTTTACTTTTTGTCTTTTTGCAAGTACACCGATTTTGTACAAAGGATAATGGCTAGTCAGAATATATTCAAACCCATTTTGGGCCAATTTTACGAAGGACGAAGGACTTGGTCCAGCGACAATCTAAGCATCAGGAATGTATAAATAGGGTTTTTTAAGGCGTTTTATGGACCCGATTCGGGTCCCTAGAATTTCAAATCGGGTCCCTAAAATCAGATAATATCGGGTCCCCAGAATCAGAGAAATCGGGTCCCTGCAGATCCACACTGGGTACTTAACATTTTACTTAAAAAAAACCTGGTATAAATAAGAGCTAAAGATGCCTATTCAGTAGGCGAAATACATACTCTTTAAACACTGTATGTGGTTTGAATATTTCCTGTGAAAGAACACCTTTTCATGCATGATATTAAGAATGTTAAAAATAATTGCACTTGCAGAAAATGGCTATCAAAATAAAGGGAAAATCAAGTATAATTTTCAAAAGTTAAATACATTAAATTTTATTATCGAGTCGCGTGGTGGTTGAGCCCATAGATTAGTAAACATATTAAAACTAAACCATATGAAATCATCAACAAATATCCATTGGAAATAATGGCACGCGTGCTTTACATAAGACATAAATCAAACAAAAGTGAGCATCACTTTATATTGACATAATGCATGACTTACAGCAAACTGAGGTGTAAGGATTTATCTGCAATGGCAAGTAATCGGTGTTTTCTGTCGCTTCTTCCCTCTTTTGGCCACAAGGTTTCACCATTATGCAACAATTTCAACAGAACTGTTCAGGCCAAGACCTAAATAATCTTTACTAACGTATCTGTTTTTCGAAATTTTGAAATTATGTTTTGTTCATTATCACTGAAAACTCGTGAATTACTTTTGCCAAAATGTAGATTGAAAACATTTTCGACTGTTGTCTGTGCCAACTTTTCGACTATTGTTGGTGTACAGGGTGGGCCATTAGTACCTACCCATCCATATATCTTACATATCCAGTGCATCTGTGTGCTGTACCTCATTCTCGCTGTGTAATATCACGCCATGTTCTCTGAGAAATTTTTCTCAACATCGCATGGGATATTGTTCCAAATGCCGTGGTAACAGCTGCCATCTATTCACCATTAGAGTGATAGCGTTGTTTAGACACAATATCCTTATACGAATCCACAAGGAGAGTTGCCACATGCTGTCATGTGCGGACTTCTTGCAAGCCATTTCATGGGTGCTGGGGATGTTACAGAACCACGACCTACCAACTTGTCAGGAAAATCAGATAATCCCATAGACTGCGAGAGGCCTTGGGCTCCATAACGTAATAACAAGGTTAGGCAAGGACTTACAGAGCTTTGCCCTTTGCACCAACAGTAAGCTTCATTAGAAAGATGACATTCTAGTTTCTTAAACTATTGGACTGATCGCAAGGTAGTCATTACACGTAATGGAAAAAGGGAGGTGGTGACGTATTGAGAACGCTGCACTTTGCACGGATGAAAATATTATTGAATGGCATCAGTTCGAAGTGTGGTTCTTGACAGCTATCGAGAAACGAAACCGTAACATTGTCACAAGAAGCGTACGAAAACATTACAGCCCTTCCCCAGGCAAGTCTGATGTTCTTCTACACTAGAGCATGCGAAGAAAAAGGAATTTGAATACCACCGGAAATCTCGAGTTACTGACATTTGTAATCTGTCTAGCATGTCGCACTTTTGTGTACTTCGTAACGGTTGTGACAAACATTGCCACCTGCGCCAAAAGAATCAACTGAATTCAGGTAGCAGAAGTGCAATTTATGTGAAAATATATTCATGCCACAGCCTGATCAATGAATATATGAAGTTAGCGTGCGTGATTTCAACAAAGACAACATTATTAAGTGTGCCGGACATTAGATGCTTGTGTCATTGATCGCGCAACTAACCTTATTTCGGTGAGCCTAGCTAGGAGGTCGCCTATTATGTCGGACCTTGCGATTCAAGTGGCATGCAACATCGCTGACGGGACGATTGCTGGCTTCCACATGAAGACAACCGACATATCACGTCAGGAAAGAAGGTGCCTAATAATGCTTGCACTGCGCTGCCCTGATGTTTACTATTCGCTTGTGAAGCATCAATTAATACAGAGCGGATCCTGGCAACAAGGTCAGTAGCCACCCTCGAATTCGCATCTGCGCTAAGCTTGTGGAAGGCGACGTGAAAAGCATTGTATGCTCAAAAACATGGCAAAGACTTTTGGACATTGCTATTGTTTGCGTACAAGATTAAATACAGTCCTTAATCCTTCGGCAATCGTTTCGATCACGGCTGCCGTTGTGACCATGAACACCAGAACCCTGAACAGGTGCCGCTACATCGCAGGAGGTTCAATTTCCTTAAATTTGTGCTTGTCAGTGCCTGGGTGGAAAAAAGGAAGCTTAGTTTGCAGTAGTAGCTCGATCAGGTCAGATGCGTAAGCATCTTTTGCGCTCAGCATGTGACGCATTACGTCACACGCTGGTGCTGGCGCACAAATTTGTACGGCGATCAAAGACTGTGGCAAGACTTCGGCAGACAAAGCTGCTTTCGCCTTTCCTGAATTGCAATCGGCCTGGTGCAGCTTGTATTTTGTCCTGAATTCCAAAAAAGATAAAAGTACATTTGCGTTGGTCAGCCCAGAATCAAATGTTTTGAAACATTTCAAAATAGGGCTTTTGGGCAAACGGGAACAAAACGGTTTTCGTCAACCGGTAAGCTTTTGAGTTTGTTTGGCCCAGCACTTGCAGGGTTGTGGCAATGTTAGTAAAAGGTTTACCTAGATAGTGTATTTCAAAAAGTAGGCAATGCGAGTTGTAAAGTTTATGCTGAAACTTTTTTGTAAGAATTCGAAGCAATCGCAAAGCCACGTCGTGATATCGAATGTGAATACTTGTATCAGATACCGCTGCGAAAGCATCTGATCTTGTTCAGCAACAAGGGACTACTTTATTGAGATAACTCGGTGACCCTACTGAAACAACAAACATGCATCGAAGATTCACGCACAAACATATCCAACCTGGATAAAAGTCTTTCGCCTTGGATAGCTTGATAATAGCGCCCGAGTCCTTCTGCAGTTGTACAATTATCTGTCCGCCTTTACCAATCACAGCTCCAGCAGCGTATCCAGGTATAAGAACTTTTAGTATAAGTTGGCCTGGTGACGGCGGCGTTCCAGACAGCCCATTCTCCATAGGGGCATCTGTAATTTAATCCACAGTAAAAACAATTTCGTAGAAAATGTGTCTATTATTGCGGCAATGCAGAGACAACAACTGCGCAACAAACCCTGTGTCATGTCCGAAAGAATACAGCGACCTAAAGTATCGAAAACTAAATTAAATATCGTCAGTTTTTCCAGTGAACCTTGAAAAGCAAGTTGAACATGTTAGCGCAACAGCCTTGCTGCTTCCCAAGGAGTTTCTGACTTGAACATATCAAGATCCTAGAGAATGCTGTAATTACACTATTTATGCTACACTAGAAACACCGAACAATATTGTTCTTTAACATTAAGTGAGAGAAAAGAGTTGTGTTCTCACCGTTAAACTCCCTAGGAATAAAATGTCCGTATTCTCCATAAGGGCTGTACACATCCGCCATGTACTCATGGCCAGTACATCTGTAGTCCATCGCAAGTGGTTCAATGCAGTATTTTAGTTAGGTCAAACAAAAAACACAGCCCCTCTCTTTCTGCTGTACCGCAGACTTGCAAGCAAATCATAAAACGAATAACCAGTTAGTGAACGTGCATGTCTAGCACCTGGGATTTGAACCTGCTTCTGAAAATCCTTTCAGACATTTAAAGATTTTAAAGAAAAAATAGCAAAACGTTTTTCCCAAGTCTACGTTTTCCAAATCTACAGCTTGCATAAAACGATTCAAGGCTGCCATGAATTTAGTCCACACTGCCCTTACTAATGTTCTTCCGTGTATGTAAGCACAGCTTGCACAATGCTGTGCTTACTTCTCACACTGTCCACGAAGTGAAGGTATATACCGTTTGGCGAAGGCACAGCGCCTCGTAAGCGATTACACTGAAAACGCTTACATGTGCTGAGGGCTGCAGAGCAGAAGCACAACGTTGCAATTTAAGCCAGCAACACGAGACAAAGAAACAAGGATTTCTGCGGCTCCCACTTTTATTCTTAAGGCAGTATTGCCGACGTCATGCTAAGAAAACATTTCCCTCGTGCAGTCAGACAATTTAAATGGCCTCGACAGAGATTTATATATATACGGCATTGAGAACAATGCAATACACAATAAAGGTTGAAACTTCCATTTAATAACAGCATAGCTAACAAGCAAACCAACCAGCATTTCACTTCAATTTCAAATTGGTCACCATCATTTTTCGTTTCGAAATACTAAAAGGTTGAACTTAAATATTTAAGAGCGACTACTTCAGGTCACTGATTATTGTGCAGAGAAAAACTGACAATGTTGCTAGAATCGTGTGTAACTGCTAGAGCTCATGTTAAACAAGAAAATCAAGTCAAACTGCCATGCAAGTACATTCAAGCTGCCTTGTAACTTTTTGTTCAGGTGAAAGAACTGTAGCTAATTGTTTTCACGCATTCATTCAATACTTTGCCCAAAACAACTCCATCTCTGTTTCTGTGCAACCGACGATGTCGTTATTTGAAGTCCTGTGGAATATGTCCTTTGCAACGCTCGGAAAAAAAAAACTCAGTTTAGCCTAAGTTTAAAACCTCATTCATACATTGCACCCTGACCTTACTGAACAAAATGAAACGCCAATTACTGGGCATGTTCGAGAGGGAACAAAAGCTGTGGAAGTTTTATGAGTGCCAATAAAACTGTGGTACTGGTTGTCTTTGCTGTGCAATGTGGAATAATGGTTTTGCCAGAGCGGCCAGTGCCATCCCGAAAGCAGTTTACGAGGTTTAAGCAAGCCTACAGCAAACTTTCTACGGCAAAGATGTAAAAGGTTAAAAATTGACTTGCAGAGCTCGAGCGGCGGCACGGCAGCCTCATTGAAGGCACTGGGAAAGACAGCAACCACTGCATCTGCCGTGAAAAGACTGGCTTTCAAGTTTATTGCGAATGACAATAAACTTTCACTTGGCGGGGCCGTTTCGCCTGTGGATTTGCACGACGCGACTGCTTAGTAAATCAGCAGAGTTGTTTCATTAATTCTTTTGCAAGCAAGGGCGATTTCGGGAAGAAATGTGTGCATAAAAGCGTCGTATTACACTTCTTTATAAAGTGCATTCCTTTGAATACTAGTTAGCGCAACAGTCATTGTGGTCATTTTCCGTAGACACAAAATCGGACACGAGTTTGGGCACACAGACATATGCATTTGCATCAGCATAAGATTGTAACCATTTCTTATCAATGCTGCTATTCCCACGGTACTTTACATCTCTGTTGATGCATTTCTGTCTTTGTGAAGCTTTGCTAAATTATTTAATCAAACCGTAAAACAAAAAATTTCCACCTTGACCAACAGAATTTGAAGCTTGCCGCCTGGTAGATCTGCCATATTCAACACAGCGAAGGACAACGTGGTGCGTTCTTGTCAGACGTCCATACACAGCGCCACCTGTAAGGCCTTGCCACTGGCTACTGTCACACTCGGCAAACTGCGGCAAACAACTTGGTTTAAAGTGCGACCATAAACACAGCGCTTGCAATTGGCAGCAATGTGAGCGTCTCGAAGGAGCATTTGTACTCGCGTAGGTTTTCCTCAGCATTTTCTCAAGGCTCCTGCTTTTCACTCTTTCATATAGCCTGTTCAGCTTAATACTAGTTTCAGCCGCGTTTAGAAGAGTTCGATGAATAGAGTTTGGGTAAAATTCAACAAACCATGAAAAAATAACACAACACCTAAATTTTGACGAATATCCTTACAAAAATAAGGTCTGATCCTAGATAAAGATTGAAATTAAACTAACAGAAATTGAGAGTGATCAGAGGCATCTTGAAAAGTAACCATGTTTCACCATGGCTAATTTCTTTGTCCAACAACCTGGCTCAAATAGTGCTCAGAAAAAGATAAAAAGAATGCAGAATCGGTAGTCATAATCACTTCGTTTTACTGCAAAAAGTTGCTGATACCACGATACTCATTACTTTAACAGATACATGGTTAATTTGAAACAGTGAAAAAATTTGAAATAATAACAAGTTTGTTCCCCAAAATTATCAAGCTTGAACTTTGGAGCTCGAAAGTTTTTTTTGAAACAAGCTTCTTCACGCCTCTTTTGGTGACACCTTGCGACCCGATTTTAGTCAAAATACCAATTGAGTAGGTTCCAGGCGCGCAGGTTGCACAACGGTTCTGTTGTGAAAAGAAATTCTTTCAACCAAAATTCCAGTTGCAAAATGCCTCGTGAATTTCCGAGCAGAGTGAAAACGAACGACGAACCCATTCGTTTAAAATTAAAAATATGATTCACTATAAGCTATGAAGAAACTAAAATGAATTTACTGAGATTAAAACGAACGCAACGAACAGTTTTGATTTTGTCTCACTGTCTTGGATTTATATTTCTTGGAGCGTTTTTTTTAGTTTATAATTTATCAGCAGTACTCATATAGATATCTGCTAGTGCTACCGTGCTGCAATTGTTTTCGCAGATGAGTGGACAGTCATATTTTGCGATCCAGATCCAATCTGGAATTTCAAAAACTCAGTACAAGTCCAACCATGGTCCAAAATTTTCTTAAAAATGTAAAATTCAAGTCCAAATAAAGCCCAAAAAATCAACAAAATACAGCCTTCCAACAACAAAAATTAAGTAATTCTTTTCCGTTAACTCAGTCCACACCAGGTCCCGATCCGAAGTTTATGAAGCAATTTACAGTCCGGATCCAATCTAATTCCAACAAAATTCGTTATAGTCCGTATCCAGTCCAATCCAAGTCCAGTCCAATGCTCATTTGTAGTCTATATATGACTTCATTCTTGGGGGCGGGGGGAAGTTTGAATATGTTGAGGCGCCATTTTGTTTTGTTGTAGTAAAACCAACAAAAGGTACAAAGTGAAACATAGATAAAAAAAGAATAAAACTGTCACCTATTTGGAACTATTTTGTGACCAGCTAAGTTACATTCATTTTGATTCTCACAAGCAATTGACAGATGTACATTATCTCATGTGTTTTCGGGGCAACGTATTTAGTCATAACTTCGTTTTTGTTTGGCTGTTCGTGCTGGTGTATATGCACATACTTGCGAGACAAAGAACACTTTCTATTCAGATGATAGTTAAGGTCAACACAGAATAAACGCCTTCAAAATAGCCATGAAAAACCGACACCTCCGACTGTTGACCGGTTGAGTAGCTGACTCATAGCAGTTTTGAAACGTTTTCATTCAAACAATTCTATCAGGGCTGAATATCTTCACTGACACAGGTATTGAAAATACGCTAAGCATACTGTACGGTTGATCGCAGCAGAAATTGCTGACATTAGTAGTTTGGCATTGCTAATTGCGCTGTGTTATTCTAGCTTTGCCTATTGCGCATGGCGTCTTTTCAGCACTGCCAACAGTGATCATATCCTGCCTCTGTGTGGGTCTCCTTGGCAGGGTTCGCACGGGACGCTTTTTTGTCATTTTTTGCGTGGAACTGACGCCTGTTTCTTCCTCACCATCATATTCTTACATTACGGCGATAGAAAATACAGAAATGAGTGTGCCATTTTTTAATCAGATAATTAACTCAGCAATTCCGAATATTTAGAAGACGCCTTAACAAGTACGACACTGAAAGAAGTTCGCAACATTAACCTTTCAAGCAAAGACGCTTGATTGTAATTTTCTACCTTAAACGTTTAACATTGACTAAAATGTGGAGGGGGTTAATTGAGAAGATTTACTTTGGCTTTTACAACTAATGCCTAAAAAAAGGACTTTGTTGATACGTCTTCAAAAAAATAACAACTAATAATCGCGACTTCTGGCATTAAAATGTGACACGGGTTTAAATCCATTTTGATTGGGTAAAGTTTTTAAAAGTTACTTCTACAAAAAATCAAAATTTTGGCCTATCATAGGCAATTTCGCAACCTAGCAAAGAGCGATTATCCATTGCCTCCGACCTTGGTTTGGTCCTGAAACCAACAAAATGTCAACATATAACAGTATTTCCGCACGAGTTTGAAACGTACACACGCTTTGAGCAGGTTTATGCCTCCATCGCTAATAACGCAATCGTAAAAAATGAATGCTTTTGGTAAACTTGGATTCGAAAAAAGCACGAGCTCAAACCCCGAACGAGCACAGAGAGTAAAACAACCAAAATATCAACGTTATGTTTGCCTAGTAATTGCCCTGGCGCTTCTAGGTATGCCTAGCCGCATGTTTTCTTTTAGTGATACATGGGTTTTCCGAAACTCATTGTCAGGTGTCTATATGTGGTTTATCAACAAGGTTTGCAGAATGGTTTCGTTGAAAACACTTTTTCTGTTGCCATTTAAAAAGATTGCAGAATTGTTTATTTCGGGGAAATTTAAGTCAACTTCGTCAGGAGCCACGCAGAGCAGGCCACCAGTGTTAACGTTCTCATTTCAAACACAGCAATGTATTACAAGGCTAGTACACCTATCAGTTGAATCTACCATCACATTAACTAAGTAATTTTAAAGAGTTGAATACTTTCCTTGTAAAGACACTAACGTTTGCCCAGTGCACACCACCTATCATAAAGTAAGGCAATTTTGGGTGAACATAGCTCACGTACTGTATAAAACGAGTTGACTGTGCTTCCACGAATATGATGTTATCTGAAGTGTAACGCTATCAGTAACTACCGAGAGTTTTTGTCTCAGCTCAGAGCATTTATTTTGCTCGTGCGTAAACAAAGCAACATCACTGGTATCAAGCAGAAACCTGTTTGCTGGATTTTTTCCAAATTACTTCTCTTAAGCGGAATTGAACGCAGTTAATGAAATAGGTGATGCGTGTCCGTCAGTGTCAAACTGCTTGCGATGCTTTCAAGTCAGCGTAGTTTTTCTTGCTTCTGCCAGACTACTTTGCGGTACTAGCTTTTACAAGCCTATTGCATTTCGAATAACTTGACAGCACTGTAGTTTTGCAACGAGTAAGGCTTGAGAGAAGATAACAGGAAGTGCGCTAGTGAACTACAAACTAAAGCGTTCGAATAAAAAAGCAAAAGAACTAGCAGTGCAACAAAATTAGGTGATTTTGCGGTTTTGGTTTTCTAATGGCTGGCTTTTGCATTGAACATTTCCATTCGAAAAGAAGGTAAGGGTTGCTGGAAAATCATACTGGGATGTACTTCCAGGTTTTCAGAATTTTTAAAGTTTGTTCAGTATGACTTAGTAGCACAGAGACGGCACCATGTGAGATTGGTGACAATGCCAACTTAGAAACTCCTAGCAACGGGCAAACGACTGGAAATTTTTTCTCGCTGCTGTGACCCTAAAATTATAAAGACCTCGTGAGCGAATTGCGCCGTCGACCTTGCTCACCCTATAACACCGCATACAGAATTGCTCCTTTGATAGACGGACGCCGCAAATAAGAGAAAGGCCTCCGAATCGATGGACGATCGATAAGAAGCCAGCAGTGGACCGCCTCATCTGCTTTTGCCCTCTGACACTCAGCTCAGCTCTCTAGTACTTGTAGCCGCTCAAACCACGAATGAGGTTCTTTCTGGAAACTTGCTTTTCTGCCGCCTGCGCTGTTTAGTGAAAGAAAATCAGTCCTTGCAAGCGATTCTGAACAACGCTGCGATTGCTTCTGCAAATCGTGATAGTCTCGATGAAGCAAAGGAAACGAGATTGGAAACGAAATTGAAAAAAACAGGCACGGACGCCCGCAGATCGGTCACGGCATGGCACAGCAGGAAGTCATTCCGCAATGCTTGCTTGGCTTCGATTTATTTCTGGCTGAGCTTTGCCAGACTTACACAAACAAGACCATCGTACTCAAAATGACGTTTTCATTGCTTTCAACAACCCTATAAAACTTGAAAAGGTTTGAAGCATGCACAAACAAGATTATTGCAACCTGGCATGACACTGTGGATCGACACTACGTTCGTGTTATATTGAGGGGGATCTAACAGTTCCCAGCATCCCAGAGGTGCTGCAAATTGTTTCTGCTGTATTCAATGGTGTTTTCATGGTACAAATCGGAGCAGGTATCCTACTCTTAGGGTAAAACTCAGTAAAAATTCTTCAAAAATTGAACATAAAATATTGTAAGCAATCCATCTAAAAACAATCTAGTATTTTTAATGGAAGTTGCGAAACTTTTCGTCGCAATAAATAATGTATTGTTGTTTTGCTCCCTTCAAGAAATGCACTCAGTCATTCAAAGCTAAATCTGTTTCCAAAAGGCAGGAAGCGTTTGCCAAGCGCAGTCTGTCAAAAGATGGCAAGCTGTGCGTATCTGACACGACTCATTTAATCAATGCACTTTGACAGTCCGAACCTGCCGCGCCGTGAAATGTTGAAACATAATTATTTGACGTCAAGAAACTGCAATGGATATGTTCCGTGGAAGAAATACGTGTTTTGCGAGTGATGTCTTTTTAGCCTGATGCTGGATGCACGCCACATAAGAGCAATGACTTTATCACTAGGAACCATACAGAAGCACTAAACATCTAAAGTTAAGCGCATTGCCTACGACATGTATGGGTTCCCACGTCAAGCACTGTGAGGAACACTTGCTCCAAACGGTGAACATGAGTGTTGCATGCCAGGCACCCATTTTGTACCAAAAACCAGCAGTCCGGTGTATTTGACGCAACTTGCAAGAAACCCAGGACTATATTTTAAAATCACTGAGTCACGAGGAAAAACACTTTTAAGAACGACTGCCGAGTAGGTCTGCTTGGATCTTTTTTCGCACGCTTCCACTACCAATAATTTTGGACAACAAAAACATTTGAATCAAGAAACAAAGGAAATGGTTTCCTTGATCACTCTAGCAAGTGACGTTTAAACTACAGCCTAAGGAAATGATGCATTGACGCATTCGGAAATCAAGGTTCTTGTAAAGAGACTTGTAAAGTCGCATTTTCAACATGCTGCTCTTCCACAGGCTTAAGTCAACTGTTTACTGTTCAAGATTGTACGAGACTGAAACGAACGCTTTAAGTTTGTTGAAAATTGAAGACATTCTTGCAATGATCTTTTGTCGGGATAGCTGCCACATGTTAGGTCGATTTTTAGGCACCTGCTTCAAAATATCGTATTTTGATTTTGTTTAACACTTAGGACAGGATTGGTCAACCACTCCGAGACCACGAGTGACATTTCTTACTGTGTTACCACAAAGAGCCACATCATACACTTGGGCACAGATGAACATCACCACATGCCGTCCTAACGTCCACACATACCTTTGCTCAGCTAGATTTATTGTAAATTTAAGTGTGTAAGTCGCATCTCGTGTGGAAGTCGCACCCCAACATTCAAGGTGAACAATTCGTAAAAAGTTTTGCGAATTATACGCGAATAAATACGGTATTTATGTAAGGGCCGCGTGAAAGCGGGCAGATCAGGGTTGCAGGTTTGGCCTTGTTTAGGCCAAATTTCAGAAATCCGGCCTCGTTCCAAGTTGGTTGGCCTGAAAACTTTTTTTGGCCTTTTGGCCGTTTTTGGTCTCGTCTCAAGTTGGTTGGCCTTAAAAAGTTAGTGTGGTCTTTTGACACTTTTTTGGCAATTTTACGCTGAAAAAGTTTCCTTTCAAGGAAAATATTACAGTACTATTTTATCGGCAACACATTTGCGAAATATTTGCAATAAATGCTATGTTAGACCGACGCCGCATTCTCATGTTAGCATCATTTGAGGGATGCAACAATCGAAATAGTTTTTGCGTAATCACTGAAACTGTGTGCACTGTGTAGTGTGTTGTAAGATGTGTTGCCACATCTGATGTTTTAATCTCAGATCTATGAAACATCT
>Ga0210059_1005293_pt1 | contig 20794 bp, 19 predicted proteins | sample Ectturendosymbi2_FD_188042 | JGI IMG/M metagenome (GOLD analysis project Ga0210059, IMG submission 188042) | Ecteinascidia turbinata endosymbiont from Florida, USA - Sample 2 (SPAdes) (version 2) | ecosystem: Host-associated > Tunicates > Ascidians > Unclassified | place: Key West, Florida...
TTACATCTTCAACCAATGACAACTCGCCTTTCTTATCTCCTAAACCCTTTCTTATTGGCCACTGCTTTAACCAATGAGATCTCTTCTTTTCTGTATATAAACCAGTTCGGTAGTATCTCCACTTCATTCCGACGATATCCCCTGAAGAGTGTCAGACGAAAAGCTTTGGGATGAATCTCCTACTTCACGCCATATTACAGAGTATATATTTCGCCGTAGGCATCGTCAGCTCTTATTCTAAATGGATTTCTGAGTAAGATACGTTTCACAAGCCTTCATTGTTTTGCCACGATAAAGCATAAATATGATCTTGTCACCTGTACGATAAACTCAGGTCCGTGGCCCATACTGCTTGCTCCATTGTGATTGGGTCGATGAAGGTTACGTAGTCAATAGCGAAGTAGCCAATCACACCTCGGGCTCGACACGCGTCGGCAATTTTCAAACTTATATCGAAGAGAGTCGCCGGTTCAACAGATGCCTGGATATAATTCAATACAGCAGTCACGGTACCTGCTGTCAGCAAACACGTGTCAAAAATGAAACGTTGCAGGGAAAAGCACAACAGTGATGGGCATCGGAAGGGGCGGTCGCGGCCCCACTGAATTTTGAAATTTGATATTTTCCTGTTCACTTTTTGATAGAAAAATGTTTCTCTTCTTCTTGTTTTCGAGTTGGTAATTTGAAACTTCGCCACGGTTGGTCCCCCCTCAAAAAATCCTTTTGGCCACCCCCTGGAAAAAGCCAGTATTGTCCCCCCTGAAAAACATTCTTCCGACGCCAATGACAACAGCGTGCTTCTGTGAAGTCGAAAAAACGTTAGAGGCTAGACGCAAATGACGTTGAGACTCATATCAATCAAACGTCAAAAAGACTTAAATGTAAATGAAGCTTTGCGATGACACTTTTACAAGAAACAAGAAACCTAAAGTCAATTGTAGCAGGCAATAACATCAAAACAGTTTCGTTTCGCAATGCAAAGCGGAGCGGAGCCATCGAGACTTATTTTCTGGCCAACACCGATTGCAGCACCTACCTGAGGGAGGGACGTCCCCCAACAGTGGAACAAGTTGCCTGCGTGAATCTGATCGCCGCATGACGTCATGCGGATGGTGCCGGTAGGATCAATGAACATATCGACGGTCAAGCACGTGACACTCTGGGAGGGAGGATACGCTTCGACGATTCCGCCCTAGCACAAACATGAAGTTCGCCGTCAGGAAGGAATACAAGCTTTGAAAGAACATCAAGGGTAAATAATACAACCGAAGTTATTTCGGGGCTGTTCAAGCGAAACGAAGAAGTAACAGAAATTTGAACTAGCAAACAAAAACAAAATATTAAAGGCACGCTTTAAACACAGACATATCGACGCATCTCATAAATGTTTGTGCTGTTCAATAGATTCTGCATCTTTCAAAAAAACGTCCTGCTTCTTTTGCATAAAACTTGAAAGTAACACAGCAACGACTTGCGGATTGGATGAAATTGATACCCGCATGAGTTACATTGCAAAACGTTAAAAAAACGTAAAGTCACAACATTCCCAAAATCGTGTGGTAATAAACTACAGCAGTTGTGAAAAAACTGCACGCGTAAACAAGCTCGCGAACATTCCTTTGAAATATATAACCACAGACCAAACGGTTGCAAAACAGCGATTTGCTGAAAGAACGTTTCCCGCACAAACATTTAGTGACACTGAAGTTGGGTTGAAATAAATAAATGCATCGAAAAAGCAAATGGAAACTGCCGGAAAACCGGAAAACTTAGTTAAAAAACACTTGCAAGCTCTGTCTCTGAACCTCCTCCCCCGTGCCGACTTACCGGTGCTGCTGCAAAACGATGGCGCCTCCCAGCGGTCAAAAGTAGTGAACGCAGACAAGGCAGTGACAACATCGTATCACGCCCATTGCGGTTGCTATGACAGCGAGTTGTGTCATTCTGAAGCAAAGTTTTGAAAACAAACCTGACTCAGAAACTCGTCCAGGAAAGTGCTCCATCTTGAAAACGTGTCTTTGTTGGCGGGTTGTCCGAACCTGTCCAGAACATCAGGAATTTGGAAGAGGACTTTGCTGTATGCGGCATCCTGTGAATATGATGCAAATTTGTAGACATTTTTTGAGATCATATCAAAGAGACAAGAAGGTGGCTCAAATAATGGCTTGTGAAGCAAAAAAATGTTGCAATTACACGAAGAAAAAGAACAAAAACCCTATTCTAAACAAAACGTTGGCAAATAATATTGCTCTGCGTGATTCAGACAAGCCTAACAAGAACAGTTAGAAAAATTAGTACACTTTTGAAACCACAGTTTGGGTATGTATCTTCACAAGGCTTTTAACCAACTTTGCAGGTGTACGTTGCAGTTTCAACAAATTTTCCCTTGCGCCCCATATTAACTTCGTTCTGTGTTTCGCTTTTTCGGACTCACATCCGATTGAGACAAATTTTCCCAGCACCGACAACCATCAAAAAACCTGGTGTTTTTCTTCTTCACTCGCTTCACTCACCTGCGCCCACTTCTTCCTCCATTTGTCTCCGTATCGCAAGCTCTCTCGCAACACCCAGCGGTAGCAAGGTAAGTGCCTTTATTTATATTCAAAACAGAAGAGACTGTAAGAATTGATTAAAACAAACGACAAGTGATAAATAAATTAAAAAAAAAAAAACACCAAGTGGTTTATTGTATCAAAACCATGAACAGACGGTGACCCTGGATCAAGACCACAACATAGAAAACACACTGTTTACATCAATTCAAAACTTAAATTTAAGTTTATATTAATCTACAGAAAACGTTCTTGTTCATCACATAAACCGGTTTCAGTTGCAATAGCCCAGTTAATGGTGTAACCAAGCTGGGGGGTTGTCACATGTTTATATTCAAAAGTGCAGTTTTCCACGACATGAAACAAACTTAATAATTATCGATCACTTGTCAACGTCGAGGTAGGCGATGCAGCGTCCGTCGAAGCCGGAATCGATTTTGAACAACCACTTGGTAACATCCGGGTTCTCGCATATCAAGCGAGACAGGACTTCGTGGAGTTGCTGCAGGGAGTAGACGTCAAACTCGCCGGGCGGTGTTGCGACTCCGGCAGCAGCGAAGACGCGACGCGAACCAGATTTGCTGCTGTACAGATGGCAGATCTGTGGAAGCGCACAGGTCATTTGAAGGTCACTCTGACTGGGTGTTATTCAGGGTCAACGCGGGACATGCCGCCATGCTCACAGCCATTACCGTAGTAAGCGGGCTGAAGAAGGGCAATTGCCCGTTGAAGCCGAAATCTTGAAAAATCGAGCAAAAATCGCGTAAATTTTTCAATTCAACGTTTGGCAAATTTTTCAGAAGCCTGGGAAAATTTTCATGATGCCACATTTCAACCTGGTTTGAGTTTCATTGAACTGTTGACGGTGCATGACTTGTTTTTAAGTCCATTCAGTGATGTCCATTATCCGTAAAAATCCCTGGAAACTTTAAAGTTTTGATAGATAAATTTCAGTCATGAGGTTTTCTCCTCACAACTGCAACTGTGTTGAAATACAACAAACAACCTCCGCGTGGAAGGTTTTTTCGTGAGACAGTTTTCAAAGAAATCCTCTATCGCACAACTTGTTAATGCATCCCTGAAAGGTTAAACTTGCATTTTTCTAGTCCATAAGTTAGTCACAGCAAAGCAGAAACACAGGACCGTATTAGCCACGGGGTCCATTCGGGGCCAGTGCCTCCCCAAAATTTTTTGTGCCTCCCAAATTTTGTTGTGCCCAAAACTGTTTTTAAACATATAACAAACACGAAACCTTTCTCCCCTAAAAATGTATTTTGCCCCTCCAAACCTCAAAACCTGGCTACGGGCCCGAGCAACACTACTCACAAGGATGTGGCAAAAGTGACACTCACTTCCGGTTCGCAACCGAGAACAGGAACCCCCAGGAAATCGGCCACGGCCAGGTCATCTTTGTGCACGACACCAGGGAGGTAGTACGCTTCCCGTCCAGCAATCAGCTTCTTGATCCTCAGCAAGGAGTTCGCACTGTACTTGAGAATCGAGGCAAGGCACATGCGGTGCGTCTGTGACGAAACAATCGCTGCTAATGGTTGAGTTTGTTTTGAAAAGCAAGCTGTGAAATCACCGCAGCCTCCTTCCTATTGACAAGACTTGCGGTACTGGGCACACCCAGCAGCTGTTGCTTGAAGTTTGAACCCCTGTCATGTCTTTTTGATCCCAAAATTAGGCAAACCTTATCCCCATGTCACAATTCAGCATGCTAATCATCATGGGTGTCGGAAGGACGTTTTCCAGGAGGTGGCCAATAGTGGATTTTTCCAGAGGTAGCCAAACGTTTTTTCAGGGGGGGGGCTAAAAGTGAAGAAATCTCCTTTTTGCCTCTCGAAACTAAGAAAACAACCTTTTTTGCTAAAGATGTAATAGGAAAATGTAAAATTTCATAGTCCAAAGCGCGCATGCTGACTTCCGACGCCCATGCTAATCACGTGATAACTGTAAACTTAAGCGTAACTGCAAATGTCTTTGTCTGGAGTCAAACGCTGGTTGTAAATGCCGCGACAAAAAGAATTTAAAAAACTCACCGGAAATTTGTTAAGGGCGTCTGGGACAATGATGGTGAACCTCTCCGTCATGTCCCCGACCTTTTCAGGGTCGCTGGCCTCGACTGCCGACTTCAAACCAAGCAGCTTGCAATAATATTGCTTCATTTCTTCCTGAATATCGACAGGCGACACGTAGATTATGTCTACGTAGGGATCTGCGACGAGGCCAAAGTGACACTGTTTAGGGATCTTTTGAGTACAAAAAAGGGACATTCAATTATAAATAACAAATCAAGATATATTAATTAAACATAGCATTTAAATTGGTGAGTCGCGGTTTCACAAAGTATTACACTTCAGCATTGATCAAAGCAACTTAAGACAATCCCAACAGAAACGTATATTGTCTGTAGAAAAGAAGCATTCTGTAATATTTGAAAGGTTTTTAACAAAACTTAAACTTTCAAAAACGCCTAAAACTTTGGTGTAACGTGTTTTGCGAAAATTTCATGCAAGAAATATTTTCTAAATTAGCCCGAATGATACTTCTGCCTCAGAATTAATAAAGACATAGACAACCGTAAAAACATATCTTCAACATGTGGATTTAAGTGACCTAACAAAAGATGTGGGTAAAAAGAAGGCTACCCTGTACCGTAACGCAACACGCTAGCTGGCTATCATTGAAATCAGTTCGCAAGTTTACAATCCACGCAAACTGATTTCAAACAGTGAATAGGAACACTTTTGCTTCGTTAAGAACTTCTCAAAAACTTATTTAAAATTCTGGCGAGTTGTTGGCAGAGCAAAGGCAGATTAAAACGTTTCTAGAATAGTTTGCAGAGAAATTTGCAAGTTAGAACACGTGCATAATCTTCTGTGCTTCATTCATCAGAATCAGAGGCATATCAAAATATTTGAAGAGATTTATACTTTGGTTAGTATCAACGCGCTGAAAACGAAGTGACCAACGTTTATTTTAAGATTTGCCTTGGTGACCGCTAAGACGTTTTAAGGCACCGTAACTATTTTGTCTCCGGTTTTAGTGTATTCCTTACAACACCCAAAAAAACGAAAGTAACTACTGTACATGGCATTCTTAAAAAATACGAAAATAACCCTAGTTTGACTTTCCACGACACACTGTCATCTATTAAGTTCTTAATATCAAGAAGTTAGATTGCTGTGCACCAACACTTTATTGCAGCTATGTCCAACCCAAATGCCTTACAGAACCAAAAATCAGTCACTGTCTTGACCTAGGCCGCACGTTGAATGACATATTAATGAGGGCCGCACATTGAACGACTAACTTTGATCTTATCAAACTAAATTTAGCTTAAACTAATATCCTGAAAGTGTTTGAATCTTAACTGCAATGGCAACAGACGTGTTAAAGTGGCACTCAGGACCACTGCATGAAGATTTCAAATTGAAGATTATGAAAATAAGGACAGGTTGTCAGTATGTAGGATATTTTCACTATAGCGAGCACCTAAACTGGGCCGCACAAAACCTTCGCGGGCCGCGGGTTGGACAGAGCTGCTTTAGTGTATCAGGATGTTGGTACATCATCACGAAATTTACGCCAGATGGGTTGTAAGGTTTTTGAACACGAAGGGAGAAATGCAGGAGCGCGGTTAGTTTTGAAGCGATTCCGAAAAAATATCCAGATTCCAGAGTTTTAACACTCTGGAGAAAGGGCATTGTGAACGTCACAATCAATACAGAAGCGCAACGCAACAAACCTCGGATTTCGCACAATCGACCGATCTGCGCGTTCTGCCTTCGCTCGAAGCCCATGTAGCCCGATCTCAGCTGCGACGAATAACCGAGGGAGGGAACGTGAATGACGACGCGCCTGGAGGTTACCAGGCGATGCCACTCCAAAGCTAGTGACTGGAAGTAGATGCAAGAAACACATTCGTTTTGACAATCTGCTGCCATTTAACAAGGTACCAAATTTGTTTATTCTGGTTTGGTGTCACATCAATGACTTGGATCACGGGTTTTTAACCTGGGGGTCCGTAAACCCCTAAGGGGTCCGTGAAGGTGACTTAAGGAGTCCATAAATGTAATGTAAAAACTTCATAGGCTTTGCTTTGACATTTCAAAGGGGCTAATAATAGGCTTTGCAGGCATTTCGATTACTACTACGATGATTAACATTTAATTTTGAAACTTTATTGCAATGTTTCTTTTTGAAGGGTCCGTACCTTTATTAGGATGTTCTTAGGGTCCGTGGCTCACCAAATTTCAAGAAACACTGAATTGGATCAAACGCATCAGGCATTGAAACATCGCATAACTTTGTCCACGCCCACCTTAGCACGCGCGTTGAAGTTATCAATGTGTCGTCTTCTCATGGCGCGCAGATGTTTGCGCATGCGCGTCATTCTCACGTGCATGATCCACGAGATGGCGATCACACCGGCAGCCCATCTGAAACAACATGAAGGGGCTGTTATTTCTGGGGTTAAACTCTATGCGTTGGTGAAAAAGAGTCAAGAAAACGGCCTGCAGTAGCAAAGGCAGACCAAACAAGAATGTTGGATGACAACAGCAAGAGAAAAACAGAAAATAGACATCCATTGCGACAAGGACAGTCAAGCAAGCATCGGGTATTGTTGGCGACTGCCACGGAACAAGCTACTGACCTTTTACGACGGTACTGAAGATACGCTTTACGGTCTCTCGATCTTCTCCAGGTAGCTTGGATCTTAGTGGCCGCTACGTGCTTGCCATCCGCGGCCAGGTACCTTCTACCCGGAGTGCTCATCATTTCCAGTATGTCTTCGTAGTTCTCGAGTACTGACAACGCTTCGTCGCGGTTCGGCTTCTGTTCAAGTTCGAACTGGCCTGCCAGCTCGGCTAGCCTGAGTTTAACGTAGTGCACGTCGACAAATGCGACATGGAATGATCGGTTAAGGAGAGACAAGAAATCTTTGCATGCATTCGCTCCGTTTTTCACATTTAAACGCGATGAAGAAGTTCTGTTCAGATCGTGAGAGGCCAAAATGACGCAAGTTTGATAATTTGTTACATGTCCCACCGTTCCGATATCTCGCTCGCTGATAAACACTACTTGTCGTTTTCCGTGCCGAAATCTCCTGCAGAGCTCTTTTGTGCTCTTATTTTGTGAGGCTGCTCGCCCTATTAGCACAATGACAAATTTGATACATTTCGGCAGTTGTGGCATCCACCCATGGTGATGTTGTAATAGCCATTATGATGTGTACTAGCCGTACAAACGAATGGAAACAAAGTCAAGCGATAGAAACAATTGAAAGCAAAAAATTCCTCCAACCCTGAAGTGGCAATTGAACAAGCAGTATTAAGTTTATGTGCTGTATACACAATACTTTCAAAACAAAGTCATTTCAGCAGTACAATGTTGCTCAGGGCAATGCATGTTGAACTGTCATTGGCGTGGGTAAGATTTTTGAAAAACTAGCTTCGTTAAACCAAAGCTATAAACGCAAGAAAGCAGCATCTTACTTGTCCCCATTCACGTGTGCGATGGGTATGGCGAAGTCAGTCAAGTGTTTTTGAACGACAAACAGAATAGAGACGATAGAGCCCCACTGCAGCAGGTAGCGCTGGTAGAATGCGTTGAACTCGGGGTCGCTGGGTTGAGGGATCTGGCCGTGGCGAATGAAGAAGCTGTAATGTCTGCTTGCAGCCACCACTTGCATCTGGTCTTCTTCTCGTTGAGCGGGCGTGGCTGGGGGAGGCTGGAAAATAAAATAAAATCCCACGTCTTTAAGTCCCTGTCAACCTACAGCGTCTTGGATAAAAACACAATTGCTTAACGTACGGCACCAACGAGGTTTGCGACGGCACTGTACACTTAGAGTAAACTGAGAAGACTCAGATGACGGTGCAAACCAGCTACCTCCTCTCATATTAATAAATGGAAGCGAAAGTGCATTGCTGCAACAGCGCTGGTCGCACCGGCATTCCAACCTTATAGCAGGTTTGCGGTGTCGGGGTCGCAATGAGTTGGAGGTCTTTGGGTGGAGTCGGATTCTTAAGAACACTAGGATGTCGGAGTCGGATTTTGTTTATCGAACTCCGACTCCGGAAGTCCAATTTAATTATTTTATACACTGCACTCCTAAGTTAGGAATCCTAACTCGTAGGATTCTAAGTTAGGAATCCTAACTGTTGAAATGGTACTATCTTTTTATTGCAACAGATAACTCTTGCTGTGCACCACAATTTCCATTGATTACTAGTTACTACAAAATAGTTGACAGCCAAACTTTATTCACTTTACGTCAAGGAGTCGGTGCCTGAAATTTTGGAAAGGTCGGAGTTGGAGTCGGATATTTTGCCCCCCGACTCCGCAACCCTGCCTTACCGACAAGCATATAAAATCACCAACACGACTTGTCCACTTCGCCACTTATAAGGGAAAACACGGAACTATGTTAAAATAACTTGCAGTTTGTGTGAGATGCAACTTTTAAAGTCAAAGAAACTAAAAATCAAACAAACTAATCAAGTAGAATGTCATCAAACGTCAACCCGATGCCGTCGCATCCATGCACGCCTGTCAGCACGGTTTTCACGAAAGCGTTGCGCCGCATTGCTCAGATTGCTTGCAGCGTGTGGATGGCGTTACCCCCACTCAGTTTCAACGGATCCGTTTGGCCGCGAGTGAAGTTAAACGTTCAAAGTCCATGAAGCAGTAACGGCAGAACATTTTGGTCGCAACAAAATCGAAAGCGACACCAGACTGAAACTCACCAGAGGCTGAAGAGGAGCGTTGAAGACCCGAACAGGGAGAGTGGATTTGCCGGAAGATGCGCCAGACTTCCTCCTGGACGCTGGGGAGTGGATCAAGACTGACCGGAGCTGAGGCGATCTGGTTCCTGAGAGAAAATCACTTTGTGCGGTGACCTGACCGTGCTTACTTTTGCGTTTGATCCAAAGTAATTTATGTTGTGCAGGTTCAAGTCAGACGGCGCGCGCACAACACTGACAATGCAGGTGAAACGAAACCTGAGACTTGTTTCGCCCAATGTCAACGACGAACACGTGAAATGATAGCTTCTGATGAATGCAGTGTGTTTCGCAAGAAGATCGATTTTTGCAATATCACCATTTGAACAATACAGATTTGAAAATAAAAACAACGCAACTTTTCAACTTTTCCGTAGTTTTGGCGATATACAATAATGCGAAGAGTTCTCTTTCATTATGAGCACTTATTGCTGTAAACTGGGAACACTGCATATTACTTTATACAACCAAAAGCGTTATCAACTCCGTCATTGGCATGACATGTTAGGGAAACAGCAAATGGAAGTGACACAAAGTTTCTGGCAATACTTTTGGAAACGACCAAAAAAATGTGAATCCCGCTTTGTGGTGAAGGATAGTTAAAAAAAAGCATTTCCCCATGTCAGCTGTTTTCCATAGTTTTAAGACGTTTACCTCAACATTTAACCGGCTAAGTGGCCTGGAGAAAAGAGCGCGAGCCACAGATACTGGTAGGCTGGGTTCGAACCGAAGACTTGTAAAGCGGCATCATAGGCGTAGCCAGGGGGGCCAAAGGGGCCATGCCGCCCCCCTCCCCAAATTTTTAGTAAATATAGTCATTTTGTGCTTTGAGAGTTGTGTTTCCGAACAAAATAGTGGTACTCGCCTAAAATCAAACATTTTGCCCCCCCCAAAAAAGATTTCTGAGCTGGCTACGCCACTGAGCGGTATCGGCGTCCTTTCCATTCTTGCTCGACCTTGATGCATGGGAACAGTTCACGCGCGCCGCTGCCATCAACTCGCCGCCAGTGCAGCAGCCACTGCAGAAGCAGCCACGTGGCCCTCGGCGCAAGTAAGCGGAAATGGGCGCCGCAGACCATTCGTGACGTTCCAAAGGGAGAACAAAGTGAGTGTAACGAAACCTCAAAATTTTGAAAGTAGTTTTGACATTTTCGTATAAACTTTTTTTGGAAACTGAAAAGCACAAAAATCAGAAGAAGCGGAAGTTATCAGAATTCGGGAAAAAATATCGAAAACATTTAAAACAAACACCAAACTCATTCATTCCGACATGGATGGCCAAATTTTGTTACTGTTAAGATGAATGGCACTTTCGTGGTGACGGCGTTCGCGGAAGACAAACAGGAAAAAAAACTATTATCGTTAATTCCCTTATTGCTTTTTAAGAGTTTGACACGTGACAGCATCTTGGTCTAAGAAGTTTCGAAAAAATTTTCCTAATAACGTTTGTAAAATCGCTTCAGAAAAGTCTGTCTTTGCCTTGAAATTGCATGCGGTAACGACAAACTGCTTGTACGGAATGCTAAGCCGGCCGATAAACAGCGGCTGGTATGAACTACAACAATGAAACGACAAGACATCAGTGAAAACATCACAGCGGACTCGCGTCCATTTTCGACTCAGAACTGCTCAACTCGGATTCGGATCCCTTACGGTTCATCACCTGCTGATCGCGTGTGGGAAAAGTTGGCGCTAGATGGCGGAAAAGATGGCGATATCGCGCCTTCCGAAGTTCCCAACCGTTGTGACGTCATTGTTTCGCTCGGGTGACGATCGTGAGACAAATCAAGCTTGACCGAAGCCATGTAGTGGCTTCCCTCTGCAGAAAGTCAAAGCAACAGTGTGTTGGATGTTAGCCGTTCGAGAATGTCAACGCAAACATTAAAAAAACACGTTAAAATCAAAAGCCCTGAATAAAGTAGAAAAACAACGTGCATCACATGTATCTCATTTTACAAAAGTAGGTTTGTTTGTCCGAACCTGTGGTATCCATCAAGTGATACGAATAGATTTTTAAAAAAGTTAATATTCCCCAACACCATAGGGCAGATAGTCTATAAACACCCAGGGTTGAAGTTTAAACTAAGCGTGGCTGTGTATTGTGAAAAACAACAAAAGTTTTCTAAGCGAAATTCGTCAGCAATCCGAAAATCGATGTAGCGTTTCGATCAGGTTACCAACAACTCAAGTTTTCAATTAAAAAGTTTTGCCCCTACCTCCGCGTGCGCTACTTTCAGACTGCAACTGTTTTCTTAAGGCTAGGCTTGGATCGTGTAATGGCGCCCTCTTGTGGTGGACTGGCGAAGGGTCAAGGGTCAGCTCGGCAGCGGGTGGAATTAGACCGCGTTCAATCAAGCTCAGTATTCCCTTCTTTGCGTCCTGTGAACAAGGTTTATCTCGGCAAAAAATGTAAAATAAAACGTAGACCACTCTATTTCACAAATTATGTACTCAAGTCCGACGTCAGTTGAGATGTGGGTTTATTTTTTCGGTCATTTTCCGGTCATAGTCAGAGATGTTTTTGAAATGACGGAAAAACTTAGCCAATTCGGTCATAATGTTTGAAAAGGTAGGCTATTGAATACTGTTACGGCGAGTTTTAATGCTGTTATGAGACAAATGACCGAAATGTCTCAGCGAAAAAAAGAAACCCAGGTTGAAATTGAGATTTGTTTCCGATGTGGAGATCAGGAATTCATGGTCTGATGTGCAAAGTTCATAGCGATCGTGTATGATCAAGCGAACCTCTCTTTTTCTACGTCAGATCCACGAACAGGACTGCCTTACATTAAATGCCTTTATGTCAAATGTATTTTACAGGACATCGTCGCTTTAGATTAGGTAGCAAACGTTTGAACAAAAAATGTCACAGATTCCTAAACCATTGTTCGAACACCGAGCACCTTTCATTTCTGCGTTCTGCATATGACGCAGACAAATTCACATCACTGTGTAACATACACATGTGTGACATTTTCGGAAAACATTGTCCTGCATAATCTACTAAAATGTCAAAGTTAAACCATGCCCCTTAAATTTGCTTCAAGGGGCCCAAAAGCTTTACATTTTGACATTCAAGCGTTTGACAAAGTCTCTGGTGCAATAATTACTGGTCGAATCAATTAACTCGATTACAGCAAATTGCAAAAAAAGACAAAACGATAAAAATGCGTTTGAATAACAAAAATACAAAAACAAACTTCATTTAGTCCTGGTCGAGAAAAATATCCCTCGTTCGAGGAATCACATTTGAAAAAAATGTGCTAAAAATTGAAAACTATTGTTAAATTATTGTTTGGGTAAAAGAGGAAGGAAATTGTCGTCACATTTCTAACAAATCAATAAAAACCACTGACCTTTTCGTGAATGGGAGGTGGAGCTAAAGAAGGGTCCACTCGGTTCTTGTGGGGAAGCACCGAGAGCGGTTCCACTGTACTGCCTTTGGTAACACTTTGTGATGTCATCTGCAAACAATTAATTAACGCGAGTGACTCCCCACCACAGGGAAACTTATGCAACCTACACCAGGACGTGAATGAAATGTTAAAAATAGATTTACAGAACTTTAAAGACTTCCGTTGTTTTGCATTTTCGAGACTCAAATGCATAGGTCGCGTGTAGGACTCCCAAACTAATCGTATGAGCGTGCACTTTGTCAAGACTGTGAACATGTTCCTTCCATTTTTTAGGCAAATCTTCCTTTGAAGAAGAGCGAAACAACGACGCGGAAGCTTGCAAATTAAACATGCAGCGGCAAACAACACCTAACAATAAAAAGATTCTATTTGAATAAGGGTTGATGATGCCTACCTAGTAGGCCAAATATATAAGATCTTAGTGCCTGATTCTTTGCTGGGAAAGGATTCCTTTCGATAAACAATAAAAAGATGTTTGTTATGTGAAGCCAGCTCACAACACAAACATCACCGGCAGGTATTGGAAACTGAGCGAATAGCCTGGTAAACGCAATTTGAAACTAGCGCTATCTTCTTTCGGCAAAGGCTGCAAACAGCAAACGCTCTACGGAAGTCGCAGAGTTAAAACAAGCAGCAGCAGCGTCAACACGGCAACAGACCTTGCGTTGCCTTGGCGGCTTGACTATAGGTAAAGCGAATCCGTAGTTTTTGTGTAACATCGCTCTGTTGCTCAGATTCTCAGGATTGAGAAGAGCCTTCATGGTGAGGTCGCGGTAAAACTGTAACAAGCACAAGATCGAATATCAAACTTTTCATTCTCAGGCCGGATATCGTAGTAACCAAGATAAGGCTTTGGATTTTTCAAAATCATTTTGCAAAAATATTTGAAGAGTTCGTCGAGAAAAGCGATTATTTTCAGAGCAAATTAACAGCGAACTTAACGACAAAGACATTAATGCAATAAAAATGTGATTCGCCAAAACGTCGCTCATGTAATCAATCGTGTATAGTCCCCTGGAATACTATTCTCCAACCAATAAAACTAATATGACTCCTTCGAACAATACCCTCTGAGCTGTGATCTGAAAAGCTTGTTGCAGATGACAAAACAAACGATATATTAATATTGCACCGTTCATGGATTCAATTACAGCAACCTCAATTACACGTACAATTACTCGGTTTGAAAACAAATCGCAATTACAAACAACATAGCCCACTACTAGTTTGGCGAACTCCACCTAGTTACATTCAATTAAAAATGACTCTATCACTGACAATAACCTCATTTTATGGACGATACAATGATAGATTTGTTTGCCATATTGAATCGTTTCTGGTGAGCAACTTTGGTGCGTTCTTGTGGGTAGTTTTGATGAATTTTGAATAGCTGTTGTTTTATCCATGCGTTCGGAACAAGATGAAAAACAGGTGTTTCTTTAACTTACGCACCACCACGAAGCTTTTGAAGCAAATCGAAGCGATGCGCAATCAATCGGTGTTCCTTAAACCCTTGATTCGACCTCACCATCTTAAAACTTGACTTAGTCCTTTCAAGTCTGATTTGAGTCAGGCTGCCTTGTTGCCTTCTCAGACCGTCGTCACCCTCTGATTACCTGGTTGTTTCACTGACTTGCCGCAGCCTAACATTGTCAAGTCTTTCACTTTCAAACAGATCACAGTGGAAGGAACGGTGACAATTTTTCCGAAGCATGAACTGTCGTCCGACTTTTGGCAAAATCAGCTTGCAGCAAAAATAAACTGCGAGCACTAACTACGCGAAAGGCAAATAATCCTGATAAGAAGCTCAGCTGTAGTTTCGACAATGCCAGACCTGACGATTTTCACCATATCTACCTCAAGTAGATCCACTGTTCTGAACTGCACCTCTTCTTCATCTGCCTGGGGAAAAAACGTGACGAGAACAACATTAATGAAGCAAAAACTATTGCGCAGCCTCCGGACACTTGCTGAATAAACATGTAAATCTTTCGTAGCTGCACGTTTAAACTTATTTCGAAATCTTACATGAGTTGAAAAGAAAACGAAAGCTTTGGCAAACAGCCAGAGCTAGATGGATTTTGCAAAACGGCATAGAATGAAGATTTAAAAAATGTGCGGAAAACCAAAGTATCTCCACCGTGCATAACATGTAAGAAACTGTGTGACGTACACTGCACAAAAAATAAAATCATTTGTCTGAAACCCTACAGATGCAAATACATGCACTTTGCAGCTGCGTGTAATAAAAACGCACAATCCCTTTAACGCTTAATAAAGTTATGCACGTGATGCAGTGTTTCATTGAAATTTGAGGCAATCCATAACTACCCAGATGCTTAGAATAGATAAAGACAATAAAACGAGTGAGGTTTCAGTTCGGGGAGGAATCCACACAACTTGCCCGGCACTTAAAACGCGCGCAACAGACTACATGCGGTTTTCGCATCTGCCACCAGCAGAGCAACCGACAAAAAGGACACCCTTTACTCTGCATCAACATTGAGCATGCAAGGAGGAAATCAATGATCAAATTCATTCGATCGTTCTTCAAAGCAAGCGATATTTTCAATATCATTGAAAGCTTTTGCAAAACTAAAAAGATAAACACGTCGTCGTGCATCACATATTAAATCACCGCTTGACTGCAAGACATGAGAAATATAAGGCAGATAGATAACTAATGAAAAAACGAAACTTTACAAGCAACCACGAATCGTTTCAGTAAGCGTCTATTCATTCCTCATTCACCGCTTTAGCGTTGAATGCGACTTACATTTTGTCCAGGTGAATCGTGATATACAGACGTATGCAACAGCGGCCTACCATCCTCCATGGCAACAGAGCTTTGCATTTGTACTGGTTGTCTGTTGCTTTGCCGTGATGCGTCCGAAATTGTTGGCAGTGTCGTGACTCGGTTGTTGATGACGCTCACAACATGTTCTTTGTTTTGCTGCAAGGAGAGAACAATGAGCACGAGATCACGTCGGAACGCAACAATATGCGACGCACATTCACCGATTTATTACATCTAATCGTTCACTATAACAATGCGTTTAAAGTTACTTATTATCTGCAGAGTTATGCACTTAATTGAATTCTATACATTCGTAATTGTGGCAGCAAAGTCGGGCCTTTACAGAGATACAGTTTCAGATAACACGTCCAGCCACTTGAGTATGAAATAATTAAGTTTAGATTACAGAACAGTTCACATTATGAACACATAATGCAGATTAACAGCCCTAAAAATTATGACTGTAACATTTGGTGGGATTCACAACGTGTAACTTTGGACGGCATAGACATGGAGTTCGGATTACTTGGCAACTGTTTACGAGTTGAAAATTAAATAATGTCAATGTTCGAACAAAATTGAAACAGATTGCAAGGAAGCAATGTAACATATTTAAAGGGCTCAAACGTTTCAGATATAACAGAGCTCAAGAGCACAGTCAGTCAAACTGTTAGAGATAAGACGTTTCTACAAATCAAACAGGGCCTGTGCAGCAGCTTAACGCAACAAACAAAACATTCGAAGGTCGCATCCCCTGAGCACTGTGGGGACAGTTTATTGGTGTTTGGTCGACGCACTGCTTCAAATACAGATTAAATGACCAACACGACTGACACGAATTCTGCACAAATGCAACGACATAAACTGAATGAAGTTTCGAGTCGGTGGAATTGCCGCTTCATGAGGAACTCTTTAAGCCCAGAATCCTCGAGCAAAATAATCATTGAGGCAAGGTAAGGTTCATTTTTGCCATGATGTTACTCAGCAATGCACAAAAGAATTTCTATCCACATCGCAGAGAAACAATCAAACGACTGTAACGTTCACTTAGTGTTTGACACTCCGTGTAATAAGCATCCGAAGCATAAAAACACACCAGAAAAAGCACAGTTGAGAGATTATATAAGCACAACATATAAGTACAGAATTGAGAGAATTGGTCAATACTGTGATCAAATTTACATACACACGGCTTCTACTCCCGATTTTATTATCAATAACGTAATCAATTGAATACACGTGTGGTTTATACACCATACGTCAGTGGTTCTCAACTTACCATGGTTTGTGGCCCCCTTCCGAAGACTGTCAACACTTGTGGCCCTCTGCTCATCAATAGGGTTTTGCAATATCACGGCAGAGCTATTTAGCAAAGGCCTCTGCTCGTGACCCCCAGAGAACCCTCCGTGAAACCTTGCCCTACGTCATACCGGTAGTAAAAACTAATTAAGTCATGTTCGTTAAACCTAGCTCAAAGGCTTGATCTAGTGGTTCCCAGCTTGTATGAAATCATGACTCACTAACCCTAGGCATAAAACCAAACGACAAACTGCATTAAAAATGTTCACATATTGTTATTTAAAGTAAGCTCACCTGTCGTGTATACCAACTGATACTGAATTTTGCGAGTGAAGTTACTGTTACTTCGTTGTTGAAATCAATTTAGCTATTGTTACATCACTGTCCACAACGCCCCTCTTGCAACTCATTTACACGTAAATCGATTGGATTTGAGCAAGTTTTTCTAAAATCCTACGATCTTGGTAGTGAAGGTTGACGTACGTTTGCGACGCCCTTGCAATCTCAAAATGACGCACCAAGGTTTTGCGACGCTCCGTTTGCGAACCACTGGCTTAATCGCGACCAAACAAGATGTTAAAAATATGTTAAGTATCAACAGTGTAATCGCTAGCTTATAGTATTAGGCTACCGAATATTTGGAAACTTATAAATTGTAGTACAGTTGTTTAAAGCACTCCAGAAAATTTTCCTTAATATCTATTGGAACATCTTCCCACATGTTAGGTCAAATTCTGTTCCCGCGCACACTAGAAAATAATTGCTTTGTACTGATTACTGATTGTTGTAATCAAGCATGTCCTTAAAAAAATGGTATATTGTTAATGGTCAACAAGGAAGTTTTTCAGGAGCTTTAAAGGTAGACCAGGAACACCAGAACATTCTAGTTTTTTTCAGCATCACAGAGTGGTTGAAATTGACAAAAATCTTGGCCAGCTTCAAAAATATGGAGTAAGTAAAGTTATTTTTATCAAAACGTTCAATAAAAACATTGCAAATATCAGAGACTATAATGTATATTGCAAAATCGTGATCACAGAAACAAAGAATGTCAATATAGGCAATGCTTCCAAGCAGAACCTACTTACCCTTATTCCACGCTCAGTTTTGGTAATTGCTTCATCAAGAGCATGCAGGTCAAGAGGATTTGCAGAGCCCGAAAGTTTCAGTGAAACCATCTGTTCCTTTAGTTGCTGCAAATCTTCTTGCACCTACAAATTTAATAGCAATTTTTATGGAAAATAAAAAGTTATTTGCTATTCCGTGGCATTTCAACTTGTCAGTTCTAATGGCTATTTGAATCCTAGAATACTGCAAATATTTTGCAGTTGTCTCATTGCAAACCATTTACAGAAAAATCTGTTTTGTTGAAAGCTGCCTGCAAGCCTACAAAAATCTGAATGAAGTTGATGAAAATTTTAGTTTACATGCTAAAAACAATTCTAAGAAAGATACACTGCCTTTCAATTCATTTTTTTTAATTTGAAGAACAACATCAACTTTTACAGGTTTTCTTTGACTTTGAGAAATGCTTTATGAAAATGTGGGCCAAAAATTAATATATCAATTAATATAGATGAAAAAGCTGTAAAAATTGTGTTGACTGTGGTGCAAACCACATTATTTAAAATATCAGACATTTGCTCCACATTTCACAAAACAGTGATATCATGCACAGCAAAAAGCTTCCTAAAAATGTTATCTTCAAAGAAGTACCAAATATGTTTCGTTTGCTGAAGTAACTATTTTTCAAATAAACCCAAGCTAAAATTCTGAATGTGGAAAAAAATACAAAAACACAAAAAACAGTAAATTTTCACAGCATTGATTAAAACAATCATGGTGAAGTGTAAGAGGAGTCAGTACAGAATAAAGAATGAAAATTTGGTTACTGAAAGACACAAAAAAGTATGGATGGCATCAAACATTTTATGGTGTAAAAACTTTGCCCAAGCCATTAATCAAACTCTGGAATGAAGCTTGCAGACTTTCACATCAACAAATCAAAAAAACATTCATAAAGGGAGAAAGTGCACCTGATCAGTGAAAATGCTCCAGGTTGAAGACATGCATACATATAGTATCTTATCTGGACATCACAGTTTTTCATCAAATGAATTGACTTATCACAGGTGTACACATTTTTGATGATGTGTTGCACCAGGTAAAAGAAGAATTTTCATAGTCTATCCTAGGGACATGTTAGTATATTGTATGTATGACCACACTATCCCACGCCATTATATTTGTCTTGAATATGTTTTGCCAAATAGAATTTATTTATATACTTAAGACATCCATGTCTGAATTATGCAATATAGCTTGAAAACCTGCTTGTGCATAGAATTCATCAACTAGATATGTCTAAGACATTTTTCCAACACATGCTGTAAAACCTAATACAGCATTATGGTTTACCACAAACCACGTTTACAGGATTTGACATGATCTTTTAAAAAACTGGATGCATGTTTTTAACTGTGAAAATGAACTCATACTGATGTGCAATGAAAAAGATCTAAATATAAGTGTTCATACTCTGGCTGAAAAGGGCATCCCATTACTGCAATAAGCAATTGCCATTGGAATCTACCAGTGCAACATAATACATAATAACATTTCCAAGTTTTGCTGCAACAATTTGATTTTCAGTTGAAACAAGTTTGAATCAGGCACCAAACATGCAGCATGTTTTTATGCAAAAAATGAAATGAATTTAATTTATTTGCAATTTAAACTGAACTATGCCAAATTACAAATAAAAAGTACGTTCAATGTCAACCAATTTACATACAAAATTAAGTCAAACCTGTGTCAAAATTCAATTGAATAAAGACTGAAAGGTTATGGTTAAAATTATTCAAAAGAAAAACAAGATAAGCCATCACATAAAAAACTAAATTGATATATAAATCAAGCTCAAAATGCAGTTCTTTAGAGAGGTATAATCTTACAGTAAAGCAGTTAGCTGTAAAATATTTGCAATTACATCATTCCTGTTGGATGAAATTTTTGTAATATCAATTACTGAAAAACACAGGGATAGTATACAAAGTTGAGATAGAGATAAAAATATGTAGCCAAATATAGATGTTTTACACTTATTTGGTGGCGTTTTATTTTTATTGCATTGCTTTCATCAAGAAAAAGACAGGATATTAAAATTTTTGCAAAATTATACCATGTTTCCTCAAATGAACAATGTTCATTATGTTCATTGAACATAGGGTCATATTAATTTTCACTCTAAAATGTCACACCAGAGCTGAAATTCAGCCAAGTGTTTTCTCATATTTTGCAAACACTTTACCTCTAAAACATCTTTAATGTAAAACCTTATTTCAGTGAGAAGTCTGCAAACAATTAAAAAAACAGTGTAAAAAAATGTTAAGCAAACCTAATCAGCAACATTACAGCCTCTTGTTTCCAGTAATGTTATCAAACTATTGGTTTTTCTATCTTGGAGTTGGAATTTTCAAAATCAGATTGAATGACAATGACAAAAGATGTTGTGATACATCAATGTGTGCATCTTTCAGTGTGCATCTTTCAGTGTGCACTTTGTGCAGAATTTGCCGTTTAAAAAAATTTGTTAGTGATTGTGCAGACTTTGACATTGTGTGAACCTAAGCAACCACTAGAATGGTGGCTTGCCAACTTGACGTTTTATAAATACAGATGTGTATAAACATAATGGTTTATTTGAATAAAATTCATGATGCCTACCTAGTAGGCAAAATATATACTTTGCAAGACCTTAGTGCAGTGGTTCCCAACCTTTTTTGATGCATTACTCCCTTTGCTCATTTTCAAACTTTTCATTCCTCCCCCATGACACAAAACTTTTTTTATTCCTCCCCTATTACACGAGTCTGCAGGAATATTTGATTTTCCAATATATTCTTTCTCACCTGCTTTTTACCTGTCACGGTGTAGCTT
>Ga0210059_1005294_pt1 | contig 20788 bp, 13 predicted proteins | sample Ectturendosymbi2_FD_188042 | JGI IMG/M metagenome (GOLD analysis project Ga0210059, IMG submission 188042) | Ecteinascidia turbinata endosymbiont from Florida, USA - Sample 2 (SPAdes) (version 2) | ecosystem: Host-associated > Tunicates > Ascidians > Unclassified | place: Key West, Florida...
TTGTTTAATATATAGAAAGGTTAACTATTTCCCTATGACAATCTGGAAAGAGAAAAATGAATAAGGTCATCGATAAAGGTTTTAGAAGCTGCCGCTTTGTTTCAACAATTGTGAAACACCCTGTACTGGGCTTTGTTTTCTTTTTTTTCCCATTCAAACGATTTCAAGTCTGTGGTGATTTTCAATAAAAATCGTCCAAAACCTGTGACCATTGCTATCTGCCAAATGTTCAGTCACAATGCAGTTTTGAGAAAATGGCTGCAGTTTTGCGGAAAAACAACATCCTTCGTTTGCTGTTATCTGTGCACAATCCATCACTGGTAGCCTCAGTTTACTTTAAGAATTTTCACATTACCGGCGATCTTAGTTTTGTTTTCAGGGTTGTTTTTACATGGCTGCCGTTGCTGGTTCTGCTCTTATCATTTTCGACATGAACAGTAGTTAGGCTTGTTTAACTTTTGTAAGTCACAAAATCCTTTGGTTTTGAATTACCTTCATTGCCTTAACGTTGCTTCATTCCGATTGATATCGAGTATAGAACAATCCGAAACGTTTCAAAATAAACCGTGAATAGATTATTTAAAAGCTTTGTTAATTTTGGTGAAGTTGATAAAACTAAAGGTGAAATTGATAAAACTAAAGAACTTGTTGTTTGATGTCTTTCGATACATAGGCTATGCCACGGAGAATTCAATTTAGCTCCTATTCATACGTGTCTGCTTGTTAGTTTGTAGTCTACTTATCCTTAAAACCATATTTTGGTTATAAAGTAAAAGGATAAAACACAAAAGTGGGGAATTTCGGACTCTATCTTATTCCTTATCAGCGTTACAATCCAGTAGCAAGGAGTGAATGAGCTAGCTAGGCCAAAGCCTTAGGTTATTAACCGAGACGCTAATTTGGTACCATGATTTTTTTGATAAATCTCGCGAACTGTCTTAGGTGTTTGAGTTATAATGGGAGTTAAATACTCATCAGCGTTTTATTCAGGGGCGGTTGATCGATGTGACTTCCATTAAAAGGACTTTCGATAATTCGGTCCTGTAGGAAAGAACGAAAATGCTTCGGTGATGAAACAACTACGCAAGACTGTTCGTCAGGCAAAAACATAAAAAACGCAACTATTCCAACAAAATCATGACGCCATTGGACATCAACGGTCTCTTTACCAATATTTCTGTCGGTCTCGAGATAAAATATATTCTTCAACAAGTCTTCAAGGGTGAAAATGCAGTATTCGTAACTTCAGTAAAATACCGGATGCCAAGGTTATGATTATTAAACTGGTCTTGCAAATGCAGTACGCACCGTTTTGAAAGTGAATGAAACGTTTTAACAGTTTGATGGTGTCGCAACGAGTTCACCATAGCTCCAGTCATGGTCCATGTTTGTACAGAATGGGTTATATAGCTTATGATTGCTTATCCTGTCCAACCTGTCAGTGTCAATTATACAAATATGGAATTGTAGATGACCTATTTTGTATGCATTATTCTATATCAGAGTTAAACCAGTATTTCCAAAGGTTTGGCAATACTTATGCTAACAAATTTATTCAGAAGAAGTGGAGCAATCCTAACAGCTAGCTTATCATGGCATTTTGATCGAAAAAGATTCTGGACTACTGACGAGAGTTAATCGCAAAAAGTAGCAGTCAATCCTGCTCAGATAACCTCTAAACACAAACAATTTTGCTGTCCTTGCCCAAAATGGGCAGATTTTGTTTATTCGCTTATACTGGACTAACTGACAGGTTTAGACACGCGCGCGGTTTTTTTTACAAGTTATCAAGTCTTCTCAAGCTCATCCGATCAGAAAAAAACAACGTGTTGATTTTGGAAAACTTTTTATATGATGAAGAACAAAAGCAATTTTCCAAACAAAAATGTGGGAAGTGCACTTAGCAAATGAACGAAAAAGTAAAGAAAAATCCAAAAATTTCGCCCGTAGACGTCATTGGTGGTTGGTTTAAGGTTTAAAACAGAACCTCATTTCAAGGTTGTGGTTCTATCTGCAATAAAAGTAAATTAGGTTGAGACATGAAATTTTTCTGTTTTCATTGCAATTTTCAGCCACATTAATCAACCTTGCCCAACATGGGCTAATTTTTTACGAAAATCAGGCACATAAGGTAAACTTGCCCATAATGGGCAAATACTTTACAATTGTTGGGCAATCAGATTGATCGCGGCACTGCTATTGACTTTCATGTCTCACATACGGCCAGTCCCGTCACCACAGGGGGGATTTGGTGGGTTAAGCCGCCCAAATTGAAATATGAAAACTATAAATGAGTGGAGTTTTGTCAATTTTTACAATGTCAAGGCATCAACAGGGAAACAAAAAACTCACTCTAACCATAACGTAGGGTGATTTTCACCGGAACTCACACTAACCATAATTTGGGGTGATTTTCACCCCGAACTCACACTAAACATAACGTCGGGTGATTTTCACCTAGGGACTACGTGGCCACCACTCCTGCCTGGGTAGAAATCACCCGAGGTTAGTATTCCAGGGGTGTGAGTAATCGTTACAGAAAACTTGAAAGTGGTCAATGCAGATAAGTGCTCCCATCGTTGGCAGTTGGCACGTGAACCTCGTTTTGTTCTGTTTTGATGGTGGACAGGTACCACAGCGTTGTCTGATCTCAAAGTTCATGTCCTCCATAAAATGCATTGGCCTTTTACCGCAAGTGCACGCGCAACAAGAGCAAGCCCTTTTTGGTTAAGCCAAAGTTCTCGAAACTTCAATTCGGAACAGAGAAGCACAAGGTTCATCATCCTCGATAAATTGCTTTGACCTTTCACCACAAGTGCACACGCAACAAGGTGCATGCCCTTTCTGGCTCCAATTTCGTTCCTCTGACGGAGAAGGAGTCACACATTCTCCTGCCTGTTTCTCAATCAAAACCACGAGCTGAGCAGGAGCAATTCGCGCCAAATTCGTCTGTGTCGTCGGTGCTTGCACTCGTGTGACCTACTCCCGTGCTGGCTTCGGTCAAAAGTTGCTGGCGTGGCATACTGGTGAACCTACATGCACCAACTTCTTTTAGCCAAATTGGTCAAGGTTACCTTAGGTATCTTTGTGTAGGAATTTTGTTACACCTCAGGTAACCATGGGCCAATTTGGGCAAATTTTTGTTCACCATCGAAAACTACAAAACTTGTGCAGATTTCGATAGGACTGCTCGAAAGAGCGTCTAAACAAATGCAGCTACTGAAAGAACCAGCTTTCTACGTGAACGTTAACTAATTTTTAATTTAAGTAGAAGAACCATTTGCCCAAATTGGGCAGAGGTTACCTGAGCAGGGTTAAGTGCTTATAGCACATAAGACGAACTTGGAAAATAATTCGATTCATTGAGCTTATCTTAACTGCCTACAAATTTTTGTAGCAAAATTTTAGAGATGTCTCCAAATTTTCTGTATCTGTTTTTCCAGTCTGTATTGTAAATACTGTAACAGAATTAAGCGTAACCCCCAGCAAAATGCTCCGTCAGCAAAGTTATCACCAAATTTTTCAGAAATTAATGTTGACCAACCCTCACCTTTCCGTTATTTCCTCAACACCTAAAGCAAGCCGTGAGACCTTTTCAAAAACCTAAAAAAGCGTACGAAGTGAGCATCTTTGCCAACAATCCACTGCGTATACTGGCTCCGCCGCTGAATAGGAAAGCTGTAAATGGAAAATGTGAATAGTCCGAAAAGTCCGTTTTTACCTCTTATGTCTAAACTTCGACTTCAACATTTTTAACTGTGTTAGCTAACTCCATGCGTCTCAAGCTTCTTAACGCATAGCCTATATTCTTTTAATCTATATTACTTTCTTAGTTTTGAGCAACTTTTGTTGGGGCATTGATTCTTCAACATTATAAACCAGGGGTGTGCAGCAATGCAATTTTTCAGCTAAAGAAGTAATGAAAATGATCTTTCTGGTTGAAAATTTAATATTACACAAACGGTCATTCTGCGTCGTTTGTGGTAAAAAAACGAAAAGTTTGTATGTGTTTCTTGAAAAATGCTCTGTTACAAACACATCAGTTCTACATCAGCATAACTCATTAACTGGAAAACAGATCGGTTTTACATGGCCTTTGAACAATAAAAAGAAAACTTTAAGCGCATTTAGTTTGCTGTTCACCTCAAAACGCCGCGCCTAGAGGTCGGGCTTCACAGAAACTTAGTTTTTGACGATATCCAACCCGAAAATCTACCTTCAAAGAACAGAAGCAAGGGTAAGTCCTGATGAGCACTTGCGAATATTTGTACGGACTTATTAGAATATACACTGCTGCCGCAGTACTCATGGTTTTCATTTCCAATCCGTAATCATAAAGCACTACTTCAGACGAACACATTTTATAAGGAGGTTAACAGTTTTGCTTGTTCAAAAAATTTATGATTTTACTTTTCATTTTTATTTTTATGTAACTAGTAAAAATTGTTTCAGCAAAATATTGCTTTTTGAAAATCGCTTGTGCTTTTTTGTGCATTTTGTATGTTTAAACAACGCTGTTTCTAATTTGAAACGAGCTTTAGAAAATCCATTGCCACAGATTGGGTCGAAAATAAAACCAAAAAGTTGACTGAGACGCATTACTTTTGTAGAAATCAACGAATGTGATTCGTATCCGTGTGCAAACGGTGGAAGCTGTGAAGACAAGGTGAATGCTTTTGAATGCACCTGTCCAGATGGTTGGGATGGAGATCGATGCCAAGAAGGTCCTCTCATGAAAAAACTGATGCTTTGAATTTATTTCTGTTTTTTTACCTATCTATGTATAAATTACATTTAATGATAGCAGCTTACAAAAGTAGCATTTTTAAATTGTGTGAAACAACAGCAGATCTTTTTGTTCCATTTGTCAATTACAACTTACCTACTGTGTTCTTAGTGTGGCAATGCCTCAGTTGAAAATTTATAAGTATTAAAGTTATCATGTGTCTACAGATGCTAATGAGTGTGCCAGTAATCCATGCGTGAATGGAGGAACATGCAACGATCACTTCAACAGTTTTACCTGCTCTTGTCCGGATGGATACGGTGGAGAGACGTGCCAGACTGGTCAGTAATTGTTTCTGAAATTCTTCTAAGAAAATAGCACATTGCGTAGAAACGAATGCTGTTATGTGGTGATAATTGCAGATGAAGATGAGTGTTTATCGGAGCCCTGCACTAATGGAGGGACGTGCACTGACGAGCTCAACAGGTAGGTGGTCATTACATTGGAAAGTCTCTACATGCAGTTACCGGTGTGACGCGTCTGACGCAGGCAAAATCTTTCTCACAGCTTTAAGATCATTGTAGCAACAGTTACGTACAGTTTCGATCACACGTTTAATGGATGATTCATGTTATTGTGCTTCGATTATTTGTTTTCAAACGACTTTTTGGAAAATTTATAGCGTGTACTTGGACTTCAAACAAAAACTTTAATTTCAGAGAGCACAAGCTTTGAAACTTTGTCTTTAGCTGAAAATTTGTAAGTTAAAAGATGTACTGTTTAACTGAACGTCTAATTAAAGTCTACTTAAACTCGAGGATGGAAATACTTTTTCAGCGCCAGTAATATTCAGGTGTTTAAAGAGCCTTGCAGCCACAAGCAGCTTCAATAGTAAGCCCTTTAAGGACTGCGAGCCACTCAAATGGCTCTTGAGTTAATTTTCGGCTATAACTCGGCGACCGATCGCGCTAGAGAGTCAGTCAAGACATCATGCGATTCGTCTTTTTGAGTTTTTCTTCAAAGAAACGGGTAAATTGGTACTTGGGTTTTTTAAAAAGTTTCAATAACAGGTATGGGACCACCTCGTGACGTAACACTGCCCCCAAAAGTCCAAAACCAAAGGTACCCGATTTTTAAATGAAAAGTGCACGAAAATCCGCATCATTTCATGCTTTCATGGGCTCTCTACCGCTATCGGGTGACGAGTTATGGTCGAAATGATCTAAAAACCACTTGAGGCGCTTCTCATTTGGCGTTTATGGTTGAAAGCATAGGACGCTGGGGCAGGGATCTAAGTTCCACAGGCAGACATTAAGAGTAGTATTTTTCTTTGACAGCTTGGCTACGTTTTTTCTTCTTGATGACAATAGCAGCTCATAGGTGGATCCAGGGGGGGCTAAAGACCCCTAAATTTTTTCAAATAGGTTTTTTGATCGATGGTTCCTGACAAAGAAATGTCCATTGGGTTGATTTTTTTGTATAGCCTTTAAATAAAACCATTTCTTGTACAGGGATAGGGACCAAAATATTAAATACAAAGCTTATTTTGCTGAATTTGGGCGGTTCGAATGTGTTTATTTCATTATAAATGAAACTTCTAATAAACAAGTTGTTGTATAAAAAATATGGCCCCAATATATAAATACGCAAGTGTTACGTAAGTGTTTACATGAAGTATTCACATTACATGTACGTTATATAAACCCCACGTACATAGGCGTAGCCAGGGGGACCAGGGAGCCATAGACCTTCCAAATTTTTAGAATATCTAGTCATTTTGTGCTTACGAGGCAATATCTCAAACAAAATAATCTTGCTCGCCTAAAATCAAACATTTTGACCCATCCACAATTTTGGTCTGGCCATGCCAATGCGCACGTAAGTATTTAAACTCTTGTTTCATTTGGGTATGATTTGGCTTCTTGTGAACAAAAGATGAATAAGCAGCAGACTCAGAACCGCTGCTAGAAAGTTTCAATAGGGGGGCTTTGCGTTTGTGCGGGGGGACTTGGCATTATAAAAACTGACAAAAACTCCACTAATTTGCAGTGTTTCATGTTTCAATTTGGGGGCTTGGAGCTTTGTTTGGGGGACTAAGCCCACCTAAGACCCTTCGTGGCGACGGGACTGAGCAGAGTGTGGACAAAAGTTGAATAAGCTGCAGATTGCATTTTTTTCCTACAAGCTTTTATGAATTAGTGTAGCTCATGTTATTACTGTAGTAAGCAAAGGCATTGAAATTACGCTACAACGAACTTACAATGCAGTTAACTACAGGCTAGGTTACAGTGCTCAATGACAGCGTAAATTCCAAAACAGCAAACCTAACCGTAAAACGTAGCCCACGTCAGGTATGCTTAAAATGAACCGCGCTAATTAGCTGTAGGCTATGCTAAAGATGACTACTGATTAGCACCAGACCTGCCAGCAGAGGTGTAGTGGGTTGGGAACGGCGTTCCCACACAATTTCTACGTGTAGCGCCTGAAGCAGCATAAATGAATAAATGGCAAGTTATCTCGTGTACAGCACCGTAGCACTATAGTCAAACAGGAAGATCCAGTGTGGAAATTCTTGTAGACGTATAAGTCGTCCTTTATGTTCGGTGTGGAAACGGGGTTCCCACCAGGTCCGTAACCAGGGATGGCGCAGTGGGGACATATCCCTCCGAAAAAAAATTGGGCGGCCCCCCTGGCTAATTATGTTGGGCATAGTTTAAAAGTATTGGGCATCGTTTAAAAACTTTGGTCCCATATCAGAAAACTCTTCTCTCCCCCAACCCAAGCGTTTTCAGAGGTGGAGAGGAGCTTGTTTTCGAAATAACATACCTTTTTCTCGACCTTCAAGTTATTTTCTATGGTGAAATGATTTCGATAATCAACAGCATTTTGTTTCAAATTGTTTGTGATTGATAGTTTGCTACTGATGGGCAGGTATTTTTGTAAACAAATTTCGCTATTTTGGCTGGACAATCGCGATGTGCAGGGGCGTAACGAGGTTAGACGGCGCCTGGGGCAAGAAACAAGTTTGGCGCCCCCATGTTCGAACCTGAGGTGTTTGGGAAGCAAATGTACTGTTTTGAAAAATTGCTTATGACAATGTTGTGACTTTTGGCTCCCAGCAGTGATTCGGCACCCGGGGAATTGTGCCCCCTTCGTTACGTCTCTGGTGGTATGCAATAAAAATCGGAAAATTTTCTGAAAATAAACAAATTTTAATGTCCGAACGTCATGAAATTCTATTCCATGAACATCTGCAATTTTCGAACACAACACGCCATGGATATTGCACAGAGTGACTGCCAACGAAGGTTCCTGGCAGCATTTCAGGTTTCTTCGCGTAGTTTTGTGTCACTTCTATGTCTGCCCAATGCGTTTTTTCGGCGTGGACCTGTTTATTTTGCTAATCATAAAACTTTTCCGACATTCAACGAGTCACTTTTTTAAGGTTAGATAAGTTTGAGAAAGTTTTCTGAATTGTTTTGAAGGCCGCTTCTGCTTCGGAAACGTCTCAGTAATCCTGGGTAATGGTGACAATGCAATTTAGCCAAATTGTGTGTACTGTAGCAGGTTCTTTTTAAGGAAAATGTTAGGTACGACAGTATGGACCTGTAGGGACCCGATTTCTCTGATTCTACGGACCAGATTTTCTCTAATTCTAGGGATCCGATGATAATTTTCTCTGATTCTGGGGACCCGATTTTCAATTCAAAACACCCTAAAAAACCTGCTGTAGTTATTAACCGTGTTTGTTTAAATGAAGTTATCTGAGCAGTTGGGTCTTCATGCATATGCAGTCAGTACACATCCGGATGAACTCGTCCTTGAGCCCCCCCCTAAAAAAAAACCTGGATCCGCCTATGCAGCTGCAGTCTTTCAAAAATTTGTTTTCGGTGATTTGCCAACAATAGGATTTTAACTGTTTTTCCATAAAATGACATGAGTTTACTTGAAGGAAAAATTTGTTGCTATCTTCTTATACTTATGCACTTGCGTCAATCTACACTGATGGAGCCCTTGGTTGCTGAAAGCACATTTGTGACATTGTGGCTGCCAGGTTTGTCTGTTCCTGCCACTTTGGATTCACTGGACCTATGTGCGAAATCGACCAAGATGAATGCGACAGCGACCCGTGCATGAACGGTGGAGTGTGCGTCGATCATCCAGGTTCCTACGAATGCATGTGCAAGAAAGGATATGTTGGCCAAAACTGTGACACAGGTAAACCCTCATCAGGTTTGAACCTTTTTAACGAGTATACACGTACCGTTGTCTCAAGTATTGATCATCAAAAATGACATTCAGGAGATAAAAAGGCATTTTATCATTTTTTAAATCGAAAATCCGCATCTTTTGATACTTTCATTATCTCTCTACCGCGATTTCAGAAGAATATTCAAGCTCAACGATGTCTAACGTAGTAAAATGTGAATTCAGTGTGTAAAACTTACAGCGTTTGCGTGAGCCAATCATGCTGATGTAACGAACTTTCGAAACTGAATCCAAGCCTATAATTTATTTTATCAGAAACGATTTGGTTAGGTGGAAAAATGTTTCTCTCGTAGGTTACTAGTGTAATACTCCTCGTTAAAGTTGCATTGAAAGTTTCCTCGCTAGAACGATACGCCTTTCCTTGTAAACACTTTTCAGACCGAAGCTCAACTCCTTTGAAGGGCACTCAACTCATTGAAACAAAACACATTTCTGCCTTGAGATAGTAACACTTGTACTGAGTGTCATATTGAATCAAACTGGTTTTCCATGAATTTTAAACGCCAAGATTTTCCGCCAAAATGTAAACTATTCTACAGTATCTCTAAGAGAAAATTTTCACGTGGAAAACTTTTTTCTCTGTAAAAACTCTAAAATTGAAAAGTTGTTTTAGTTGTTTTATGTTCCAGTTAGTATCCAATTCAATACATTTGCCAAACTAATGTTTTCTAGATCCTTGCGAGCCGTCTCCATGCCAACACAGTGGTACTTGCGCGTATGCAGACGATGGTTATGAGTGCCATTGCGAAGGAGGCTACACCGGCATCGACTGCGAAACAGGTAAAAGCAAGATTGTTTCCTCTATCGCAATTGAGGTTATTCACAAACGAAATTTTGGCTTCCACAAAAGTACTTTCTCTTGACAACATCATTTTTAGTTCCTTCCCATTTTATTGTTTTCTAACTAGTCATGTTTAAAAGTTTTCTTGAAGGATTTTGCTGTTAGCAACGGAGGCTTGTTGAAACCAATTTTTGAATAAAATTTTTCCTTTACGATCATTTAGGCAGTGCATTTAGGAATCAATATCATTTCATGATATTGTTGCTTCGTTTGTGTTACTTGCACTTTTTCAGTGAAATAACTTTTTCTATCACTTGGATCATTTGCTGTTACTTGGATCACACTATAGTTTTAATTTCAGTAGATAAACCGACGCTCATTTACTAGTCTGAAAAGTAACAAAAGGTACTTCTGTAATATCCTGCATAACGCAGAGATGTAAATGGGATTCACTTTGAAAAATGAAAGATGTAAAATTATCAAAAATGTGCCTGTATTTTGCCAGGCATTTCGGAGAGCCGACAAACTGATTAACGACCGACACCAGCCCCATCTTTTGTCGCTCTGAAGAAACCAGCTGTTGTTGATTGGCGAAACGTTGACGGAATATTTAGTTTTTGACACCACTTGAACGTAAAAAGTGACCGTTTGCTTCCTGGTGTTCTCGCACATATATGTAGCCCACTTAAAAAATCCGGCTTTCGGTAACTTAAACACAACGCATACTTTTAATTACACTTGAAAATCAATAAACTTGCGAAAGAAGCATCACACAAGCAGCATAAATTAACTAAAGCTAGAAAAGGCGAAAATATTATATAATAAATCTTGATTTTGTTTCTGATTACAGTACGCATGCACTCGCGTGGGGCTTCCCGCATATATCATGATCATGAGCCTTTCTTTTCAAAACAACCGAACTCATCACGGAGGAGTTGAGAAAGTTCTCAATGAGCAGACAGTTTCGCTGAGAAAAAACTTCAGTTTCGGCATTTTAACTAACACCATTAGATCCGTCAGTTCTTTCTACGCAGCCGCCTTGCGCTTTTGAGCTGTTGATGTTACAGTCGATCTCGTCATTTCCCCTGTTGTAGCAGGCTAGAAGTACTTTACACGCTGCTTTGTATTTCTGCACATGCGCTAAGTTGAAAAAATCTTGCGGGCCACACACCAACAGTTGTCTTAAACAGCTTGTCGTGGTGAATGCGTCTATGACTAGACAAGAAATTGAAATGACGCAAAGCACGGGGTGAATGCTGCAATTCGTCTGCAGATATTTCGTTTATGACCAAACAGATGTTGCTATTTACTTAAGGGGGAAAATGCCCGTTTTTGCCCCCTGCGGATGACAGTGAACAGGATATACTTACTTAATGTTCAGAAGTGAGGATTGTCATCCTTGTTTTCCGAAAGGGATTACACAAAGAAAGCAAAAGTATCTCCTCCGTTTGCTCTGCCTGCATTGTTTTTCCTTCTCTTGCGCTGAAAATCACATCTTTTGCTCTGAAAATTCTTAAACGCTTCCGATACTGGCACGCGAAACACTGAAAATAATAAATTAATGGTGAGAAGCTAGTAATGAAACGGGGTGCCACTTTAGGAAGACGCAGTGGATATTTGTATAATGCAATTGTTCCAAAATGAACCCACTGAGTTTCCAGCGCTATGCATATGATAAGAAGAAAGGGATCGTGTGCAATGTAATATAAAAGGGCTCTTCTTCTCAAAAAGTAGAAATGCTGAGGCACTTTTACTGTTGCTTAGGGTTAGGGTTTTGGCGTTTGTTTTACCCATGGTGCTCAAGCAATTTACCAGATAAAGGATACTTTTTATATTCTGCTTGCAATAAAACGTTGATACTTACCGCTCAATAGTATGCACTTTTAATGCTGCATGGTAAAGTGAATGATGCAGATCAGCGGAAGTTTGAGCTTTGATAGTTTTAGAATAAAAACATAAAAACGAGACTGTCAGAAGTATGCTTGGATGTTTGAAAAGGACTGCATGTGAATTGCTTAAAATGATTTTCTAATACTGGCTCATTTCGAAAAATTCATCAATGGCATGACCTTTCAATAACGTTTTATTACAGACATAGACGAATGTTCATCACAACCTTGTCTAAATGGAGGAGAGTGCGAAGAGCACATTAACAGATATACTTGTACTTGCCGCGATGGATATACTGGCGACAACTGCGAATCAGGTAAATATTGAAAGCCTTGCTGTTTGGCCCCCTATTGCAAAATATGAATTTGGACAAATAAAGAACGATCAAACTGAGATGTTTGAAATGAAAACTGTTTTACAAAGCGTAGGAAAAATTCTAGGTTCGCTTTAATTGCTTTGAAGAAAGTAGGTTTTGATGTACTCTGGCATAAACCTAGTCACGATGTTCTAGAATATTGTCGTTATGTTGATGACACATCAACGAAACCCAGTTTGTTTCGGTAAACAACCATTTCTTGACAAGCATCACCGGTGAGTTTATATAAGCAAATTTAACTATTTTGCCATGTTTATAACTTTAGATGTGTGCTTTTCTTATTCTTACTCATTTCCAGAGTTGAGCTGTGGGCTTAGTGAGACACTTCACCGTTCTCTTCACAGACACTTTGTTCTTGTTATTTCAGGTTGTTTAAAAGTATCAAACAACAGTCAGCGTAATTTCTGGTAGTCTCATGACAAGTTGTAAAATTACCTATATCAGCCAACCAAAAAATTATGCAAGATGACGACGTTAAGGGTGTGTAAATCAATAATAAATTTTAACGAAAAAACACGAAATCACAGCTTTGCAAAATGACATGTTCCTCACTTTTTCACTAACCTTAACTTGGAATGATATATCTCGTAGGCTGACCGCTTGCCATTTACTAAGTACAGCAAGCTTAGGGACAACATGTCAAAACCTCAAAAGTGAAAATATAGGATGCATCTAAACCTTTTAAATCTGCGGTAATTATCCGAACTTAACATAGAAAGGAAACTGACAAATTTTAAAGATATCTTTTTGTTTAGTTTGCCTTTGTCGGATGTTTCTCTTGCTATTGCAATTCTAAGTCCTTTCTTAATGGCAATGTTTAATTATGTAGGCTAGGTCTGTCGATAAACTTTGTTTTCCTACTCAGGGTCGGATTTAGATATGTGCAGGCCTCAATGCAGCCTTTGTGTGGAGGCTCTCAGTACCTCAAGAAAGTATTATTCAAGGTCAACGAAATATTATCAGTTAGCTGTAAATATGTAATCATAAGTAAAGGCGTACATTAAACTTAATAATTGTAAACTTTTCTTTCTTTCCTAATACTGTTGATACTAACCATGTTTGTCATTATTCCCATTAAGTACGTTAAACCCGTCTTAACCAGGGGGGCTCACGGCTCATGACTGTGGAGGCCACCAGTTTGTGGAGGCCTCTGGGAAAATGCCCACTTTGCCCTCCCTTAAATCCGACCCTATTCCTGCTACAACACATTTTCGCGTTTGTACTGGTAGATGTTTAATGCAGCACGCTTTTCTCTCAGATGCAGACGATTGTTTAGAACAACCCTGCCTTAACGAAGGAACGTGCATCGATGAACTCAACGGATACAGTTGCTTATGTAAAGAAGGCTACAAAGGCGTGAACTGCGAAGATGGTAAAAACAGTAATGCACAAGTTTTCCTGTGTTGATGGGCAGAAAAAAATAGACAAAAAATGCGCAAAAACAGCCGACTAACTTCAATCATGCACTTTGGGGGGCGAACCACGCAAATGAAGGTGCTGAGCTCTATGACAAATTTTTAAGCCCTGACATATATTTTTCACGAAAACGTATGATGCAGAAAAGTTAGCTGAGAAATGTCCAGTAATCCAAATCTTTTGCAAGAGTTTTTCGTCGCATAACCGCGAAAAGAACAAAAAGTTTCAAATTTTGTATGCAAAGTTCATCAACTTCTGTCAGCTGCCGAATTCATCACTCCTGGATTACAAAATCATAAACTGCTTTGATGGTATTTGCCTTGTTTACCAATTTAGTTAATTTTGCATGCGTGCTTCACTATCTTGAATAATTGGTGTTGCAGATGAGGAGATTTAATCGATCTTGTTTTAGATGACTGCACTTTAGAACAAAAAATCTTAACTTGTACAGAATGTACTAGTAATACATTTCATATCTTCTCTGTAATTGTGGATGTATTCGGCACATTTGCGATTTCTTTCCTGTGTTAAACGAAAAAAGAAAGTGAAGAAGCCAAAATCGTGACTGAATTCCACAAAACAGTCGTTTCAGATTCACCACTATCAGAGCCGTATCAGCCGCACTCCAAACCCCCAATTGGGGAGGCCCACGCTGTCACAGGGGGCCCAAAATTCAGTCCCGTCACCACTTAGTCTTCCAGAGAAAAGCTTCGATCCCCTAAGTTAAAATATGAAGCACTAGAAATCTGCGAAGTTAGCAGGCCCTTTGAAAGAAAAGTGCTTATGCATTACAGTTACGTTGGGCCCCTTTCAAAGCAAGGTATTTACACAGTAAAACTGGTTTCGGGGGCCCCTTTGAAAGCAAACTAGCCTAATTATACATTATAGTTGCTGTTGGGCCACTTTGAAAGCAAGGTACTTTACACATTACAGTTGCAAAGGGGAGCGTAAGGCAAATGCCTCGCTTGCCTTTCCTTAAACACACCACTGTATACAGGGCCCCGATATGGGAAAGTGCCGCCCCCAACAGTCAGTGGCGTAACTAGAGGTTTGAGCCAGGGGAGGAAAACGTTGCTGAAAGGGGCCCGTTAGCCATCATGTGGGCATGCAATAATTAGTTCCTAAAAACTCACATACGTTACATATATATGGGCTTAGGTCTTCGTTTGTTCGCGCCACATATATATGGTTGTAAGTCTTCGAGCATACCCCGTTCGTGGTGAATCGCACATTCAATGATACGCTAACCGCGAGGCTGGAACAAAGGGTACTCGAATAACGCAAAAATGGTTATTTATAGCGAAGTACAAAGCAGATGTTAGATTGTAAACACAAATAACACAGGCATGGGCGACCGCAAAAATTTTTCCACGGGTAGGCAAAGTCGACATTTTGGTTGTCCATTTCAGGCTGCTGACGATACAAATGCAAATAGACGTTCACATAACCCTTTACCCTTGCTACACCACAAACAAAATGGCCCACGTTACGGCAACAGTCCCAAAAATGCGCTTCGTTGGCAGCAATGTTTCTTTTCACACCGTACAAAACTCGTTGGCAGCAATATTTCTTTTCAGTTTTCATATCGTATAAATATTTCTTTTCACACCGTGACACTGCTATCAGCAGTCGCTGCCTCGCTGCATTACCTGCCGCAGATGTTAGCGTTCAACAGTCACATGCGGCAAAGCGCCTATTGCCGTGACTTACGTGAACGTTTGTTGCCATGTTATTGTTACGCGATAAAGGTGAATGTAAAACTATCCTCCCCCAAGTTTCGCAACCTGCCTCTACAGGCAATGTAGCGGATTTAGTGAACTGCAAGCTCATCGGTCATCACTGCATGATACCAGAACAGTGAATCCGGCTCTTGTGCAGTGTGAGTGTCATACCTGTAAATGAAACTGTCATTGCAAGAATTAAGTCAATTAAGCTGCTGACTTTAGGTGTTCTAGAAATTTTTGGTTCTTAGACCCGATTTCCAGGTGGTAGCAAATGCCCATTTTGCCCCCCTGCGGACACCCATAAACACAGGGGCAGTGGCGTATCTAGGGTATGGACGCCACTTTGACGGGGGACGCAAAAATTGCTTGGCAAAAGTAAAAATCCTTATTTACAGTTTCTTGAACCTCTATTCTTCGCACCCTGCATTCATAAACTGCAAAGCTGCATCAACACCACGCCCTTACCTAAAGCATTACGTCGGGCGTATTAAGCTAGCACCACCAAGCATTATGATAAAACTGTGGTAATGTGACATAACACGAGGGTCAGACATTGTGACAGAACAGGAACCCTCGCATGCCATATCTACGAGACCTCGTCCTTCTCAGGCTATAAGAAAGAATAAGTCAGTCCGTACTGCTGCATTTCAGGCAAGAAGATTAGCATCTGGTTGAGATAAGTTTAAATCCGGGGCTGTGAGAATCTGACTGTTATTCAAACAACTGCTGAGGCCGTAGAGATTTAGAAATTACTTAAAGTGCTGCGGCCCATTCCGACTTTACGAAACTTCTTCGATGGCCACTGTGCCCGATAAATAGGCTGAATACAATTCCCCTGTCTAGAAACTAAGGTTGAGAACATTAGTTAGTCCTCGAAAAAATAGCAGTGAGTATCGTTGCCGTACCAGTTGAGCAAAAAATGTTAACTCGTGAAAGAGACATTGTTTAGAGCTAGCTTTTTCTGTCCGAATTTGGTTTTCTGTTCGATGTCCAAGGGCTTGTGAAAACGTTCTGACTTTGAAAATTAAAATCTACGTGTGACAATTTAGGAGCTGTGTACAGTTCAGATGTAGATGCCAAGCAATTATACGCAGAACCGTCGCCAGAAGATCTACAACAGAGGGGCTTCACGTTTGTGCAGGGGGTTGGCATTCTAAAATTTAACAAAACTCCACTGATTTATAGTGTTTCAAATTTCAATTTGGGGGCTTGGAGGTTTGTTTGAGATGGCTAACCCCACCAAAGACCCCCGTGGCGACGGGACTGATTATACGAGAAGATTCTAGATTGCAAAATGCTGGCTTTAAATCGTGTACCTTAAAATTGTCGCGTCCTGAAGACCTCCTGACATTCTTCGAATTGCTTGCAAATAATGCTGACGACGGCAGTTATATGTATTGCAAGCTGCGAACGATCTTTCAGTAAACTGAAACTGGTATTTTCATACCTCCGGACCTCATTGACTAGCAATGAGTCATAGAAGGTTGTGTGATCTAGCTTTGATGAGACTAGATTAAACAGCGAAAGCTTACTTTGATGAAACAATAAGCGACTTTACTTCGTTAAAGCCAACGGAAAGTGTTGTTTTAATCAGCATTGCATTTTTGTGTAATTTAACCGGAAAAGGATGGATATATTTATGTTTTATTGGAATCGTGTTTTTCGAACACAAGTTGTACATCACTTGCATTAAATAACTTTTTGTACAATTCAAATTAAATGTGTTCCATTTTTAAAAGTTGTCGTTTGCAGTTGCAATATGTTGTTTGCTTTTTTTGTAAATTATACAATTTTGCAGGCAACACTATGTACAAAAATATTTTCCGTTTTAAAAAATTTGTTTTCGTAATGGTTTATCTTTCGTAAATATTGTGCCTACATCTAATATATAAATTATTCGAAAGGGCGCACATTTACATTTTCCCATGGGCGCCACTTTGCATAGATACGCCACTGCACAGGGCAATGCCAAACACTGAAACAGCGCACAGCTATAACTACTTTCACTTATTATCAATTTTAATACGGTAGTAGGAAGAAAATGAAGACTTTTTTGACAACAGGTTCTGAAGTAAATGGCTAAAAACGTTGGATGGAGATGCTCAGTGGCGCACAAAAGCATGTAAATTGTTTTGACCAATGTATCAAATGCTTTTGCGAGATATTTCTAACTTGACACGGACAACCGTTTTTTTCAGTGAATTTAAATCATGATTGGTTGCCATTAATTAGAAAATCAATTTATTAATGTATTTGCAGGTTTTTTTAAGAATAATGTTAGGTACGTGGTATGGACCTGTAGGGACCCGATTTCTCTGATTCTAGGGACCCGATTTTCTCTGATTCTACGGACCTGATGATGATTTTATCTGATTATAGGGACCCAATTTTAAATTCTAGAGACACGAGTCGGGTCCCTAAAACACCTTAAAAAAAACCCTGGTATTTGTCTTCCGCACATCTTCAACATGGAGGGGATGAAAGAGTAATCACAAGAAAATGCAACTAATTCTGACTACTTCTTCAAGATAGTAATTGAAACTGTGCCACAGCGTTAAGTAAACTAGTCATAAATGTGAACTTTTCAGTTACTGCTACATGTGTTTTGCATTTGAGTTGGCTTATAAATGAACATCTCCGTGGATGGACATAATTGTCGCAATTCATGTCACAAAATTGTTGACCAAGAACTTCCTATTAATTGCCGATGGCGTTACATATTTCCAAGGTCAATACATGTGGCCTTTTAAATTATATCCGTTTTTGATGAAATAAATCAATAAATTTGCAGCAGCAAAGGCAAGAAAACCTTGTCTCTGAACTTGGATAATTACTAGTAAAGCATTACAAACTGACCTGTTTCAGCTAAATCGTTGTTGGTCGGGGTGATGAAGCAGCAAAAAATTCTGTCGGCTTTCTGAACTTTGCAGCAGAACTTTGAATTTGCTGTTGTGCTTTCTCTTTATGTTTTTGAGCACCAGAATTCATATTTAATCCTACTTCGTATATTTATGTTGCACATATTTGTATTTCGTTGTCAAAACTGCAATCTGTACTGCATAATCAAGATTACAAAGAACACTAAGTAAAGAAATGGGAGACACACCAACATTATTGATTGATAACGTTAGTGTCAAATTGCCATATAGAGCGTTTGCAATACTCAGAAAATGTTAAGAAATGATAGTGAATCCGGATGTGGATGGTTATCAGACGACTCCTGATAATGATTGCATATTGCTTTAACCAGCGGTTCGAAAACTTTTTCGAGCGTGACTGAAATCTGAATTGGTTAGCATCTTGCGACCCAAGTCTCAAACAGCGTGTGTTAATATGACAAAAATGTTGATTGTATGGATGATTTTTGGTAGTAGGTTGGTAAGTTTGTTTTCAGTGTCAGCAGTTTACTCTTTTCTCAAGTAGGCTACCTACGCTACACTACAAACAGACAAGCGTACAAGTTTGAATAATTAATTCATGTTTAGGTTTTGATCGCCTCGGCGCGACCAATTTTCTAATCCTCTGCGAAATCGCAACCTTTGTTTGGGTCGCGACCCATACTATGGGAACCACTGGCTTCAACGCTTAAACCTGTCAAAACGCTTAAACCTGTTTTAATTTGTAGATGTGTATCACTTCATCGCATACTTCACTTCAAGGTGTAAAGTGCGCTGCACAGACGATAACTGCCGACTGCCGTACCCGCTGCTGGGATGGCCAGAAAACGAAGTTGCCACCTCCAGCCGAGATGCTGAAATGAACACCGCTGGTTCAACTTCAGTGGTGAATTTCAAACAGCTTTGTTTAATTGGCTTTACAAAGCAAGAAAAGAAGCTGTAGTGTCGCTACTCAACTTTCTCTGTATTCTAATCTCAAGGTCACTGTCTAATCTCAAGTTAAAGTACACGACAGTTTCCAAACATAAACGTATTCACAACTGCATCACACACTCCAACGTAATCAGAAATATAATCGCCGCAGATGCGGGCAACGTTCCACAACTACGGGCGATTATTACATCACACACAGTGTGCAGTGTGCACGTTCAAGATGATGTACTGCATACTGCACGCCGTTGCAACAACTTCGATTTGGGATTCATTTGATGACTGTTAGTATGCTAAACACTGCACTATTTCAGTATTAAAACGTCAAGACCAACGGATTTCCAAAACTTGTAAAAGCACTTTCATATTCTGCAGTTCATGAAATTACTAAGAGGGGGCCCATTTTTTTGCATTTAGCTTGCTAGGGGGGGAGGCGCGCACCCCTGCCCCCCGTCATTTACGCCACTGCCCACAGTTGAAAAGTACCGCCCCCCCAAACCACCGGTTAAAGCAAAGTCAAACTTTTTAGGACGTAATTATTTCATAACAATGCATCATCAGGCTGAATTTAATTTTGAAAATTTCACTGAAGTGAAATTTTGGGACATTTTGCTAACCGGGACGGGACACCGGGACAGACGTTTATACCGGGACAGTCCCGACCAAACGCATGCTAGGTCCAACCTTAACCAAAATCTAAAACATAAATCTAACTTCAGGTTCATTCGTGAAAGACCATTTGCTATTCCTTCTTTTAAACCAAAAGTGCCGCTCCAGGGCATTGCTCCCCCCGCCCGCCCCCCTTGTCGGGCCCTGACTGTCTCTAACCCTGACAATGATCTTATATGAGAATATGAAACCGATTGAACGTTCTGCTTCATCCGATACGCGTACTTTCTCAACCGTTGTGCGCATGTGAACACTGTAATGTAAAGTTATCTTAGTGAGCACACTGAAGTGGCTGATGAGTTTATCACTTCAAAAAACACAGATTTCACGCGATTTTTCATGATAACTTAGACCAGTGGTTCTCAAAGTTTTTTTCACATTCCTCCCTTCCAAACCTAAACACTTTTAATTCCTCCCCAAGAAAGATCACAAATAATAATGCAAAAGTTTCACACTACCTACTGTGAAGATGCAATAGACGATTATAAACCAAACAGACTCGCTTATAACATCAGTCACTGCAGTTAAAGCAGTTTGTGGGCTACCTGCAAATCCCTGCGATTGATACCTGACAGGCGCATGGTCCGGCTGATCATGCGGAGATGGTTGGTAATCGCAGCTTCACCCTTACCACCGTTAACGGCAAATTGAGTAGGTTACGACGCCTCAAGAATGTCATCCCTCAGGGATCCGTCCTGACACCCCTTCTCTTGAACATCTACACCTCTGACTTGACAACCACCGTCTCCAGAAAGTATGCACACGCCAATGACTTACAGTAATAATCATGCATGCTGGTGGTGTTTGACAAACAGTGGAAGGGTGCTAAGCAAAGACATGGCAACCGCAGGTGAATATTTCCAGACCTGGTAATTAAAGCTCAGGACTAAAAAAGCAGTGTGGGCAATCTTCCACCTCAACAACAAGGAAGCTAAACGTGAGCGGAAATTCAACCACAACAACAAAACCCTGCCCTGTTGCTCTGAGCCCAAATACCTCGGAGTAACGTTGAACAGGATACTCACTTAGGCTACCGCCGACACCTCGAGTCACTTTGCAAAAAGTTGACATCACGCATTGTACTCTTGAGGCGGCTTGCTCGCTCTGCCG
>Ga0210059_1005295_pt1 | contig 20785 bp, 10 predicted proteins | sample Ectturendosymbi2_FD_188042 | JGI IMG/M metagenome (GOLD analysis project Ga0210059, IMG submission 188042) | Ecteinascidia turbinata endosymbiont from Florida, USA - Sample 2 (SPAdes) (version 2) | ecosystem: Host-associated > Tunicates > Ascidians > Unclassified | place: Key West, Florida...
GCGGCAAAACAAGCTCAAGATTCTCATTGAATCAAAGTTGTAATAATATACACGAGTTGTAATAAATATTCATTGCTGAACATTCGTGGCTTTTTGAACGCCGGTCCGTGAAAAAATTTCAGTTTCAAACCGGTCCGCAGTGCAAAAAAGTTTGCCGACCCCTGTTGTAGTTTGCACTGAGAAAAAAACTTTTGAGATTTGGGTTCGGGATTTTCGGTGGGTGTCCTTACAAAAAGAATAGGTTTTGTTTTTTTTGGTTGTTCTATTATGACGTCATCACCCGGACGAAGGGCCAGAATTGTGACTCAAAGGTTGGTTGTATTCTAGGCTGGAATATGAAGCTGTAGATGCCTAGATCGACTTCCTACCGTTTCTGGTGCCCAAGTTAGGGCCAGAAGACCCCAAATCATTGAGGAGATGCCTGAGTAAGTTCAGGGGATTTCCCTAATTAATTTCTGCTTATTTTGCCATCACTTTTGAACCAGAAATGCTAGAAAGTCCATCAAACCCTGTAAAAACTCGTATTGTAGCCTAGAATCAAAAAAAAAAAACTTTGAGTCACAAAATCTGATGGATTGTTCGACTCCCAGGATATGACGTCATTATCCAAATGTAAACAAATATGCATAAACATCCTCTCAATATGTAAACATCAACCAAAAACCCGAGATCTCAAGCTGAAAATTTCTTTTCCAGTCTAAACTACTAGCCTTCAAGAGTCTTTAGAGGGTTTGAACAGCTCTCTAGCCTATTCTAACGGCGAGTTATGGCCATATACAAAAGGGGTGTTATTCCACCCTGGTTACCTTTTTTAGGGGTAGAAATTTTGACCACTTTTTGGTTTTTGTGGCATAATTTTTTATCCAGATATGCTAGAAATCAATCAAGGGCTCTAAAAACTCGTAGGAAAGCTTATTTTCTTAAAAAATACTTGGGCCAAAATGTTGGCCCATTCGATGGGCGTCCAGGGCCGGGTAAAGTAGGCCATAAAAACGCTAAAACACCCCACTTGTGACGTCCCCCCAAGAAAACCCCAAACCCAAAACTGAAAAAAATTTTTTGACTCGAAACTACTAGACTTGCTGAATCCGTAGAGGGTTTGAACACCTCTCTAGCTGCAGCAGCTGGCGAGTTATGGCCAAAAGAGTGCCGGCCACTGTAGTGGCCGGCGCGGGCGTTAAAGGGTTCAATGGACGTACGGAAGTAAAAAATACTTTGGTCCGGAAAGAATGGATGTACGTGTCCCAGGAAGACGTAATCAAATTAAGGGTGGCATTAAACCCTGCTTTTCCTGACTCGTATGGCACTTTACGGTTTCCTAAGCAGGGCTTTAGTTACAAAGCCGCGTAGTTGGTGGCATGCTTTCACTGCATTTTAAGTTGTTAAGTTATTATCTTCAACACAAGAGGTTTAGTCACGAACGTTCTTCGTGTCATAAAATAACATGACAGGCCAAGCAAGGCCGGAGATGTAATCACGCCACCTGGTCCTTGATCGACCTCTGGGCAGCCGTCCAGTGGCTTAAGCCTAGTAGTACTCGCCTCGCTAAACTTTCTTGTGGCATTCTGGTAACGTGCACAAACCATCTTAGCTGAGATGTCTCTGTTCGGAAGATAAGTGAATCGACATTCAAAGCTTTACGAATTTTACAGCTGCGCACTTTGTCACGAAATGTCACGCCGTGAACACTTCGCAAAAAGCTCTTCTCCGCCGCTTGCACTCGAGATAGCACTCTTTCAGTAATAACCAGGATTCGTGATGATAGGTGAGGATCCGGACAAATGTCGATTTAAAAATTGACATCTTTGCAGAGTTTGAAAATACGTTTTGTGACCACATGGGGATGAAACCTACGTAGAACCGCGTTTGCTTTACCAATCCGTGTATCCAACTCATTGTTCTGCCTTCTGTCACTCGTGATTACCAAAGGCACTTGAATTATCGACCTGCTGCAGTGCATTGCCTCTTACTTAAGCGCGTATTGGCTTGTGTTTGTGGAGAGACATAATATCTGACAGGGTGCTTTTAGCGCTAATTTTCATTCCGGCTTGATCGCCTAGAGACCTATCTAGAGACACCAAATCGTACGGAGAAAGCAAACGGTTGACCTTGCATCTTCCAACAGTGACACCATCGTCTACTCGGCTGTGACTGTCTATCCAGTTTATATATAAACTATCCAATTTATATATAGACTATGAAAGGAGCAGCACACACCATTGGTGGAGTCCAATACATGCGATGAACGGTTGCTGTTTTTAAGTAGAGAGATGCCCTTGTGGTAACTGCAGTATATCCTGTCTCCCTTGCATGGGGATGATCGCCCCAGTTTGCCAATCCTTCGGTTCCCTTTCAGAACGCCAGACCTTTTGAACGCAAAATCGACGCGATGCTGAATGAAACTACGCGAACAATTAAAGGAGGCTTGAAAGTGCCCCAACAAGTCACCTACCCTTCCTGGCTGAGGTCAGTCCTCGAAAAATCAGAAGTGACACTTTCTGCCTGAACCTTTGTGCCAAGGCTAAACGCAGTGACCACCTATTGCATCACACGTTATACATACAACCAACTCTGACTCGTTTAAAATAAGGCTGGCTGCTACGTCCATATGCGGACTGCGGAGCATCCTGAAAGAGAAGGTATTGCTCTGCCATCGGTCCCTCAACATTAAAACCGTGCATTAACGAACTGACTGAAAAACCAGCTGGATATAACTACCCCAGAAAAACTTGGTTATAATTAAACCGGTTCCGTACTGAAGTCAGTCGCTTTAAAACGAACATGGTGAAGACTGGCCTGGCATCATCCAACCAATGTGAGTGCGGCTCACTCCAGAACGGAGAACACATCTTGCAAGAATGCTCTACACTGAGACCTCCTTGCAGCATCTCCAATATCAACAGCGAAGAACTACTGGAATATCTCTTGAACATTGATTTTTGTCGACAACTCACACTGTATTGTGTAGGCGAACGAAAAACTAGTTTCCTCCCCAAATTCCGGATAATGTGCAGGTGAGATCGGGTTGTATCGAAAGCAGTTGGTGGTGTTATTACCTTGTTTTTGTTTACTTTGGTAAAGATATAAAGGCTTCAAGCCATGTACACGGTCGGTCTGCCGTGAGCTTTGTGCCCTGTTTGTGAGGTTTTTGAATGAAACCTTTACATCAATGCATGTTTGCGTAACTTGCAGCCTTTTCAGCTGTCCCAGCCATTGTGCTAACTTGAAAAGAACCTTCCAACATAAGATGGAAAATTCGTCTTACCCAATAGCGGCCTTTCTGCGAGGCTCCCATCTGTGGTCACCAACCTCAAACTAGGATCGCCCGAGCACCTAAACGTCTTTCTATGTATTAGATTGCTGACTTACTTCAATCGACTTATTTTCATGTTTTGGGAGTTGACGACTGCCAACTTTTTGTTAATATTGACCCGCCCAGCTTTATATGGAAGTTCCTTCAACTGCTGCCGTGCTGCTCCACTGCAATTTGCCAAAGATTGTGTCACATTATCAACGCGGTCCATTGAACACCTGCATTACAATTCTTTACAAAAATCTTTTGATCTCTTGAGAATGAAAAGTTAACGTGAAACACCAAGATTCTCACCCTGTCAGGCTGGTGGTTTGAGCAGCAGCAAGCATCAAAGCTAGATTTTGTGGAAATATCGTGGAGTGAGTTGATTTTTTTTGTTTATTGGTTGCACCTTGAGCTAAGGTGGATTTGATGAAAAAAATTATCTGTTTTTAAATGGTTACGGGTTAATGTATGGATATGTTAAACTCTTAGTCTAGCCATTGCAGCAAATGCCCTGACCTACCAGACTGTCATCCGATTTATTTTTTTATGGATGTGCGAGAATTGGGTTCTGTATTGGCATAATGTCAGAAACTGCAAACGATCCTACTAATTAAAAATATAAAACAGTCTCGGTGTCAGCGAGCAAACCAAAACACCAAACCATGCAGAGCTAATTGCACCGAATTTCCAGATAATTAAAGTAACCGCGCTCGTATACGGATTGGACAAGCCACAAATATAGTCGCCGCTCCGATGTAGTGAATTACTGTACATTGCAAGGTGTTGCCGGGATGTTTGGAAACTGAAACTCTATTTCAAACAACAACTGAACAATTCACTTCGTAGAACCAGCCTACAATGTTGAGAATTTAAAAACGTGTGCCATTTAGAGAGAACTCTGAAATAATAAAGTTTTTGAAGGCACCACTTCGTCGGAAGTGATCTGCCAGCATTCGCCACCAGGCAGAGCACAAAGAGTAGAAACACTATGCCAAGGATGGATGCAATTTTTGATCGGGTTTCTTTGAAATTACTCGTGGTGAATCCAGAAGTCAACTCAGCTAACAATCTGTTTTAACGTGAAAAATCAAAAATGTTATCGGCCCGAAAATGCTGCAAACAAACCTTACTTTTCCTCCACTTTGGAAAACGATTCAAAACTCGCCTTCTCCAGGCACAGATTCAGTAAAAGAGATTCAGGGTATCACCAAAAACGTAGAATACTGTGAAACATGTGAACTGCGAAAGAGAGATAGATCGTCGCGGCTCGCAGCAAACAGCAAACGTTTTTCACCTATAAACATACGAGCACACCGCCACTCTCAAGCAAAGCATGGCAGCTGCCTTACCCGGTCGGGACTTGCCGAATTAAAATAAAATGCCACCAAGTTAGTTGAAAATCAGAACGCAAAATAGCAAAGAAGGAATAAGTGCATCAAAAATCAACCAACCGTGAAATTAAAAATATCAATCAAGCAATTTAATGTAACAGAGATGCAAAACAAGTGTTTGACTGCGACAGATTCTTTTGTCAGTTTTACCACTAACTTGGCCCTGTCGACTACAGACGAGGGGTATTTAGTGTTTTAACTTGGCAACCATAACCCTGAAGTGTGGAGTGGCCTGGTCTTAAAGACATAGGTCGAACATAACCATCATCAGTAATTCATGAACTTGTAATTTGTCTCAGTCAGGTCGCTGAGGCTACAAACCTAACAGATCTTGAAATAGTTCACTGTTCTCAGTAACTTTGCCAGCTCTGCTGACTCCAGGGTTCAGTAAGTCGCTGCAAAGTTAGTACAAAGACATTCCGTCATTCCGTCTCAATATCAAAAAATGAATGTAAAACTGGCTGCTCAGGTATAACCTGTTGTAATGTAGATCATGAAAACCAATATGGCCTATTGCACCGCCAACTAGTAAATATGCTTTCAGCTTCTCAGCCGCAGCTGCAGCTTTGAGGACGTTGGTAGCGCAAAATGTTTTTGAACAAGCTGCGTTGACCACAGCTTTCTCTTGCGACGTGGCAAACAGGTGGTTTGATTTGATGAATAGCCGATTTTCCGGTAGTGCTTCGTTTGCTAATTCGACGTCCTCCCTTGACGAACTAAGAAAAGCAAATTTTTTGCACTGAGCAGTTTTAGTGATTTTTATTTGTTTGACCAAGCATTGTTTTACAGGCCCTATACGCGTTCGAAAACATGAAATTATCCTCTGGAACATGGAAGCCTGTTCAAAGCGGCATTAAGCTCTGTACTACCAGTCTGATTTCTTTGCAAGCCGACATTGTGGTAAACGGGCCGCTTGAGTTTTTGATGTCTGGCAGATTAACCCAAGATGCTCTCGAAAACTTAGTTTTTCAGTGCGTGGCAAAGGAAACCCCCATCCTAAGCCTGTGCAATTTCGTCAAGCTCTTCGGCAAATATGCATCGCCCAATTTATGCTGGTTCCACGCACTTCCAGCTACGAATTTGAATATTTCTTGACTTGGTTGGCAACTTCTTCCTCTCTCATTTTTGCCTGTTTTGCTTTCTTACGTCTTTTAGAACCACTTGGATAAGCTCCACTTGTTAGGATGACGATCCCCTTCTGTCCATGTTTATTTATTAATAAGCTAAATAAGGCTGCCATATTTTCATTTGAAGTTTGGTTCAATTTCTAATGTAAAATCGGCTTTAACAATAATATGAAACTAATTGCATGAAAGATGTTTTAAATTGCACACCAGCTTCAATAGAGTAGAAACTGGTTCAATTAGAAAGATATCTCTTGCTTTTAGGTTTGTGGCTGCATCAAGGAAACAATAGTTCCACATTAGCTTGATGAGCCATAACGTTGAAGTAAAACTATGCGCTCTTTACCAGTTCGCTGAAGCATTCAATGGTATTGCAAGTTGCAAAATATTTTGCCCATCTATCATGTTCCATCATTTTACAATCAACTGCATTTGCTTGATGCTCTTTTTGCACGAACTCAAACAAGTTTTGGTATTGGTCAAACAGTTTAGCTTCATCGATAGAAACGTTTCTTTCAAGCAGATACTATAGTCATCCGGTTCAACATTTTCCCATTCAGTTGTTTGCAAACGGAGGAATCTAGTCAAAGCATTTAAATTCACCAAATAAAGTGGTCCATTTAGCCAGATTTACAACCCAAGACTTGTACAATACAGGTACATCTGACATGGATAATACACCGTCACGATCCTTGCCTTCTCTCAGTCCCTGAGATTTCTTAGTGCTGATTTAACTTGGCTTGATATGTACATCTGCTTGTCTCTATTGATTCCTTGCCTACTAATTAAAAGCAACCAGAAAGGCTTGCATGTCTTAATGTCTTTTTAAACAGAGTTCGCTCAGAGAATTTCCAAAAAAAACGTTTCAGAACAACAGTTGGCTTGTCGATGGACATGAAGTGTGAACGTGAAGCTGGGTACATTTGAAGTATCCTTGGCAAGCTAGGATAAAGTGATAGCCACCTGGTTACGCTGCGACAAATAAGTTTTTGGTACTCAATATCCACAAAGTCACAATAGTCTTTTCACTCTCTTTGGCGAACTTTGTAAATGCAACCACACATAATTTACTCAGCTAAAAAATCATTTTGTCCTTATTTGAAAAAGGGATACTTCTGACGAATTTCTTCAATTTTTAGCATTACTGATTAGCTGTAATTACTAGAAAGTTCTACACTAAGCTATGTACAATACACTGATCATCGTATCACGGTCCACCTGCAAAGCTAGCACAGTACCTATGATAGGGTCAGAAGTCCGCGCTCTAATGCCAAAGATATTGAGATATTGAAAAAAGATTTACCACTCTTAGTTAATGACTAATGTGAAAGCATTCCCGCCTTTCCAGCCGAAAATTAACTCAACCAAAACATAGACTATTAGACAACTTGCAGGCCCTCCCATAAACGAAGCTACGCCACCAGCTCATATCTTGCTGCAGTTGAGTAGGGACAGCTTGCTGTATGTAATTATGATATGTCATAGCCAGTGGCGTAACTGACGTGGGACAGAGGGGAGAATTGCCTCCCTGGCAAGCTAAATGTAGAAACCGGTCTTCCACTTAACTTATATTTCGGTTTTAGCATTCCTTTGGTTTCCAGTAGTTTGTTGTTCTTGGGTGTTTTTCGGATTATTTTCCGATGATTTAGGGTTTTAGTTTAGCCATCCACATCCGGATTCACAATCATTTCTCAAGTATTTTCTGTGTGCTGGCTAGTGGACCCCGTACGGTGGCCAGTGGGCCCCTCTTATCTAAGTTTACCGCCCTGGCTCAAAACTTTAGTTACGCTGCTGATTAAAGCTATGTAAAATAAGAAATGTACAAAGGAGGATATTTTGACATTTTTGAATGTCCTCGGAGATTATTTCATTTCTCATGAAAAAGTGTACATGTAGCCTACTCCAAAAGCAAGACGTATGGTAGCCCTACTCAACAATGCTACTCATATGCGACCTGTGCAAATCTGAGTAAGGCACACGCAAAATCTTCCAGTAACGGGTTGAGATGTAAGCTAATTCGTTCTACGTAGCTTGGCGTTGCATTCACCAGAATCTAGATTCAGATACCTGACCGGATAGCGTCTACAAACAAATTTTCCTCTCTAAAAAAATGACTAAGTGACACGCACATATCGTACATATGGCTAAACACATGAACATGGTGGGGGGCCCCTGTTTGGTGGGGGGCCCTGAGCCCGGGCCCCTTGCTCCCCCACTAAATCCGGCGCTGGGTGAGATCATTTGAAAAGGGTTATGTAACGAGAAGTAATGCTTATTAATTCTTGGTCGTTTTCAGCCCGATGCTGTCGACGCTCTTGTGTACGTGCTGCGCGTGGTTTGATCATTATGATTAACTGCCAATCTGTTCAATTCTTCGAATGGCTTCTGCTCTTGTATCGTTTTTGTGCTTTTTGTTAAACAAGAGAAAAAGCAAGAAACACTCAGGAAAGATGGTTGGTTGCTATACTGAATAGCTTTTCAATGAGACTAGAATTGTGCTGCCGGCTTCCACACTGCGTAAAGATGAAAAAAAATCGCAAAAATGACCGCGACGTCTTCCGTTTATGATTGTTTTCGGCCCATTCCACTGACAACGGAAGACTGAAAAACCTACGATTTTCAAACAGACAGTATTGCATGGAAAACAGGTTTAGTACAGCAGCGGAAATTGTGTTTTTTCACAAATAAACTTGTTTTCAACAACATTTGCAACTCGGTAATTCCGAATCGCCTGCTAAATTTTTTTTTCATTTCGATTCATCGCAAAATGGAGCAAAATTGAAGATTAAGGGCCAATCTCCCGTGCATTTAGATAGGCAGAACGCTCTGCTTGAGACCAAACATGGAGTCCATTGTCGCTTAAATGGGATTTCTGATCGACACAACTTGTCTTTATTTTTAGTAACTTTGAGTCGAGGGAGGTAAGTGTCGTAATTTGAGCTAGATGTTTCTTGGCAGTGTTTGAACGTTTTTTCCTGGTACACCAATATCGCCAGCAAACTTGGCAATTTCAATGCAAATATGGAAAAACGTTTTTCTGGTAATAAGAGGCATACTTTTGCATAATAATTGGAAGTAGTTTAAGCAGAATTGCTAATTTAAGACAAGAAACACACTTTGTTAATTTGAACAGGCTTGCTATCTTGTTGGATATGGTCTTGATGCAACTGGTTTGTCAATAAACGATTGTACCCAAGATTTAAATGGTGCTTAATGTGTTGCGATGACAAACAGTGTTTAACTCCTTGGTTTAAGTGAGCTTTGGTTGAAGTCGCAACTGCTGCAGTTGACTGCATCGCCTTGAACTACTGAGGCAAGCACAAGAGAAAGATGGCAATTCGGGCATTAACTAACAAGAAAGCAACCAGCAGCAACAGAAATTCATCACTGACTTCACTCTGCTACTATTAGGTTGCACTATCATTATATAGGGATAAGTGAACTACGATAATTCGCTTGTGGTGACTATCACAGTGACTTGTTACTCATGGGTACCATCTAGCGGTGTTCATTTATTTTCATGTGGCGCCATCTCCAGGCCGCCACACAATGCATGCTTTGCAATTGCAAGGATAACAAATGCTCCAATCAACCTACAGCATGTCAGTGATGTCACAAAGCATCCTATTGCCAAATAATTGAATTGCCAAGGCTAGCACTCTCAGCTGCCGCAACCACTTGCGATTTGAGTATCAAGAGGTGGTAGAAAGCTTTGTGAAGGAGAATATTTTGATTGCGGTGTCAGAACTTTTTTGGACAATGAAGAAATTTCTTGGAGCAAAGAAGGGGAAAAGCAAGGGACGTAAGTCATCACTGAGTTAAAAACTTTGCTGTTAGTTTCAGAGGTGAAGCATGAGAGATAAGTAGCACAAGGACTCAGATAAAACAACAACTGAATTCATAAGATAGTTTTCGACATTGACCGCATTGATTTGCGTTGATAAAGCATCGCACAGATTAGAAAAAATGAAGCAGTTGATACAAAATAAAACAGCAACATCAGACAATACCAAGCGCAACAGACAATTGCAAAGCACCACTGTAACAGCCAAGCTGACTTGCTCATTGCAGTTGTGACTGTGAACTGTGGAGACGAGAACACAATTAAGTTTTGAAAAACCGTTCGGCTACCACGGATTCCTAAAAAATGCGGCATTACAAAGACTTAAACTTTGATTCACTGATTGTTTCAGGCAACGCTTATCAACCGCAGTGTGCGCAAGCTGATGCTTCTACCTAATTCATAGCTGTCGAAAACACGAACAATTAGTGTAGTACATAAGGTGTTAAACATGGCCAAGCGTCAGTTCTCAAAAATGTAGGACAATTTTGCACGTCAAAGATCCCTTCAAAATTGCAACGACAGTGTTTGCAATACGAAAATGGTTGCAGAACTTTTGGGTTGGTTTCTACATATCAATTTAATAGTGGTGACATGTGAAGCGTGTGCAACCCTGTTGTGTTCGCACACCCTCAGTGTGGGCATGAACCAAGAAACCTTGATGGCACTAGCTTAGGCAGTTGCGCCAGACGAATCGGCAAGAGAGTACTTCCTTCCATGTGGATGGAAGTCACTTATATGTGTCGCTTGCTTGGTCTTTTCCTTTCTCCTTGTTTTGGCCGACTTTGCTTACATGTAGCGGTCGCGCTAGCGTGACTGCTGCACATGATTTCTTTTACTCTAGATCTAAATGCGAAGTATGTATTGATATATTTCATTATGTCTTAACCAAAACAAATGGTGGCATTCCTTAAAGATTAATCTAAATTGCAAATTTCAACCAAAATTTTCAAGATATTATTAGGCTCTCGTCAGTTATGGGTTCTTTGTCCTTACCTAAAAATTATTTCGTCACAGTCACGAATGTCGGACGGTGAGAGGCATAGCTGTTTCAGTTTTCTGTAAAATAGGCCTAGCAATGTTGTAAAGGATGAATCGTGATTGTACATTCGGAGTAATTGCAAAGAGAAATGAAAATGCAAAACTAAAAAGTTTAGAACTCGACGGAAAGGATAAAATCTATGGATTAGTTTGTTTGAGATAACAAAGAAGAACCGAAAATGTTATTCAAGTGCAACTTTTTTAAGTTCAGAGACTAGTTAATGCTCAAGGCTTCAGTTTATTTGTGTGCGTTCACTCAGGAGTAAGTCCTTCACCACAGTGGTCGGACGAAACAAGACCTGGAAGTATTTTGTCAGGAGGTTTTTGGACCCCTGAAGTTAAGGAGACACCCAAGTGGAAGCCAAGTAAGTCTGACTAAAAACAACACTTTCTACGTAATTTATGTTAGTTTTTTTTAAGCACGGAAAGAGCGCTTAAGCAGAAAAAGCTACACATAACACCTGCACATCTGTCTCACTTCTCAAAGTTTTTCTGACTGTTGGTTAGTGGGGTCCCTTCAGCTAAGTTTCCCGCTGGCTCAAGCCTATAGTTACGCCACTGCTCACGACAGCAAGCTTGCGGCTCTTGGCTTGCTACTGTGCCACCATAAAATCAAGTTGCAGAATTTTTAGTAAATGAAAAAATCAGAACAGTGAAGAAAGTATCAGTGACGGCGCACTTGGAATGGAAGAATAGAAAAGACCATTTGATAGAAGATGTAGGTCAGGGGATCTCAACTTTTTTTCTCCAGTTTACCCCTTGCGAGCTTCCTAACATAAAATTTAGCCCCTGTTTTTTGTTTACTCACTAGCGCTGTAGAAAAAACAAAGTATTGTAACTTCAGCATCACTTAATTTACCCCCAGGATAGGTAAAATTTACCTCAGGGGGTAAATTTACCCCCGGTGGTGACCACTGATGCAAGTGATGACGCATGTGTGTTTTTCCTCCACACTACAACATTGATGGCTTTTTGTTCTTCAGTTTTCTCATGAGAAATTTCCAGGTGTCTCGGCCAATTTCATCCAACAAAAGTATAATTTTTATGAAAAGCCTAGGCGAGCGTGATCCAAACACTGGCCCGCGAACATGTGTTGTGCGGCCCGCGAACGCTTTCTGTATCCCGTATATTTCACAAAGTCATAAAGACATGGTATTAGCAAGACAGCCCTTCCAAGTCACACATCATTGAAGTTCAGGTCAATATGCAACTATTAGGGGGTAACAATATCTTTTTACAATTTATGACGTTACAATAGCTAACCTCTAGGCTAAGCTAACGCTGCAGTGCTCTGACCTCAAAGCATGCGTTTATTTTTTATCTTTGTTGCAAGCATAGTCTCTGTAATTAATTTTCGAGCTACATAGGAAGTGCATTGTGGAAGCAATGAAGTATAATATTTAGTCAAGTATTGCAATTTAACAAAAAGTAAGTCTCAAAGGAGATGTGTCAGAGAGAAACAGAAAGTTAAATTCTGACTAGGAGCAAACCACAGTGTCTTGTGAGGTTGCAAGTAGCCTAATATCCGTTCCGACAGAGTTTTTATTTAAAGAGGCATTACAGCACCAAACACGGGAAAACATACGGGAAGTTTCACGGAAATTCTAAGGAAGCATTTTGAAATAATTGAAAGGTAACCAGGCCCGCAACCACGGGGGTGGAACCGGGCAATTGCCCCAGCTATAGAGACTTTGCACTGAAGATGTGCTCCGTGTTCGTGATTTTCGAAAGTGCTTTCTCAATTATGACGCAACTGAAAAGCGACATAAATAGAATGTCTGATGAAAGCTGCATCCCTGCTTGTATCTGCCGCCTGCGGAAATTAAAGCGGACATTGACTTTATAACCAAAAACAAGAAACAAAAAGTTGTTTTGTTATTTTGTTGGTGCGTTGTTCATCTTTTTTCTAGCAGAAAATCTTTATTTTGAGTCGCAAACAAACAAGCAAACATAACCTAAAATTACCCTATAGAATCAAAAATTGCGTCAGGCGTGCCGCAAACTTAGGTCTGTCAGAACAGCAAACGAATCTTTTAATTGCAATGAAGTTCCTCTCTTTGCGGCCCGCAAATGTTTCTTCAAGCCATAATGTGGCCCTTCATGCTCGCAGTCTTGGACCACCCTGGCCTAGGACATAAAGAAGTCAAAAATCTAGTCAGTGGAAACTTTTGTAACGCAAACAGTTCCCGCCCCACCTGTAAAAAAACTTCCTGTTTGCCTCTACAGATCCCTTGTCAATGTATAAAATCTATCATTTTGCAATATACCTAGGTTAATTTCCTAAAAGCACTTTTTTTACATTTTTCTAAGTATCCATGTGAGCAAGCGTTTTTTCAGGCACGTCAGTGTTTGCATAAACTGACGTTTTTGGTAAAATCGTCAAACTTTTTATATTGCTTTGTTTCAGGATTGTTTCGAGGCCCCAAAAAATCAATACAACTCCAACCGTCTGGAGTCTCTCATCCAGATCCGTATTCCCCCAAGGAAGTCCGGAGGCAGGGTAAAATATGTTATAACTGTTTTGCACTGCTAATTATCATCTTTCAAGCATATCCTAAAAATCTCCTGAACTTAATATGCATCTGCTTATGTCCATAGCGTGTTTTTTTTCCTTAAATGCCAGTTGAGATATTTTGTTTCACATCAAGAACGTTGTCAGAAACACTTTAACAAAAGTTTCTCTTCCAAAAAAGAATCTTCTTGGCGAGCAAAAGTGATCTTTTGCGTTGAAAATAAAATTCAAACGCCTGCAGCTGTTCTAATACCTCTTAACACTCTCGTTCAAAGATGCTTGACGGGATAGCCACTTGGGATTCGAATGGCAGTTGCATCAAAGTAGAACCGCTGTAAAGGAAATCTGTATTGGTTCAAAGTTCATAGAAAGCAGTTTTTTGGATTGAGCTGCAGATGAATAAATGGAAAACTTTGTTGCGAAAAATTTTTTCACAGTGTTTCATTAAGGCATTGGTATTTTAAGTCTTTTTTCTTGACAAAAAAAAGAGAAACTCGCGTTTTTAAGCGAATTCAAAAATGTTATGTCAGCAAATTGTGTTCATCCTGAGCATTTCATAGAAATAAACCTTCATTAATCTCTTGTGATAAATTATTTTTTTCCCGCTTGTTTGGTTCTTGTGGCCTTGAGAAGGGCTGGTACAAAGGCGCAAGAAACTGAAGCAGTAATGTATTAATAGCAAAGTATCGAGACTCTATCCTCACTACTTTAGTAGCATTGCAATATTGTCGGCCTCGCTACATAAGATAGTATTTATTGCAGGCAACGAAACTTTGTCTTCTGCTGAAAACCATGACGACAGCGCAAGTTTGCATTCAAGCGGGGAGCCTTTCATCCTTTCAAGTTCACCGAATGTGAGTTGCTGCCTACTCACTAACTGTTCAAAACGAATGTTGGACAAAGAGTGATTTTTCACGTTCTTCTTAGCGCGTTTCATAAGCCCGATATTTGGATAGCTAAACACCTTCACATAAATTTGCACAATAAAGCACATTAATGACATCAGCGGAAGATCCTTGCCAAAATTTTTGATTTTCTCTATTATTATTAAACCATCTGCTGACCGAGCCTTGACCCGTCCGAACACTTACCAATCAACGAAAGCAGTCTTTCGCACGCGCAAATTTCGAAAATGAACTTCGTTTCATCTTTCAGTTTCACGCCAACAACAGCAGACGTTCAGTGCAGTCCCTTTCTCTAAGTACAGGATAAACAGTTTTTAGACAGTGATCCTCACCACAACGCAGCTCGAAACATATTCATTTTTTTATTTGCCGCTTTTGTTTCACTTTGGGGGAGTTCAGCTTTACTGTTGTTTCTCTCTCAACTACCCCCCTGAGCACTGATAACGTCACTTTTCTGATCGCTGCTTGTCACACTACTTAACTCGCAGCCGCGTACTTCTGCTGATTTTTTTCAAAAACGTCTTTCACATTCATTTGTAGTTTTTCGTTTTTACTTTGCGCGATCGTTACGTATATACTGTAGATACTGACGATACTTTTCGGCTGCGTTTAGTCTGTCGGATTTCATGTACGTTTTGTTCCTGCAGTAGGCAGACTCATCCAAACGTCATTTTATAATTTTTGGGTGATTTCAGCCTCTGTAGCTGGCCAAAGCCGCATCCATTGCATATCTCAATTCCAATACAGCTCACTTCAATGGTGTCCAATGACCGCTCAGTAGCAAACACTTTTCCACACCCACCACCTACTTACCGGCGTCACATCGTTAAACTCCCCCAACCTGTCCCATATTGACTTAAACCGCCACCTTTCTTGACCCACACAGGTATTCCTGTAGTGGACTCATCTGCCAAAGCTGTCGTATCTACAAAATACGAATATTTTCCGAAAGGGGGGGGGGGGGGGGCAGAAACGTACTAACGGTGCGGTCACCATCACGTGACTTGCTTCTTTGCATTTGTTTTTCGCCACAAGCCCAACGTTGGTGCAGTTCAATATTTTCAAGCAAGGAGTTTTCACCTTTTGAGCAGGTGAACTTTGAACCAGGGATTTCCAATTATCCTTGCTTTTCTGTAGTATTTCCATTGTTTATACAAAAGTCAATGGTTTTGGACATTGCATTCTGATTTCTGAAAAATAGTATAAAAAATAAAAGTGAAGCATAGTTTTTACCAGCATTGTCATATTTAGATGAGTTTCCGTGCATTTTTAGGATGCATAGAATTCAGGTCAAGAAGGTAGAGCAGGAAACTTCATTAATGTTGGCGGTGGTGGTTATGAAACAGCTAAAGCTAAAGAATTTCGTTTGCTGCAGTAATTATGACAACTGACGGAGCATTTTCAGTGGTGGCATCAATAAAATATTAGTTTAAGCTGATAGTAGAAACGTTTTATAGAACTACTAGGTTTGGTGTTTTGAAAGCTCTGAAACTCATCGAACAAGTTAGACGACATGCTGTTATAGTTTGTCCTTCATATTTTTCCATCGCCCCTATTAGGGGTCTTCGCACTCCTTAAACATCGGTGTCACAAAACGTTTTTCCTGGAAAACAAGAAGAAAGGAAGCAATGCGGAGTATGTTGATGATATCCCGTTTGTATGTTCGTTGTGTGGTATATTGTGCACGTGCTTTGCAGGTTGTACTGCGCTGTAAATGCCTACTGGGTTCTACGTCGACTTCTATTTGCGAAGAACCCAAACAAATAAACAAATGAAGAAAAGCTGCATGCTAGTTTAAAAAATCTATAGTTTCAGATTGAACAAGTGCCTTGAAAAATTGTATTCTATGTCTGTACCTTGAAAAACAAGCCGGCAGTGTTCTAGATATTTTGCTTGCTGCAAGGGTGTTTTAAGTTCAAGCAATTTCTTTTAGGTGAGGTCTCCTCTTGTGCAAAGAGCAATGAAGCAAGAAAAAATGTCTTTTACAGGTAAATTTATTATAAAGTGATGTATTTTAGTAAAGCCTAAAAATGAAGTAACGGAAAGTGAAGGTTCTTGTGAAAATTTTTTTTCATTTTTTTCTACAAAACGTTAATTTAAAATCAACCAAAGAGATCTCAGACTCTAGGTTGCCTTTGACAGTGGTAAGAAAGGTTCCTGTTTAGTTTGAAAATCTCTTAACTCTGCATCCAAAAAGCCAATACAAAACCGTTAAGCAGAATTGACATAATGGCAGAGCTCGATTAAAGTCTAGCCACCTGGGTCTATAACCACGAACAAGCAACAGGAGGACGTGTCCCCCATTTGCCATCTCCATGATATATTTCAGGATTTCTAAAAACTTGAACAAAGTGCCGAGAGGTCATTTTGAGTCAAATATTTTGCCAACCTTAGCAGATGGAATGGAGCAAGTCATTGCTGTCAGGGAGCCAATTGTTTAGGTTATTTGCCCGATTTTCTACGTATTCTGCCCAATTTTCAGCAGTATTTGCCCGATACTCACATTTTTCAGCAATTACCCTCCTTTTTCCGTCTCTTACGGCTAAACAGCATATGGTCACAAGGTGCACCCAACTCACGTTGCCATTTGCAAGGTTTTTCAAAATTTATTTTGCCTTATAGAGGTGACGCACTCATAATAAATCCGTTCACCGTTGTTCCAACTAACTTGCAGCTGATTGAAATTTTTTGTGCTGTGTTTCTGAGGTTCCTGCGTAAAATGATATATAATCATGAAGTACGCGGTACCCTGTGTGGTTCAGTCGGGTCCGTATTTAACCAAAGCAGCCTGCGAAACAGAAGCTACTGTAAAGCTCATTATTTTTGCAGAGAATCAAAATGCAATTTTTGCCTTGAATTTTCTTCATTGTTTGCTTTTGTACGTCATACGTTTGCCTTCCAACAAGTCGTGTGAAGTGCTTTTGCTTTCGTACTTTCAGCTTTGTTGAAACTGGGAACAACGGTTTTTGCAGTTTTCTAAAAATAGCAGTGTTTCGAGATACCAGCTAGTATTATGGGTTGATGTGAATTTTTCATTTTTGTCTTTTTTAATTTGTGTACATTCGTGAGCTTTTACGTTTTAAGATAGGCTACAAATTGTTTGCTACTATTTTCACAAGATATGAAACACTTAATGTGCTGTAGTGTGTTTGTTAGTATTACAATTATCTTTGTAGCTCCAAAATGCAAGTAACTTTAAACTTGACCAGGTTGTCTGGTCAAGCACCCCTCGATATTTAGGAAATTTCTTCATCACCACATCAACACAGTTACACACCACATCAACACAGTTACACACCACATCAACACAGTTACACAGCGAGTGCTGGGTTGCAACCACTATCCTCCACGGTTTTGCCCAGTTCCGCAAGAAACTCAGCATGTCAGAGAAAGTCTGTACCTGGGATGTAGTGGGGACGGAAACGCGTGCATGGGAACGGGGGTTATCACGCTTATTTTCGTTTGTAGTGAATGAATGTGAACACTTCATTAAATACTGGCTCAAAAATAAGTTTAAAGTGCTGTTGAAAATCTCTACATTTTTGCGTGCGTTTCCATACTTCTTTTCTTAGCACTGCATTCATGGAGCAAACCCAGGCAAAATGAAACCCTTCCTCATTGAAACAGACACCTTTTGCTCAGCAGCAGTTCGTGTTGGAGCGCGAAAGGAAAGGAAACCATCTTTCGATCTTTCGTTACGTCAGTCTTTGAGATGTGGGACTGATAGGGGCGGAGCGTAATATTCCACTATTTAATCAACAAGTTGGAAGTCCTGAGCATGCTACCCGCCTACAACAGCTGATGGGGCTGGGCTGCATTTCGGAAGTTCTGCAGTTTTGGGGAAAATGAAATTACATCTAGCCATTGTTATGCCCAGGTTCACCTTGGACTGGACTGGTGACGTCTGACAGGCTTCACGCATGGGTGAAATATCATATTTTAATGGCGGACTGAACTCTTCAGCCATGCAATGCTTTCATGCAAGCTAGGTTCGGGGAAAAGCTGGGCAGGTGTGAAACATTTTCCCTCTCTGGCAGCTCGTGCACCTGAACATAGCCCCAGCGCCTTTCCTAGGGAATATCTAGGCCGCTAGGGTATGCAACGTGTGGTCTACTGATGAATCGGCAACTCAGTGACCCTAAACCTTACACTGGCTCGCTTTGGAAACAAATTTTTTGATGACTGTGGATAAGCCATTCTGCTCCAGTAGCGGTAAAACAACGCGGTGCACGGTAATCTACACAGCTTATACGCCGGTTTCGCTGAACGTGGAACACGGTGCCATGGGTCTATGGGTCGTGAATTACGGTGGAAGAGGCTTTGCGTCTCGCTGGCCGCTACGCGAACCTTGAGTTGTTAGGCAGTCCCTGACCAATAGGGTGCTGGCTCGTCCGCTCCACCTGCCCCGTCTGCGTAAATGGGAAGCAAAATTGAAAGGTGGACGTAAATGTTTTACCTGCTGCAAAAAAAAACTCAGTGTACTCGGCTCTGCGTCTGATTTTCTGGAATGTTCGAAACATGCGACCGGGGTATTCTACTGTCCCAGACTACAACATCCCTAATATCTGTTGCTTGAGAAAGATGGCCGTGTTGCACCAGGAACCGGAGAGAAATCAAGTTAATATTGCTGCCTCGCTGGAAAAAAGACTTCCTGATTCAGGTTCCATAAAGTAGAAAAGCTATTATTTGTCACAGGATGGAAACAAGAGGAGACCGCTATTCACGACAGAGATTTTGTAATTTCCAACAAACTGGTCGCACGCATCAGCGACTCTATCGATGTCTCGAAAAGAAACATGATTATTATCAAACTAAATAGATCTCTACCATTGCGCGTAGTCAGTGTTTATCCGCTATCTTTGTAATCCTGTGAAGACCAAGGATGCGTTCTATAATAGTCTGTTTACTGCATTGAAATCAATACCAACAAATGAACATCTTTGTATTCTGCGAGATTTTAATGCATTAATTGGTAAAGTTCGTGGTACGTGGCTAGATTTCCTTGGAAACCACCAACTGCAAATATGCAGCGAGTGTTAGATCTGTGCGGTCAACACCAGCTGTGCCTAACAAGCACCCACTTCGCCGGAAGGTGTAAGCACAAAGTCAGCTGGCGCCATCCAAAAACGAAACACCGTCATCAGGTTGATCTGGTATCAACAAGAAAAGCTAACACTGAACTAGAGAAGCACTCGTGTCTACCGCAGCGCTTTTGGTGACACTGACAATTTTCTAGTCTTGTCCACTATCCAATTTAGTGAGGAAGAGCAAAGAAAGGTCCTTGCTTTCCGGAACAAGTTCAGAGCCAGCTTCAACTCTGCTTACCTTAAGAAAACCTCTGCGGTGTCGATCTGGCCAACCAAGCAAGCTGTGCCTATTTGCACAAACACGCAACAGCTTGATGCGAGATGGAAGGCTGTTTCTCCGACAGTGCTGATACGCTGTTTCCTCTTTTGGAGGAAAAGCTGTAGGTGCTGTTCACTTGCAGCATAAACTGCGTCCATCTTCTTCATCCTCTGAAAGGCTGAAAAAAATCAAAAGCCCATCTCCTATAACCACACGCTATTTTGCCAACAAGCATTGGAACAATCTGTTCTCACAGATCCAAACAGCTTTCAATATCAGAGGCCTTCGCCTAATGTACGACAGAATCAAGAAGGCTATTGGTCCGGCCACCAGGAGCCGAAAGTCTGCATGCCGTACCTAATTAAGGACAAGAAGCAGCAATTGACCAGTCAGTTGTAACACTTTTCGGAGTCCTACGCTCAGGAAGGGCCCATCATCAGTGAAGCAATAACCTTGCTTGTCCTCTCTGAAAAGACCTGAACTCTTATGGCCCATCACGTCGTTGACGACGACCAGCTCGGCGTTTTTCCATTTTTTATACGAAGATTACTCTGTTAAGATCATAGTATCTGATTCTTGGCTTTGAAAGGACGTCTCACGATAGGTTGTGACCGAAGTCGAAATTCCGTCACTCGAGGTAGCTCGCAACCTGTTGCGGTCGGCAGCAAGTTTCCTCAAGTACTGCGAGGAGATCCGGAAACCAGCCATGCCCCGCTCGATAAACTCCTTGCAGCGTAGCTTGGATCTGTCAATTCTACGTGGCGCGTTATGGATTTCGATGTAGGGAATGCGCATAGGCAGGTGACCTTCCTCCATACATTGGACGTGACCAAACCAACGCAGATGTCGCTGTCTCATAATGGTGATGAGGTCATGCGAACCAGTGATATGCAGGATGGCGTAGTTAGGGTGATGATCCCCCTACGATACGCCAAGGATGGAACTGAGGCATCTGAAGTGTATTGCGTTGTGGCGTGTTTCGTGACGGCGGTATGAGCACCACGTCTCACTATTGTATAGCAGGACGCACGCGCGCGGAGTAGACTCTGACCGTGAGTTTGATAGTAAGGTGGTGAATTTCCAGACCCCAGAACTAAGCCGCCTGAAATTAGTTAATGCTTTCCCGATTCGTTGGCTGATTTCATCGTCCAGGCTTAGGGAAGGCTTAGCGAAAGATGCCAGGTAAGAGAACTATGACTTCCCAAACGGAAAATTTATTATCGGATCATGGTTGTATTATACTTTCCCAACCTTGCATCAAGCAAGGACTGCCGATGTTAAGCCACTACTCAACCTTGGAGTAAACTTGGGAAAATCGAAAATTTGC
>Ga0210059_1005297_pt1 | contig 20782 bp, 16 predicted proteins | sample Ectturendosymbi2_FD_188042 | JGI IMG/M metagenome (GOLD analysis project Ga0210059, IMG submission 188042) | Ecteinascidia turbinata endosymbiont from Florida, USA - Sample 2 (SPAdes) (version 2) | ecosystem: Host-associated > Tunicates > Ascidians > Unclassified | place: Key West, Florida...
TAGCTAAACCAGCGTGACCAACTACTTTTGACCTGCGGGCCATTTTAAAAAAACGTGACAACTCGCGGGCCACTTCCAAGTCTTGGCAGTAAGTTGAATGTGAAAGTAAGGACGTGCTCATATGTGGCTTCTGCAATATTGTTATTTCCGTCCCGCTAGATTTTATGCGCAACAATAAGTTCAATTTTTGAGGAATTTAATCAACACTTGTTGCAAACTGTTCAACACGTTCGAAAAACTGAATCGAGCTTAATTCGCTTTTCTCCTAATTTCTGGTAATGATGACGTAGTTATAAAGCACGGGTGACGATGCCATTTATACGTTAGTACAGGGGATGCACAACACATATTACTGGTTCAGACCTGCAGGAATTACTAATATCAGCATTTACAGATTCGTCAAGAAGCAGCGGTGTAGTGGTGCGGAAACGCATGGGATCGGCGTTCCTACACCTTTTTGCAGGCTTGTCCATGGAAATGTCATTCCTATGGGAATCCCATGGGATGGGATGACACAGCACACATTTGTATTTCCCATGAGACTCCAAAATAGAATGAGAGTGTCAGAAATCAGAATGTTACTGAATTGTAATGAAAATCACGGCCAAAGAAAACGATACAAATGACATATTCTAAACGTTTCGATAACTCCTGTTATCATCATCAGTGCACTGCAAATAAAACTGCAGTGATCTTGCTGCAGGTTCTTACTGGTCATTCAGGAGAAAAGTGCTGTAAAAAATGAAAAACGCAAAACTAAATTGTCATACTTAGACTATACTTCTGAATTTTAAAGTCAATAAATTTTGTTTTATTGCATGTCTCTTTGTACATGTAGTCCTATTTAGCAGATACTAAACCTAAATTTTCATAAAATAAATAATTTTAATTGAATTGTATGCCATATTAATATTATAATAATGTAATGGGAATCCCATGGGATGGGACAGGCATAAATTGCTATGGGATGGGACAGATAAATATATCCCATGGACAACCCTGCCTTTTTGGGCTGTAGGAACGCGTTCCCAGATCTTTTCCATTGTAACCTGACTTAAAGATCTGTTATTTCACTCAGATTTCTCCATTTTTATGTGTAGCTCCATACGTTGCATAATATGAACAAATGACAAGCTATCTCTTGTGTAGCACCTCGTAATTGGGAAAATACTGAAAATGGTTTGTTTTGGGTTGCGTTTCACCCTTATTTTTTCATGTTCCCACGCTGTTTTTACTTGAAAATAGCTAGTTTTCGGCTGCGTTCCCACACTTCTTTTTTAACACTACTGTACACCCCTGTCAAGGAGTGAAGGGTCAGTGGGAAATTTTTAATCTTTGCTTGTTGTCACTGAGCATTGCAAGATGTTTTGTTTCACTCTTGTTTTTGAACGAAGACTTTGAATTGTGTTGATGACTCCTCGGGAGAAGATATCGAGTGAAACGTTTTCACTGTCGTTCCCTCCTCCCAGTCGCCATTCCAGGCGCGTCTTGCTTTCGCGATCACTTTCGCCGCTGGTTTCGTTGCTCGCTTTCTACACGTATCGACCACGTTTATTGTTTGTCAGTAGCTTTCGTTGCAGATGCCACGCGATGTCATGTTAAATGACTTTGATGCCAGGAGGTTGTTTTCTTAATAATTATTATTTTCCCAAACGTTCAATCGCTATATTTTCAGTCGCCCTGATTCGACGCACTTCTGAAAACTTGCGTTTTATTTGAAGAAACGTTGTGTTGTGACTGAGTGAATTGTCTTTCCTAACTGTTGTACCCACGCAGATGTATAGAATTGATTCCCAGCGAGGACAATGCACGGATTACTTTTGCGGAACCATAATGCAATAGATGCAGAACTTTACGTTTCGGGTTAAATCTTCAGTGACGCACGGGATACGTCCTGGATGCTGCGACCTCCAACCAGACGATCAGGATTAGAGTCCTACTGGGTGATAATTTTTTACGGCCACGTAGCGCTGACCCCCTCACTTTGAAAATCTTGTGTTAGAAAGCTGGTCTCGTGAAATTCGTAATCTCACATAAACTTGACTTCTATGCAAAATTTCAAAGGTACACAGAATAAAACGAGATATCGAGGGGTTTGTCACTCATTGACCGACATTTTTGCAGCTCGGCCCGATTTGAAATCAATTTGTTGCAACCAACGCAGAAATAACCTGTAACTGCTCAAAAGTAAATTCTCCAACACCAGGTGCCGCTACATGGTTTGGCGACCTCGTAGACGATAACTTAGACCGCTGGTTCCCAACCGAGGGTCCACAGAAAGATTTTTGGGGGTCCATGACCTTCATATGTGTAAGATTAAAGCAAAATAGCAAAATGCCAAATTACGCTCCGTGGTGGTTAAGCTTGCAAAAGACTAATCGAGCGCAACTCTAGAAACTAGGGTTGCCGGGTCCAAATGGACCAAAAATGTTAAATAGTTCATCAAAATATGCCAACTTCAAACCATGCTAAATAAGCCGGAACAGGCTGATGCCTGTCAGTTCTAAACAAGGGCGGATCCAGCCAGTAATTTTAAGGGGAACGATTTCAGTAATACTTGGTAGTCAAGTCTCATAACGGCTTTGCTATTGTAAGAGAGATGAAGTATACTCCACAACACTATTGTGACAAAACAATGAACGACAAAATGGCTTTTAATCGCAAATGTCGTTTTCTGAATGGCACAAAATCATGGTAAATAAAGTTACTTTCATCAGTTTTAGGGGGGGCAATTGCCCCAATCCGCCCCTGGTTCTAAAATACCCTGATGAGCAATGACAGAAATGCAATGTTGCTGAGGAACCAAGCCTAGAATAATTATTGTATGTGGTGCTTTTTTAAGGCGTTTTGAAGGACCGAAATTTTCGAAAGGTCTCTCAAAATACAGAAGAATCTCTGCATAACCACCGTCAAAATGCACTAAAACCTTGTTTTATGACCATTTCAGTATTCAGATAAAGTAGTTACGGTTTCTCAAATGTCTTTACGGCCACCAAAGTCAAAACTTAAAAAAAACTGATTGTTTATAAATTAATACGAAAGTAATGCTTACCTGCAGAAGACCTACCGATTGGACAAAAGCTAACAACTACCAGCACCTTGTTAAACCAAGACAAACAAGCAAATGGAAAGTGTATGAAGGCCTTGCAAGCACTGTGCACTTTGTGATTACCATGTAAAACAAAAATACAACAAATATATGGTCACGTGTGTTTCACAAATATTGACAAAAAATAAATATTTCCTGCTGAACCAAAACCTGGCATGAGCAAACTATGGCATTTGCTGTATGTAACGACTTTTTGAAATACCATCAACAACATGATGGCCAAACAGTAAATAAAATTTCCATGGGATGGTCACAGACTTGGACAATTCGAATTTTATTAGCTTTTGTAAATTAGACAGAAATCAAAATTATATCTAACTCAGCTGCCACAAAATAGTTTAGAATTAAAATCAGCGGATTTGGCGAAAACCAGAAATTTAACTAAAAATCGAATTACATTTTCTCAAATCTGCGTGTGAGTGGATAGGTAACGTGACCTGATAATTGTCAGTGATAAGGCTATACAGTTTGTACTGCAGTTGTTAATGTGAAAAGAAAATGATCGAGTTTTCGTTGTCTTCTCTTCTCAAATGGTGGCGACGTGACATTTGTGACCACTTTGTTGCATTTACCTTTCCGAGGGTGTATTCTTGTTCCATCATTAAAAATGCCGTTGGACAAATAAGGATTTTGGCAAAACCAGAAATTAGAACTAAAATTGGAGCAATGAAGCTATTAGCAAATTTGATAAAATTAGAATTAGCGTCATTTCGCTCTAATTCGTCGAATGATCAAACTAGAATATCTAGTTGTCCAAGTCTGGGTGGGCATCGCATCCAAGTAATTGAAACAAACCAGATATTAGGGAAGACAGTGACCAAATGGTTTTATAGCGGCACTATTCTTTGCTCCATGACATCATAACTAAATCATACGTGCGGCGCAGTGGGCGGATTAATTACCAATGGTATGTGGAGTGGATGGACAGTTTCACAAGACTCCGCATTTTCATCCCCGACACCGGCACCCACTCCCGGAATGACCCTCCAAGAAGAGCCTGGGTCCGGCTCAAACGCCTCCGCACCGATGTCGGACGTTTCCGCTCCTGCTTGTACAAATGGGGTATGGCCTCCTCTGCGGTCTGTGAGTGCGGCGCAGAAGAACAAACCGTCGACCATATTGTTCTTCAATGTCCAGTCTATCGACCTCATCATGGACTGCATGGCCTGACGGTTCTGGACGATGAGGCAATTAAATGGCTGCTCAAGACCTGCCCCGAGATCTAGTGCGGCCAAGCAGTGGTTTCAATAACACGCTCAAAAGGAGAAGAATAACTAAACCACCTATCTATAAAGCTTTAACTGTTACTTTTATAGAACAATCCAATATTCACTTTCTTGATACCTGTGAAGATAAATATTCTGAAAAACGTAAGCATGATCCTTCCTCGTGTGAAATAATTAAATTGTTCTATTTGGGATTTTCAGTTATTTTCCCATTCAGATTTGGCGACTTGTTTTGACCTTTCCTACCATCCACGTAGCAACCAATATTGACATTTCTCTTCACTGTATAACATTTAATTTTAAAGACGCTCGAAGCTTGAGGTTCTACATCCAACATATGTAAATTAAGTTTATACATGAAAACATTATTTTCAATATTTGCGCTTTTTAGCCACATTGGTCCTTATTGTAAAAATGTCCATATGATTTAGTTCACAAATAAGTTTAAATGTTGCTTTGTTACTTGGCAGGTATTTATCGCCAAGATGGGAATACATTCCTTTTGTTTCACGACAGTTACCCCTAACAAAATTGGCAAATCCTTTTGTTACACGTCAAAAAAGCAAGGCCAAGTAAGCCATTTATCCCCTTCGAACTTGATAAATATGAAACGTATGCAGTTTAAAAATCCAATAACTGAAAGTACCAGCTTTAAAAGGTAATTCTAAGTATTTCTAATATAAAGTTAAAAACTGGTTTTAACCATTTAAGCCACATGTTCTTGAGAAGGGTTTTGACTGGTTTTGTTAAAGGGGTCCACAGCTTTCTGCCAAATCGTCAAAGGAGTCCACGGCACTGAAAAGGTTGGGAACCACTGGCTTAGCCGACTCTGGAAAAGTGGAAGAGAAGCGGTAGACAAAACCCCACCGAAGTCGCACGGGGAAATATTACTAGTCAAATGATCTGAAGCAATTGAATAGACGGCCGTGCGCACTTGTCAAAATGTAGTCTGAAAAATGGGGCACAGGCCGTGGCGCTACTGGACACAGGAAGCACGTCTGCTGGGCCCAGACTACTGCGAATGACAGGCGAAGCAGTGTCCTGGTCGCGCGTGGACCGGAAATGAGCACCGCAACACGTTTCTCTTGTTTCTTGGTGTAGCTCCAAATGTACGTTTCTGTTGTTTTCTTGACAAAATTAATAACTGCAATCTCCGCGATCTTTCTGAGCATTTCCTGTCTTTTTGTCAAAATATCGCTTCCCCCACTTCTGTCCATGGCACTAAACTACAGATTATACCTACAACCGATCAACAAAACTCAGCAATTTTGTTCATCACAACTGATACATTCAACTTTTCAAGCGCTCCAATATTTTAATTACCACCACCACCCTTCTTGTAATAAACTTGTCTTTAAGAGAAAACAAAGCGAAATTGCGTTTTGACTATTCTCATACGCAACAGCTACATTTTTCATATTTTGTTGACTTTTTAAGCAGATAGATAGATAGATAGATAGATAGATAGATAGATAGATAGATAGATAGATAGATAGATAGATAGATAGATAGATAGATAGATAGATAGATAGATTTATTTGGCGGTACTGAATTAATTGCGCTAGATATACTCGATAAAACAGAAAAAACGCCGGGGCACCGAAAAAACACAGAGGTTATCTAGTCAGGTGCCCCAGATGAAAGTTTCACCACAAGATTGGTGACTTTAATTTGTTCGTTTGCATAAATCCAAGAGAAAGTGACTGTTTTGTGAATAATCTGCAACTTTTTGTTTAAAATCGGGTTTCTCGGAACATATTACGTCTAAATTAAATGTTCACTTCTTAAAAACGATGCATGGATTTGGGTATTACAATAATTAAGAAAATTTTTGTTTGGCACAAGGAATTGGTTTGTTTCATTACGTAGCAAGAGCAAAACGAACCAACAGTAACTTTCACTGTCCCATTTTAGCCAAAGACCACTGCAAAGTAACAAGTGGCACGCGTGCGCCACTTGGCGGAGCCCTTAGCATTTTTCGAACATTTGTAAGAGTGCTTGCTTCAAAACATAACAATAAAATTAATTGTTGGTTGATAATACGCCTCATGGCAGCGAATTATTGTTTCAGCAATCGTTAGTCTAATAACTAATTTTATTAGTTTCTCTTCACTGTCATGTTTCGGATGCTTACAAGGCTAGTTTCCTCGATGGCATTCTGCTTGCCTTAGTAAGTCGTACAGAGAAAATCTGCATAATAATGGAAAATTTGTAGATTTTCAAATATTTCTCCTATTTAACATTTCTGCTCAAAGTTGTGGAAAAACGTCAGAATCAGTTTTGATAGTTTTTTTAGACAGTTTCCTACGACAAAAAATGACAGATGGCAACATAACAAAAATTGACAAACTTAATTTGATTCCATCAAAATATTCCCAACACTTGTAAGTTCGCCTTGCTCAATCTTTTTCGGCTTCATCTAAAAAGTTGTAATAATTTCGTCAAGAGCGATTCATAAGCGTACAGAGCTTTCATTGCAGAGTATTCTTGAAAACCTTGTCCCACGGAGCAGAATCTTTTTTTTCCAAAAAGCTGCACTTCGGTTCCAAATGTGCGTTTCAAATAGATTTTTTTACGTAGTTCATCCTTCAATTTTTGGGGTGCAACCTTCCACTTCGGTTTTGTTTCCCTGCGTCGCAGGACTGGAGCAGCTTTAGGTGAGTTCTTCTAGCTTTGAATTCTTTAAAGAAAAATGTGTGCGAGACTTTGACCTGGAATTTACTGATGAGCTTTTACTCCATTTGCGTCGCAAGGTTTTGGTGGTGGAGACTGCATTCAGTGAACACTTCGAAAAAAATTAATCGCCACCTACGAGTGGAAGGCCGGCAGTCCCTCCCCTGTCGACAACCCTGTTCTAAATTTTCGTACACACGTCAGACAAACACATAAGCCTAGACCTACAGAAAAGGACTCTGTGCCCAGAGATGGGTATGCGCTCCTTCAAAAAAAGCGGGTTAGGGCAAATTTTTATTGAACGAAACATATAAAATAGTCCAATGTTTCTCGAGATCTTGTTTTCACTGACACGAACAATGAATCAACGAAAAGACAAATATTCTGCAGTAGTTGCAAGACACTTTAGTGTTGAGATATTGCATAAATTCTTCAGGAAGGTTTTGAAGAGCGGAGGTAACTTCAGCTCATGCATTGGAAGCTTCAACTTTTGGCGTCACGAATGAACTCTGCATTAAAAAACTGTTCTTTCACGAATAAAGCAAAAGATAAATACGGATGACAAGTCACTCCTGCGATATTTGATTCTACCACAAAGCAGTTGATACCATCAGTTAGGGAGCACGCAGACCGCATCTGCGTAAACAACTGTTCACCACGCGTGAACGGATACGAGTTGTAAAGCCACGAAAAGTTTTATGAACTTCAGAGACCAATGATGTCAAGTTATTTTATGAAAACAAGTAAGTTGCCCCAGAAAGACAAGACCAAAATGCGTTTTATAAGAAAAATGAACAAAACAAAAACAAGCCCACGAAAATAAGAAAACTTACACAAAAACAAGCCCAAATTTCGTTTTACAGTATATTGAAACAGCAAAAGTAAGGTTGGCAACACTGTCCAAGATAGCTATTGGTCACAAAATAACCACACACTGCTCCAAGACTAGGATTGGTTAATCCTTGTGTGCAACATCACGTTTGTAACGATTCAAAAACTAAGCTACAGTAGGAAGGTGTTAAGGTTAGAAAAGCAGCGAGCTCTTGTTTTGAAACTAGAGCACCGCAGCAATTATCGCTTCTCAAAAACAAGCTCGCTCCTGCCCAGCTGTTTGCCTTAGTGGCATCTATCCAGGCCTTTTCCATGATTAAAAAACGGGGCTAGGAGCGTTTCTTGATGTTAGGCAAGCCGGGTAACACGAAGTATTTCCTTTTCTACCGCGCTTTCACTTTCTTCACTTATTGTTCCTCAGTTTTTTCCCACCAGGAACGACTTCCAGGAACCGTTTGCGGAGTTTTTATTTTGAAGTTGGCATTAATGGCAATTGCAGAAAAGGCGACAGGCAAAGAAATATTTTTGTCACGGAGAAGTTTAGCGAACTCTTAAGCGCATCTGCGTTTCTTGACTAAGCAGAAAGACATAAGAAAATCTTACAGAAGGTTATCAGCAATATCGACGGAGATATGACACAGGAATAATGCAAACGTACAGCATTAGCAACGTGAAGTCTTTAATGAGAAACATTTTTGATAAAAGTCATGCTTGGTCGGTGAAATAGAACAGAGTAGTGTCGGTCACAGAAAAAATAAAAACCTGATTTGCATGTAACGACCAGAATGATGTCATGAGGGTTTTCGGTGGTATCCGGGGACAAGTTGGAATTGGCGCAGCTGCACGATGTGTCCTGGGCACACACGTGTACCTCTGTTGACCCCACAGCATTCGGCGCCCTGCAGAGGACTTGCTCAGTCACGCGTTAAGATCGTTCAAAGCAATTTTTGTTGCTGCTCAGAAGTAGAAGCACTTCTCTTGTTTCACTGAAGAATTGTTCGACGTAACACGGCAGGGGTGTCCAAACGACGGCCCGCGGAGCCATTTCATCCGGCCAACGAAGGCATTTGGTCAAAAACGATTTATTTACAAAAAATTTGTTGGTAGAATGTTGCATATCCCGAAACAACCATAGTACTGTACGTAAGATGTGTGGCCAATAGCTGACGTGACCCTCTGACAAGAAAGTTTGGAGACCCAAGTATTAATAACTAACTAGTTTCCAGTTGCTTTGTCGGGAACATTGGTAGCCGCTTCTGCAAGTTTTTTTAAAGCTAGTTACAATTTTAAGGTTAACTACTAATTCGAATCACAGTGTCTTAATCTGTTGGCCAATCTGAGTCTGTTTGAGATCGCTGAAAACCAGTGGCGTTGTAGCAATGGACATCTCATGCGTCGAAGGTTTTGTTTGAAACGCACCTTGAGTTGTTACGTCATCGTCGCCTCAAATCCAAAGCGACGCTTCTGCATTTCGAGCTTTGCCAAAAGAACACACTGCGGTACATAACAAGTTCTACAGTATATAAATAAAATCACCTTGCTACAGAACAAAAAGTATCGATTAAAAACAGCTTGAACATTTGTCTGTTCACACCATTTCTTATTACTGGCTGGTGGTGGAGCGCCAGGAACAGAAACTGAATTTTCAGTCTTTGATGACGGCTTCATCCCAAGGTCCGCAAATATTGTCTTTGTGCGGCTGCAGCGCCAACAATATCGCTGGACAGACGAGTGATATCGAAACGCTGGTCAGGAAGAACAAGAGCGCAGTGTTCTGACTGCGATGCAGCAAAGAAAGGAACACGCAGACAGTGAGCAGCAGTGTGACTGCGTGCAAGCACACTGGGTGACGACTGGCAATCTGTCGACGGAAAATCGGCCAGAGACCGAACAACTGGAGCGCCAGGATGACGGCGACGAAGGCGTGCGTCGTCGTTTCGAGCCGCGACGCCAGACAAACGGCGCCGAACACCGCCATGTTGAGCGAAACGGCGCGAGAGACGAGCACCGCGCTGGAGCCGTAGTCGTGGAAGATGAAGTGTCCGAGCAGCATGAGGAACGTCATGGTGTAGATCGTGTCGGTGCTGATGGTGTGCGTGAGGGTTTTGAGCGCCGGGGCGAAAAGCGCGGTGAAGATCAAAAGCAGGATCGCCGTTTTGAAGTCTTCCAGAATTATCTCCGTCGCTTTGCTGTCAGGAGTCGAACGCGTGATGAAGAAGTAAGCGACGTACAGAAAGAAACAGCTGGGAATGCTCACGCACCCTACCAGCATAGGAGGCAGCAAGCCGTCACTCATATGCCACCATATTACAGTGAATGCGCAAACTGTGCTGAACTGCTGTAGAAGAACGCTGGATGAGGCAACCAGCCTCGGGTAACTGTAGACTCGGACTGTCGCGTTCTTCTTCCGACCTTTCAGAAACGACTGATCGACGTAATTGTCAGGAAGATCGTGATTCTCATAAAGTACACGGCTCCATTGCGCAACGGTTGAATCCTCGCCCATCAATACGACATGTAGTCAACGCACTGGATCCAACGTCTACAAAATAAGGGAGATCGTCGGTCATGACTGCTTTTACACTGAACAGTTAATGCGTCAATACAGGCTGCAGCCACGAGGGGGCATTGGCCCTCCAAACTTTTATGTTCCCAAGGAATTTATAATTAACATATAATAAAAACAAAAATCTTGCCCCCATAAAAATGCATTCCCCCAAACCTTAAAACCCAGCTACAGGCCTGCGTCAATATCGGCCATTTTCGGCAATAGTTGACGTTATCAAGCAGAGAATTAGCTTAATTTCGTGAGTTTTCAACGCGTTTATCAAAACGCTTGAAAGTTTTGAAAAAAAAATTGAGAAAACAAAGCAAATGCGTCGAAATAACGCTAGTTACTTTTTCATTGAGTTTCGCACCTGCGTATGGTGTTGAGTGGGGGGGAGCCTCAGTTGTGGCGATGAAGAAAGCACTGAGTGAGTGACCAGGTTACACTGAATAATTATGCGGAGTTGATGGACAACATAAAAGTTTTGCAGATTCGAAAAACATGTTTAATTCAATAAACCCTGGCTGCAAATGACAATAAGACGTTCATATTGCAAGCATTCTTTTTCTTATGAGCTGTAACCGATCGACAGTTGTTGATGAAAGCACACAAATATGCATTATGAGTTGCAACAGAAACAAATTCTGACAAACACAACGAGGCGCTGTTCTTCATGAAAACTAATGCGCAGTTACTCACTGCTGCACAAGTTGGATGGGCTCTGCTCATGGGCGTCGCAAAGATTTTTTCCTGAGGACGTGTCAGTAGCGAATTTTTCCAGAGGGGTGGGGCAAAGTGGTGAAATTTCATTTTTCTCTCTCGAAACTTGAGAAACAACCGTGCGCAACAAGCTGTTCTCGCGCTTTCAATTTAATGCTGGACTCTGCTGCTTTTCTCTTCTCAAAAGTTAGAGTCAGTTTTAAAGTGTCAATACATTGGTAAGTTGTCGCTAAAACAGCAACTTACCAAGCAGATAAGCAGATACAATAGCAAGCAGATAATTGCGATACTTAACGATGCTTCATTTAGATGTCATTTCTCCTGCAGGTGATGTTACTCAGGCATATAAATTCTAGTTATCAAAACAAAATTTGCAGTGCAGCATAAAATGTACAGCTTGACTTCTCATAGGCTACGCATCAGCAAAGCACGAATATCCCAGAAAACATTTTAACTTGTTTGCCGGTATCACATCAGTGAAGAAGACAGTTTTAATGTTAAGAGTCATTTCATGAACGCAAATTTTAAATTACTTTATTGAATGAAAATATCGTTTCAATGCTGACGGCCAGTCTAAATACATTATTCTTAGAATAAGTACTGTACATGTTGTAAGTATATCGGTGATGCGGAAGTTGCTACTCTTCATCAACAAACCAGCACTGTATGATGTTTTTCAATTTCTGCCCCGCACATAAAATAACAAAAAAATTTCCGAAGCGAACAACGCCCACGATGGATACACTACAAGAGCATCGGAGAAAACACAACGAGCAGAATGCACATTGCACAATTTGCTCCACAATGAGTTTTCAGAGGACTTAGTTTCTACAACAACCGCACAAAGGCAGTGTTTCCCGAAACAAACCGCAGATAAAATCGCAAGCAAGTTGCTTTTGTCCACAGAGCTCCTTCAATGAAGCTACACCTGCTACGATGAAGTCATAGACCACGGGCATACACTATTTATCAGAGGTTGTGGAATTGGAGTGGGTTACGGCAAATTCTACGTTTCATTTCGGTTCCGAATCTGGAGCCAAAAGTTTTCGAAAAAACAGATCCGGACACAGTAGCAGGAGTCTGCGTGGTTTTCATTAATATAATTTCCTAAGTGGAAACACTCCTAAATGTTGGTCGCATCGATGGTCACCGGAGTCTGAACAGGAGTCGGATTCTTAAATTTGAAAAAATTTCGGACCCGGACTGAAGATTTAGGAACAGGAGCGGACTCTGCAAATGCGACTCCGGCCACCTCTGTTATCTACGGTTCATTGATCGGACTTGGGTGCGCCAAATGCATCGGGCATTCGCTCAATCGTATACTTGTGCTGCGACAAATACATGATCGGAACGCCCGGGACTTTTCGGATGCGACGCTTCAAGTCCCTGTCGCAAGTAGCGACTATGTAGCATTTATGCTGCGTCACACGCTGGACCAGGCAGTCATCGGCGTACGTGCCTTTGTGCATGCACGGCAGCCTGTCGAAGCGCGGGTCTTTGGCGAGCCGAAGCGCGACCCGGTACTTCGGACCTAGCTTTTCCAACTCCGCCATAACGCAGTCCGTAATGCACGGCGTGCACTTCGCATAAAGGCAATCCATCATGGACTGCATTATATCGAGGCGGTTCTTTATAGAAAAGTTAATAAAGTTTGTGTCAACCAATACGTGGTACGGTGGACCGAGTTGTTCATTGTACTTGAAGAACAAAGCTGAAGACGCTTGGGGAAGACGACGAGTAGATATCTCGTTTCCAGAATTCATTTTTTTCTTTTTGACAATTTTCTTTCTCTTCTTTGCCAAACGCTTGTCATTGGCGGATATCATTCGCTTCATTTCAGCGAACTTTCTAGTTCTTCTGTCCTTACCCATGGTCAAAAGCAGTAACTCTTAAAATGTCACAACTTACATTCAAACTGAAAAATAAACAGTATCATTGTTTCGAAATATAGAACTTGTTTATTCGGGAATGATTACAGTGGTGAGAACAATAAATAGATTTTAACTAATATTTCTTTCAACGCAAAACTGACGCTACGACAAGCAAGTTTTTTTAAAGTGTGACATCAAGGAATTTGTCTATAATGCACAAGGCAGAGGATAAGTATACCGGGGTAATTAAAGTTTATACAAGCTGATGTATACTGTATTGCCTTAGACCAGTGGTTATCAAACTTTTCTGCACGTTGACCCCCAATTAAAGTATACAATTTTCTGTAGACCCCATGGCCTAGCCTAACAGTTACTAATACAAGGATAGTATGTGTCAAAATAAATTTGAGTACTTTTCACTTGAAATGCATGATGAAATAATACGTAATTTGATAACATGCTTAGAACTATAGATGTAGGCACAGCATAAAACAATTGTTTTCCGTCCTACTGCGTACGCTACTGCTGTACTACTAGTCTAACAACTGCCGAACTGCGACACATGCACTACAATATTGTTTGTGACCTAACAAACAGAACAGTTTTTATACTGTCATCACAATGGATGATTTAATAAAAAACGATTCGAATCGAATGTGCCATGGGTGGCCAAACCGCGGCTCTTCGAAAAATTGAATATTTATTTCTATGCATTGCAAAGTGTAGAAATATTGTTAAGTGGTACTGTGGTCAGTGACAGATTTACGCAGACGCCATGGCCTAGTAGGGCCCCGCGCAACACCTTCCGATGGCGACTCATTATTAACTTAAATTTTGCTAAACTGTGAAGACGCATAACTTCACAACTTACTTTGAAACGAGCAAAAATGCAAACGTCTAGTCGAGACTATCAGTACAGTAACAACACGATAATATTGTTTGCTACACAATATAAGTATTATAATATTGCAGTGTCTGGTGGTCTTGCGTTGTTGCGAGCTTTTTGCCAGTGGAAGACTGGACATCAAATAAAGAAGTGCTGTGTCAAAGGTTTGATACTGAGGAACATGGCTGGGCGCGAGAGCGACGTAGGTTGTCTGTATGAAAGTGGTTACAAGCAGTAGCGTTGCCAGCCCAAAATTTTTTTGGGAAGGCCAAATACTATGACTTAAAGCGAGCAACGGTATTTTATTTGGACATTGCCCGTCAAAGCACAAAATGGCAAGATATGTTAGAAATTTAAGGGGAATGGTCCACTTGCCTTCCTGGCTATGCCCATGGTTACAAGAAAAGAAAGAACAATACTTTCTTAATGTTCAATCTTCCAGACAATAAGCTCGCAACAACGCAAGACAGCCAGGCACTGCAGAACTCCGACAAAAAGCAATATTGCCAGTATCGGATGCTACGTTTGGTTGTTATCAACTAGATTGCCCGCAAACAGAGCTTGTTGAAACTCTATACGCCTATGTTAGGTAAATCAGCGGGAACAGTTTCTCGTAGGTTTTATTTGGAAAAACGTGTCTACATTGGGCTTACTTCATATGGTTAGCTGAGGGTGTTGCGACAATACTTTTTTGTGCAAAACTTGTCTTCATGCTGTTTACAATCAGTCTAAGAGGATTAAAACGCTTTGCATTGCTTGGAAAATGACAACTTAAAAAGGCATAAGTAAACCCTGTGTTCACTGAGTGGATTGCGCTTGTTTGTTCCATGTGGTTACTATAACAAAGGAGTTTACGTACAGCTCATCAGATCAACAACTAGAGGATATTTCTAGGCCGGCAACATGGTCCTGCGTGAAAATGTATATATCCGACAAGTACACCTACAAAAAACGCTAGAAATCTCGGAAATTTAACGAAGAGAACTTCTTAACTACATGAAAGAGCCATAAATTCCAAGAAAAGATCACATTGCCATTTGTCCCAGACAGCAATGTAGGAAAGGCTTTATTTTCAGTTGAAGATCTAAGGCAGACGTAGAACCAAAGTCAGGACCACGAAAGATATATCCTTGAGGGGGCACAACACATCAGAGGGGCGTACTTTCACGCTTTTTAGACAAATGGCCAAATAGGCCACATCTGCTGGGACCCTAAAAGCTAAGATGGCCTTGGGCCCTGCGCGCCCTAAATCCGTCCCTGATTGTGGTGACTAGCGTGCCATACAGTATTACTTTTGTAAGTCGTTACAAAAAATTATGATGTCACAGAAGCATAGACTGCAAATAAATTCGTGTTTTTAGATTTTTATGTTGCGGCTCTGTGTAACTTGGGTTTTACATTTTGCAGCTCATACATGGAGCAGGTTTGGCCACCCCTGGAATGTACTTTTAAACTACTGCAGCTGAGATTTGATCAACCCTCTTAATTTTGTTTCATTTGTTGAAAAACGCCATTTGCATTCCTTGCCCGATTAGCAATAATTGTGAACTGGATGCTTCATTCCTCCAGTAGACGCCAGCAGTTATTCATTGACCCCTTGGCCATTCAGTGACCCCCATTCAACCCCGTGACTATTTATCGACCCCTGGGATGGTCCAATTGACCCCTGCACGTCGATATCGACCACTTTGAAAACCATTGCCTTACACCAAAGCTGTTCAGTATGCTCAATCAAAAAAATCCTTTTTTGTGTACCATTTGTGTAACAGCGCAAGCTAGTGGTTTGGTAATTCCACAAACATTGTGTGTGGACAAAATAAGCTTACGTTTTTCGCTTGGAACAAATTTTGCTGCAAAAAAGCCTTACATCAATTGTTATTTCATTACACATATTTACACTTCTGCGACAACACAATGAAAATAAAAGTAGTTGTTTTCAACACAAAGTGTTTAGGAATTTTTTTTGGGGTGCCGGTGATCCAATTCCTATAACAAGACTGTTTAAGGCTGTGTTTACTGCACACGCCAGCACTTGTAAGCTGCCAAGCTCTTTCCTTTGTCCTGCAGGACAGGATCGACATAAATCAACAACTGTTTTGCTAAGCGGATTTAAACGCGCACTGTTCTACACTATGCCTTTATCGGCTTCAAAAGACACTGACAAACAAGAATCAGTTCACTAACAAAGCACGTTTAAACAACTCAAGACTGTGCTCTGCTTGTCGAACGCATCGCCCAATCACAAGCAGTGGTGAAACTCGCATCGCCCATTGATGACAAACAGCGGTGAAACTCAAGAACGCTTGAAAACGTACATATGGGCACAAGAAATTCTTAACACAAAGTTAAAAACAAGTATTCTGATGTTGGTATGTAGGCTTTTGACCTGACTTAATCTGGAAAGTTCTTGCTTGTATAAAACCATGATTAAATGGTGCAATATTTAGCTGCAACCATTTAACAAAAGCCTTTTAGTACCTCTAATCAAACATTTTTAGCAATCACAGAAGTTAATAAAAAGTACAATAGAGAGAGATCACATATCTGGCCAGTAGCAAAAACTTGTGCAGAGATGAATTTTTGCTAGTACAGTAATCACTTCTGTTTGGCAACACTTTGTATTCACCTTACTAAAGGTCAACAAAAGATCATTATTAATACATTTGCAGTAGCCACCATTAGGTCAGCACCTTCAGCTACAAACTTTAAGTCTACGACGATCACTTATTGAAATCAACACTTCCATGAAGAAAAGTGTTTTAGCTTGCAAAACATTATTTAAATTTTTATTTGACAGAAAAAAACCTGAGCAATAGCAATAACTCTGATTATGATGGATGACCTACTGTGAAAAGCATGGAATATTATTGCTGAAACTATTTAGAACCAATATCCAGCCCATATGAAGAAGCCTAATCTAATGTTAATCTGATTAAACTTTTGCTTTTAGCCTACTAGATACCATCAGCTAATAGGTTGGCTAAATATATATTCTTACGCATCTTTAACACTTTTGATTCCCCATGTCTTGTCATGCCATGAAAAAACTATCTCTTTTGGGGGGATCGTGCACTGACTCCAGTCAGATCAACTGGTTGCTTGTTCCAGCAAAATAATTTGACAAAGTATTGTAAAGATATGAGTGATGTAAAGGTTAACTAGAAGTAAATCTTGCAACAGGAAAAGCTGTACCTAGGGATCAACAGGACGAGACGAGTGATATAAATAAATTGGACTGGGGAAGACCAAGGTTAATAAACATGTCACATGCACATTAAGAAGTGCATCTTGCAACACCAAATTACCTCAGGGTTGGAACAACTGTAATTTTTTTGTTTGTGTTGATATATCTCCATACAAGAATGATGATGAAGCGAGGTGTATCTATGACTGTTTTTTTTTTGCTCAGACATTTTGGCCATTTTTTGCTGAGACAAATTAGTCACTGGAACATTTCGGTCATTTGTCTCAGTTGTATTAAAACTTGCTGTAACGGTGTTCATTAGCCTATATTTTAAGGCATTCTGACCAAATTGACTTATGAAGAAAAGTTAAATGACACTTGTGGTTCTAACCACAAATTGACTTAATCTTTTTCAGTCATTTCAAAAGTATTTCGGTCTGTGACCGAAAAAACCCTGGATGTACCATTTTTACATACAGAAAAATGGAGACAATGATGTGTATTGGGAAGAGTACGGTGTTACTAATCATATCAAAATTATATTCATTACCTATCACAACTCTCGTTTCTTTTGCGAATATTTGGTCATTATGAGATTTGACTATGCCTATGATTTAACTGTTTGAACACCTTGGATAACCAACCGATGTTTTCTACCAACCATGAGTATAAGCTTGAAGCCCAATGGCCTTTAATTTATTTGCACTTTGCAGCCACATCAGTAAAAGGACTTCTGTTCCAGCTGCAACAAAGCAATAAACTTCCTTCAAGATTTTACGTGTGCAGTGAAAAACTGCTTTGTTTTGGAAAAAAATTTTAAGTTCTGAAATAGTGTCGTCAGTGACAGAATATGTTGTTGGTCACTAGGCTCTTATATCCAATTTTTGATCAGTTCTTTTTGCAGAGGATTCAGTGCTTTGCTTATCAGCAGTCTGAATTCTAGCTTGCCCAAATGATTAACAAGCCAATATAAGGTGGATAAATGGATTAGGCATAACAACATATCTTTGAATTAGTACAAAATGTAGTACATGTTAACAACTTCACAAAAATATATGCCCAACAATGAGTTGAAAATTATAACTAAAGATCATTAGATAGAAGCTGTAAACAGCATAAAACATCTCTTAAGTCATGTTAGATATAAATTGAATTGGGAAACAAAAATTACTTCAGTTGTTGTGATTGGAAAGCCTGAGCAGCAAGTGCAGAAAGCTTCATGCTGTGATGGCAAGCAACAAAAGAGTTATGGACTGCGATCAGCCTATTATTGCTTGTTCATGCCACATTTATATCTGGTGTTATTCTTCGCACACATTTGATTCGTGGTGAAATGCACATTCATTGCCACACCAGCAAAGAGGTTGCAACACAGTCAAAACCTCAACAGGTTGTGGAATTCTTGCTAGGTTTAGACACTATCTGCTTTTATCCACATTACGAACTATTTAGTTTATTTTTTTCTGACGTTTATTACGCTGACGCTACTTGATCATAGCTTAGGAGATTGAATATTACTCGCAATAAAATTCTTAAGATTATCTCTTTCATTAAGATACCAATACTTCTTTTTCGTAAACACATCTACATCTGGTAAAACTAAATGATGTTAACAAAATAGAAGCGCAAAAATTAATGCACAAATTTAAATCCAGCAATATATATACTAACATCAATGCTTTTGTTTATTAAGAAATTAATCACACTCATACTACTAAGCATGAAAAGACTCTGTGGAGCAGAAGTTCTCAACCTATTTAGACTAGCGTACTGTCAAAAAAATTTTCTAGACCAGCAACCTTTAATCACAGTGAATGCAACAGATTATCACAATCATTTTGTTGTCGAAAGCTAATATATAACGCAACACATTACTTTGGTAAACATACAAAAATAAAGTTTCTTCTCAAAATTGTCTCTGGTTTACACTGAGTTGAGGGCACTGTCTTTGTTTGCATTGCAACGCATTTTGTCTGTCCATTTTACTTACAACACCAATTTTCTTGTAATCTAAGAAATCTGTCATGTATTTGCAATCTATTATCTAGTGTTTTTTCATGAATCTAGTGTTTTTATCAGGCAATCCACTACTTTTTCATAACAACAGGGTGGCAACACTAATTGGAGACAACATGGTCGACAGTTTGTTCTTCATGGCTGACGTTTTTTTGTATACAAAATATATGACCCACATTGATCGGGTCGTATTATTGACCCACATTGGTCTCCCCTCTGTCTTGGAGCCCATTGGCTTGAGGGATAGAAGGCCTGATGGTTTGACCCTGAACCCTTGGTACAAGGGCAGGAGCCCTGTATTAGACGCGACAGTTGTGGATACTTTTGCTGAAAGCCACTACATAGTCAGTGCTGCTACACCAGGCAGTGTAGCAACTGACGCTGAGAGACCGACAAATGTCGGATTTATAATGGCCTCCTTCACCTTGACAATTTACTTTCAACTAGTTACAACGAAACCACTGGTGTGTATGGCAAGTCCACTGCCCCATTCTTGAGCTGTCTTGCAAAGAAACTTGTTGACATATCACGTGACCTCAGGGAGAGACAGTGGCTCCACCAGCGCCTGTCTCTGGCCATAGTCAGAGGAAACGCTGTCAGCATAGCCTATATTGGCCTGTGTGCAAGTTTGATCTGATTTTAGCCACCTGACCTTCAGTGCATTAACCAGTGTTCCTGCCTGTCGCTTGCTTCTCTTTCATGAATAGCTATTGCCTTCCAAACGTTTGCGTTCTCTGTAAACTTTATTGTCTTTGGTATATTTTTATGCTTTCTGTACAGGGAGTGGCTACAGAATCGCCCATGGATTTTTCTGTTTCAAAACGTATCCGACCGGGCATTCAACCGACGTCAATTTGTTGGCCTAACAGGTAGGTTCCACATCTGCTGTGCCAATGGTTTATTGGTTCGCCTCTCACCTTGCTGACTTCGCATAGTAGTTGCAAGTTTCATATCATTAAATATTAATCATTAGACCAGTTTTTCTTTTCTTTTTTTAAAACTTTTCAAACTTAGGTTTAGGGGTTTGGTTTAGAGGATAAGTTTAAGGGTTGGGTTTAGGGGTTATTAATGTTACCATTATCATAATGTCAGTGTTGGGGTTAGGGTATGGGCATTTTGGAAGGGGAGGGGAAACCTTGGCCCCCCCCTTAGATTTTTTAATTTCAACGAAAAAGGTTGTTTTCTTTGTTTCCAGGGAAAAGCTCATTTCACCATTTCTATCCCCCTTAAAGAATTTTTGAAAAATTCCTTAGTGGCCCCCCCTGGAAATAATTCTTCCGATGCCCATTCTTAGGTTTACCTTTTGCGTTAAATGTTTCTACCAAGCCTACTGCATTCTCGTCATGCGTTACTGTCACATTACAAGAGATGGTCGAATAAGGTTTCAAATTTAAAGTTCCATCAATGGTTCTGTAGCCACTGCCTTCTCCTGTAAGTCCTCTGTGCAGTATTGTTTTGCTCCTCTTTTCAGCTATCCTTACTAACATTATTTTGTTATTATTTATGTATTGTACCTAGCACATAATCGATTGCTGTTCACTGTTAAAACTTTTTATAATCTGTCTTTACCTTTCCTTTGTCTATTCAACCTCATTCCGCGGTGCTATGTGCCTGGTGGAACATACACACAAACGACACCTAGGTCAACTCAGCCGCCAGTTGCTCCAGCCGCCAGTCGGCTCCAATACGTACGTCGGCGAAACGCAAACGCGTTACGA